>Ga0074044_10004115_pt1 | contig 12135 bp, 8 predicted proteins | sample BogForMeECP23OM1_FD_94443 | JGI IMG/M metagenome (GOLD analysis project Ga0074044, IMG submission 94443) | Bog forest soil microbial communities from Calvert Island, British Columbia, Canada - Bog Forest MetaG ECP23OM1 | ecosystem: Environmental > Terrestrial > Soil > Wetlands ...
CTCGGCGCTCAAGTCGCTTTCCCACAGCATGTCGGCCATCCCGAGCACCGCGTTCATCGGCGTGCGGATCTCGTGCGACATGCTCGAAAGGAAGTCAGACTTGGCCCGCGAGGCCTCGAGCGCGGCTTCGCGCGCGGCCACTAGCTGACGCTGTGTCTCCTTAAGCGCGCCGATATCGCGACTGATCGAGACGCAGCATAAATGTCCGCGCAGCTTGAGATTGAGCGCGGAGATCAGGCCGGAGTAGGTGCTGCCGTCCTTGCGGCGAAAGGTGGCCTCCATGTTCCTGACCAGCCCGGCTCGTCTGAGCTCTTCGACGTAACGGACGCCCTCCTCAGCGTTCACGAATGGAGAGAGTTCGCGTGAGCGTTTGCCAACGATGTCTTCGCGGCTGTAGCCGCTATTTCGGCTGTACTCCTCGTTGACATCGATGTATCTGCCGGTTTCGAGATCGATAATCGTCATCGAATCGAGGTTCTGATCGAACACTTGGCGCATCGCCATCTCACTCTCGCGCAACTTGGCCCCAGTCAGCTCGCCCTCGGCTATGATGCGGTCCTTGGCCCGCGAGGCTTCGAGCGCGGCTTCGCGCGCGGCGATTAGCAAATCCTGTGTTTTCTTGAGCACGCTGATATCGCGGTTGATCGAGACCAAGCACAGATGCCCGCGGAGCTTCAAACTGACCCCGGAGATCAGGCCGTGGTAGATGCTGCCGTCCTTGCGGCGAAAGGTGGCCTCCATGTTCCTGAGCAGGCCGACTCGTTTGAGCTCTTCGGCGTAACGGAGGCCCTCCTCAACGTTCACGAATGGAAAGAATTCGCGTGAGCGTTTGCCGACGACGTCGTCGCGGCTGTAGCCGGTACTTCGGGTGTACTCTTCGTTGATGTCGATGTATCTGCCGGTTTCGAGATCGAGAATCGCCATCGAATCGGGGTTCTGATCGAACAGTTGGCGCTGCGCCATCTCACTCTCGCGCAAATTAGCCGCAGTCAGCTCGCCCTCGGCTATGATGCGGTCGCGCTGCGCGAGTTCCTGTTCGAGGCGGACCTGGACTTCATGGCGAGCGGCGACCTGCTCGGCCAGTTCGGCGCGCAGAGCTTCAAGTTCGCGCTCGGCGGCCTGGCGGCGGCTGATCTCATCCTCGGCGATATCGGTCTCGGAGCGTCCCAATTTGAATCCTGTACTCCCTGAACAGGGCTCTGTGCCCTCGCAGGAAGAAGAGAAGCAACTGTCGTGCCTCAGAATCGAGGAACGTCGCGAAAATCAGAAAAACTCGAGCGACTGGGAACAGAGACGACCTAAGCGCCACCGGCGCGCGGATCAAGCCTGCCTACCGATCCGCTGATAGGCGCGTATCCTGGTCGTTGGCGATCCGTTGATAGAGCCGGGCGGCACCGTAGTAGATCATCGCGCCGTCATCGGGACCGCCGACGAACTCCGCGATCTGTTGCATCTCCGCGACCCAGCGGTACGCCTTCGGCCGCATCGCAGGAACGGCGCGATCCAGCCGTGCGAGGAAGTTCGGCTGACTGCGGGCGAGTTCAGCACGCAGTGCGTCAGCAAGGCCTTCGCGTGCCGCGGCGCCCAGCATCGTCGCGCACAGCGCGGTGAAACCCTTGGTCAGTCCGGCGTAACAGAGCTTCAAGCCCGACGCGGCGCCAACGGGACCGTCGAGGATCGCAACATCGAGACCGAAGTCGGCCAGGCGTGTCAGCATCGGAGCATCCTTGCCCGAGGTGTAAAAGCGCGGACCCTTGGCGGGATCTTGAGTGCCGGCGATGGGCGGTCCGCCAATAATGCCGGCGTCGATGAAGCTGGTGGCGGCGAGCAGCGCGCGGATGCGCCGGCAAGTCGCCGGAGAAATCGCGTTGCATTCGACATAGATCGGCTTTGCATGCGCGCGGCCGAGCGGACCGCGAAGGCGTTCGGCCACCTCCACTGCCACGCCCGGAGGAACGATCGACAGGACGAAGCTCGCGTCGCGCACCAGCAAATCGTCGTCGTTGGCTACTTCGAGGCCAAAGCTGCGAACGCGCGCGGCGCTTTGCGCGCTGCGGCCGGCGAGAGACGTCAGTACGCGCGCACCGGCTTCGCGAAGCCTGCCGCCGACTGCGGCACCCATCTCGCCAGCGCCGACGATCGCAACCGTCACGGAGTCTCGATCTCGATGCGAATCGCTCATCGGACCACCCCCTGTAGAAACGCGTGTAGGATTCGCGCGGGCGTCAGTAGCGGTTGAGTCGAGCCAGCCGATCGGCGTGAAAGTTCGCATCGCCGAACAGTTCCTGGCCTACGCGGACCCGCTTCATGAACAAGCCGATGTCGAATTCGTCAGTCATCCCGATGCCGCCATGCATCTGGATGGCTTCCTGCACGGCGAGCGTGGCGCTAAGCCCGGCGCGGGCCTTTGCCACCGACACGATCGCGCCGGCGCGGTCGAAGGAATCGTCGAGCGTCTGCAGCGCCTTCAGCACGGCTGAGCGGGTGACTTCAAGTTCGCAGTAGAGGTGAGCGGCCCGATGTTGCAACGCCTGAAATTCGCCGATCAGCCGGCCGAATTGTTTGCGTTCCCGCAGATAGGCGATCGTGCGGCCGAACGCTTCCTCGCCGGCGCCGACCATCTCCGCCGCTACCGCGGCGCGGCCAACGTTCAGCACGCCCTCGAGGACGTCCCAACCCGCGTCGATCTTGCCCAGTACGTTGTCGACGCTGACATTTACGTCCTCGAACGTGAGCCGCGCAGCATTGTGCGTATCTACGGTCGGGGTGCGCTCGGCGCGAATTCCCCTGGCGCTCGCGTCAACCAGGAACAGCGTGAGTCCACCGGTATCACCCGGTTTGGCTGCGCTGCGAGCGATCACGATCAGAAGATTCGCGACGTGGCCATCGATCACAAAAGTCTTGGCGCCGTTGAGCTTGAAGCTGCTGCCGGCACGAGCGGCGGTCATTGCCGTTCTTTCCGGATGATGCTTGGCGGTTTCATCGACGGCCAGCGTGGCGATCAAATCGCCGGCAACGATTCGCGACAGGTAATTTTTTTTCTGCTGCTCGGTGCCAGCTCGAGCGATCGCGGTTGCGGCCAGAACCGCGGTCGAAAGAAACGGGGAGGGCGTGAGCGTCCGGCCCAGTTCCTCCATCACCACGCCGGCCTCTACATGTCCAAGTCCCAGGCCGCCGTAATCTTGAGGAACGAGAATTCCTGCCCACCCCATCTCGACGAAGTCCTTCCAAAGCGCGCGCGAGAATCCGTCGGCGTCGCGTTTGTCGCGCAGCGCGCGCAGATGGGCGATTGGCGCATTTTTGCCGAGGAAGCCGCGCGCATTGTCGCGCAGCATCGTTTGTTCGTCGTTGAGAACTAGCGCCATGTTGATCAGACCCCTTCGCGCGATCGATGCCGCCGCGGCCGAATCCGGTGATTGGCCGGCCCGCTAAGCACCGGGCAAGCCCAGTATTCGTTTGGCGATGATGTTGAGCTGAATCTCGCTGGTGCCGCCCTCGATCGAATTGCCTTTGGAACGCAGCCACGCGCGCGCGGTGCGGCCTTCACGCGACCGCTCGCCTTCCCATTCAAGCGCGTCCAAGCCTCCCGCCGACATCACCAATTCCATCCGCCGCTTGTTGAGTTCGGTGCCGTAGTATTTCAGCAACGACGATACCGCGGGATGAGCCTGTCCCACCTTGGCCATGTCGCCAACCCGTTCCATCGTGACGCGAAAGGCGAGCGCGTCGATCTCGTAGGCCGCTATCTGTCCGCGCAGAACGGTGTCCGCGAGCATGCCGTTGTCGGTTCCAACCGTCTCACCCGCAATCTGTCCGAGCGAGCGGTTTTCTGAGGTGCTACCCATGCCGCCAATCATGTCGCGCTCATGAGTCAGCAGGTACTTCGCCACATCCCATCCCTTGTTGAGTTTGCCGACGAGGTTCGCCTTCGGCACGAGCACGTCGTCGAAGAAAGTCTGACAAAACGGCGACGCGCCGGAGATCAGAGTGATCGGCTTGGTCGATACCCCTGGGCTTTCCATGTCGAACAGCAAAAAGCTGATGCCTTCGTGCTTGGGCGCGTTCGGGTCCGTGCGCACCAGGCAGAAAATGCAATCTGACTTGTTGGCGGCCGTGGTCCAGATCTTCGAGCCGTTGACGAGGAAGTGATCGCCCTTGTCCTCGGCGCGGGTTTGCAGCGACGCCAGGTCGGAACCCGAACCGGGCTCCGAATAGCCCTGGCACCATCGAATCTCGCCACGAACAATCTTGGGCAGATGCTCGCGCTTCTGCTCCTCGGAGCCGTACTTCAGCAGCGCCGGTCCGAGCATCGAGATGCCAAAGCTGTTCAGCGGCGAGCGACAGCCGAGCGCGCGCATTTCCTGGCGCAGAATTTTGGCCTCGTCGCGCGTGAGGCCGCCGCCGCCGTATTCACGCGGCCACTCCGGCACCGTCCAACCCTTTGCCACCATGCGCTCCAGCCACAACCGCTGCGCGTCGGATTGGAAAACCCAATGCCTGCCGCCCGAGCAAGTGTCTTCCTCGCTCTGCATCGGGCGTCGCATCTCGGGAGGACAATTCGCCTCCAGCCAGGCGCGCGTCTCTTTCTGAAAAGTTTCAAGATTGTCCATAGATAGTCTCCTCCTAATACGTTTGCCCGCGCGATTCAAGGTTTCCTAATCGGCTCGCGGGTCGACTTCGAGCTCGGGCCCGCGGCGCACGGGTTTCCGACCCGCACATTTGCGAACGGGCACCGCGCTGGATAGGCTGCGATCTCGACTGGAGGACAATCATGGCCGGTCCCGACATGCGCGGGCGCATCGCCGCCTTTACTAATAGATCGGCGGCCTGTGCCTGACAGCGACGCCACGCCCGCCGCGGAGCCTGACCAGCCCCGAGCGTCGGGCGAAGCTTCAAGCGAGCGCCGCGGGGCGTTTCGCGCGCTTCGCCATCGCAACTATCGTCTCTACTTCTTCGGCCAGCTCACCTCTCTGGCCGGCACCTGGATGCAGAGCGCCGGCCAGGCGTGGCTGGTGCTGAAGCTGACGAACTCGTCGACGATGCTAGGCGTTGTATCGTTCGCTCAATTCACTCCCATCCTGCTGGTGGGTTTGTTTGCCGGTGTAATGATCGACCGTCTCGATCGCCGCCGCCTGATAATCACGACCCAAATCCTGCTCATGCTGAGCGCCTTCACGCTCGCGACGCTGGCCTGGACAGGCACTGTCCGCGTCGGGCATGTGATCCTGCTCGCCGCGTTCAACGGCACCGTCGCCTCATTTGACATGCCCGGCCGGCAGTCGTTCGTGGTCGAGATGGTGGGTTACGAAGATCTTGGCAACGCGATCGCGCTCAATTCGATGATGGTCAGCAGTGCGCGCATGCTCGGCCCCGCCGCCGCCGGATTGCTCATCGCATGGCTCGGCATCGGAACCTGTTTTTTCTTGAATGGCGTGAGTTTCCTAGCGGTTATCTGGAGCTTGTTCCAGATGGAGATCCCCGCGCGCGTGATCGCAGGGGTCGGCGCGCGCATGTTCCGTCAGCTGCGCGAAGGTCTCGCCTACGTCTGGAGCAACCGCCAGATCTTCCAGCAGATGGCGTTGGCCGCGGTGACCAACGCCTTCGGCTTCCACTACGTGGTGCTCGTTCCATTGTTTGCCCGCAACGTGCTCCACGGCGACGCTCGCACCTACGGATTCCTGGTGGCGGCGCAGGGACTGGGTTCGGCGGTCGGTGCGGCCACGCTGGCCTCGCGCGTCACGACGCGGGGAATCAGGAACAATCTCATCGCGGGGCTTTTTCTCTCGGCGGTTGGAATCGTGGTCTTCGGGCTGTCGCGCTCGATTGCACTCTCGCTGGCCGCGCAGTTTGTAATCGGCGCGGGAGTGACCAACTTCAGAGCGAGCAACAACACCCTGGTGCAGCTGTTCGTAAGCGACGATTTGCGGGGCCGCGTGATGAGCACCTATCAGTTGGCAACCGTCGGGATGGTGCCGCTCGGGGCGCTCGAGGTCGGCTACATGGGCACGCGCCTGGGCCCGTTGCAGGCAGTCGTCATATGCGGCACGGTCGTTTTTGTTTCCGGCATCGTGCTGCTCACCCGCCTCAAGTCGGTTGGAATGGGTGCGGCTTCCCGGTAATCTCCGCCTTGCCAGACACCCCTCGCGCGTGTTCAATACCGCATCTATACCGATTCCGCATCGGATCGCTGCTCGTTGCTCGCCAACCGTTCAACTCGAGGAGCCCCTATATGAAGCCCTGGATCTCGAAATCAGCAATCGCCATCGCGGTAGCAATGGTCGCCGCGCTCCCTGTCCTCGTTCACGCCGATACCTGGCAAATCGATTCCTCGCATACCAACGTCGAGTTCACCGTGCGCCACATGATGATCTCGAACGTGAAGGGGCAATTCCAAAAGACCTTGGGAACGATCACCGCCGACGGCACCGATCCAGCCTCGGCAAAAATTGACGCAACTATCGACGCGTCGTCGGTCGACACGCGGGTTGACAAGCGCGACGCTCATCTGAAGAGTCCCGACTTTCTCGACGTCGCCAAGTTCCCGACCATCACCTTTAAATCCACCAAGATCGAAGCCGCCGGGCCAAACCAGTGGAAGGTGACAGGCGACCTGACGGTGCACGGCGTGACCAAACCGGTCGTGCTCGACGTTGAAGGGGCGGGCGCGCCGATTCACGATCCAACAGGCCATATGCGCGCGGGCGCATCGGCGACGACGAAAATCGACCGCCGTGATTTCGGCCTCATCTGGAACAAGGCGCTCGAGGCCGGCGGTGTATTGGTCGGCAACGAGGTCGCGATTTCAATCGACGTCGAGGCGGTCAAGAAGTAGCTGTTTTTTTCGGGCGGGCTCGCTTGCGCTGCCGGTTCCTGCACCAGCTGGCCGACCTTGCGCCGCGAAGATTCTCCAACGGCGAAAAGCTATTGCGAAGCAGGTTCAGTCGTGCCGATATTGGCGCTTAATGTTGATCGTTCTGGCTGATCGTTCGGCGGTGAGTTATCCGCTCGGCGGTGGCGTCTGGTCCTGGATGCTGCAATATCCGCTCGGGTTGCGCGCGCTCGGTCATGATGTCTTCTGGATCGAGTTGATGAAGTCATGCGGCGATCCCGCGCGGGATGCGCAGATCGCCATTGACTTCTTCGCCCGCATCGCACCTTACGGTCTCGCGCCGCAATCCGCGGTTTTGGTGTTCGAGGATCCTGATACGCAGGACATTCGTCGCGCGCAGGTTTATGGCCGGCCGCTTCAAACCATCCTCGATATAGCGGATGGGGCGGACTTGTTATGGAACCTGGCCTGCTCGATCCGGCCTCCGCTGCTCGCGAAGTTCGCCCGTCGCGTGCTGGTCGATGTCGACCCCGGGCATTTGCAGATTGTGGCGACGCAGTTCGAGATGGGAGTTAACGATCATCATGTTCATTTGAGCATCGGAGCCAACCTGCCCGATCCCGATTGCGAGGTGCCGACGCTGGGTCTCACGTGGCGTCCGTTTTTGCCGTTCGTGTACCTTCCGATGTGGGAAGCGGCGCCCGACCCAGGCCCCGAGGCGCCGTTCTCTTCGGTCACGCAATGGACGTGGGAAGAGCTTTCGTACCATGGGCGAGCACTAAGCTTGTCCAAACGCGAGGCCTACCTGCGCTATGTAGATCTTCCGGCGCACACCGGACGCGCGTTCGAGCTCGCCGCATTCATCGGCGATAAAGATCCGGCGCACGATCGCGAGGCTCTTCGCAACGGCGGGTGGCGCATCGTCGATCCACATAAAGTCGCCAGCACCCCGGAGGCTTATCGCGGCTATCTGCGCGCCTCGCGCGGCGAGATTTCGTGTCCCAAGCCGATCTTCCGCGAATTGAACACCGGATGGTTTAGCGATCGCAGCGTCTGCTACATGGCGCTGGGCCGCCCGGTAGTCGCCGAAGATACCGGGTTTGGCGATGCGGTGCCGACGGGGCGCGGCGTTCTGAAGTTCCGCGACAGGGACGAAGCCCAGGCCGCCGTCGCCGAGATCGACTGAGACTACCGTCTTCACAGCCGGCGCGCCCGCGAGCTCGCCTGCGATCTCTTCAACTCCGACCGCCAGCTCAAGGCGATGCTCGCCGCCTGCTAAAGCTGGGTCGCGAAATATAGCCGCCTACGGCTTGGCGGTTCGATGATGCTCTATGGTGCGGGCGGTAACTGGACGGCGACCGCGTCAAAGCGATCCCAATTCATCTTGGGGCCGGGCGCAAAAGTGTTGGTCGCCGGATCGTAGAGCTCCGTCGAATACAGCTTGAGGAAGATGCCTGAGCCGTTTTTGTCGGTGTCCTTTTCTATGCCGCCGGCGATCAGAATCTTGCCCGCATTTTTTCCCCAACGGATTACCGTCGCGGTGTGCGCGACACGGCGGATGTTCATTGTCGGGCCGGGCGCAATCGTGTTGGTGTCGGGATCGTAGAGCTCGGTCGAAGCCAGCGAGGCGTCCCTGCCGGTCTCATCCTTATCGTCGCGTTCCCCCCCGGCGATCAGGATTTTCCCGGCATTCGGACCCGAGGCAATCGCCGTTGCGGTGGGTTCATCGCGTGTGGATTTGATCGTTGGACCGCGTACAAATTTGTCGCTCGCCGGATCGTATAGTTCCGTCAAATCGTCATTGTCGTCCCCGCCCAACTGCGCGCCGCCGGCGATCAGAATCTTGCCCGCATTTTTTCCCGAAGGAATTACCGTCGCGGTGACAGCAACACGGGCGGGGCGCATGATTGGGCCGGGCGCAAAAGCATTGGCAGCCGGATCGTAAAGTTCGGTCGAACCCAGGACGCCGTGTGGGTCATAGCCGCCAGAGATCAGAATCTTGCCCGCATTTTTTCCCGACGTAATCACCGTGGCCCTGCAAAGAGAGCAGGCGGTGCGCATGGCCGGCCCGGGAGAAAATGTGTTGGTGGCAGGATCGTAAAGCTCGGTCGAAGACAGGTCGTGGGTGAAGGCGCTCATGCCGCCGGCGAGCAGGATCTTCCCCGCGTTCGGCCCGGAGGGGATCGCCGTGGCAGTGTGGCCGGAGCGTGGGGCCTTCATGGCCGGGCCATCCACAACCGTGTTGGTGGCGGGGTCGTAGAGCTCGGTCGAAGCCCGCGGCACGTCGTTGCGGTTGTCGCCGCCCGCGAGCAAAACCTTGCCGGCGTTGGGCCCGGTGACAAGCAGGGTCGCGGTTGCCCGGACGCGGCCTTTCATCCGCGGCGTGGCAATTTCGGGCGCAAACCGGTTCGACGCCGGATCGTACAAATCGACCCCGCCATCGTATGGTCCGCCGGCGATCAGGATTTGTCCCCAGGTGGGATGGCGCCGCTGCGCGTGTGCCGGTTGGGCCGCAAAAATGAACGCCCAGGAACACGGGATCAGGACTGCGATTGTTCCGATCCGCGACGGCCTTATCGGCGCACGCCGCGGTCTGCTAGAGTGTTGCGCTAGCCGCATTACACATTGGAGTAGGCAGCATAAGCGACGCACCTACTAAGCGCCTGCCAAAACGAGAGATCCTTCTGCTCGACCTCGAAGCGTTTGAGCGGTTCGTTTGGGTCGCTCCCTTTCCGAGCCCAATAGACAATAGCCCCGAAGTCCTTGCGGTACGTCCAATTTGCGTGAGCGATTGCATTCCGAAAAGCGCGCACTGGATTGTCGCTGAGGAATCGAGCGCACTTCTTCGCCGCCGATCCGTTTGAGCACACCTCAGCCAAGACACGGAAACATGACTCGGGGAGGTAGACAAAACAGATGTAGCTTTGCGACAAGACCTGCGCCCGGGTTACGAATGGGTTATTCTGAACTTTGCGTGCCTGGTCCATCCAGCCCTGAAAGGCTTGAAGCTCCGAGAGGCGGTCTTCAAGGGGAACTGGCGATTTGCGCCTTATCTCGGACTTTTGCTCCCGCGACAGAAAGCGTACATCAGCGGCAATAGTTGTCGCGAGGTTTGCCGCCATCTCAGGAGTGAGTTTTACTTCACGCGTCAGGCGAGCGGAAAAGGGCTGCATTTCTGCGTCGAGGTGTTTCCAGCTCATAGTAAAAAAATAGCGCTCCCCTATGGCTTGGCGGTTCGATGATGCTCTTCGGCGCGCGCGCCGAACTGGACGGGAGCGCTGTCTGAGCCCTGCACCACCACGACGCATCGTTTGCCGTCGGCGAAATCCTCGGGCGAGAGTCCGACCTTGTCCGCCAGGTTGGTCGCGATGATGACCAGCCCGCCCGGCGTCTGACGCGCGAGCTGAGCCGCCGTCGGCGCACTCAGCACGTCGGTATGCAGCCGGCGGCCAAGCGCGCGGCCGGCGTCGCGAATAAGGTCGAGCAGTTCAGTATCCTCCGCGGTCCCATCTTCGGGCACCAGCACCGCGTGCAAGCCGGACTTCTTGCGAATCGCCACTCGCAAGGCCAGGTCGAGCGCCGCGCGCCCGTGCGTTCCCCGATCCACTACCGCAAACACCCGGGCGAGCGGCCGCTCGCCGCCACGAACCACCACCGCCACGTGAACCGGCAACTCGCGGGCCTTGTCCAGAATTTCGCCGACCACGCCGCCCATGAAGTCGGAACCGAAGACCGCGCGATGCGATCCCAGCAGCAGCCATCCGATTTGCGGCTCTTTGGCGTACGCCAGGATGTCTGCCGCGGGATTGGTGGTCCAGACTGCCTGCGGCGTAATGATGCTGCCGCGCTCGAGTGCCAGGTCCAACGCCGCCGCCAGCGCGGGAGAGCGGGGCGGCACGCGCTGGTCGGCCTCGCGCAGTCCCGATCGCACTCCCCCCGGCGGAGTCTTCACCAGTGCGAGCACGCGCGGCGGCGGGGCGTCGTGCGGCGTCGCCGCCAGCGCGAGTTCGACCAGAACGGACACGCCTTCAGGGTTCGAGACCGGCACCAGGATGGCGCTGTGCTCCATCCCGGCCAGTATCGGGCGCACGGGCGGCTGCGCTGGCCGCGGGGCGGGATGCGGCGCGAGGATCGGAGCTTGCGGCGCGACCAGCGGTTCGGGCGAAAACGTGCCGAGCTCCCCAAATGGCTGAAGCTGCGGAATTCGACGGCGCGTGATCAGATGCAGAATTGGCGTGGTCGCAAAGGTGGTGACCAGGGCCATGATTACCAGCATCGCGAACAATGTCGGCGAGATGACGTTCATCTCCAGCCCGATGTTCAGCACGATCAGTTCCATCAGGCCGCGCGTGTTCATCAGCACGCCGAGCGCCGACGAGTCGCGCCAGCTGAGTCCTGTGATTCGCGCCGCGACGAAGCTGCCGCCAAATTTGCCCGCCGACGCTACCACGACGATCAGCGCGCACATCATCCATTGCTCGTATCCGCTGACCAGCCCGATCTGCGTGCGCAGTCCGGTGTACGCAAAAAATGCGGGCAGCAACAGCACGATCACGATGTCTTCGAGGCGGTCGGTCAGCTCCCGCGCCATCCCGCTGTCGTGCGGAATCACCGCCCCGAGCGCGAACGCGCCGAACACGGCGTGGATGCCGATCAATTCGGTGGCTGACGCGGAGATCAGCAGCGCAATGAATATCGCCGCCATCACGCCCTGCGTCAGCCGCCCGCGGTTTCCATACACCAGCGACAGGCGGACCATCGTCGGCCGCACCACGGCGAACATCAGCGCAATAAACCCGAGCGACATCGCGATTGTCGCCACCGCGCCCGCCGCCTGTGCCCGCGCCACGCTGACCACGAAGGCGAGCATGCACCACGCCGTCACGTCGTCCACCGCGGCGCAGGTCAGCGCAATCGCACCCATGCGGGTTTTGTGAATCCCGCGATCGGTCAATATTCTCGCCAGCACCGGAAATGCCGTCACCGACATCGAAACGCCCAGAAAAAGGGAGAAGCACGTGAACGGCACGTCGCTGGTCGACAGCCTTGGATAAAGAAAAAGCGCAATCGTCGCGCCGAGCAGGAATGGCGCCACTATGCTCGCGTGGGAGATTGCAACTGTCGTATGGCCGCGTTTGCGAAGCAGCGCGGGGTCGAGCTCGAGCCCGACCAGGAACATGTAAAGGATGACGCCGACCTGCGCGATTATATTGAGAGCCGGCCCCACCGTAGCCGGGAAAAGATATCCTTCCGCGCCCGGCGCGAGGCGCCCGAGCAGCGAAGGACCGAGCACGATCCCCGCGAGA
>Ga0074044_10004116_pt1 | contig 12133 bp, 7 predicted proteins | sample BogForMeECP23OM1_FD_94443 | JGI IMG/M metagenome (GOLD analysis project Ga0074044, IMG submission 94443) | Bog forest soil microbial communities from Calvert Island, British Columbia, Canada - Bog Forest MetaG ECP23OM1 | ecosystem: Environmental > Terrestrial > Soil > Wetlands ...
CAAGGACAAGATCACGGTCGAGCAGGTCCTGCTCCACATCGGCGGCTTTCCCAACGCGCCGTTCCCGCAGGACGAATGGCTCGATCGCGGCAAGCGCCTCGAGCGCTTCGCGAAGTGGCGGCTCGAATGGCCGGTCGGCAGCAAGTTCGAATATCATCCCACGTCGGGTTTCTGGGTTATTGCCGAGATAATCGAGCGGCGCACCGGCAAAAATTTCCGCGACTTCGTGCGCGAACGTATCGCACTTCCGCTGGGGCTTCCTGAGTTGCGCGTCGGACTGCCGCGCGAACTCCAAAATCGCGTTGCCGATCTCGTCTATGTCGGCGATCCGCTGACCGACGACGAGCGCAAGAAGCTCGGCCTGCCCCCGCTTCCCGAGACCGAAGTCACCGAAGACGCGATCCTCGGCTTCAATCGGCCGAACGTCCGCGAAGCCGGCGTACCGGGCGGCGGCGGAATCATGACCGCGGGCGATCTCGCGATGTTCTACCAGGGTTTGCTGCACAACCGCGCGCAAGATGGCTCGCAGATCTGGAAGTCCGAAGTTCTGGAAGACGGGCGCCGGGTGCGTTCGGAAGGCTACAAAGATCCCGTCTTCGGCGTGGCTGTGAATCGCGGCCTGGGCGTGACGATCGCCGGGGGCGACGGACTCGCCAACTATCGGGGTTTCGGAAAGACCAACTCAGCCCTCGCGTTTGGCCACGGCGGCGCCGGCGGACAAATCGGATGGGCCGATCCGGGCACCGGCATCTCGCTCGGATACTGCACGAACGGCTTCGATCGGAATGACCTGAGGCAGGGCCGTCGCGGCGTGGCGATATCAAGCCTCGCGGCGGTCTGCGCCGCCGGTTAACAAGCTGAGATTCCAAATCGATCTGGAGAGGATTGCATTTCACCTTTCCCCGGCTCTCCCCAGACGAGAGTATTGCAAAACTAAGGAGCGCTTCGCGAACGCGGAACCGGTACCGGCTTCGCTTGCGCGAAGCTGTTCGAGATCCTTCGACTTCGTTCGCGTTGCTCACTTCGCTCAGGATGACACCCAGTGGCAGGCGCGTTCGGCAGTTTTTGCAAAGGTCTTCCGGACGAGAGTGTCGATTTTCGGGAAACTACTCGGTGCTGACTCCATAAGGCAGCGGCGAAACGAACCTCGCTGATCCGGGATTCCTCAACAAAAATTTTCGGAATGACACAAAACCGCAACTCTTTTCCGTTATTCTGAGCGGAGTCTGCGGAGCGAAGAATCTCGCTCCACTACTTTGCGACCTTCTACGACGGCATCGGGCTCCTCAGACTCGTCGCAATGGGCACTTATCCACAGTCTCGGACAACGTGAAATCTGCGTAATCTGCGGACTATTCCGTTGCCTTCAGAAAATTCGGAGGGCGGCGGTCGTGGGGTGCTTGCTCGAACGCGTATGCGAACTTGATTAGCGAGGGCTCGCTCCATGTGCGGGCGATGTGAACGCGGAGCCTGGAAGTTGAGCTCCGCCAGAGAATCATACGAACGGATTGGTAAGCACGATGGTTGCCGCGCGATCGGCGCCCACGCCGACGATCGCGATTGGAACGCCGGCCAGCGCGCCGATTCTCTCGATGTAGCGGCGCGCGTTGTTGGGAAGCTGGTCCATCGAACGTGCATCGCCAAGCGGCTCCATCCATCCGGGCATCTCTTCGAAGATCGGCTTGGCCGTCTCCATCGAATGACGCCCCGGAGGCATCGTCTCGTAGCGCTCGCCTTTATACTGATACGCGACGCAAACTTTCAGCGGATCGATTCCGGTCAGCACATCGAGCTTGGTCACCGCCAGCGCCCACATTCCGTTGACGCGCGCGGCGAACCGCGCCAACACCGCGTCGAACCATCCGATTCGGCGCGGACGCCCGGTCGCGCTGCCGAACTCGACGCCTTCTTCGCGCAGCGAGTCTGCCAGCCATCCTTTGATTTCAGTCGGAAACGGACCGGCGCCCACGCGTGTCGTATAGGCCTTGCTGATTCCGAGCACCGCGTCGAGTTGGCCGGGCCCGATTCCGGTTCCCGCGAATGCGGCACTCGCGATGCAATTCGATGACGTCACGAAAGGGTACGTTCCATGATCGATATCGAGCATCGTGCCGTGCGCGCCCTCGAACAGAACGCGCTTGCCGGCCGCGATCGCCTCAGTTAGGAACTCGCCGGTGTCGCACAGGTAGGGCAGGAGGCGGCGGCGCGCGCGCTGCATGGCCTCCACGATGGGAGCGGCGCTGAGCGGCTTCGCCTTCAGCACCGCCTTCAGGTAGGCGTTCTTGTCTGCGACGTTGCGCTTGAGCTTGTCCGCAAACGACCGGAAGTTGACCAGGTCATCGAAGCGAAGCCCGGCTCGCGACATTTTGTCTTCATATGCCGGCCCGATTCCGAAGCCGGTGGTACCGATCGCGCGCTTGCCGGCGCGCGCCTCGCGCATCTGGTCGATCGCGCGATGGTAGGGAAATACGATGTGCGCTTCGTAGCTGAGCTTCAGGAAGTCGGCGGCGACGCTGCGGCGGCGCCTCAGGTCGTCAATTTCGCTGAGCAATGCGATAGGGTCGACGACCGTTCCGTTGCCGATAACGCAGGTTTTGCCGGGGTGCAGCGCTCCGGCGGGAACCAGGCGCAGGATGAATTTCTCGCCATCAACGACCAGCGTGTGCGCCGCGTTGTTGCCGCCCTGAAATCGGACGATCACGTCCGCATCGGCGGCGAGCAGGTCGACGATCTTGCCTTTGCCCTCGTCGCCCCACTGCGTTCCGACCACCGCTACTGTCTTCATTCTCTTCCCCCGTCGGACGGCGCACGCTTCCCCATCCGCGCCCGCCTTCCCTTGCGCGTAAGCACTCGCCTTTGCGTCAGGCTACAGCTTCAGCAGCACAGCCGACGTAATAGCCGGAATCGTCTTGAGCTTCTCCAGAACCTCGGGCGGCACGGCGCCATCGACTTCAATCAGGCTGAGCGCGGTCCCGCCGACCCGATCGCGATCGAGTTCGAGGCCCGCAATGTTTATCCCCAACTGGCCGAGCATCGTGCCGACCGCGCCGACCACGCCCGGAACGTCGCGGTTGTGCAGCATCAGGAAATAGCCTTCGGGGACCGACTCCACCCGATAGCCGTCGATTCGAATCAGCCGGAGCGCACGATTACCGAGCACCGCGCCCGATACTTCGTGCTCGCCCGCCGCAGTCTTTACGTGAAGCGTCAGGGTATTGACGAAGTCGGTTACTTCGCGCGAGCGGCGCTCGGAAATGGCGATACCGCGTTCGCGCGCGATGAAGGGCGCGTTCACGAGATTCAGTTCCTCGGCCAGGAAGCCGCTCATCAGTCCCTTGAGCACGGCTGCCGTGATTGCGTCGGGCTTGAGATTGGCGGCTTCGCCGCCGAACGAAACGGTGACCGCCGTCGGAGCGCCCGCGATCAATTGCGCGGCGAGGCGGCCAAGTTTGTCGGCGAGACTCAAATGGGGCGCCAGCACTTCGAGTTCCTTGGGAGAAACCGCTGGAATGTTGACTGCCTGCCGGATGGTCCCGTCGATCAGGAAATCAGCAACCTGTTGCGCGATATCTATCGAGACCTGCACCTGGGCTTCATCGGTAGCGGCGCCGAGATGCGGCGTTGCGATTACCGCATCGAGCTTGAGCAGGGGATGGTCCGGCGGAGGCGGCTCCTCGACGAACACGTCCAGCGCGGCACCGGCGACCTTGCCCGCGATAATGGCGTCGGCGAGCGCCGTTTCATCGACGATGCCGCCGCGCGCGCAATTGATAATGCGAACGCCCTTCTTCATCTTCGCGAACGCGGCCGCGCCGATCAGCCCGCGCGTGTCATTGGTCAGAGGCGTATGCACAGTTATGAAATCCGCGCGCGAAAAGAGTTCGTCCAGGCTTACCAGCTCGATCCCGAGCCGTGCCGCGGCGTCCGCGGTGAGGATCGGGTCGTAGCCGATGATTTTCATCTTGAGGCCGGCAGCGCGGTCCGCGACGATTCGGCCGATATTTCCGAGTCCCACCACGCCGAGGGTTTTGTTGCAGACCTCGGCGCCCATGAACTTGTCTCGTTCCCATTTGCCGGCTTTGATCGCGGCGGTGGCGGCGGGAATCTGGCGCGCGAGCGCCATCATCATCGAGATTGCGTGCTCAGCGGTCGTGACGCTGTTGCCCAGCGGACTGTTCATCACGACGATTCCGCGGCGGGTGGCAGCTTCGAGGTCGACATTGTCGACACCAACGCCCGCGCGTCCGATAACCTTGAGCGAGGTTGCGTGGTCGATGATGTCGCGCGTCACCTTGGTGCCGCTGCGAATCATCAGCGCATCGTAGGGCCCGATTATCGCCGCCAATTCGGCGGGCTTAAGGCCGGTCTTGAGGTCGAATTGGAGTTGTGGATGGCGCTTCAGGACTTCGATGCCCTGAGGCGCAAGTGGGTCGCTCAAAAGGACGCGGAAGGTTTCCGCCATGTTCGCTTCAAATGCTCCGTGCGATTCGTGATTGGACCGCGGTGACTCCCGCGCCGGTCCGGAATTCGTAGCCCAGATGCTTAAGCCCGGCTTCGAGCGCGCCGATTGCGATCAGCATGTCGAAGGGGGCGAGATTGCCCATGTGACCAATGCGCAGGAGACGGCCTTTCATCTGATCCTGTCCGCCCTGCACCGCGACGCCCAGTGTGTCGCGCATATACTTGACGATCTTGCCGGTGTCGTAGCCGTCGGGCGCGAGCAATCCTGTCACACCGGGCGCCGGAGTATCGGGCGCGATGAGCTTGAGACCCAGCGCCAAGCCGCCGTCGCGGGTCGCCTCGGCCATCAACTGATGCCGCGCGAAGACGCGAGGCAGCGTTTCATTGTGGATCAGTTCCAGCGACTTGTTCAGGCCGAAGATGAGCGAGACCGCCGGCGTGAATGCGGTCGTATGCTCGTCGCGCTGCGCCTTCAGTTCCTTCATCAGGTCGAGGTAGAACTTCGGCGTCTTGCTGTTCTTCGCCGCCTCAAGTCCGCGCTCCGACAATGCGACCATCCCGAGGCCCGGCGGCAGCATGAGCGCCTTCTGGCTTCCGGTAATGAACGCATCGACGCCCCATTCGTCCATCTTCTGCTCGAAGACCCCGACCGAGGTAATACCGTCGACGATCAGCAGCGTGCCGCGCCTGCGCGTGACTTCGCCAACCGGGCCAATCGGATGAATGGCGCAGGTGGAAGTCTCGCTCGCCTGGGTGAAGACGGCTTTCGCCTGTGGATGTGCTTTGAGCGCGTCTTCGATTTGCTCCGGGCGCACCGCGCGGCCCCATTCGACCTTGACCTCATGCGCAACCATGCCGAACGCGGTCAGCAGCTTGCCCCATCGCTCGCCGAACTTGCCGCCGTTGACGAACACGGCGTGGTCGCCGGGCGAGAGCAGGTTGATGACGGAGGCTTCCATCGCGCCGGTTCCCGACGACGACAGCAAAATGACTTCCTGCCGGGTGCCAAACAGCGGCTTCAGCCGATCGCGCGCCTGGTCCAGCGTGGCGCTGAATTGAGGCGTGCGATGGTGAATGACTGGCTGCGCAATCTCGAGCAGCACCTCGGGCGGCACCGAGACGGGTCCGGGGGTGAACAGATATCTTTTCGTGGGTGTCACTATTGGTCTTCAGCGCGGGGCGGTTTCATCGGCCAAAAAAAAGCCTGGTGTCCGCGGCCGCGGAACGCCAGACCCCGATGTAATTACCCGGGTCATCCCGGGCCCCCGTCCTCACTAATTGGATAACGAAGCCCATCCGGAGAGTCAAGTTTTGCCAGTTCACACGCGCGAAATTTGCGCACAGCACGCTCCGCGTTGAAAACCGGTACCGGCAACGACTAAGTTTGTGAAGTCCCGATGCCGATAGAACACGAAACCCGCGACGGCGCCTTGGTCTGGATTCGAAATCCGATCACCGGCGTTATTTCCTATGTCGTCGATGTGCGCGCCAAGAGCTTTGCCTTTGCGCTCGGCGTCCGCGCGGAAGATGCGGCCGCTCCTCCCGCGCACTTAAGCGACGAGCAAATCCAGGCTGCGACGAGGGAATGTCCGTTCTGCCCCGGCAACGAACATCTCTCGACCGCCGAAATTTTCCGCATCGCCCCGGATGCGATACCGGAATGGACCGGGAGCGGGAAACGCAACGGCGACAATTGGGTCGTGCGCGTGTTCAACAATCTCTTTCCGCGGATTCCCGCCGAACTCACCGGCGGCCGCAATGAATCGTACATCGTGGTCGAAGATCCCCGCCATTTTATCGACACGCCCCGTTCGCACGGCGATCTTCTTTCCACCGGCATGATCGGCCCGGGCCATTTCCACCGCCTGCTCGAAGCCGACGTCCGCGTAATGCGGCTGGCGCGCGAAAATCGATCGGTCCGTGCGGTCGTAATTCGCAAGAACCAGGGACGCGAGTCGGGCGCCTCGCAGCCGCATGTCCATCAGCAGATAATCGGCTCGCCGGAGCCGTTTCCCGCCGTGGCGGCGGAGGTGCGCGCCGAGCGCGAAACGCCCGGGCTGTTCGAGGAGATCGTCACGCTGATGGACCGGCTGGGCCTGGTGATTGAAAACCAATGCGGCATCGTGAGCTACGCCAGCCCCATCGGCACGTTCCCGCGCAGCTACGACGTGGTCATGACGGCGCATCGCGGCGCCACGCTTTCGGACCTGTCTGCCGACGAGCTTGGCAACTTCGCCGGCGCGATGTACCGCATTTTGCGCATCCTCGGTCCGTTGCCGTTCGACTACGAGATTCATCAGAGCGAGGGGCTGCCGCTGCACGCGCATATCAACGCGCGGCTTTACCCCTATTCGAATGTGGCAGGTACTCTGAATCTTCCAAGCACGCTGATCGGCCGCACCGCGGACATCCGCAGCGCGATCTCGCGAGCGAGCCGCGGCTGATTCAGCAAGAGAAATTCCCCGCGCTGGTAACGCTGGATGTCAGACAACACAGGCTGGAAGCCTGTGTGTCCTGGATTGGGAGTCTCAGCCCGCGATGCGGTTACTGGGCGCGCCAGACGGGCTTGCGCTTTTCGAGAAACGCACGCACGCCTTCCCTGGCGTCTTCGCTCTGGCGCACGTCGCGCGCCACCTTCAGCATGTCGTCGTGCCACGCGTCGAAGGTTTCACTCATGCATCGGCGCACGGTCGCTTTCATCGCGCGAAGGGACAGGGGCGCGTTGCCGGCGACCTTTTCCGCCAGCGCGGTCGCGACGTCGCCCAGCCTGGCGTCCGGAACGACTTCGTGGACCATGTTCATTTCGCGGCTACGCGACGCCTCGATCAAATCGGCGGTGTAGAGAATCCATGCGGTGTTGGCGGAGCCGCACACTTCGATGAGCTTGCGCGTGAAGTCATAGGGGACCATCAGTCCCACGCGGCCCAAGGTCATGCCGAGCCGTGCGCCGTCGCCCGCGATGCGCAGATCGCAGTGCAGCGCGAGTTCGAGCCCTCCCGCCAGCGCGGCGCCCTGCACCGCGGCTATAGTGGGGACGGGGAAGCGTTCGAGGCGGCCGAACACCGACTCGAGCGAGGTCGGGTTGTGGCCGCCATCGGCTTCATCGACTTCTTTCAGGTCGATTCCCGCGCAGAAACTCGCGCCCTCGCCGCGCAGCAGAAGGGCGCGGACTTCGCGATCGTTCTCGAACTGGACGAGAGCTTTGTTCAGTGCCTCGATGAGCGGCTGATTAAGCGCGTTGCGCTTTTCAGGGCGATTCAGCGTCAAAACGACGTAGTTCGGATGGCGGGTTACCTTGAGGACTTCCTCGGCCATGGCGCGCACTCCTTGGGTCTGCCGGGCAGTATCGATCAATGATTCGACCGCAAGCATCGCACGCGTTCATCGGGATGTTCAAGCCGCGAGTGGTGCGCGGTGCGTTGTGTTCGTCGGTCCTGAGGCCAGAGCGAATCTGAACCAGCGTGCAATGCCCTGTTGGCGTGCACTGGGCCAGCCGAGCGCGGCAAGAGAAACGCGGCAATGAGGGCGAGAAGGCCGCGACGACGATCCTGAGGGCGCTTTCGTCGCGAAACTCCGTCGGGTCACGCGACGATGCTCAGCATCTTGTCGGGGACGAAAATGAACTTCCTGGGCGGTTTGCCGGCAAGGTTGCGCGTGACGGCCTCGCTCTTCAGGGCGAGGTCTTTAACCTGATCTTCAGTCGAGCCCGCGCTGACCTGCAGGCGGTCACGAACTTTGCCGTTGACCTGCACGACGACGGTGACCGAGTCTTCACGCGTCATCGCCTCGTCGAATTTCGGCCACGCCTCCAGATGCACCGAGTTTGAGTGCCCCAGTGCGCGCCACAATTCCTCGCTGACGTAAGGCGCCATCGCGGCGAGCATCGCGACATAAGACTCCACGACGAACCGGTTCAGCTCCTGAGGCTTCAGCTTCGCGAGATAATTCAGATGATCCATCATTGCGGCGAGCCCGGTATTGAAACGCATCCGCTCGATATGTTCGGTCACGGTGCGGATTGTTTTGTGCGCCTTGCGAAGCGTTTCCTCGGCGGGCGTTCCGTCCGGGCATCCTGCTTCGGCATAGCGTCGAATCATCGTCCAGAAGCGGGTGATGAACCTCTCGGTGCCGACGATCCCGCCTTCGTTCCAAGTGGTCGCCTCGTCGAAGGGGCTCATGTAGAGCTCCCAGAGCCGCAGCGCGTCCGCCCCGTATTTGTCGATCATCGCATCCGGCGTCACGACATTGCCCTTGCTCTTGGACATCCGGCGTCCATCCGCGGCCAGGACATCGCCCTGATTACGCAGAGCGGGAAATGGTTCGATGAAACCGATAATGCCCGCGTCGTACATCACCTTGGTCCACATCCGCGCATAGAGCAGATGCATGACCGCGTGTTCGGCGCCGCCGACGTAGAGATCCACGGGCAGCCAGTAATCAACCGCCTTGCGATCGAACGGCGCCTTGTCCTCATGCGGGGAAGCGAAGCGCAGAAAATACCACGACGAGCAGGCGAAGCCGTCGAGCGTATCGGTCTCGCGTTCCGCCGGGCCGCCGCACTTCGGGCAGGTCGTATTGACGAACTCCGGTACGTTCGCCAGCGGAGAGCGGCCGGTGCCCGACGGCTGATAGTCCTTCATCGGCGGCAGGCGCACCGGAAGCTGGTCCTCAGGTACGGGCACGATTCCGCACGACCCTTTGCAATACACGATCGGAATCGGGCATCCCCAGTAACGCTGCCGCGAGATCCCCCAGTCACGCATCCGGTAGCTGATGGTCGGCTTGCCGATCTCATGCTCCTGGGCGTACTTGCAGACGGCTTTGATCGCCTCCGCGGTCAGCATGCCGTTAAGGAACCCCGAATTGATTGCGACTCCGGGCTCGGTGAACGCGCGGTCCGCCGGAGGCGGGCTGTCGTCCGTCGGCGCGGTTACGCGGGGAATCTCGAGGCCGTACTTGGTCGCGAATTCGTAGTCGCGCTGATCCTCTCCGGGGGCTGCCATGATAGCGCCGGTTCCGTAACCCATCAGTACGTAATCCGCGATCCAGACTGGAATGTCTTTGTTGGTGAAGACGTTGCGCGCGTACGCGCCGGTAAAGACTCCGGTCTTCTCCTTCGCGGTGGACATCCGCTCGATCTCGCTTTGCGTGCGCGCGTCGGTTACGTAGCTCTCGACTGAGGCGCCTTGGGCGGCGGTGGTGAGCTCGGCGACCAGCGGGTGCTCGGGTGCGAGCACCATGAACGATACGCCGAAGACCGTGTCGGGCCGGGTCGTGAAGAAGCGGACTTCCTTGCCGGGAAGGCCGGTGACAGGGAATGCGAGTTCAGCGCCCTCGCTGCGACCGATCCAGTTGCGCTGCATCAGCTTGATCGGCTCGGGCCAGTCGATGGCACCGAGATCGTCGAGCAGCCGGTCCGCGTAGGCGGTAATCCGGATGTACCATTGCTCGAGGTCTTTCTTGCCAACGGGCGTGTCGGTGTGCCGCCAGCAGCATCCGTTGACGACCTGCTCGTTGGCGAGGACGCTGCGGCACTTGTCGCACCACCATTGCGATCCTGTCGCGCGGTAAGCGAGTCCACGCTTCAGCAGCAGCAGGAAGAGCCATTGCGTCCATCGGTAGTATTCCGGCAGCGACGAATTTATTTCGCGCGTCCAGTCGTAGGCGCATCCGGAGATCGTGAGCTGGCGCTTGAAGTTGGCGGCGTAGCGCGGAACGGTCTCGGTCGGATGCGATTGCCGGAGCAGCGCTTCATTTTCGGCGGGCAGCCCGAACGCATCCCAGCCCATCGGATGCAGGACGTTGAATCCCGCCATCCGCTTGTAGCGTCCAATTACGTCGCACGGGACGTAGTTGTGCAGATGGCCGACCGACAAACCGTTGCCGGAAGGGTAGGGGAACATCTCCAGCAGGTAATACTTCGGGCGACCAGGCTCCTCGCGCGTGAGGTAGAGCTGGCTGCGATCCCATTCGGCCTGCCAGTAGGGTTCGATTTTCTTCGGGTCGTAGCGTTCTTCCATGTGCGCGGAGCCTTTCGAATGAAGAAGTTTATCGTGCCAGCCTCGGGCGTGAAACTGGCATATCGCGGCTTTGCCGTCGCACAAAATGTTCGCTGAGAAAGCAGCGTGAGCAGCGCGCGGGCGCTGGTAAGCGACTCGAAGGGTCCCCTGCTCCAGATGGTGCGGCCGATGCCGCAGACAATCGAACCCAGCCGGCTTGCCTACGAACGGCCGCGCCGGACCCAGACCTAAGCCCAGGTCAGTGCGAAGATCCGCCGCGGCTCACGTCGCGTAGCACAGGCGGCTTTTTTTCATCGGGCGCCGCCCGATTCGCAGTTTCCTTTCGCGGCTCGATCGGTACGCCGCCGCGCGCGAGCACTTTTCTCAGCTCCAGCAGCACCGGCGAGATTTCGGCATTCCAGTCTCCGCCTTGCTCATCCCATGCGCGTTGCTCCGCCTCGACCGCGATCCGGTCCTGCTCGAACACCGATTGGGCGAAGTAGCGGATGACCGGCCAGGCCATGCTGAGAATCAGCGGCGTCTTCGGCCTTCGCACCATCAGAATACCGAAGGCGCGATTGGTCCTTTGCTCCGCATCGAGCGGAACGTACGCCGCCCACAGGCGAATGGCCGGGATTTCGGAGTGCGCGCGAAAGACAGTCAGTTCCTGATGAGGGTAGTTGGTGCGGATAGTCATCAGCTCGTAGTCGCGATCGACGCCCGAGGTTTCGCTCTTGCCGCCCATCACCAGGAAGTCCGCTCCGATGTGCTGGTTTCCGCCTTCGAATTTGTATTGCGCTTCGGTCCAGGTGCCGCCGGTTTGATAATTCAACAGCACGGGCTGGATGCTTCCCATCAGGCGGCGATGCAGAAACTGATGATTCATGTCCATCAGGTTCTCGTGCATGAAGGTGTAGTGGCATTTAAGCGTGCGCTCGAAGTACATGGTCCGGTATTCCGCCGCCGACCATTCCGGAATGTCCGGGAGATCCGAGTGATCCGCAAGTTCGGGCGCGCCCGGAAAAACGAAGATGAGACCGTAAGCCTCGCGGCAAGGATAACGGCGAACCCCGCGTGCGGCCGCCGGCAACTTGCCGCCATCGGCCAGGTAGGGGATACACGCCAGCCGTCCCGTCGCCTCGTAACACCATCCGTGGTAGCCGCACTGCAGTTGCTCGCCACGAACCACTCCCAGGTGAAGGGGAAGCTGGCGATGGGCGCAGCGATCTTCGAGCGCGAAGGCGACGCCCGTTTCGGTTCTCACCAGCACGATTGCTTCGCCGGCAAACGTGACCGCCATCGTGTGGCCGTTCTTGAGCGCTTTGGATTGTGCGACCGGATGCCAGAAGCATGGGTGGATGCCGACACGCCTGAGATCGGGAAGGTCCGGAGAAGTGGTGGATGGCTTCATGTGCTGCTCAGCGTTTGCGCACTATGGTGACACCGTCGGCGATCGGCAGCATCACCGCTTCGACACGCTCGTCCTGCGCAATTAAATCGTTGAGTTCGCGAATGGCCTTGGTGTCTTCACTCTTGTCGGCCTGACTCAGCACCGCGCCGTTCCAGAGCACGTTGTCGATCAGGATCAAACCGTTTGCGCGCAGCCGATTCAAGATTTCTTCGTAGTAGTTCCGATAGTTGGCTTTGTCCGCATCGATGAAGCCGATGTCGAA
>Ga0074044_10004117_pt1 | contig 12131 bp, 20 predicted proteins | sample BogForMeECP23OM1_FD_94443 | JGI IMG/M metagenome (GOLD analysis project Ga0074044, IMG submission 94443) | Bog forest soil microbial communities from Calvert Island, British Columbia, Canada - Bog Forest MetaG ECP23OM1 | ecosystem: Environmental > Terrestrial > Soil > Wetlands ...
GGCTGGACCTACGACGTATTTTGAAATGTCGGTTGTGAGGGCTCCGGGTGTACGCGAAAGCGCGTTGAACCACTAACCGTGTTGCTGGGGACGTGGACGGGATTGCCGCCCTGTAACGATAGCTGCCGCCGTGGCTGGCGGGGAGTGACACGAAGTACCCGGAGCCTTAACAACCATCAGCCCAACTCTCAATCGTGCAACTCAATCATGCAACTCAAAGATCAACTTGAAGCCTGGAAGACCCTGGCCCTCGCATACGAAGTATACATTGAGTGTGCTGCGGGGATGGATGCAAAGGGTATGGCGGCATCATTGAATGCCGTCAACAAGGCCCGAGACATTCTCATTGATGCCGGCTTCATGTCTGACGAACCCGTTGAATAACTCAAGCAATCTCTCATGCTCCAACGACTCTATCTCGATAGCGAAACTGTCGGCCTACATGGCTTCCCCGTACTGTTTCAGTACGCTGTGGAAGACGGGCCGATAACGCTCTATGAACTCTGGCGGCGGCCGATTGGCGAGACTCTCGATCTTATCGAGTGGATGTGCCAATTCGCGGTCGTAGGGTTCAATCTCACGTTTGACTGGTTTCACGTCGTCAAGACGTACACGGTCTTTCGCCTTTGTCCGCGCGACTGGATACCTGCCGAGCACATCGACGAAATTGCAGCACTTGAACCACAGGGCCAAGACGGGCCGTGTGTTAAGCCTGCATCAGCCCTGGACCTACTCTTGCACAGCCGCAAGGGTCCGTATCAGGCTCTCATGGCACGGGAAGACATCCGAATCAAACGGGTGCCGACCGCTCTCGCCTACGCGCTCGCAGCCGAGTTGGAACGGCGTATCCAGCTAGACAGCATCTTCTTTGCGAAGTCCGCTGACCCGGACGCTCCCAAGTGGCAAGTCTTTGATCGTCACGACCGCTTTGGCGATCTGGACACCGAATTCAAGGATGTAGTGCTGCGCTTCAATCCGGCCGGTGGGCTCAAATTCTTGGCTGAACACGCTATGGGCTTCAAGCCCAAATTCCACTTCAAGGACGTGGAGTTGGATACCAAGCTGCGACCTTACGAACTGGGCTACGCTCCGACCGCCCTGGCTGTCTCTTCCAAGGAAAAGAATTGGGAAGTGTGGGGTAAGAAGAAGGGTAAGATCAAGACGGCCGTGCCTGAGAAGCTGCCTGTCGATACCCTCGGTCTTGACGAGGCTACAGACGATGATGCTAGAGTTAAGAAGCCCAAGGACGACGACAAGTTGCTTGGTGTTGCTTGGCCCGGCGTTATACAGAAACATATCGAACATTGGGCAACTCACGAGAATGCCCGCGAATACGCGACGGACGACATTGTTTACACACGCGCTCTCGACAAGCATTTCGGAAGCCCGGAGCCGGGCGATGATGATTCGATACTGGCATGTATGGTGGCCGTCGTTCGATGGCACGGGTTCCAGATCGACATTCCTGGCATACAAGCGCTGCTCGCCAAGGCACAGGCTATCATTGAAAACTCGCCGGTGAACGTCAACAAGCACGGTGACGTTCGAGCCTACATCATGGCGGCGATGGACGAAATGGAAGGCGTCATTATCGAAGAATCCACTAAGAAGTCGAACATCGAAGCAATCAAGGGATGGGAAGTTACCGAAGACGAGCCGTGTACTAAGTGTGGCATGTTCGACGGCCCTGACCCAAAGTGTATCCGTTGCCACGGCACCGGCGTCATGCGGGCCGGCAAGCACCCTGCCGCGATACGCGCCGGTCAAGTTCTTGATGTGAAGATTGCCGCCAAGGAAGTAGAGCTATACAAGAAGCTGCTATTGGCCGGCAAGTTTCACGCGAGCTTCGTGGTCATCGGTACGCTCTCGTCTCGCATGTCCGGTGCAGACGGACTCAACCCGCAAGGCATCAAGCACACAAAAGAAGTGCGTAAGATGTTCCCGTTGGTGTGGCCCGGCTACGTCCTAAGCCTGGGTGACTTTGCCTCGTTTGAAGTGACGCTTGCGGACGCTGTTTACAATGACCCGCAACTTCGGGCCTGCTTGTGTTCGGGTCAGAAGATTCACGCCCTGTTCGGGATGGAAATGTATCCCGGCAAATCCTACCAGGACATTTTGGATTCGGCCGATACCGAATTCGATATGTATACGAAGGGCAAACAGGGCGTGTTCGGAATGATCTACGGCGGCGACTGGAATACGCTCGTCGGCAAGTTTGGCATCGCCCCGGAAGTAGCGCAGCGTGCGGAGCAAGGATTCTTCAAGAAGTTCCCCGGCATCCCCAAGGCCCGCGAAAAGACGTTCAATGCGTTCTGTTCGATGAAGCAGCCGGGCGGACTTGGCTCTGCTGTCGTTTGGGCCGACCCTGCGGACTTCATCGAATCCTTCCTCGGTTTTCGACGGTACTTCACTCTTGAAAACAAGATCGAGAAGGCTCTGTTCGACTTGGCTCGAAAGCTGCCGAAAAACTGGCAGAATGTCAAGATCAAAGTCGTGCGTCGGGACCGTGTGCAAACCGCTGGCGGTGCCGTGTCGTCGGCCCTTTACGGTGCGACGTTCGGGATGCAAGCGGCCAACATGCGTGCCGCCGCGAACCACGAAATTCAATCCCCTGGTGCGCAGATTACCAAGTTTGTTCAACGGAGGCTGTGGGATTTACAGCCGGCCGGCATTGGCGTGCTTCAAATCTCCATTATGAACGTCCACGACGAAATCTTGTGCGTTCACGTACCTGAGTTGACAGAGACGATTCTTGAAGTGGTGCGCACGGGTGTCGAGCATTTCCGACCGCAAGTGCCATTGATCGGCATGGATTGGTGCCGTGGTGCATTGAATTGGGCAGAGAAGCATGGTGCCTCTGACGTGGTGAAGATTCGAGCCCCGGAGATGTCGAAATGAAGAAGCCAAAAGAGCCTCGCATACTCGAAATAGAGTGGGTCGATTCCTGCGGCCTATTGAATGTTTGGGAGGTACGTGACGGTCTTGAGACCCTCCCACCGTCACCTATTCGCACTATCGGCTATCTATGGGAAATGACGAAGGACTACATTACCTTGTGTCAATCCTACTCGCCAATGCAAGTCGCCCGGCGATTCAGTATCCCGAGGGGTTGCATTAAGAAGGTAAAGGCCATACGAAAATGACTTACGTTGACCACTACGAGATTGAAGTGAAGTTGGGCGGTCGCTGGATGTTCATTTGCAGCAAGTACCCGGAGTATGCGTGGACGTACACTCGACCCTGGTATTTCCTGGGGCTGCGCAAAGTGTCCGTCATCGTAGAGCCGGTCTGCCCTGCATTGTGCTGTCGGCTCGACTCTGTTATAGACGCCGGCAGATGCGCGTATGCGGTCAGGCCGTATACGGAAGCGCGCGTTTGGCAATTTAACCGACACTGCTGGTTCGGTTTCGAGTGGCGGCGAAAGCGCCTATCATGGAGTACGCCCAATGGTAAGAAAAATTAGGCAGCCCGCGCACGGCCCCGAGTGGCATATTCAGCAAAACTTGATTAAGTTCCTCCGATGCCGGGAATGGCACGTTGAACGGGTGATTGGCAACGCACTTCAAATGGGCCTTCCTGATTTGTATGTCGCTCATAAGCGATGGGGCACCCGCTGGATTGATGTGAAACGACCCGGCCCGAAATACAGTTTCACGAAAGCGCAGAAACGAAAGTGGCCCATACTCGACGCCTTCGGCGTGGGCATCTGGATTCTGGTCGCCGCCGACCAAGAGAACTATGATAGGCTGTTTAAGAAGGCTAATTGGCGTGATTATTGGAAAGAGTCGTGGGGCGTGATTCCAGACATTGATGCTCTGCTTGACGAACTTGACCGCGAAGCTGAAACCCTGGATATGGATTGACCATGAAACTTCAAAAGAAACCGCAACACTGGCAGTGTGGTGTGACATCCGCCGCAATGGTGCTGAACATGCCTGTCGCGGACCTTATCGCTGAGATCGGACACGACGGCGGCTTGCTGCCGGGCAGCGAGTGGAGGGACATTGTTCGCGGCTATCACATCCAAGAATTCATCGACGTGTTTTACAAGCACGGCTTCGCCGCCACACCGGTCGAGATTTTTCCGGTGTCGATGGACAGCGCCGGCCGTCACTGGCGCGGACACACGCTTAGCGAGAAAGAATTGCAAAAGCGGTTCTATGACACCATCCTCACATCTCGCGGCATGGTTGAAGGGGAGAAACCCCTTGGCGGTCACATGGTAGCCTACGACCACGGGCAAATCTACGACCCGAACGGTTACGACTACACCTACGAACTTTTCTCCATCTACAACTTCAAACCTCTCTGCGCCTGGCGCGTAGACGCGATCCTCCCAGGAAGGGCTTAATTATGTCGTATAACAGCGAACTCGTCTCGCAAATGACGACACCGCTGACGGTGGAAGAGAACTTGTCACTCGTCCCGTTGGTGGCTGCGGGCGACGAGGGTGCGAAGCGGAGAATGATCGAGGGCAATATCGCCCTGGTGCTATCTACGGTCGAATCGTACATTCGACAGTATCCACAGTTTGCCTACTTGCGTGATGATTTGACAGGCTACGGTTTCGTGGCCTTGATAACTGCCGTGGGTAGGATAACTGACGAGGGCGACGATTCGATTGATCTCAAAGCGCCGGTCGATTACATTCGCACTTGCGTACTACACGATTTAGGTCACGCCGTAGAAGGCGAAGTGACGATCCGAATTCCGCACACAACTCAGCACGTCGCAACAACGTCTGGAAACAGGATCAAGCAGCTAACGGCTTCGACGATTTCGCCTGACAGTTGCCCTGGCGACGACATGGAAGCATCCTTCGACATGCGTGACCTTATCGAGTCATGCTGCGAGACCGACAAGGATCGAACTTTTGTCGAAATGCGTGAAGCCGGCTACACGCTGAAAGAGATTGCCGCCGCCCTGGGCGTCTCTACTCCGACCGTCTATCGACTGAAGCGCGAACTATACGCCCGTGTGCTGGAAAAGTCCGGCCTCCAACCTAACGAGTAGTGCAATGATACGACGAATCTACCTTGACCTGGACGACGTTCTCAACACGCTGTCGATGTACTTCTTGAATCTGCTAGGCTGCAACATCAGCCCGACAGATTATCGAGAATACCCCGTCACGGGCGATGTTGATTTGTTTGAAGTCGCCAACAAACTCTTAGGCAGCAATCACACGCGAGAGACGTTCTGGAAGACGTTTGAACGGCTGGATTGGGCGAATGTGCCCAAGTCGGATGAATGCGACTGGCTGGTAGATCAGTGTGCCCGGCTGGTTGGACATGAGAATGTGATAATCGCCACGAGCCCGACCAAAGACCCTGCCTGCGCGGCCGGCAAGGTTGACTGGATTCAAGCCAATTTGCCAGCGTGGTTGCACCGTCAGTACGCCATAACGCCCAGGAAATGGTTCTTCGGGCAGCCGGGGGCCTTGCTGATTGACGACAATGCGAAAAACGCACGACTATTCAAGAAGCACGGCGGCCGGGTGTTGCTGGTGCCCCGACCTTGGAACCGTTTACACGCTGCTTGGACACCCCTCGTCCTGGTGGAGAAACTCGGCCGGCTCATGGCCCGGCAAGGGGAATTCTGCAAAAAATCGTAGGCAGCGCGCACAAAGGGCCGTTGTTTTACGACTCTCTATGTGAACGATACCACCATCCCCGAGCGAGCAAAATGGCAAAAGCAGCAAGCACCCGTCGTGAATTTCTCCAACTGGCCGAGCCCTACAAGCCCGAAAAGCGAGACCGTAAGGGCGGGTACAGTTTTCGAGTCGGCGGCAAGTATCTCTCAGAGAAGCTCGATGGCACCCGTTGCTTTTGGGATGGCGGCTTGAGCCGTGGCTGGCCGACCGATCAAGTGCCGTGGGCGTCGATCACCGACCCCAAGACCGGCAAGAAGAAGGGCAAGATCAAGCCCGTAGCGACTGGCCTATGGAGCCGTTATGGCAACCCCATCATGGCCCCGGACTGGTTCTTGAATCAGCTTCCTTGTGTCCCGTTGGACGGCGAATTGTGGGCTGGGCGCGGTAACTTTCAACTCTGCCGGTCGATCTGCGGCGGCGACGAGCCGGACCCCAGGTTCAAGCAGATCAAGTATGCCGTGTACTCGTGCCCGCCTATTACGGCGGTATTCGGCACCGGAGAGATCAAGAACACCAATATGGTGTGCAACCTCCACTGGCCGTCGAACGAGTTGTGGGTCAAGGATCGCATGGAGGAATTTGAGGGCGACTTCCGATTCCTTAATCCGGGCTCTACGTTTGCGGACGAATTGAAGTTCCTGGCCGACGCCATCGAGACGCACAGCGACTATTGCTTCCTCCACAAGCAAGTCAAACTGCCGGACGACGAGGAAGCGGCCCGTAAGGCTATCGAAATGCACCTTGACGCTGTGCTGGCCCAGGGCGGCGAAGGCGTAGTCATGCGTGACCCAAACGCCGTGTGGCTGCCCAAGCGACACGACGGCATCTTGAAGTTCAAGCCTTACGAGGACGCCGAGGGCCGAGTCATTGGTTTCACCAGTGGACGCGAGACCCTCAAAGGCAGCCGACTCCAAGGGATGATCGGTGCCTTGATCGTGGACTACAAAGGGAAAAGATTGGAGTTGTCCGGCCTCACAGATGCCGAGCGCAAGTTCCAAACCGGCGAGATGTCCGTTCACGCCGCCGAGCATCCGGGCGTGGATATGCCCGAGCATTTCCAGGGTCAAGTGTTCCGCAAAGGGCAGAACGTGACCTTCATCTACCGTGAGTTGACGGACGACGGTATTCCCAAAGAGGCACGCTACCACCGTAAGCGCGACGTTGAGTAATGACGCTGATCGTTTTGAGATTGAATGAAAGTGCGCAGTCGGCCTACCGCCGCCTGCAAAAGATTCTCGACCGCTCCGGCGTTCGCCGCGAGTTGAGAGAACGAGAACGGTATGAAAAACCGTCAGCCAAAAAACGCCGTGCCAAGGCGCAAGCGATGCGGAGGAAATGATGGCAAAGAAAACCGGTCCTGCCCGAGCCACGAGACTCCCTGCCGACCAGAAAGGTCGGGCGCAGCTAAAAACTGTCGGCAATCAGAAGGATCGCGGCAAAGCCGAGATTGCAAAGTTGAAGGAACAGCTTGGAACTAAGCCACCTGCGCAGCGTAACGTGCAAGTTGGCGGAAAGAAACTGGCTGATGCCATTGAGGCGTTCAGCCTGAACTTCGACGGGTTGAAGGGCGGCCCCGTTGTGAAGAAGAAAACCACCAACGTCCTGACCAACAAGTTGTCCCAGTCCCGTCCCAACATCAACGAACCGTGACCAAGAGAGAACGATGAAAACTTTGAAGCACTGGCTCCCTATTATTGCTGTCCTGCTGACCCTGGCCTGCGTTTCCGCCAAGGCCAGCGAGTTGCAGTTGTCGAACACCTACAGTATCACCCCGGACGGTATCAATCTCAGCTATATCGACGGTAGCCCCGAGAACCGCGACGGCCCATACCTCGGCACGGTGAGCACGTTTACCGGGAGCAGCGGCAAGACCTTTGAATCTGTCACCGGCGTCGGCACCACTACTCAGCGACTTTATGGTATGGAGCAACTGACTCAAGGCAGCTTCAAAGAGGGCGACACGTTATCCGTCACAATCAAAGCGTCTGCGTGCCAGTCGATTGACGGTCTTCCGGCTCTTGCGAGATTCACCCTGGCGAGTGATTGGAACGACAATTACTACCTCAGCAGTCCGTCGTCCAGCATTGACATTACCAACGGAACCAACGGCTGGACAACGTATTCGATCACCCTTAACCCAGCGAATTTTAGCGACGTGTGGCCTGTCGGCAATACCGGCATCGGTTTCGATGCGACTATCGCCAATGCGGGCGTTATCGGTATCGACTTCCTTTCGGCCAACGCCACGAACGGTACTAACTGGTACAACGGGAACGGACAACTGCCTTCCTTTGGCGTCGTCGGTCAAGTCTCAATCGGACAAGTCACCGTCACGCCCGAGCCCTCGTCATTCGTGTTGCTCGCCGTTGCCCTGGTCATTGGCCTGGGCGTGTGGGCCACCAGAAAGAAGATATGCAACCTCTAACACGACTGCTGCCGCTACTCTTGCTTGTGGCGCTTGCCGCCCCAGCAAGGGGCGGCCTGCTGCCGTGTTTGGACCCTTACTACCCTTGGAGCATTCGAGTCGGCCCCTACTTGAATGTCGTCGATCCTGGCGAGTATCGCTTGCCGATTAGGGGCAATGGCTGGTACGACCAGTATGGCTACGGCATGGAGAAGTCGTTTACGTGCCAAGAAGTTCATATTGGCGACACCCTTACGATCAACCTTCACGACACGAATGTCAGCATCATAAATGGCGATCACGGTACGGCTTATTGGAGCGTTGACAAGACTATCGACCACGATTGTTGGGGCGATGGCGGACTTGTATTGTCAACGGGTGAGAGTTTTAACGCTCTTTACGAAGTCAACTACGCCAAGTGGCTATCCGTTGACGAGCCGTTCTGCCCGACGTGGTGTCACGGCGACGGATATTGTGACGACCACAGGTGTACGCCGGCCGGCGACTACGAACCACCACGAAACCAGCCGCATCGTTTTGAGCCCGTGAGTGAGCCGTCAAGCGTCATGTTGGTGTTAGTGGTCATTATTGTTGCCGCTATCGTCATAGTGAAGAAGAGAAAATGAAACTGTTAGTGTTCCTTACTGCCGCCTGCCTTGCCACGTCTTGCTATGCCAGCGACGTAAGCTGGATTTTTCTGCCCGGCTACTACACGCACAGGGACGGTCATCGTGTGGCACAGTACGAACCGGAAGCCCCGTCATACAAGAGAACGGACCCGACGTATCAGGAAAGCGGATACCATCATCAATCGTTTGGCGACGGTGCAAACCGATACGACATTTATGAATCGTGGGGCGACCCGTCGAACCGAAACACTGACGACTACTATCGTTACCGAGACCGCGACTACTACGGCAAAGAACGCTACCACGAATGTAACCCTTACCCTCCATATTCACCTTACCCACCGCGACCCTACTATGGCGCTTCCCCTCAGCTTCCTGAAACATGGCGAACTCCGGTACAAGGGCCGCCGAGTCAACCCACAGAACTTTGATTCGGCCGGCAAAGACCTTCGGCGGCTAGTCGGCAAGTGTCAGACGTGCGGTTGCACGATTCGTGGCAAGGCCGCCGTTCCGTCGCCTGACGGCTACAACAGCGATCTAAACGGCGATTACACACCGGTTGTCCAGTGCGAGGATTGCAACAGCGAGAGGGCGCAGGACTTATGATTCAGTGGCTCCGACGACTGCTGGCATATCGACATCGGCCGATTCACGTTATGCAACTTCGTGAACCGAACGGTATGCTTGCCAACTACATCCTCAACACGTTGCGGCGGTGGCACCGGCAGAACGGACACGGCTACGACATGCTGATCTTGAAGTCGGAGGATATTGAGTCCCTGGCCGAGTGGGCAGCCCAGTTGCAGAAGTCCCACGAGAAGACCTTGTGGTGGGCACCATTTTGGAAGATGCGCGTCAAGGAACTACCGCAACCCGTTTACCACAACCACCAATGACCATCAACTATCGAAGAGGCGGTGATGCGGTTCGCAAGGCGTGGTTCGCTTACCAGGATAACGAGCCAACCATGTCACCAAAGTCTGTCTGTTCTTTCCTGGCCGGATGGAACGCTGCCAAGTCAGATTCGGAGCCGGAGTCCAAACCAGAGCCCAAACCAGAGCCCAAGCCGGAATGAAGTTCAACACCATATACGCCGACCCACCCTGGCCCTACGACAACGTAGACGGCCCGCGTGCTGCCCCGGATCATAGACCGAATAGTTGGTCCGGTGTGACCGGCAGCGCCGGGTCGGCCGGGCGATATGGAAGCATGAGCATCGCTAAGATCAAAGCGATACCCGTACCCACAGCAATCAGTAAACCAGCACACTTGTACCTGTGGACGACAAACTCGTTTCTGGTGGAAGCACACGAAATCGCACGGGCTTGGGGGTTTGTGCCTAAGACGCTGCTATCGTGGGTCAAGACGAAAGCGGATGGAACGCCGTCGATGAAGACCGGCTACTACTACCGTTCCGCGACCGAGCACATCCTGTTCGCGGTGAGAGGTAGCCTGCGTCTTGCGGGTCCGTGCCGACCGACCGCCTACATGCTGCCGAGGCTGGCACACAGCGTAAAGCCGGACTTCTTCTACGACCTGATCGAAGAGCAGAGTCCGGGGCCTTACCTGGAATTGTTCGCACGACGACTCAGAGCCGGATGGCGGCAATGGGGCGACCAAGTGGAAAACCCCTTCATCTTTGGAGAGACAGATGTTGTTGACCCGTGATAAGCTACGCAAGCTGCTTGAACTTGAAATGGAAGCCACCGACATCCTGAAAAGGATCAAGAGTGTCAACGGCTGTGGCGGCAGCGGCGGTGACTACGAACCAGCCCTGAACGACAAGCTGGACAAGATGTTGGCGATCATGCAGCCACCGGACTACGACGCCACCCGCCGATCACCTTACGAACCCGTTGGATTCAAACTTTTGAGAGGCCAGAGACCTTGACCATTCGCAACCCCAAGCAAGTAGAGACAGCCCTGTTCGATTGCGTGCCGCAAGAGGGCAAGTGCCCGCACAACTGTAATCAATGTTTCTTCAATCGGGAAGGCGCGTTCTACACGCCGACGCCGAGCATCCCGACTGTGGAGGAAGTGGAAGGCGGCATCGTTCGCATGAATTGCGGCCACGACAGCAATTTTGAGCGCGATCTTGTGATTGAGACGGCGTTGAAGTACAAGGACTTCTTCTTCAATACGTCGGTGCCACGGTTCGACTTCCCCGGCCCCGTCGTCCTGACGGCCAATCCGAAGGAAGAGGAACGACCCTGGCAGCCCGCCTACGAGGATCAGATTCCCCGAAACCTCATGTTCGTCCGGCTCCGCGTGTCCAGCACCAACTTGCAGTTGGTGTATGACGCCGCCCGCTGGTATGCCCACGGTAACGTGCCGGTCGTGCTGACGTTTATGAGTTATTACACGGACGAGCCCCAGGTGCCTGATGCCATTAAAGCGTCGGTTGACGGTCCTTGCTACGAGTGGAAGACTCGCATCCTGAATTCCTACTGGTGTCCGACCGCGCCGTTCATCCGGTTCGTCATGTCCCAGTTCCGTGAGAACCGGCTGGTGTCGATGTGCGGCAGTCTTAAAGGCTCCCTTTGTCGAAACTGCCGTAACTGTGAGATATTTTATATCCAGACCGCGAAAAGATTGCGTGGCGAATGAGACGGATTCCTTTGACAAACGGCGGCCACACGGTCGTCAGCAATTGTGATTTTGTCTATCTCCGCAAGAAGAGTTGGACACGTAACCCTGATGGCTATGTTGTCAGATATGAAGGTAATTCACGCAAGCCGAAATACCGACGAACAATCCTCATGCACTTGGTAATAGCACGACGGGCAGGCCGTCGCGGTCTTCCACAGATAGATCACCACGACCGTGTGAAGACCAACAACTACCGGAGCAATTTACGGTCGGCCAGAATGACCGAACAGAGAGGCAATCAGACAAAATTACGGAATAATACGTCAGGTTTCAAAGGCGTCTTTTGGCAGGGACAAATTTGCAGATGGTTCTCTCAGATTCGTGCATGGGGCTTGCTTCACTATCTTGGCGTGTTCGGTAAAACAAAGGTCAGCAAGATTAAAGCCGCCTACGCCTATGATGTCGCGGCCTTGATACTTTTCAAGAAGTTCGCCTGCTTGAATGCTGTTGACCACTTACTTGACACGCAAACCAAGCGACAGATTAAGAGAGACGTGTTGGATAGACTTAACAAGTGAAACAGGCTGACTGATCGGTGAGGGTGAGGCTGCCGGGTTACGGTGCCGGTCGCTTCCGGGCGGGAAGTTCAACTTCAAAGGGCGCGTAGTAGCGGAGATTATAACCGTCATAGCTAACGCGCAGTAGCCGGTCAGCGGTCTGGATTGGAGCAAGTATGAGTTTGCGAATCAATTTCTTCGGTGGTCCGGGTGTTGGGAAATCCACCTTGGCGGCGCAGTTATTCGGCTGGTTGAAGGCCGAGAACTTTGACGCTGAGTTGGTGCAAGAGTTCGTCAAA
>Ga0074044_10004118_pt1 | contig 12130 bp, 8 predicted proteins | sample BogForMeECP23OM1_FD_94443 | JGI IMG/M metagenome (GOLD analysis project Ga0074044, IMG submission 94443) | Bog forest soil microbial communities from Calvert Island, British Columbia, Canada - Bog Forest MetaG ECP23OM1 | ecosystem: Environmental > Terrestrial > Soil > Wetlands ...
ATCCAGCCGGAAGGTCCTAAGCCGCCGGCACGCCTCGCGGATGGCCATGATTTCCGCGTGCGCCGTCGGGTCGTTTGTCGAGGTGACGCGGTTCCAGCCGCGCCCGACGATTTTGCCGCGCCGGACGACGACCGCGCCAAACGGCCCGCCGTCGTTGCGCCGCATTTTTTGGAGCGACAGCCGGATGGCCGCGCGCATGAATTTCGGGTTCACGAAAGAATTTAACCACGGACCCGTCCTCCGTAGCAATACTGCGGAGGGTGAATGGACACGCGACAAAAGTTCCAAGCACCAGGCTCCAACCTCCAGAGAAACACCAGGCTCCAATCATCAATGCACATGAGAGCCGCGAGTTTTGGAACTTGGGGCTTGAAAATTCTCTGGTGCTTGGAGCTTGGAATCAGGAGCTTTGCCAGTCGTGCCGCCAAACAGCAATCGCAAACTGTTCATCACCACAACGACCGTGCTGCCTTCGTGGCCGACCACGCCAATCGTCAGCGGAATTCTCCCGAGCATCGCAAATGTCACCAGGACAACCACCGTGCCGAGGGAAATGACAAGATTCTGGCGGATGATGCGCCGCGCCCGTTGGCTCAAGCGAAAGGCGGCGAGGAAATTTTCCAGCCGGTCGTGCATCAGCACCACGTCGGCCTGTTCGAGCGCGGCGTCGGAACCGCGCGCGCCCATGGCCACGCCGATGTGCGCCGCCGCCAGACTCGGCGCGTCGTTCACGCCGTCACCGATCATTGCCACCTTTTTGCCCTGTTCGCTCAATTCGCGGATGGCCGCGACTTTTTGGTCGGGCTTCAATTCGGCGCGCACGTCATCCAATTTCAATTCCGTGCGCAAATGCTCGGCGGCGGCCTTGCGGTCGCCGGTCAGCACCACGCTGCGCAGACCTTCGTCGCGCAATTCCTCGACGACCGGTCCGGCTTGCGGGCGGATGTCGTCGCGCAAAATAACGCGCCCCAGCAAATCACCCGCCTCAATCCACACCTCGGAAAACCCGGCCTCGACAGGAGCGCCAATTTCCGGCACGGCACATTCTGACTCCGGGAGCGCCGGCATCCTGCCGGCGTGTTTTGCGAGGAATGTTCCCCCTGGACTCGCCGGCAGGATGCCGGCGCTCCCAAGCCGGCGTTCCAACACCCAATCGCGTCCCCCAAGCTGGCAGATTTCGCCGTCATGTTTTGCGCGCAAACCCTGGCCCGTCACCGACTCAAAATGGTCGAAGACGACTGGTTCAATCCCCTGCAGCTTGCCGTAACGCGTGATGGCGCGGGCGAGCGGGTGGGTGGAAAGTTTTTCGAGCGAGTAAGCCAGCCGCGCGATTTCGTCTTCGCGGCCGGGCGGAAAGCTTTCGACTTTTTCGACGCGCAATTCGCCGGTGGTGAGCGTGCCGGTCTTGTCGAGGGCGACGACGTTGACGTCGGCGAGTTTTTCCACCGCCGCGCCGCCGCGGAACAGGATGCCGTGCCGCGCGCCCCACGCGATGGCCGCCAGCACCGCCGACGGAATTGAAAGCACGAGCGCGCACGGCGAGGAGACGACGAGCAGCGTCATCGTGCGATAAAACGCGCTTTGCGATTCGATGGCGGATTCAAACGGCGCGAGCCGGAAGCCAAGCCACCAGACAAAAAACATCGCAAACGAAAGCCCGATGACGCCGTAGGTGTAAATCGTGCTGAATTTGTCCGTGAACTGCTGCGCGGGCGCCTTGCGCTGCTGGGCCTCCTTGATGAGCGTGATGATTTTCCGAAGCGAACTTTCAGCAGCAGGCCGCGTGACAACGACTTCGACCGCGCCCCAAAGATTGATGGTGCCAGCGAGCGTAGTATCGCCGACGCTTTTGTTGACGGGCGTGGCTTCGCCGGTGAGATTCGATTCGTCGGCAGCGCTGCTGCCTTTGGCGATCTCGCCGTCCACGGGAAATTGGGCGCCAGGCTTGATGAGCAGGCGCATTCCGGTCTTGAGTTGCTCCACCTTGACCTCGCGTTCGCGCCCTCGTTCATCCAGTGCCGTGGCGGTCTTGGGCGCGTCGCGAAAGAGCGAGCGGATTTCCTTCTGCGTACGGCCCAGCGCGTAATGTTCGAGCGCGCCGGAGAATGAAAATAAAAACAGCAACGTGGCGCCTTCGCCCCAGGCACCGATGCTGGCCGCGCCGGCAGCGACGAAGATCATGAGAAAATGCACGTCAATCGTGCGTTTTTTAAGACGCGCCCAAACCTCCTCCGCCGGATAAAACCCGCCCGCGAGATACGCCGCCGCATAGGCAAACACCTTGTACGGCGCCGGCAGGAAAAATCCGGTCAGCCCGAAAACGCCGCACAGGATGGCGGCGGCCAGTTGCGCCTTCCACTCGTTGATGTGCTCTTCAATGTGCTCGGCGCTTTCGAGGAACTCGACATCGCGCGGGACGACTTTAGGCAGCGGGATATCGCGCCAGCGCCAGAACTTCGGCGCGGTCGGGCAGGTGATGCGCGCGATGGTCGTGGTCTGGCCGTCGCTCTGGATCGTGATTCTTTTGCGCTCGGCCTCGGACAGCGGCGTGTCGCATGAGAAACAATCGCCCGCGCCGCTCAACAAGGAACAGGCGTGGCCGGCGTCGGCGGCCTGGGCGGCCTGAAACTGGCTGGTGATGCGTTCCGTCAGTTTGGCCACGTCGGCGCGGCCCAGCGTGGCCACGGAAATTTTCTGATGCGCTCGGTCAATGGTCACCGCCTCCAGCGTCGGTTCCTCGGCCAGCGTGTTCAACACCGAGCGCGCGAGGCAGGGGTCGGCCTCGGGGCCAGGCGCAGGACGTTTTTCCGGCGGTGCATTCATGCCATTTCAATGGATAGCATACCGCGTGGCGCGGCGCGATGCAAAAGCCGCGACGGCCTCAAATCCGCAGGTTTCCTCCCCGCCTCGAACGGAGAGAAGAATTAGAGGTGAGGTGTCGAATTGATTTAACCGCTGTCGAACAACCAATCAAACCACCGCTCAAAACGAGCGCAAGCCAGAGGAGGAGTTTGGAGTTCCTGGCTAATCAATTTTCCCAACAGGCTCTTTGAGCTTCTTCTCCGCCTCTGGCTTCAACAGCTTGATCATTTCGCTTTCCGAATACGGTTGATAGGCATTCCATCTGCCAAAAGTGTTGGGCAATGGAATAATGATGTCGTCTGATTTCCCATGCAGCCAGACCGCAACGAAAAGGATGGGCGGGCAGTCCAGACGGCGAAGTTCATAATCCTGTTTTTCAATTTGCGGCAATTGTTCCGCCTTTCGCAGCGCCTCCAGCGTTTCATCGGAAAAACCAGTTGTGTCAAGACCGGCAAATGTCAGCGCCGTTCCATTTGTTTTGTCGGCGATCAATTCTGCCGCGGCAACGGCGTTGGTTCCGTGCATCAGCAGATACCGCCAGGTGCCGGGTTTGGCGGCAGAGAGCAATTGACCGGAAGCCAGATTCGTCGGTCCAACCGAATAGTCCCGGTAGGGATCGGCGATGGTCAAATCCTCGAATTGAAAACCTCCGAGGTAACGGGACATGCTTCGGGGCAGTTCTCTCATGCTTTCATGTACAACCTGTCGTCCCCCGTCCGGGGCTTTGGGATAAATGATGGCCGCAGGACAATTGTGGCCGGGCAAGCCGCTCAAAATGAGCGCGAGGCAGAGGAGAAGTTTAGTGTTCATGCGCAATACATCTTTGATTTAAAATTCAACCGACATGTTCATTGGACGGATTATGAACAAATTTCCTCGGAAAATGCCAAGTCCTTTATTTCCGGGATGATGGGCGGCACAAGTCAAAACCCGAATGAACCCCAAAGCAACCGGAAAAACACTTCCAGCCTGCGCCTGGGAAGTTAATACCGGAAACTCTTGAATATTTTTGCGCCGGGATGTGTCGTGCGTCCCGGCGGGATTTTCAATTCCCGACCGGTTCTCCGTTTGGAGCGGCGAAAAAATTCAATTTGGCCTGTTCAAGCCGCCGCCGTTCTGGCAATTTGACCGGACATCTTTTGGTGAAAAGACACGGACAGGACAAGCGCATGGACAAAGCAAATACGACGAATCAAAAGCTGATTTCATGGGTCAACGAAATGGCCGACCTCTGCCGACCGGAGCGCATCCATTGGTGCGACGGATCGGCGGAGGAAAACCAGACGCTCTGCGATTTGATGGTCAAGAGCGGCACGTTCATCAAGCTCAACGAAAAGACACGTCCCAACTCCTACCTCGCCCGCTCGCATCCCAGCGACGTGGCGCGCGTTGAGGACCGCACTTTCATCTGCTCGATGACGAAGGACGACGCCGGCCCCACGAATCAATGGGCTGATCCGACGGAAATGAAGCAGAAGTTGCTCGGCCTGTTCAAGGGTTCCATGAAAGGCCGCAAGATGTATGTCATCCCCTTTGCGATGGGCCCGCTCGGCTCGCCCCTTTGCAAAGTCGGCATTGAAATCACCGATTCACCTTACGTGGTCGTGAGCATGCGCATCATGACGCGCATGGGCCAGGCCGTGCTCGACAAATCTGGCGCTGACGGCCCGTTCATTCCCTGCGTGCATTCGGTTGGCGCGCCGCTGCAACCAGGTCAAGAGGACGTTTCGTGGCCGTGCGAACCCGACCCGCAGAAAAAATTCATCGTTCATTTCCCCGAAGAGCCTTCGATCTGGTCTTTTGGCTCCGGTTATGGCGGCAACGCTCTGCTCGGAAAAAAATGTCTAGCGTTGCGCATCGCGTCCGTCATCGCGAAAAGGGAAGGCTGGATGGCGGAGCACATGCTCATCTTTTGCCTGATTTCGCCAAAAGGAAAACGGCACTACATCGCCGGCGCGTTTCCCAGCGCCTGCGGCAAGACCAATCTCGCCATGATGCAACCCACCGTGCCGGGCTGGAAAGTGACTTGCATCGGCGATGACATTGCCTGGCTGCGGATTGGCCGGGATGGACGGCTTTACGCCATGAATCCGGAATCCGGTTTTTTTGGCGTTGCGCCCGGCACTTCGATGCGGTCAAACCCAAACGCGGTCGTCACCATTGCGAAGAACAGCATTTTTACCAACGTCGCGCTCGCGCCGGGGAACGAAGTGTGGTGGGAAGACTCCGGCATTCCCGCGCCGGCGACGGCGATTGACTGGGAAGGCCAGGAATGGACGCCGGCTTCCGGCCGCAAGGCCGCGCACCCGAACTCGCGCTTTACCGCCCCGGTCGCGCAGTGCCCGGTCATTGATCCCGACTCGCAAAATCCCGAAGGCGTGCCGCTTTCGGCCATTCTCTTCGGTGGACGCCGTCCGGACACGATTCCGCTGGTGAACGAAGCCTTCGACTGGGAACACGGGGTGTTCCTGGGTTCGGCGTGCGCTTCGGAAACCACCACCGCCGCGCTCGGCCGGACTGGCGTATTGCGCCGCGATCCTTTCGCCATGCTGCCGTTTTGCGGTTATCACATGGGCGATTACTTTGCGCACTGGCTTTCGTTCACCCAACGCACCGACCGCGGCAAGCTGCCGAAAATTTATTTTGTCAACTGGTTCCGCAAGGACGGCGGCGGCCGGTGGCTCTGGCCCGGCTACGGCGAAAACAGCCGCGTGCTCAAATGGATTTGCGAACGCGTTGACGGCACGGGCAAGGCGCAGAAAACCCCGATTGGAAACCTGCCGACGCCGGATGCGCTCGACATGTCGGGGCTGGACCTTCCCGCCGGGAATCTGCGGCAGCTGCTCGAGGTGGACATCGCCGGCTGGAAAAAGGAAGTCGAAGACATCGCCGCGAGTTATGCGCGGTTTGACAGCAAACTGCCGAAGACGTTGACCGACCAACTCGACGGCTTGCGGAAACGGCTCGGCCAGGATTAATTTCCCGCCATCGCAAAACCATTTTTTAAACAAACCATCAACCAACCCTTGGACCATGAAAAATTATCAGCGAATGCTCGCGTTCACCGTTCTGTGCCTCGGTCTTGTCTCCGCACACGCGCAATTTGGCCCCGCGCCGAGCGGACCAAATTTAGGCGGCCCCATGGGCAAACTCTTCGGAAACAACCAGGCCTTTTCCGCTGCATTGGAAGTCCAAACCGCCGACCGGTCCGGCAACACCATGACCATGCCCGGCAAAATCAGCTTCGACGCGGGCAAATCGCGGTTTGAGATCAACATGGCCAATGTGCAGGGCAAACAGATGTCGCCCGAAGCCGCCGCGCAAATGAAATCCATGGGACTGGACCAGATGGTGATGGTCGCGCGCCCGGACAAAAAAGTTGCTTATCTTATTTATCCGGGAATGCAAAGCTACGTTGAAACCGACCTGGCCGAAGCGGAATCCGCCGCGACCAACGGCGATTACAAGGTGGAAACCACCGAGTTGGGCAAGGAAACCGTGGATGGCCATCCCTGCGTGAAAAACAAGGTGGTCGTGACCGACAAGGACGGAAACAAGCACGAATCCACCGTCTGGAATGCGACGGACTTGAAAGACTTCCCGGTCAAAATCCAGACCGCCGCGGAGGGCGGCAACACGACCATGCAGTTCAAGAATGTCTCGCTCGCCAAACCCGCCGCCAGCCTCTTTGAGGCGCCGTCTGATTATACCAAGTACGACAACCTGCAGACCATGATGCAACAGCAAGTCATGAAGCGCATGGGCGGCGGCGGCCTCCCGGGAGGGTTTGGTCGTCCACCCGGCAATTAGGCGGATTCTACCGGCCAAAGTTTCAGGCATATTTGAGGCGCGCCGACCTTATGCGACTCAATCACGGCCTGCACCTCGCCTATTGCACGAACATCCATCGCGGCGAGACGTGGCGCGAAACCATTGAATCGCTCAAAACCCACGCGCTCGCCGTGCGCGAACGGGTTTGTCCGCAAGCGCCATTTGCGATTGGCCTGCGGTTGAGTCATCGTGCCGCGCGCGAATTGAGCGAACGCCCCGCGTTGCTGGAATTTCGACGCTGGCTGGACCAAAACGACTGCTACGTTTTTACCATCAACGGATTTCCCTATGGCCGGTTTCACGGCGCGCGAATCAAGGAACGGGTTTATACGCCCGACTGGACTTCGCCCGAACGGCTCGCCTACACGAACCTGCTTTTTGATTTACTCGCGGAAATTTTGCCCGCCGGCCTCGAGGGCAGCGTCAGCACCCTGGCGGGCTCGTTCAAGGAATTTGTGGCACCGGCGTCTCGCCGATGTATTTCGGCGCGAACACCGGCTTTTAAGAAACTCACGGGCGAGACGCCCGTGCCACTACTGAAAGTTATCCGCGAAAACCTCTGGCGCTGTGTCGAGCACATCGCGGAGCTGAGCGAGCGCACCAAACGCGAATTGCATCTCGGCCTCGAACCGGAACCGCTTTGCCTGCTGGAAAACAGCAGCGAAACCATCCGCTTTTTCGACCGTCTGCGGAGCGAGCATCCACACGACCCGCGCCTAGCCGGGCACCTCGGCGTGAATTACGATACCTGCCACTTTGCCGTGGAGTTTGAAGAGCCGCAAAGCGCGCTGTCCGCCCTGGCGCAGCACGGCATCAAAATCAGCAAAATCCATCTGAGCGCGGCGCTCAAAACGCGGCCAACCTCAGAGGCGCGTGAGGCCCTGGCAAAATTTGCCGACGACGTTTATTTGCACCAGGTCGCCGCGCGTGACGCCGCAGGCAAAATTAAATTCTTTCGCGACCTGCCCGACGAGCTGAACCTTCAACCCTCAACTCTCAACTCTCAACCGGCTTCCGAATGGCGAATCCATTTTCACGTGCCTTTGCACAGCCCTGCCCTGCCGCCGTTTGAGAACACGAATGATCATTTGCTTGGCGCACTGGACTTTCTGGCCGCGGATCCGAACCTTTGTTCGCATCTCGAAATGGAAACCTACACCTGGGAAGTGCTGCCGCCGGAATTGAAGGCGCGCAGCGTCGTCGAGCAACTCGCGGCGGAATATGACTGGACGCTGGCGCGGCTGGCTGAACGCGGACTGGCCAGCCGCTGAATTTTCTGTTTTCCTCTGCGCGATGAATCAAAGTTTCATCCGCCGGCTCCGCACCCTGCTTATTTTGGGGCGCGTATCGAATCTGCCGACGGTCTGGTCGAATTGCCTGGCGGGCTGGTGGCTCGGCGGGGGCGAAAATTTCGGGAAACTGCCGTTGTTGTTCCTCGGCGTCAGCGCGCTCTACACCGGTGGAATGTTTTTAAACGACGCGTTCGATGCGGACTTTGACCGGCACCGCCGCCCGGAACGACCGGTCCCGTCCGGCGCGATTTCGCTGGCAGCGGTCTGGCGCTGGGGCTGGGCGTGGCTGGCGCTCGGCCTTTTATGTTTGACGCTTTTGGGCAAAACCACCGGCGCGCTCGCGGTCGTGCTGGCGATTTGCATCGTGATTTACGACGCCATCCACAAAGCCATCACCGCGTCGCCGTGGTTGATGGGTGTGTGCCGCTTGGGGGTTTATGTCATCGCCGCGTCAACGGGCGCCTTTGGCCTGAACGGCTGGCCGATTTGGTGTGGCGTGGCGCTCGCGTTTTATGTGGCGGGCTTGGGCTACGTGGCGCAACAGGAAAGTTTTCGCAAACCGATTCCCTATTGGCCGCTGGCATTTCTGGCCGTGCCCATGGTTCTGGCCGCGCTGATGGACGCCGGAGAATACCGCCTGCCGGGTGTTTGGTTGTCGCTCGTGCTCGTGCTGTGGGTGGCGTATTGCACACGAACCATTTTTCAGCCGGCTGAAGTCAACGTGCGACGGATCGTGTCAGGCCTGCTGGCGGGCATCGTTTGGGTGGACTGGCTGGCAGTGGCCCCGTCATGTCCGCATTGGTTGGGCTACATTTTTTTGGTCCTGTTCGGCGCAACGCTGTGGCTTCAGCGGTTCGTACCGGCCACGTGACGATGGAGCGCGGACCGTCCCCAATCCGCAGCGCACCAGCGGATTCAATCTGCAGGGAGTTGAGACAACTCGCGGTCCGCACTTCGGCCGGCCGGATGTATCCGGTGGGGCGAGGCTACTGACGAGCCGGGCTTGGCATGCCGAAATGAAACGAAAGCGGCTCGCGAGGACGCTCGCCCCACCCGCCTGTACCACCATTCACAGCGGCGCTTGAACAGGCAATCATTCTCGGTTATGCTGGTTGTTCGTATATGAATACGGCAGCGCCAGGTCAGTTGACGCACAACGAAGAGATTAAGGAAGCGATTCCCACGCTCGCGGGCACCATCGCGTCCACGCTGGCCAACCCGGGCGCCGACACGTTCTCGGGCGACGACAGCCAGTTCCTGAAATTTCACGGTGTTTATCCACAGGACGACCGCGATTTACGCTCTCCGGCCGGCAGGAAATTCATCATGATGATTCGCAGCCGCATTCCCGGCGGCGTGATGACCGCCAACCAATGGCGCGTGTTCGACGAACTCGCGTGGCTTTACGGCAACAACACGTTGCGGATCACCACCCGCCAGACCATCCAATTTCACGGTGTCGTCAAGGCGAACCTGCGCCTGGTGGTCAAAAAGATTAATGAGTGCCTGCTCTCCACACTCGCGGCTTGCGGCGATGTGAATCGCAACGTCCTCGCCCCGCCCACGCCCGCCTACACCAAGGCGCGCGATGAAGTCTATCGCGATTGCTTGAGGATGGCGGATGCGCTGAAGCCGCAGACCCGCGCTTATTATGCCATTTGGATTGACGGTTACCAACTCAAGATTGACGACCCGTTCAATCAGGCGTTCGTTGACCCGCTTTACGGCAAAACGTATTTGCCGCGAAAATTCAAAACCGCGTTTGTCATTCCGCCGGTGAACGACCTCGACGTTTTCACCAACGACCAGGGTTTCATCGCTATTGTGGAGAACGATCAACTCGTCGGTTACAACCTCGTGGTGGGCGGCGGCATGGGTCGCACGCATGGCAACAAGCAAACCTATCCGCGTCTGGCGAGCGAACTTGGATTTTTGACACCGGACAAATTGATTGATGTCGCCAAAGCCGTACTGACGATTCACCGCGATTTCGGCGACCGCACCGACCGCAAGCACGCGCGCTTCAAATATGTCGTCGAGGAGCGTGGCGTGGATTGGACACGTGCCGAAGTCGAGAAACGCGCCGGCATCCAATTCGCGCCGGTGAAGCCTTACAAATTCACGACGACTGCCGATTTGCTCGGCTGGCACAAATCCGTGGACGGGCAGAATTTCTTCACGCTGTTCGTCCAGACCGGCCGCGTGAAAAACGAGAAAAAAATCGCGCTGCGCGAAATCGCGGAGAAATTTCCGCAAATCGAATTCCGCCTGACCACGAATCAGAACGTGGTTCTAGCCAACGTGAACGATGCGGACAAAGCCGGCATCAATTCGATTTTTGCCGCGCACAAAATTCCGGTTGAAAACCAGGCGCGCATTTTGCACGCCGCCGCGATGGCCTGCCCCGCGCTCCCCACTTGCGGGCTCGCGCTGGCGGAGTCCGAGCGGATACTGCCCGGACTCATTGATCGCATCGAAAAACTTTGCGGCGACCTGGGACTGGGTGACGAGGAAATCATCATCCGTTCGACCGGCTGCCCGAATGGCTGCGCTCGGCCTTACATGGCGGAAATCGGGTTCGTCGGCAAAGCGCCGGGACGTTATCAAGTCTGGCTCGGCGGGAATGTTTCCGGCACACGCCTCAATCGCGTGTGGAAGGAAACCGTCAAGGACCCGGAGATCGAAAACGAATTGCGCCCGGTCCTCGCGCGTTTTGCCAAGGAACGAAACCCCGGCGAACGTTTTGGCGACTGGTGCGACCGCGTTTTGTGGAAGGAAGAACCGGCCTTGGTCGCGGTCAATTGAGTCGGCAATCAAATTCCAATCCAATGACTGCCGACCAAATTGCCAGAGCCAATGCCGACTTGCGAAACAAGCCGCCGCTTGAAATCGTCCGCTGGGCCGTCAAGCAGGCGAATGGGCGAGCGGTCGTTTCGACCAATTTCCGGCCTTACGAAGCGGTGATTTTGCATTTGTGCGTGCAAGTGCAACCGGACATCCCGGTGCTGTGGGTGGATCACGGTTACAACCGCCCGGCGACCTACCGACACGCCGACGAATTGAAAAAACTGCTCAAGCTGAATCTGAAGCCGTATTTGCCGAAAATTTCCGCCGCGCACCGCGATGCGATTTACGGCGAGATTCCGTCCATCGACGACGAGGCGGGTTTGAAACAATTCAGCGCGTTGATGAAACTGGAGCCGTTCCAGCGCGGCATGCAGGAACTCGCGCCGACGGTCTGGCTCACGGCGTTGCGCAAGGTGCAGAATCCAAATCGGGCGGAGCTCGACATTGTTTCCGAGGACAAAAATTTTGGTGCATTGAAGGTCAATCCGGTCTTTTATTGGAGCGATGCGGACATGGAAAATTATTTGAAGCAGCACAATCTGCCGAACGAGTGGGATTATTTCGATCCCGCCAAGGCCGACGAAAACCGCGAGTGCGGCCTGCACGCGAGCTGGGGTTCGCAGGCTTTGGGGTCCGGCATTTAATATGAGGGTCTCGGATCTGGCGTCCTGGGTCCGGGACAAATCGTGTATGGGCGAACCTTTTGAAAACTCAGAGGCTTGGAAATCGGCGCGTCAACTGACCAATACAGTTTATCAGTTTTGCCGACGCGAGCCGCTATGTCGCGATTTTGGATTACGCGACCAGCTTCAGCGCGCGGCGGTCTCGGTGATGAATAATGTCGCAGAAGGTTGGGAAAGTCTGCATGTTGCGGAAAAGCGTCAGGCATATAACATAGCCCGCAGGTCATGCGGCGAAGTTCGCTCCATGAGCTATCCGTTGCTCGACCACAGATTTATCAATGCCGCCGAACAGGAAAAGCTCCAATCTCAATGCATTCAAAGCGGCAAACTCATCAGCGGCCTGATTCGCTCATTGAACGACCGACCATGAACCCCAGATCCCAGACCCCAGATGCCATCCCCTTTCTATGAGCAGCTACCACTTGGATCATTTGCAGTATCTCGAAACCGAGGCGATTCACATCATGCGTGAAGTCGCGGCTGAGTTCGACCGGCCTGCCCTGCTGTTTTCCGGTGGCAAGGATTCCATCTGCCTTTTGCGCCTGGCGGAAAAGGCGTTCCGCCCGTCCGACATCCCGATGCCGCTGCTGAACGTGGACACCGGCCATCATTTCC
>Ga0074044_10004120_pt1 | contig 12129 bp, 10 predicted proteins | sample BogForMeECP23OM1_FD_94443 | JGI IMG/M metagenome (GOLD analysis project Ga0074044, IMG submission 94443) | Bog forest soil microbial communities from Calvert Island, British Columbia, Canada - Bog Forest MetaG ECP23OM1 | ecosystem: Environmental > Terrestrial > Soil > Wetlands ...
CGACGACATCATCCGCCGCTACGTCCGGATGGAGCGCGAGAAACGCGACATCAAGCAGAAGGAAGATCAGCGCCTCAACCAGATCGGCGAGAAGAGTTTCTATTACCTGACCGAAGAAGAACTTACGAAAATGAACGAGGCGGTGACGCGCCTGGCCCAGCGCCTCAAAAACGTGATCACCGTGCGCCGCAAGCGTTCCAAGAAGGGCCGCTTCGACATCAAGCGCACCCTGCGCCAGAACCTCGAATACGGCGGCGTTCCGTTCAAGCTCCGCTTCGAAAAGCGCAAGAAAGAGAAGCCGCAGGTCGTGATCCTGTGCGACGTTTCGGACTCGGTGCGCAACGCGTCGCGCTTCATGCTGCAGTTTGTTTACTCGCTGCAGGATCTTTATTCGCGCGTGCGCAGCTTTATCTTCGTCGCCGACATCGGAGAAGTAACCGAGTGTTTTCGCAACAACGACGCCAACGAAGCGCTCGACGTCGCGCTCAAGGGCGATATCATCAACGTCTATGCCCACTCGAATTTCGGCTACGCCTTCCGCAACTTCGTCACCGATCATCTGGGCACCGTCAACAAGCGCACCACCGTCATCGTGCTCGGCGACGCGCGCAACAATTACAATCTCCCGCACGATTGGTGCTTGCGTGAAATCCGCCAGCGCGCCAAAAAAGTGATCTGGCTTAATCCTGAAAGCCGCAATACCTGGGGCTTCGGCGACAGCGAAATGGACCGCTACGCCCCGCACTGCGACCTGGTGGAAGAGTGCCGCAATCTCAACCAGCTTTATCGGGTGGTCGATCGCTTGGTCGCAGGCTGACGGCCTCGATCCTCGCGGCTGCGCAGCTCCTTCGGTTGACCACAAGGCGTCTTTGGGCCAAGATATTTTCTTCAGGTGATGAGCAGGATTTCCATTCGAACCCGGGCGCGCTTGATGAAAAACGGTTGAAGAGCCCGTCTATGGCTGGTCACAGGGAAGACTTCATTTTGATGATCGTGGGCGGGATCACGCTCGACCCCTCGACCAAGATGCCCATCGTCGTCCTCAAGGATCCCGACAACAAGCTCAACCTGCATATCTGGATCGGACCGCTCGAGGCCACCGCGATGGCCACCGAGCTCGAGGGGATCAAGCCGCAACGCCCGATGACGCACGACCTGCTGCGCAATCTGCTGGTCGAGTTCGGCGCGACGGTCGAGTCGGCCGAGATCACCGAGTTGCGCGAAAACACCTACTTCGCGCGGGTTCAGGTCAAGACGCGCGACGGCAAGGCGCTCGAAATAGATTCGCGGCCGAGCGACGCGATCGCCCTGGCCCTGCGCACCAAGTCGCCCATCTACGTGGCCAAGAAAGTGCTCGAAGCTTCCAGCGAGCTCCACGAATCCCAGGGCGAACAGCAGACTTCGGATCAGAACCTCGCCGGTGTGTCGCGCGACAAATGGTCCGAGATCCTCGAGCGGATGTCGCCCGAGGATTTCAAATACAAGATGTAGGCGCGAGCGCGCTAAACTCCTCTGATCCTCTGCCGGGCGGCGCCCGCTGGAGCATTCGATGCCGCCGAGTACCCATCGCCGCAAAATAACCCAAAAGGAACTCAAGGCGCCCGACGAGCTCACGACGCTGGTCGATAGCGCGCGCGATTTCCTGGTCAAGAATCTCACCCAGGTGCTGATCTCAACCGCCGTCGTTGTGATTGTCGGAGCGATCGTGATTGGCGTGTACTACTACGAGCGCCATCGCGACAATATTGCGTCGGCGCGCTTCTATAGCGCGATCACCGCGCTCAACGCCGGCCAGAACAAACTCGCCGAAACGCAGTTCAAGCAGCTCGTCGATGAAGAGCCGGGCCGCCGGCTGGGACGCCTCGCGCGCTTCTACATGGCGAGCGCATATCTGGCCGATGGCGACCTCGCGGGCGCGCGCGATTCGCTCGTTGCATTTCTCGCCGCGGAGCGTGACCCGCTGTTCCGCAGCCTTGCGCTGACGAACCTCGCCGTGGTTTACGAGCGCATGGCGAATTGGAAGAAAGCGGCGGGCGCTTATCAGCAGGCGGCGGCCGATCCGGGGCCGGAGCAGGCGAGGGCGGAGCTGGACGTTGCGCGGATGCTGGCGAAATCGGGCGACAAGGAGGGCGCGATCGCCGCCTATCGCGGCTTCCTCGCCGCCCATCCGTTCGCGCAGCAGCGCCAGGAGGCGATGGAATCGTTGGCGCTGCTCGGCGCACCCGCCGAGCTGGCGCCGCCGCCTTCAGCCGCGGCGGCTGGCCCGCAGCCTGTCGTCATTCATTAGTCGCGGCGGCCGGCGGCGATTTCTCCGCCAGCTCCGAGTTGATCACGAATTCCAGAACCTTCCCGTCGGGCAATCCCACTACCGGTATTCCGTTGACGAAAAAGGTCGGCGTCGACGTGACTCGAATCGAGGCGCCGTCGTTTTGATCCTGCTTCACGCGAGCCTCGGTCTGCGGACTGTCCATGCACGCCTTCAGTGAAGGCTGATCGAGATTCTGAGCCTTCGCCAGCTTGTCCACATGTTCCTGCAGATTCTTCGGGTTGATCGAACCCTGGTTCGCGTAGAGGTAGCGTGCGAAGTCCCGAAACGCCGCCGGGTTCTGCAGCCGCGCGCACTCGGCCGCCTCGGCGGCTTTGATCGCCCACGCATGCCCATTGAGCGGGTAATTTTTGAAAATTATCTTCACCTTGCCCTTGTAAGTGGTGTTGACCAGGGTCTCGAGCACGCTGAACGCGTGGGCGCAGAACGGGCATTCGAAATCGGCAAATTCCACGATTGTCACCGGCGCATCTGCCGGTCCCTGCGTGGGCCGATCGTCGAGGCTCACCGCGCCCATGTTAACCCGTCCCCACGGCTCCGTACTGATGTCGATAAACTGGCCGATGATCGCCTTGCTCTCATCTTTGTCGAAAAACAGCGTGGTGGCGATCCTCTGTCCCTGTTCGTTACTCACAACCAGCTGGCGCGCGAGCAGTCCGTCAATCGGCGTCTTAAAAGCAGGGCCCAGCTTGATCAGTTCGGCATTGGGAATCTTGAAGTGCTTCTGCAGATAGGCCTTCAGCGCCGCGTCCCGCGCGGTATCCGTGGCCGCCCCGGCGGCAGGGGCAGGGGAGGTCGCCGACGGGCTCTGTGCGAGCGCCTCGTTGCCGGCACCTAGCAACGCGACCGCGCCAACGAAAACAAATGCGCACATAAATGCCAGCTTTCCAGCGTAGTTCAACTTCGCATAAGAAGTATTATGTAAACTACGCATTGTGAATGAAAATCCAAAAGGGCCTGAAATCATTAACTACTCCGACGCTCTCCGTTTCGAGCGCTTATCCGGCTCAGATTACCTGATGCTCTTCGGCGATGAAAAACGCCGTGCGCGAATGGTCGATGAACTTGCGTTCGTCTTCGAGCGCGGCTGCGACTTCCTTGGTCGCCATCGCAGTCTCCAGCGCCTTCCAATCATCGAACCACAACTCCGCGACGCCGTCGAACGAAGGCTCGCGCCCCCCGAGCGCGCGATGAATGGTGTGGCTCTGAACGTACTTGCGGCAGCCTGGAATCCGCCCTGCGATCGGACCGTGGATGTCGCGCCAGTAGCGATGGAATTCATCGTTGCTCAGATGCGGCAGCTTGCTGATGCAATAAACGATTTTGACCATTGGCAATGAGTGCTCCCAACGAAACGTGAAACTTGAAAAGTGAAAAGCGAATTCGGCACAGTTCTAGCTAATCGCGGCCGCTCCGTACAGCGCCTGGCTCCTTCCCGCGCGGCGCGGGCTTGTGGCCCAGCGCGCGCAACGCCCTGCGCGCTACGAAATTGTGTGGCTCAATCTTCAACGCTTCTTCGTAGTACGCAACCGCATTCGGGCCTCGCTCCAACTTGGCCGCGCATCGCGCCATCGCGATCAGCAACTCGACGCCGCCGGCGCCGAACTCTCTGGCGCGCTTGAGCGCGGCCAGCGCTTCCGCAAATTTTTCCTGCTCGGCAAGCGCAAAGCCGAGGCTCAAAATCGCCTCCACGTTCAGGGGATCGAGTTCGAGCGCGTCGCGATACATCGACAACGCCCCGCGCCTCGCTCCCTTCTGATAGAGATCGCGCGCGGCGGCGGCCATCCGCGCGCCCTCCTCGGTCCATCCCCGCGATTCGACTTCCACCGTGATCTCGCCGTGCGATACTTCCGCCTTAACGAGCTTAAGCTTGTCCCCCAAATATTCACGCAGCCGCTCGAGAACCGCATCGCCGTTGGTTTCCGGAGACTCGAGGAATGCCAGCCCGACGGGATCGCCGATGTGATCGTCTCGCCGGATCACGATCGAGCGCCGCGCGCGCATCCTTCTTGGCGGCTTCTGTCCGTCAGACGCGCTCATTGGGATCGAAGAGTTTGCGATATTCGTCGAGCGCGAAGCGGTCCGTCATTCCGGCTATGTAGTCCGCCACCGCACGCGAAATCGGCTCGCCGTAGCGCTCCGCGCGTGCGACCACGTGCTCGGGCATCTGGCGCGGCTCGGTCATGTAAGTTTCGAAAAGCCGCACCAGCACCCTGCCCGCTTTCTCGGTCATTCGGCTGACCCTATAATGCCGATACAGGTGATCGCGCATGACCTGCTTGATTTCCGCGACCTTCGCGCCCATCGCGGAGCCGAAGCACGCCAGCGCCGTCCCCGCCTTGCGCACGTCCTCGACGCTGCGGATCTTATTGCGCTCCAGCTCGCCGGCGAGATTGGTCATCAGATCGGTGGACATCGCATCGATCATCCTGATGACCGTCTGATAGCGCAGCACGCGCATCTCGGCCGCCGGATCCGCAGCGCGCGCCGCCGCCGCCGACTCGCTGAACAGCGCCGACTGATTAAGCTCATCGGCCGTCAGCATCTGCGCCTTCAAGCCGTCGTCCACGTCGTGCGCCAGGTATGCGATCTCGTCCGCCAGATCGACGATTTGCGCTTCGAGGCATGGGTATGTGTTCGCGTCAAACTCCTGCGCTGCCGGGCGATCCTGGAAGTGCGAATGCTTGACGATTCCCTCCCGCACCTCGAAGCTCAGATTGAGTCCGCGAAAATTCGGGTACCGAATCTCGATCCAGTCCACGGTGCGCAAGCTCTGCGCGTTGTGATCGAAGCCGCCGTACGGCGTCATCAGCTCGTTGAGCACTTTTTCGCCGGCGTGGCCGAACGGGGTATGCCCCAAGTCGTGTGCCAGAGCTACCGCCTCTGCAAGTTCCTCGTTGAGACCCAGCGCCCGCGCTACTGTGCGCGCGATCTGCGCGGCTTCGAGTGTATGAGTCAGCCGTGTGCGGTAGTAATCGCCCTCGTGATTGACAAAGACCTGGGTTTTGTATTCCAGCCGTCGAAACGCGGCTGAATGGATAACGCGGTCGCGGTCGCGCGCAAACACAGTGCGCATCCGATGCTCGGGCTCGGGAAAGCGACGGCCGCGACTGGCCCGCGACGCCATCGCATACGGCGCCAACGTGCGCGACTCTATTTCCTCCAGCTCCTGCCTCGTCCGCAGCATCGCAGCCTTTATCCAGCGGTGGCGTTAAACATCCTCGATGCTACCACGCTATCAGCAGCTCTCGAAGCGCCTGGGTCGACATCGGTCAACATGGGGCGCCCTTATGCTGCGGATGCCGGGTTCTTATAATCAGACCTGGGTTAGTTGACGTGTCTGGCATTCGAAAACACGGCGGCATCGGCCGGATCGCTTTGACGATCGCAATGAGCGCGCTCTTCGCCGCCTGCTCGCTTTCCCGTCCCGCCCAGCTCCCGAGTCCTCCCCCCGCGCCGCCGGCCCCCGTACCGCAGCCAACTCCGACGCCCCAGGTAGTCGGGATGGCGTCCTGGTACGGGCCGGGATTCCACGGCCACAAAACCTCGGCCGGCTCGATTTACGACCAGGAGGAGCTTACCGCGGCCTCCATCGCGTTTCCGTTGGGCAGCCGCGTGATGGTCACGAACCTCGACAACGGCCTTTCCGTCGAAGTCAGGATTACGGACCGCGGACCGTTCCTGAAGGGCCGCAAGATCGACCTCTCGCAAAAGGCGGCGCGCGTGATCGGCATGCTCGACCGCGGCACCGCGCGGGTTCGTATTTCGCTGATCAGCAAGCCGGCCGGCTCTCGCGAAGTTGGCGCGCCGCTGCGCTACTTCGTCCAAATTGGTTCATTTTCTGAGCACCAGAACGCCGAGCAGCTGCGAAGCAAATTGGCTGCCTACTACGCCGACGTTCATATCGATCAGCTTGATGCCGACCATCGCCGCTACTACCGTGTCCGGATGGGCGCATTCTCCACTCGCTCCGCCGCCGAGGCGCGCGCCGCCGACTCCGCCCGTTTTGGACTTCCAGTCGTGATCGTTACCGAATGATTAGCCGCGCCACCTACTTCAGACGACGGCTCTGGTGGCCAATCTGCGCTGTCACCGCCCTGATCTTCGGGGGATGCGCCTACTCGCTGGTCAACGGCGACCGGATTAATTCGCAGCAGGCCGAAAAAATCGAGGCCGGCATCCAAGATTTCCGCCAGCTTCGCTTCAGGCAACCGGTCCCGCTCGTCGTCAAATCTCCGGACTAGGCCGAGGCGATGATGGAGGCCGACCTGATGCGCGACTACACCGACAACCAGCTCGAAGCCGACGCTGTGGCCGGCGCGCTGACCGGCCTCTTTCCTCCGCAGATCGATCTCAAGGCCGCTTCGCTCAAGCTGCTCAAGAGCCAGGTGGCGGGCTTTTACGATCCGCATGGCAAGGAAATGGTTCTGGTCGAAGGCGGCGCCAATCTTGGCATCTGGAACAGCGCGGCCCAGTTCATGATTCAGCGCGACGTCGTCGGCGAGATGCTGCTGGCGCATGAACTGACGCACGCGCTGCAGGATCAGAATTTCGACCTCGAATCGAGCCTCGACAAAGTGAAGGACGACGACGATCGCGCGCTCGCGCTCAAGTCGGTCGCAGAAGGCGATGCGACGCTGGCCGGTTTCGCCTACGCGCTGGGCAGGATGGACGACAGCACCGCCGACGCCCTGGCCGACAATCTCAAGAACCTCCCGCAAGCGCTCGCCGCCGAGGCGCCCGACACGCCCGAGGGCCTCAGCGCTCCGCTGTTGTTCCAGTATTCCGAGGGCGTCAGCTTCGTCGCCGAGGCTTATCGCCGCGGCGGATGGCCGGCGGTTGATGCGCTCTATCGCAACCCTCCCCAGTCCAGCCACCAGATTCTGCATCCCGCGCTCTACTTCGGCAACGCCGCGCCGCAGCCGCGAATCGAGCTCGCCGGCTACGACAAGATCATGAGCGGCTGGAAAAAAGCCGACGACGATACTTACGGCGAGCTGCTCCTGCGCGTCATCCTCCAGCGCAATCTGGGCAAACAGTCCAACGAAGTCGGACTCGCCTCGCGATGGACCGCGGACCGCATGGTCGTCCTTCAGCAGAGCCGCGGCGTGAACGTGATCTGGGTGCTCGCGTTTAGCGACGAACAGACGGCCAGCCACTTCGCCGTCGTTTACCAGACTCTGCTCGATCGCTTGCTCGGCGACTCTACCCCGCATCGAATCGATACCCGCTCGAACGCGGTGCTGGTTGTGATCGGACAGGGTGCCAACTATTTCGACACTCTCGCGCCCGCCATCTGGAGCGCCAGCACGATCGAATCCGGCGGCGTCACTGCGCGCATCAAGCCCTCCGCCGCGTCCACCGCTCAATGAGGCCGCCGGCACCCTACCCTACGTCGCCGAGACTGAAACCGAGCGCCAGCATTTTTCTCACCGCCGCCCGCGCGCCTTCCGATTCCGCGCTCGCCAGCGACGGATCGCGCAGGATCCACTCGTCAGCCATCTTGCGCGCGCGTTCGATCGTGCGATGGTCGCGAATTAGATGGACAAAGCGCAGCGGCAGCGCCCCTGTCTGCCGCGCGCCGAGCAAATCGCCCGGGCCGCGCAGCCGCAAGTCGGCCTCCGCGACCTCCGCGCCCGTCATGCTTTCGCGCATGACAGCCAGGCGCACCCGCGCCTGCTCGTCCGCGTCGCTCGACGCCACCAGGCAACAGCGTGACGGCTTCTCGCCGCGCCCCACCCGGCCGCGCAGCTGATGCAATTGCGCAAGGCCGTAGCGCTCCGCCGCGACCACCACGATTATCGTCGCCTCGGGCACGTCGATTCCCACTTCGACCACCGTCGTGCAGACCAGGACGTCGATCGCGCCGTCGCGAAATTCACGCATCGCGCGATCCTTTTCCGCCGCGCCCATCCTGCCGTGCATCGTGCCGATTCTCGCGCCGCGGACAGCGTCCTTCTCAAGCCGCGCCGCCGTGGCGGAAACCGACTTGGCTTCGTCCTCGTCGCCCTCGATGAACGGCACGACGTAGTACGCGCGCCCGCCGCCGGCGATTTCGGCGCGCAGCCCCTCATGGACCCGCGCGATATCGTCCTCGGTGTAAATCTCGGTCGCGACCGGCGTCCGTCCCGCCGGCAGCTCGTCGAGAAACGATACGTCGAGATTCGCGAACAGGCTCATCGCCAGGCTTCTCGGAATCGGCGTCGCCGTCATCATCAGTAGGTTCGCCTTCGGCCCGATCGCTTTCATCTTCGCTCGATCGAAAACGCCAAATCGATGCTGCTCGTCGATAACGCCAAGCGCGAGTCCGCGCATTCGCACCCGCTGCTGTATCAGCGCATGCGTTCCGAACGCGATCCCGATTTCGCCGCTTGAAAGCCCGCGCAAAATCCCGCCACGCGCCGCACCCGTCACGCTCCCCGTGAGGAGCGCGCTGCGCACTTTAAGCCGCCCGCACACGCGCGCGAATGCGCGCCAGTGCTGCTCCGCGAGCAGTTCCGTCGGCGCCATCATCGCCGCCTGATGCCCGCATTCGACAGCCCGCAGCATCGCCCAGAATGCAACAATCGTCTTGCCGCTGCCGACGTCGCCCATCAACATCCGGTTCATCTGATTCGGCTGCGCGAGATCGGCGCCGATTTCCTCTATCGCGCGCGACTGCGATCCGGTCAGCTTGAACGGCAGCTCATGCGTCATCCCGGCGCTGAGCGTCCGCGATCCATCGAGCACTATTCCGGTGCGGCGCGCGCTGCGGATGCGTTCAATCGAAAGCGCCAACTCGAATGCGAACAGTTCATCGAATGCGAGCGCCAGATGGCCGCGCGATTCTCCGTTCGCCAGGGCGTCGAAGTCGGCATCGGGCGGCGGATCGTGAATGTAGCTCAGTGCCGCGCGAACCGGCGGTATCTCGCCACGTACTTCGTCCGGGATCGCTCCGCGAATCGAGCTGCCCGTCTCCACCAGCGCGCGCGCGACCAGACCCGCGAACAGCCGTTGCCCCACTATCGGAGGGATACGGTACACCGGGCGGATGGCTTTCGGCTGACCATCCGACAGCGAATGCAACTCCGGTTGCACTATTTCGATTCCGCCGTCGGACCCCGCTGCGACTCGCCCGCGGACCAATACGCGCTCGCCGCCCGGAAGATAGCCGCGCATGTATGCGGGCAGGTTGAACCACACGACCCGGATTTGCCTGCCGCCGACGTTGAGCCAGCCCGACGCGAGCCGGCGCCACCGCGAGCCGCGCATCGGCCGCTCGGAAATCTTGCCAAGGTCACCTTCGACGACCACCATGTTCCCGGCGCGCAGATCTTCAGCCGGCGTGCGCTCGCGCCAGTCCTGGTAACGCGCCGGCAGATGAAATATAAGGTCGCCCGCTGATGCGATCCCACGCGCTTCCAGAGCGGCCGCGCGCTTGGGACCAATCCCCGCCATCGCGGCGACCGGGCTGCTGATTCGAAGCGCTCCGCGGTTCGCGCCCCGCTCCAATCGTGCGCTCTCCTTCTGCCCTTTCCGTTCTAACAGGCCGTCAGGCTGCATCATCTCTTAACAGACGGGAAGTCCGAACGCGGCATCTTTCCACAGTGCCCTGCTATCCACGATGGTAGTCCTGGAGCGCGCGCACTTCGAAGGGTTCATGCTTCAGCGCGAAGATTCCCTCGACCGCCGCCTTCGCCCCGGCCATCGTCGTGAAGTACGGCAGCCGAAGTTCCAGCGCGGTGCGCCGAATCGAGAACGAATCCTTCGTGCCGCTCGCGTCCGGCGTGTTGACGACCATCGCGACCCGCCCCTGCTTCATCGCGTCCACTATATGCGGGCTGCCTTCGAGCACCTTGTTGACGCGTTCGCACTTGAGCCCCAGATTTCGGATGTGGTTCGAGGTCCCGCGCGTGGCGATCAGCTCGAATCCCATCGCCACCAGCCCGCGCGCTATCGGCTCGAGGTATCGCTTGTCTTCGTCGCGGACGCTGATGAAGACCAGCCCGGCGTCCGGAAGATTCGACGCCGCCGCCAGCTCCGCCTTGGCAAACGCCATCGCGAACGTCGTGTCGATTCCCATCACTTCGCCGGTCGATTTCATCTCCGGTCCCAGAATCGTATCGACGCCCGGGAATCGCCCGAACGGAAACACCGACTCCTTGACCGCGACGTGAGTCGGCACGCGTTGCGTCGTGAACCCAATCTCGCTGAGCTTCTTCCCCGCCATCACCAGCGCCGCGTACTTTGCGATCGGCACGCCGATCGCTTTGCTGACGAACGGAATCGTGCGCGACGCGCGCGGATTGACTTCCAGGATAAAAACCTCGCCGCCGTAAATCGCATACTGAATATTGATCAGCCCGATGACGCCGAGTTCGCGCGCCAGCATTCCGGTCTGCGCGATCAGCTCCTGCTGGATAGCGGCGCTCAGCGTCGTCGGTGGGAGCGCGCACGCACTGTCGCCCGAGTGGATCCCGGCGTGCTCGACGTGCTCCATTATTCCGCCGACCACGACTGTCTCGCCGTCGGCGATCGCGTCCACGTCGACTTCGATAGCGCCTTGCAGATAGCGATCGATCAACAGCGGATGGCGCTCGGAGGCTTGCAGAGCCTGCGTCACGTATCGGCGCAGCTCCTTTTCGTTCGGAATCACCTCCATCGCACGGCCGCCCAGCACGTACGACGGCCGGATTAGCACCGGGTACCCGACCTTGGATGCGCCCGCGATCGCATCCTCCAGGCTGCGCGCCAACATTCCCTCGGGCTGGCGCAGCCCGAGCCGCGCCACCATCGCGTTGAATCGCTCTCGATCCTCCGCGCGGTCTATCGCATCCGGACTCGTCCCCAGAATCGGTACACCCGCCCGCGCCAGCGGCACCGCGAGCTTGAGCGGCGTCTGTCCGCCGAACTGCACGATTACTCCGACCGGCTTCTCGCGCTCCGCAATCGCCATCACGTCCTCGAACGTCAGCGGCTCGAAGTACAGGCGGTCCGAGATGTCATAATCGGTCGAAACGGTCTCGGGGTTGCAGTTCACCATGATCGTTTCGAAGCCGCCCTGCTTGAGCGCCATGCTCGCGTGCACGCAGCAGTAGTCGAACTCGATCCCCTGCCCTATCCGGTTAGGCCCGCCACCCAGGATGATCACCTTCTTGCGCGCGGTCGCCGGCGCCTCGTCCTCGCCTTCATAAGTCGAGTAGAGGTAGGGTGTGAACGCCTCGAATTCCGCGCCGCAGGTGTCCACCGATTTGAAAACCGGGATTACTCCCGCTTCGCGCCGCGCTGACGCCACCGCCGTTTCATCGATTCCGCGCAGCTCCGCGATTCGCCGATCTGAAAACCCCATCGGCTTGAACTCCCCGAAGTACGCTGCGTTGAGCGGCTCGATTGCGACGCGCTTTTCCTCCGCGACCAGCTGCGCGACTGCGTCGATAAACCACGGATCGATCCTGCTCAGCTCGTAAACTTCCGCCGGCGTCATTCCCAGCCGTAAAGCGTCAGCCAGATGATACAAACGATGGCTGCTCGCGATCGCGACCTGCGCGCGGATTTGCGCCGTCGCATGCGTGCCCGGCGGCTCTGGGAGCCCGCTCTCCAGCCCATGCGAGCCGATCTCGAGCGAGCGCAGCGCCTTTTGCAGCGACTCCTTGAAGGTCCGCCCTATCGCCATCGCTTCGCCGACCGACTTCATCTGCGGCCCCAGCTCGTCGGCCGCGCCGCGAAACTTCTCGAACGCGAAGCGCGGAATCTTGGTCACCACGTAGTCGATCGTCGGCTCGAAGCACGACGGCGTCATGCGCGTGATGTCGTTGGGAATCTCG
>Ga0074044_10004121_pt1 | contig 12128 bp, 11 predicted proteins | sample BogForMeECP23OM1_FD_94443 | JGI IMG/M metagenome (GOLD analysis project Ga0074044, IMG submission 94443) | Bog forest soil microbial communities from Calvert Island, British Columbia, Canada - Bog Forest MetaG ECP23OM1 | ecosystem: Environmental > Terrestrial > Soil > Wetlands ...
ACTTCCCCCCTTCATCCGCTCGGCCCGGGCCGTCGGGGCACAGGGGTTGTCGCCGTCCTCCTCGGCCAGCGCGGCCGTGAGGACGAGCTCGCCGCGGCCTGCGGGCGCCGCCCAGCGCTGCTGCTGGTCCGGCGTGCCGAACCGGGCCAGCGCGCCGGCGCCGAGCACGATCGAGGCGAGGAACGGCGCCGGCGCCACGGCGCGCCCCATCTCCTCCAGTACCGAGCACTGCTCCAGCAGGCCGAGCTCGGCCCCGCCCAGCGGTTCCGGCAGCGACGCGGCCAGGATCCCGGCGTCGGCCAGGTCAGCCCAGAGCTTGGGATCGAACCGGTCCCCGCCCGCCTCCACCTCGCGCAGCCGCTCCGGCGTGGCCTGGTCGGCGAGGATGCGCCGGGTCAGCGCGGCCAGTTCCTGCTGGCTCTCGCTCAGGGTGAAATCCATCGGCTCCTCCGGCCTCCTCAGCGGCGGATGGGCAGCCCGAGGCCGGCCGCGGCCACGATGTCGCGCTGCACCTCGTTGGTGCCGCCGCCGAAGGTCAGGATCAGGGCGGCCCGGTGCATCCGCTCGATCCGCCCGGACAGGACGGCCCCCGCCGATCCCTCGCGGACGTGGGCGTTCGTGCCGAGCACCTCCATCAGCAGCCGGTAGGCCTCGGTGGCGAGCTCGGTGCCGAAGACCTTGGTCGCCGACGCCGCGGCCGGGCCGAGCCCGTGGCTGCCCTGGGCCCCGCCGTGCCCGCCCGCGCTGTCCCCGGCCCCGCCGTCCGCCTCGGCCGCGATCCGCCAGTTGACCAGCTTGAGGAACTCGGCCTTGGCGTGGACCCGGGCCAGGTTGAGCTGCACCCACTCCTGGTCGATGACCCGCTGCCCACTCGCCAGCCTGGTGGCGGCGGCCCAGCCGCAGACGTCGCGTAGTGCGGAGCGGATCGGCGCCGACGAGGTGAGCGCGACCCGTTCGTGGTTGAGCTGGTTAGTGATCAGCGGCCAGCCCTGGTTCTCCTCGCCGACCAGGGCGGAGGCGGGCACGCGCACGTCGGAGTAGTAGGTCGCGCTCGTGGTCGGCCCGGCCACCGTATGCACCGGCGTCCAGGAGAATCCGGCGGCGTCGGTCGGCACGATGAGGATGGACAGGCCCCGGTGCCGGGGGGCGTCGGGGTCGGTCCGGCAGGCCAGCCACACGTAGTCCGCGTACTGGATCAGGCTGGTCCACATCTTCTGGCCGTTGATCACGTAGCCCCCGCCCTCCGCCCCCCTCCCCGTTCCCTCTGCACCATCCCCCTTCACTCGCACGGCCCGGGTGCGCAGCGCGGCGAGGTCGGTCCCGGCCTCGGGCTCCGAGTAACCGATGGAGAAGTGGATCTCGCCGGCCGCGATCCGGGGCAGGTAGCGCGCCTTCTGCTCGGCGGTGCCGAACCGCATGATCGTCGGACCCACGGTGTTGATGGTCAGGAACGGCACCGGCACCCCGGCGGTCGCCGCCTCGTCGGTGAAGATGAGCTGGTCGAGCGTGGAGCCGCCGCGCCCGCCGTACTCCGCGGGCCAGCCCAGGGCCAGCCAGCCGTCGCGGCCGAGCTGCCGGACGACGGCGCGGTAGGCCTGCCCGTCGCCGTAGTCGCCGCCGGTATGGGCCAGGCCGTGGCGGAACTCGGGAGTCATCAGGCCGGCGAAGTATTCGCGCAGCTGCTGGCGGAGCCGTTCCTGCTCGGGCGTGTAAGCCAGGTGCATCCGCCCTCCGCTGCCGGTATAAATAGAACGTGTTCTAGCTAGTGTAGCCAGGGAGTGGGGCGATGGCCGAGGCATACCTCGTCGATGCGGTCCGGACCCCGGTGGGCCGCCGGGGCGGCGGCCTGGCCGGCGCGCATCCGGCCGACCTGGGCGCGCACGTCATCCGGGCGCTGCTGGACCGCGCGGACCTGGATCCGCTGGCGGTCGACGATGTCGTGTTCGGCTGCGTGGACACGATCGGGCCGCAGGCCGGCGACATCGCGCGGACCGCGTGGCTGGCGGCGGGCCTGCCCGAGGCCGTTCCCGGCGTCACCGTGGACCGCCAGTGCGGCTCGTCCCAGCAGGCGGCGCACTTCGCCGCGCAGGCCGTGATGAGCGAGACCGCCGACGTGGTGATCGCGGGCGGGGTCCAGAACATGAGCCAGATCCCGATCGCGGCGGCGATGCTGGCCGGGCAGGCGTTCGGCTTCGACGACCCGTTCGGCGGGTCGGTCGGCTGGCGGGAGCGGTACGGCGCCGAGGAGATCTCCCAGTTCCGCGCGGCCGACCTGATCGCCGCCGCATGGGGGATCGGCCGGGCGGAGATGGAGCGCTACGCGCTGGGCAGCCACCAGCGGGCGGCCCGCGCCATCGACGCGGGGGCGTTCGACGCCGAGATCGTGCCGTACGGCGAGGCCGGCGCCGACGAGTGCCCGCGCCGGGACACCACGGCCGCGAAGATGGCCGCGCTCAAGCCGCTGCGCGACGGCGGGCTGATCACCGCCGCGCTGTCCAGCCAGATCGCGGATGCGTCAGCGGCGCTGCTGGTCGCCTCGGCCCGGGCGGTGCGCGAGCACGGGCTGCGCCCGCGGGCCCGGATCTGCCACCTGTCCGCCCGCGGCGATGACCCGGTCATGATGCTCACCGCGCCGATCGCGGCGACCGCGCACGCGCTGCGGCGCGCCGGGATGACCCTGGACCAGATCGACCTGGTGGAGATCAACGAGGCGTTCGCCAGCGTGGTCCTGGCCTGGCAGCGGGAGACCGGGGCCGACCCGGACCGGGTCAATGTCCACGGTGGCGCGATCGCGCTCGGCCATCCCCTCGGCGCGACCGGCGCCCGGCTGCTGACCACCCTGCTGCACGCCCTGGAACGCACCGGCGGGCGGTACGGCCTGGTCACGATGTGCGAGGGCGGCGGCCAGGCCAACGTCACGATCATCGAGCGCCTGTAACGAGCCGTCTCCCGGGCCTCGTTCCAGCGGAACCCGGAGCCGGCGGCCCAGGGGGAGAGCGTCTCGGATGCCTGTTTGCCATCGGTCGGCCCCGCGTCGGCGGGCGGCCCGCCGTGGGATGGTCCCGGCCACGCGGTGGCCTGCCACAGTTCCCTGGCGATGACCTGAAGGGCGCCCGCGACCGGGATGGAAATCAACGCCGCCACGAAACTGCCGAAGAGGCCGCCGAGCCAGTCGCCGATCGACGTCCCGACCAGGATGGCCAGCAGGACCCGACGGCGAGCCCCGGCCGCCCCTTCCCCGGACACCTCGTAGGTACGGCGGCCCGTCACGACCGCGGCCACGCGGCGCGTGGGCTGGCGGACCCAGTCACTCCGCCCGGCCACCGGCCTTTCTCAGCCCGCGGAGCATGGGGAGCACGCCCCGCCCGGTCCCAGTGGCGGATCCGGTCTCGGCGGTCAGGAACGACTCCACCACGGGCGCCATCCGGTCGGCCTCGGAGACCAGGTCCAGGTGACCGCCGTGGTAGATATGCAGCTCACTTCGGAGGATCAGCCGGTGCATGATCCGCGCATTGGCCAGCGGGATGATCGGGTCGTCGTCACCCGCCAGGATCAGGGTGGGCTGACTTATCAGCGGCAGCAGCGGGAGGCTGGTCCAGCCGAGGGTCGCCAGCAGCTGGTAGTAATATCCCCGGCCCGGCCCGAGGCGCGTCCACCCGTGCAGCAGGTCGCCCGCGCGTGCCGGGTCGGCACGCAGGCTGCCCCCGTAGATCTCGCCGGCGATGCTGGCCACATACCCCCGGTCCCGATGGCGCCGCGGTGTCAGCATCCGCGTCAGGACGCGAGGGTGGGCGGGCACCATCAGCGCCCCGGTGCCCGTGGCCACCAGCACCAGCCGGCGCACCCGGGCCGGGCATCGCAGCGCGAACTGCTGCGCGAGCCCGCCTCCCCAGGAGATACCCAGGACGTCGGCCTGCGGGTAGCCGAGCCCGTCGAGCAGACCACTCAGCGAGGGCGCCAGCGTCCACAGATGATAGGGGACGACCGGCAGCGGAGACCCGCCGACGCCCGGCAGGTCGAACCGGATAACCGTCCGCTGCGGGTCGAGCGCGTCGACGAACGGCTGCAGCGCCTCCAGGCTGGCGCCGATGCCGTTGCACAGCAGCAGCGGCGGCCACTGCGGGCTCCCGACCCGCACGGCTACCCGCAGGACCCGGCCACGGACGGTCAGCGTCCGCATGTGCTCGCTGCAAACACGGGCGGTACCCTTCCGTTCTGCCCAAGAGTAGGCCGGCCGCTGGCGCGCTGCCATTGGTCGCCGGTCACGAATCCCGGCTCGAATGGTTCCCGGCGCGCAGCCGCGCCGCGGGGGCTTCGGCCTATGCTCGAGGCCCAACCGCGGCATGCGAGGAAGCGAGGCGGCCAATGCTGGCTGCAGCGAGGAGGGTCAGCCAGGCTGCTGCCCGTCATGGCCGCCCGTTCGCGCCTCACGTTCCCGGCACGCGATGATCTCAGCCTCCGCCTCCTCGCGGCCCACCCAGCCGGCGATCTCGACCTCCTTGCCGGGCTCCAGGGCCTTGTAGACCTCGAAGAAGTGCTGAATCTCCAGGCGGTCGAATTCCGGGACATCGCCGACGTCGCTGAAATGGCTCATCCGCGGGTCGGTCGAGGCCACGCAGAGCACCTTGTCATCCAGGCCGTTCTCATCCCGCATCCGGAACATGCCGATCGCGCGGCACCGGATGAGGCAGCCGGGGAACGTCGGTTCCTCAAGGATCACCAGGGCATCGAGCGGGTCACCATCGTCGGCCAGCGTGTCCTCAATGAACCCGTAGTCCGACGGGTACCTGGTGGACGTGAACAGCATCCGGTCCAGCCGGATCCGGCCCGTGTCATGATCCATCTCATACTTGTTGCGCTGACCCTTGGGGATCTCGATGACCACATCGAACTCCACGATGTCGCTCCCTGGGCGCGAAGGTGACTGACTCCCGACTGGATTTAAGCATCTCGTGGGGGGGCCGGTCTTGGCGAACCTGTACGACCCTGGTAATTCCACGGCCCCGGGCCGGGCTACGACCCTTCAGGGTGAGCCGATGGCGGCGGGCGCTGGTCGCCGAGCCGGCCCAGCCGGGCCAGGCACTGCTCGGCCTCGGCCATGATCCGGGCGATCAGCTCCGCGCAGGACGGCAGGTCGTCGATCAGCCCGGCCACCTGCCCGGAAGACATCAGGCCCAGGTCGGGCCGGCCGTCCACCATCGCCGCCCGGAGCAGCATCGGGGTGTTCGCGGCCATCAGCACCTGCCCCCAGGTCAGCCCGGTGCCGCGGCGCATCGCCCGGCCCTGCCGGATCAGTTCCGGCCAGCTCAGCCCGGACAGCCCGCGGAACGCGGCGGCGCTGCGGGCCGACCGCGCCAGGCCGCTCACCCGCCCGGCCCGGTCCAGGCGTTCCACCAGCGGCGTGCGCAGCACCCGGTGCGGTACGCCGTCGACCCGGGTGGTGACCACCGTGCCGGTGACGTCGCTGGCCAGGTAGAGCCGTTTGACCGCGTCGGGCACCGGGCTGTCGCTGGTCAGCAGGAACCGGGTGCCCATGGCGACCCCGGCCGCGCCGTAGGCCAGCGCGGCGACCAGCCCGCGCCCGTCGAAGAAGCCGCCCGCCGCCACGACCGGGATGTCCACCGCGTCCACGACTTGCGGGATGAGCAGGCTCGTGGGGACCGCCCCGGTGTGCCCGCCGGCCTCGCCGCCCGCCGCGATGACCGCGTCCGCGCCCCAGGCCGCCACCTTCTCCGCGTGCCGGCGGGCGCCGACCGAGGGGATCACGACCACGCCGGCATCCTTGAGCCGAGCCATCAGGTCCCGCCTCGGGGCCAGCGCGAACGAGGCGACGCGCACCCCCTCGGCGATGATCAGCTCGGCCCGCTCGGCCGCGTCCGGCGCGTCCGACCGGACGTTGACCCCGAACGGCGCGTCGGTCCGCTCCTTGACCTCCTTGATGACAGAACGCAACGCCTCGGGGCTCATCGTCGCCGACGCGATGATGCCGAGCCCGCCGGCCGCGGACGTGGCCGCGGTCAGCCGGGCCCCGGACACGTACCCCATGCCGGTCTGCACGATCGGGTAGCGGATGCCGAGCAGGCCGGTCAGCGGCGTGCGGATCACGCCAGCTCCTGCTCGCGCCGGCCGCCGGGGTCCAGCCGGCCGCGGATCAGGGCCAGCTCCTGCGGGGTTGGCGGCCGGGTCGTGGCCACGTCGTCCGGGATCATCAGCGGGAAGCCGGTGCTGGCCACGACGTCGGGCACGGTGACCCCGGGATGGACCGAGCGCAGCCGCATGGTACGGGCCGGGGTCAGGAAGTCCAGGACCGCCAGGTTGCTGACCACCACGCGGAGCTCGTGGAAGCGCGCGCCGGCCCGGCCGGCGCGCGCGGCCCGGTCGTAGCCGACGCCGCAGACCATGTCGACCGCCTCGACGAAGACCCGGCGCGAGTGCCGGGGCACCCAGTAGCTGACCGGGTGGTTGACGGTGTTGCCGGGCGCTCCGCGCACGCCGAGCAACTGCGCGGCCGGCCGGGCCCAGTCGCCGATGCAGGAGATGTTCTGGTTCCCGTACCGGTCCAGCTGCGCGGCCCCCATCATCGCGTGCCGCCGGCCGGCGGCTACGACCGTGAACACCGAGCGGTACGGCAGCCAGCCTTCGGTCCCGCCGCTGGCGTCCTGCAGGTAGGCCTCGCCGTCGGACAGCAGCAGGCCGGGCGCGAAGGTGAGCTGCGCGAGCCGGGCGCCGAGCCCGGGAATCAGGCCGGTGGGGCTGGCCAGGACCGCGCCGTCGCCCCGCCACGCCTCGGCGCACGCCACCACGCAGACCTCGGCCCGGGTCACGTTGTCGGCGGTCATGGCCGGGCCGCGGCCTGCCGGGCCCGGAAGCGCCCGACGGCCTCCTGGTACGCGGCCTCGTCGCCGGACAGGTAGTCGGACCGGAAGCGCTGCCAGGCCCCGGGGCTCGCCGCCGACGCCGCGTACTCGGCCTGGAACGCCTCGTCCCGGCCGTAGTCCGGGACGCAGCTGGTGAAGTGGGCGCCGCCGCGCGCCTCGACCACGCCGTCGATCATGGCCCGGTTCACCAGCAGGCTCTGCACCGGGCCCGCGGCGAGCAGGTCCGGCGTGGGCACGATCTGCTCGCAGGACAGGAAGCTGCGGGCGGCGGCGGCGCAGAACAGGTCGTCGAAGTACGGGTCCGGGCCGAGGTACTGCCCGTTGCCCTGCGGGTCGGCCCGGTTGAGGTGGATGAGCGCCACGTCGAGCCGCAACGCCGGCATGGCGGTGAGTTCCTCGCCGTCGGCGTACGGGGACCGTACTGTGCGCAGGTCCGGGTTGACCCGCAGCACGTCGGAGCCCAGGCCGGCCCGGATCGGCAGGAACGGCAGCCGGTGCGCGGCCGCCAGCAGGCCCCAGTGCAGCATGCCCTCGTCCAGCTCGGTGAGCTCGACGGCGCCGGCCTGGCGGCCCAGCCGGAAATGCGGCTCGAGCGGGATCGTGTCCAGGGTGACGAAACCGCAGACCACCCGGCGCACCTGGCCGGCGGCCATCAGCAGCCCCACGTCGGGCCCGCCGTAGGAGACGATCGTCAGGTCGGTCAGGCCGGACCGGGCGATGGCCCGGACCAGGGCCATCGGCTTGCGCCGGGATCCCCAGCCGCCGATCCCGATCGTCATGCCGGAGCGCAGCTCGCCGGCCACGTCGTCGGCGCTCATCACCTGGCCGGTCACGGGGGCCGGTCCAGGAACGCCTGGCGCGCCTCGTCGGAAACCCCGGTGAGGTTGAGCTCGAAGGTGAACCCCTGCTCGTAGCGGTAGCTGCGCTTGACGTCGACCGGGTCGATGCCGTTCAGCGACTGCTTGGCCAGCCGGATGACGGTTGGGTCCTTGGCCGCGATCTGCGCGGCGACGTCCCGCGCCGCGTCCCGCAGGTCCGGCGGCGGCACCACGTCGAGCACCGAGCCGAAGGCGAGCAACTGCTGGGCCGACACGGTCTGGCAGGTGTAGACCATGGCGCGCATCAGGTGCTGCGGCACCAGCCGGGACAGGTGCGTGGCCGCGCCCAGGGCCCCCCGGTCGACCTCGGGCAGGCCGAACGTCGCGTCGTGGGCGGCGATCACGATGTCCGCGTTGCCGGCCAGGCCCACGCCGCCGCCGAGGCAGAAGCCGTGCACGGCGGCGATCACCGGCACCGGGCAGTCATACACCGCGGCGAACGCGGCGAAGCAGCCGCGGCTGGCGCCGAGCAGGGCCTCGTGACCGGGTGCCTGCTGCATTTCCTTGATGTCCACGCCGGCGCAGAAGCCGCGGCCATCGGCTTCCAGGATGACCGCCCGGACGGCCGGGTCGGCGCCGGCCGCGGTCACCGTGCCGGCGAGCTCGAACCAGCCCGCCGCGGGCAGCGCGTTGACCGGCGGGAAATCGATGACCACCTCGGCGACGCCGTCGCTACTGCGCAGCTTGATTCCCATGGCCGCTTCCTGTCGACCTAGCGCTTGCTTCGGGCAGCCTAACCCGGCTGACCGCCGCCGGCCAGGCCGGCGGCCCGGTCATCCGCGCGATGCCCGCGATGCCCCCGCCGCCGGGCACCAGGGCAGGCCCATCCACCATCAAGCTCCCGCCTTCCGGGTACGGCCGCATGCTGGTGGCCGCCCCGGCGGCGTTCGGTATACGCTCCCAAAAGACTAGAACGTGTTCTATTAAGGAGCGCGCGGTGGTTGCATCGATCAAGCCGCATCGCGATGAGATCGGCCTCGGCGACGGCCTCATGCTGATCGACGGGACGTGGACGGCGGCCCGGGACGGGCAGACCTGGGACCACCGCCACCCCGCCACCGGGGAGGAGGTCGCCTCCTTCCCGGTCGCCGCGGCCGGCGACGTGGACCTGGCGGTGCGCGCGGCGCGCCGGGCCTTCGACGACGGGCCGTGGCCGCGGGCCCGGGCCAGCGACCGGATCCGGGTGCTGCGCCGGGTGGCCGACCTGGTCCGGTCCCACGGCGACGAGCTGCTGAAGCTGCAGGCGCTCGACAACAGCGTCCCGCTGAGCTTCGGCAGCGTCTACGCGACCTCGGCCGCCTTCGTGGCCGACGTGTTCGACCACCACGCCGGCTGGGTGGACAAGCTGGCCGGCGAGACGCTGCCGCCGTACCAGGGCGGCGATCACCTGGTCATGACCCTGCGCGAGCCGGTCGGGGTGGTCGGCGCGGTGGTCCCGTGGAACGCGCCGCTGCTGCTGGCCGCGCAGAAGCTGGCCCCGGCCCTGGCGGCCGGGTGCACCGTGGTGCTCAAGCCGTCGGAGTACGCGACGTTCGCCGTGCTCCGGCTGGCCCGGCTGATCGAGGAGGCCGGGCTTCCGCCCGGGGTGCTCAACATCGTCACCGGCCCGGGCGACCCGACCGGCGACGCGCTGATCCACCATCCGATGGTCAACAAGCTGTCGTTCACCGGCAGCCGGGCCGTCGGCCGCAAGATCGTCGAGGCGTCGGCCGACGGGTTCAAGCGGGTCAGCCTGGAGCTGGGCGGCAAGAGCCCGGCGCTGGTGTTCGCCGACGCCGACGTGGGCTCGGCCGCGGCGATCACGATGGGCACGGTCACCCTCGGCCTGTCCGGGCAGGTCTGCCTGGCCCAGACCCGGGCGCTGGTGCAGCGCGACGTGGCCGACGAGTTCCTGGCGATGGCCGAGATGATCGGCGGGATGGTCAGCTACGGCAACCCGTTCGACCCCGCGGTCACGTCATCGCCGCTGATCAACACCCGGCAGATGGACCGGGTGCTCGGGCTGATCGCCCGGGGCCAGGCCGAGGGCGCCCGGCTGGTCTGCGGCGGCACCCGCGGCGAGGGTGACCTGGCCGAGGGCAACTTCGTCACGCCGACGCTGTTCACCGACGTGTCCAACGACATGAGCATCGCCCGGGAGGAGATCTTCGGCCCGGTGCTGTCGGTGATCCCGTTCGGCGACGAGGAGGAGGCGGTGCGGATCGCCAACGACACCGAGTACGGGCTCGCGGCCACGGTCTGGACCAACGACATCAAGCGCGCGATGCGGATGACCAAGGCCATCCGGGCCGGCACGGTCGGCATCAACGGCTACCAGCTGGAGCCGCACGCGGCGTTCGGCGGGTACCGCCAGTCCGGCCTCGGCCGCGAGGGCGGCCGCCCGGCCATCGAGTCCTACACCGAGCTGAAGACCGTCCTGCTCCCGTTCACAGAAGAAATGATGTAGCGCGAGGCGACCTCCGCGCGCGGCGGCGTTGCCTGGGTACTGTCGGATGTCCGATCCACCCGGAACACTCGGAGAGGCCCGCCATGCAGCTGAGCACCGAGCGCATCCTCACCACCCACACTGGCAGCCTGCCCCGGCCCGCGGGCCTGCCGCTCGATTCCTCGCCACGGGGCGCCGGGCAGCTGGCCGGCGCCGTCCGCTCGGTCGTGCAGGCCCAGATTGACGCGGGCGTCGACGTGGTCAACGACGGCGAGGCGAGCAAGCCGAGCTACGCCACCTACGTGACCGAGCGGCTGAGCGGGTTCGGCGGGGAGGGGCGGCCGCTACGGCCGAAGGATTACGACGACTTCCCGGCGTGGGGGGAGCGGATGATGTCCGAGCGGACCCGGGCGCGGCGGCTGACCAACCCGGCCTGCGTCGGGCCGGTGTCCTACCATGACACCTCGCTCGTGGAAGCCGACATCGCCAACCTCCGGCAGGCCACCGCCGGGCGGGACGTCGCCGAGGTCTTCATGTCGGCCGCGTCCCCGGGCGTGATCGCGCTCTTCCACTCCAACCAGCACTACGGCAGCGACGAGGAGTACATCGCCGCCCTGGCCGACGCGATGAAGACCGAGTACGACGCGATCCACGCGGCCGGCCTGGTGCTGCAGCTCGACTGCCCGGACCTGGCCATGGGCTGGAACGTGGCCGGCATCGGCGGCACGCCGGAGGGGTTCCTCGCCGAGGTCGCGACGCGGGTGGCCGCGATCAACCACGCCACCAGGGACATCCCGCCCGGGGCGATGCGGCTGCACCTGTGCTGGGGCAACTACGAGGGCCCGCACACCAGCGATGTCCCGCTGGGCAACATCCTCGGCGAGGTGCTCAAGGCCCGGCCGGCCGCGATCTCCTTCGAGGGCGCCAACCCCCGCCATGAACACGAGTGGGCGGTGTTCGAGGACGTCAGGCTGCCGGACGGCACGGTCATCATCCCGGGCGTGATCGATTCCACGACCAACTACGTGGAGCATCCCGAGCTGGTCGCGCAGCGGATCGAGCGCTACGCCCGGCTGGTCGGCCGGGAGAACGTCCTGGCCAGCAGCGACTGCGGCTTCGCCACGTTCGCCACCTCCGCCACGGTCGACCCGCAGGTCACCTGGGCGAAGCTGGCGGCGATGACGGAAGGGGCCCGGCTGGCGAGCCAGGCGCTCTGGGCCTGACCGGCCGCTACCCGCCCGGCGGGGGCAGCAGCTTGGCGTGGTCCCAGGAGATGACGCGGGCGGGCTCGACGATGTAGCCGAGGCGTTTGCGCGCAGTGTGCTCGACGTACTCATCCGGCGCGGGGACGTCGGTTCCGGCCATGACGCCGGCGATGCGCCGGCCGATCTGGAGTACCTCGGCCGGGTTCTCGACGGGCTGGACCACGCCCTGCACCTGGACCCCGCGCAGGTCGAAGTACTCGTTGCCGGTCTCCACCAGGCAGGTGATCCGCGGGTCGCGCGCCAGGTTGAGCGCCTTCTGCGAGGCACGGTAGGTCCAGAACGCGATCCGCCCGTCGAGCATCACGTAGTACATGGTGACCAGGTGCGGGGTCCCGTCCCGGTTGATCGTGGCCAGCTGGAGCTTGCGGGACCGGGCCAGGAACGCCGCTACCTCGTCCGCGCTCATGGCGACCTTGCCGCGCTGCTTCATGACCCCGCTCCGGTCCGTTGCGGCCCCTGATTCTCGGGGGTCGGCGGGAAGCCTATGGTCTCCTCGGCCAGGGCCAGCGTGTCCTCGCACGCGAATCCGGCGGATGGCGAACGACGCGCGGACTACGCAGACATCGGCCCCAGGGCGCGCTGCACGGACTCGAGCGACCACATGCCGTCGGCAGAGCCGTACTCGCGCGCGGTGAAGACGGCCCGGACCCGCGCCGGCTCCAGCACCGCGGCGATCCCGCCG
>Ga0074044_10004122_pt1 | contig 12128 bp, 11 predicted proteins | sample BogForMeECP23OM1_FD_94443 | JGI IMG/M metagenome (GOLD analysis project Ga0074044, IMG submission 94443) | Bog forest soil microbial communities from Calvert Island, British Columbia, Canada - Bog Forest MetaG ECP23OM1 | ecosystem: Environmental > Terrestrial > Soil > Wetlands ...
CCTCGCAGAGCCGTCGGTTTTTTCAGGTCTGGCTGCTCTTCGGGTTGCCCCGCCGAGCTGATCACTCAGCCTACTTCGGACTGGCAAAATTTTATTTAAGCCAACCCTTTCAGCCGTCGACGGAAGCCACCTTAGAGAGTTGCTTGCAGATTGTCAATGACCGTTTTCAGTGCAATCGGCCGGCAGCGATGGATTTCAAACCAAAAAACGCAACCCATTGAATCGTTAACGCTTAATGAATAGGGGATTAAATTCTTTCCATTTTTCCACAGAAACATCCACAGTGCACGAAGGCGTGGGCAATTACTGACGAGTATGCGAAGGAACCAGATAAGCATCTTGACGGCGGGAAATTGGTCACGTATGGTTTTTCCCAGCTCCCCAAACGCAATGTCAGACCTCGTGGCTTACATCGATGGCGGTTCTCTCGGGAATCCCGGCCCGTCTGGTATTGGAGTGGTAATCGACGGCTCGACCGCCGGCCCCATCAGAATCGCAAAATGGATAGGACACCAGGACAACAATGTCGCCGAGTACATTGCTCTTTTGGAAGCCCTGCAATGTGCCTTGGGGCTTAAGGCCAAGACGTTGCACGTGTTTTCAGACTCCGAAGTAATGGTCAAGCAGATGAGTGGTGAGTACAGCTGCCGCAGCCCGCGGCTTTATTCTCTGAACTGGATCTGTCGGAAATTGGCCCGGTCGCTCGATTTCTCTATATCTCACGTTCGCCGTGAGGACAACACCGAGGCCAACAGCTTGGCCGGTTCGGCTGCCCGCCAGAGGCTTTGCTCAGATCAGTCTTACCTCTCCTAACTCACGAGGGACCTAAACAGCCTTGCACTCCATCTAAGGCCTAACTTTCTATCTTCTTTATGTACAGCCGAAGACCCGCCAACACGATGCCGATCGCGATCAGGGATATTCCGAACCCGACACGACGATGATTGCGTTCAACCATGGCTTCGTTCCCGGCTTGCAAGTTCTTGGCGGCGATTTTCAGACCGGCTTGAATGTCCTGATCCACCAACTCCCTTTTGAAACTATGGATCGTGACTCGAGCCTTGGTCAGCGAATCCCGTGCCTGATCCTGTCCTAGCCGAGCCTCGCTCACTTCCATCCCAGAAGACTCGGCAACACGGAGAACTCGGTCTGCACCTTTGATGGCCTCGTCCAATCGGCTCAAGCTACTCTGTATTTCTGCCCTTGCTTGATCACATCGATCGCCTGGGGCATGACACCGCATGCAGACGGCTTCAGGACCATCCCCAAGTTTCGCGTCCGTTGGATGGCTGATTCCATGATTGCTATGACAAACGACGCATCCTGGAAGAGAAGCCGCTTCAAAAGCCTTTTTGTGCGAACTTTTTTCGTACATCTGGGCTTGAAAAGTGTGACAGTTCGAACACACATTCTGAACCTTGTCCACTCCTGGCGGTGCCGCGCCATGATTTCCATGACACGTTGTACAGGTCGGCGCACTCAGATCGCCTCGCACCGTGAGCGCCTCGTGGTGCACGCTCGTGCTGTACTTTGCGAACTGATCCGTGGGAATGGAATATCCCTTCATGTAATCCGCGTCAGCATGGCAACGAGCGCACGTGTTCGCCACGTTGACCGGGTTCACCGTGGAACGGGGATCGCTGGGTGCCCTTATATCGTGGACACTATGACAATTCGTGCACACCGCCACCTTCGTGTCTCCAGCCGCGAGGCGCTTGCCGTGCACACTGGTGTGGTACTGGTCCAACTGGTCGGTGCGCAAACTGGGGTTGAACTGCCGAATATATGCGGGATCTGAGTGACAAGTTCCGCACAACTGCGGGATCTGCTTGTGTTCGATCTTGCCTTTCCAACCGGCCTTTCGGCTCATAGCTTTGTCTGGATCGTCGCTGGTTGGGTCGCCCCCGTGGCAACTGGCGCAAGTTAGACCTTTCTGTGCGTGTATGTCCTGACTGAATTTCTCCTGGCTCACTCCCAAAGGATCAGGCAGGGCGGAGTGACAATCCAGGCAGGAGTTCGTGGTTTGCCCATAACCCACGCAGGCTGCGAGCACGACGAAGCCGGCCAGCCCGACATGGGTTGCGCTAAACGGTCGGAGCTTATTTCGCAAGAAGGCCATAAACACTCATACCTGCCATGTACGCCAGAGCAAAGACTGCAAATCCAGTGATCCACCCTTTCGTGCGTGAGGGTTGATCACTCTCAAAGAAAGGCAGCAAAAGCCACAACAAGCCGACTAAACCGAAAGTAAGCACACCCAGAACGTCGCCATCGATGAACCACACTTTGGACGGGATGAGCTTGAGCGTCTGGAACATGAAGAGGAAATACCACTCGGGCTTGATTCCCGCTGGGGCGGACACAAAAGGATCCGCCTTGACACCGAGGTTCCACGGAAAGACTGCTGCCAACGCGCCCAGCACTCCCAAGGCCACGTACCAGGCCATCATTTCCCGCAGCATGAAGTTGGGAAAGAATTTCATTTCCCGCTTTGCAGACGGATTCGCGGTCCACTGCACTTCCAGTTTTGGAGGAATGCTGATGCCAAGGCGTTGAACCAGCAATACGTGCAGCAGAATCAGCACGGTTGCCAATCCGGGTAGAACGGCGACGTGGAATCCAAAGAACCTGGTTAGCGTGGCTCCTGTCACCTCTTCACCACCGCGGAGAAAGATCATCATGGGCTTGCCGATGATGGGAACCTGCCCGGTGATCTCGGTACCGACTTTGGTGGCAAAAAAAGCTAACGTATTCCACGGCAGTAAGTAGCCGCTGAAACCGAACCCCATGACCAGAAAAAGCAGGATCACTCCGCTGACCCATGTGAGCTCACGCGGTTTGCGGTACGACTTAAGGAACAGCACGCTGAACATGTGCGCGAACGCGGTAAAGATCATTAAGTTGGCCGACCAGGAGTGGATCGACCGAATCAGCCAGCCAAATTGCACCTGGGTCATGATGTACTGCACGCTCTCGAAGGCTTCGCTCGCTCCAGGCCGGTAGTACAGAAGCAGCAGGATCCCGGTCACCACCTGGATGACGAACAGAAAGAGAGTGATACCCCCGAGGAAGTACCAATAGGAGAGCCGGTGGAGAGGAACAGTCTTCTTCCGGAACGGGGCGACCAAATCGTCCCAGTCGAACCGCTCGTCCAGCCAACGGCGCACGTTGCGTAAGGGACTCATCTCACGCATCCCGCCGACGCCTCACGAATATCTCGTCCCCGCGCACCTGCACCTCAAAGTCTTCCAGCGGGCGCGGAGGAGGACCGGAAATATTTCGTCCGTTGAGGTCGTACCTACCGTTGTGGCAGGCACACCAGACTTGGCGGAGATCGTCGCGGTACTGCACGGTGCAGGAGAGGTGCGTACAGGTCGCTGACATAGCGCGGTACTCTCCACTGGAAGTGTGGATCAGCAGGCCAGGACGATTGCCAAAGCGGAAGACCTTTCCACTGTTCGGTTTCAACTCGCCGACACGCCCGGCTACGACCGCATCGCTGCCAAGATCGGAGGCTTTCGGTGGCACAAGATAACGCAAGACGGGATACAGGAACGCAACTGCGGTCGCCAGAAATCCGCCACCCAGCAGCATCTCAACAAATCGTCTACGAGGTATAGTCGGTGACAGGGGATCGCCCGCGTTGGCCATCCCTTGGCTGTCTGTTGGCATTCGTTTCTCCTGCTGAACCGAAATCTTCCCTCAGCTCCAAATTAAGCTGCCCGGACTTGCCGTGAGTGGCCGCCTCAGCGAGCAAGCATGAGGGCGGACGGCGCAATCAATGGCTGCAACGACACATTAGGCACGGCGCACGCGCCTTGAAATGCCCAGACATGTCACGCGCTCAATGCTGCTACTTCTGCTTCCCAATTTCCCGGATGTAACCCACTAGCAGGTCGATCTGCTCTCCCTTCAGCTTGCCGTCAAAGGCTGGCATCTTGCCCTTGCCTTTTGTGATCACCGTTTTCAGATCCGCATCCGTTTGCTTTTGGACGTCGGCGGAATGAAAGTCGCGAATCTTGAAGCTTTTTCCCATAGCAGTTTGCGCGGAGCCGTCGGGTCCATGACAGATGGCGCACTTGAGGGCGAAAAGATCTTTTGCGGGAGCATTCTGCGCCACCGCACCGGCAGCCAATGCAATCAGCAGAAGTACAAACAATGCAATTATGTTTTTCATACTATCTCTCCCTTAATTTTCAAAGTATTTTCCGAGAGTGTGCTGTGGCTCGATAGTCGAGATTCATAACCAACTCTTTATCCAGTGTCCTCTTTTTGGAGGTCAGTCGTCGCGTCGGTTCGCGATCGCCTCTTCGCGACTATTCGACCCTTGTGCTGCTTCCCCGGGTCAAGCAGAACGCACTTCCACGGTACGCTGCATCTCGCACAGCCCATCGTCTGGAACAGTTGCAGGCGATCTCCAATGACGACTGCCAGATTCAGAACGATTTTATACCCAGCCGCCGGATTCGCAGCAAAATGCTCGCGCAACGCCTCCCGTGGTAGGGCGATAACTTCCGCTTCGTGCAGCGCCGCGTTCGGTCAGGAACAGGCGATGGGCTGGGTCTACCAGCTGGAACAGCGAGGTTCCGCTACTTGGGTTTTGATACTTTTTGAGACTTCACAGCGACCTCCTTCAGATGTCGCGGTGAAGGAGCATCACTCGGCCTTTTGTCGCGGCCGGCGGACGCTAGGGCCAGCCATTAAGAACGGCAAGGAACTTTCTCCAACGCAGCTGCACAGAAAATCCAGCCTTCGAACGGGTACTCGTGCGAACGATCGTCCCTATCTCGCCGACACTGTAAAAGTCAATACAGCTAAGACTGCCAACACGAAGCCTGCGACAAGCACGAACACGGTGTGGAACGGATGTGCATGGAAATGGCTATCGCCCGATCTCCTAAAGTGCTCCAGGGTCCTCATGACCAACCTCCAGCGACGATCAGGTAGCAAACAATTTGTCGATCTCTGGCCTGCATTTCCCTACTTAAATTAGACACCTTTCGATGCGATATTGCAGTGACATCGGCTACTTCGGTCCGCGACTTCCGATTCGACTCCGGTGATTATTGTCACTGACAGTTCGATGGTTACCGTGATTCAATTTCTATAGGGTTTCGAAGGCACTTTCTCGATGGAAGGGAGAGAGAGTTATGCAATTCCACTTGGAACCAGACGAGCTGAAACTGCTTGCGAACGTCCTGTTAGAACAAGATCCCCGGCCGTACCAAGAACTGCTGAACAAGGTCCTGGCCCGCGATTTGCGATTAGACGCCGATGAACTTGAACAAGCCGCGGACCTCCTGGCTGGCAAGAAGCGCAGCCTGCAGGATGAGATAGCCCGACAGCCGAACGCCACGCTGCAGGCGGAACTACAGCGGCAACTGGCGCTGCTGGAACGGGTACTGGAGAGGGTCAACGAGGCCTGTGTCATGTTCTGAGGGCTGTCCACGTCAGCGCCCAGCTTCTTCGCAGTCTCGCGACCACGCGGGTGTTTCAAGTTCCAGGACAAACATCACTGGCTGAGGTAACGGTTGTCACTGAACCTAGCTGGCACAGTAGCGTAGATTTGAGATGGCGCCATTCTCAGCGCCACGCTCCTCAAACCGAGTATGCCGCCCGGCACACGCCGGTGGGGGAATGCAAGTACGCCGTCACCTAGGAAATTGGAGGAAGCACGGAAGCGGAACCCCCGGCGGCTTTGCCAAGGTGTGCATGATGTTCCATTGCAGCCCCAGGCAGCAACGGAACCCGTGATGCCTACGGGCTACAGCGAAGCTGGAGGGCAGGTGCGGCATGTGGCAAAACTCCTGCCAGCACCCGCACCTCCGAAAGGAGGTTTGTGATGCCGACGGTAAGCGCTCCCACCCGCATTAAACTGCAAAACATTCTGTTCGCCACTGACTTCTCGTCATCGGCGCAAGCAGTTCTGTCCTACGCCCTGGACCTGGCGCGGCGCTACGATGCCGGGCTGTACACCGTGAACGTATTGCCCCATATGCCGTTTGTCGAAGCCGCACAGCCGGATCCGGAGCAATCCAAGTTATGGGGTAAAGAACAGTTGGCCGCCTTGATCGGCTCCGAGTCGTTCAAGGGTGTGCAACACAAAGAACTGATCGAGGAGGGCGAAGTTCCGGAAGTGCTGTCGAAACTGGTCCGCAAGTATGGTATTGACCTCATCGTAATCGGCACGGGCGGCCGCAAGGGGCTGGGAAAGCTGCTGCTCGGCTCGGTCGCGGAAGAGATCTTCCGCCATGCCGAGTGCCCCGTGCTCACCGTGGGGCCGCATGCCACGGGCTGGGAGATCGATGGCCACCTGCGGCACATTCTGTTTGCCACCGACTTCGGACCAGAGTCGGTGCATGGGCTGCCCTATGCCATATCTTTGGCCGAAGAAAATCGGGCTCGTCTGACCCTCCTGCATGTGGCGCCAGAACCTGGTGTCGCATTGCCGGAGCCACAACCTGGAACTCTGCCCGTGCTTGACCCGAGCGAGGCGGCAGCGTTCACGGAGAATCAACTCCGTGCTCTGATTCCGGAAGGCACACAACTTTGGCATGAGCCCGAGTACATGGTGCAATTTGGTACCCCGGCAGAGATGATTGTGAGAATGGCCGCGCAGTCGGTCGACATGATCGTGCTGGGCGTGAAACGGCCGACCGCTTTGACCAAACACGTGGGCGAGGGGGTAGCCTACAAGGTCGTCTGCGAAGCACCCTGCCCGGTGCTTTCGGTGGGCGCCTCGTACCACGTCTAGTTCGTACGACGAGGACATCCGGAAAGGCGTGACACTGCGCGATGGCGCGATGGCGCGGTGGCCAAGGTAGGCGAGTTTCTTGGATCGGAGAGTGGCGAACGCCATGCGCCACTGCTCCACGGGGACAGGCCTTGCTAGCAGACCGACGACGAAGAGCCTGTGCGATTCGTCACAGACAGAATGGTTGGAACCGGCTAGTGTGAAACTACATCTGTTTTTTCCATCCTCTCCAGGAGATACAGGTGTGACCCAGCACGACGGCCCCGTCGCGCCGTATAAGAGGAGGACTCCATGCCCCTCGATTCTCTGGAATTTCGTACATCTCTCCAACGAGTACTTGTCGGTCTTGTTGTGATTCTGGTTCCGCTCACCGTGTTCGGCTTCTATGTAGCGCTGCAAGGAGACAGCCAGATTCGCCAGATGGCCGGCGAAAATATCCGCTCCGTGACACGCACCTCGGCTGAGTTCACTTCCCACTTCATCGCGGGGTGGGTGCGGGACGTGAGCGTGATCGCCAATGACCCCGGTCTCGTTCAGTCAGTCACTTCCGCAAATCACCAATACGAGCGCCTTTCCGACGATGTCGTTATGAGCAAGCTCGAAGCCACCGAGCAGAAATGGAACAACTCGGAGGGCGATGCCCTGGCGAAAAACATCCTCGCCTCTGATTTAGCTCGCCGACTCCGTCGCCTGCGAGAGCTGAATCCAGGCTTGCTGAAAGTCATTGTTGCCGATGCTAGCGGCGCCACCGTCGCAGCCACGGATAAGCCCGTGCACTACTTTCAGATGGATCGCGCGTACTGGGGGGTGTTGTATTCCCAGGGACAGGGCGCAATCCACGTGGCCGATCTGCGCTATGACGACGAGAGCCGGTTGTACTACATAAGCATCGCCTACCCCATCCTGCAGGATGTCACAGGCAGGTTCATTGGCGCGGTCACCGCTCTGGTCGATGTCGCGCCGCTGTTTGCGCAACTGAACCGCCAGCAGATCGGACGTACCGGGCGACTGTTCCTGGTGCGCGACGATGGAACCGTGATTCAGGCGCCCGGCGTAACCCCGTCCCTGAGGATGCACTCCGAGGAATACAGCGCGATCCGCGACTCGCTCGGAAGCCTGCGGGGTCGCGAAACCGGATACCTTTTCACCACGTTTTCCAAGGGTGAGAAATATCTGGTCGGGTTCGCCGACGTTGGATTGAAGGACGCGTTCCCCAACCTTCCCTGGATCGTTGTGGCCAGTCAGGAAGAGCGTGAGATCACCGGCCCCATCCGAAATGTGGCTGCTTTCGCGCTATTCGTTATGATTCTGTCACTGTTGATACTTTCTTTGCTCGCCGCGTACGTGTTCCTGCATCGCATGCAGAAGCTGGAGGACATTGAAGCGCCACCCGAAGACAAGCCGCATCCCGCAGCGGCGTGACAACGCGGGCTCCGTGGTCGGGCGATTGGCACGGGACTGAGACAAAGCTGATGGGCTGTATCGGAGAGCTTTATGACGCTCGCATCAGAATTGAAACCGGGCATGGTTGTTCGGGTCGAGGAACAGGTCTACCGCGTTCTCGAAGTTGAATCGAGAGCTGCGATCGCGAAGCTAGGCGGCCTGGTCAAGGCCGAGTTGAGCAACGCGAAAACCGGCCACTTGTGGGAGGCCCGCTTCCGACCCCAGGAGCGATTGGAAGAGCTGCAGGTCGAACGGCACATCATGGAGTTCCTCTATCGTGCGGGGGACACCTGCACGTTCATGGATCCTCACACCTACGAGCAGTTTGAGGTGCCGTGCGAAATCCTCGGACCGGCCGAGAGGTTCCTCCAGTCAGGCACAGCGGTTCCTATCGATTTCTTCGAAGGCAAGCCCATCAGCGCTGTCTTGCCCGATATTGTTGAAGCGCGTGTGGTGCAAACCACCCCGCCGGCTCACTCGCAACAGGACAGCGCTTGGAAAGAAGCTACACTCGAGAATGGTCTCGTGATCCGCGTTCCACTCTTCATTGGTCCGGGAGAGAATGTGCGGGTGGAACTGCGGACCGCGCGCTACCTTGAACGGGTGCACGCGGAACGGAGACGAACTGCATAAGATAGATTTCTTCAACACCGGGGTATGGTTCTCCGAACTGCGTCGCCCAGTGTTGGTTTCTATGCCAGAGTCGACACCGCAATGGAGGTTGATTTGGGACTATTGGCGAAGTCTCTATTCGGGAAACCGCAGTCCCTAATCAGCGCCGACTTGCTGGAGACGCTCCTGGCGGATTATCCGAGACGCGACTTTCAGGTCCGCTTGTGGGACGGTACTACGTGGGGAATGGAAAAGCAGCCGCGCTTTACACTGGTTCTCAAGCACGCGGGAGCACTGCGCGCGATGTTTCTCTCGCCCAGCGAACTCAGTATCGGAGAAGCCTACGTTTACGACGATTTCGACATTGAGGGTGATATCGAAGCTGCTTTCGACTTGGCAGACTATCTGCTTGGTCAGGAGCGCAGCCTAGGGAAAAATTTTGATCTTAACGAGCGGCCACAGAAATTGCCCGTGAAAGATCGTCCACGAGCGGGCTCTCACCGCATCAAGCTGTGGGGTTCAGTTCATTCCGAGGATCGGGACCAACAAGCCGTCGCCTATCACTACGATCTTCCAGCCGAGTTCTACACGCTCTGGCTGGATCAGCGCATGCTCTACTCGTGTGCTTACTTCGCTACCTCGGAAGACGATCTGGATTCCGCCCAGCAGCGCAAGCTGGATTACATCTGCAAGAAGCTGCGGCTTCGTTGCGGCGAGCGTCTTCTGGATATTGGCTGCGGCTGGGGTGGATTGATCATGCACGCGGCCGCCAACTACGGCGTGCAAGCCGTCGGACTCACACTCGGTGCGCCGCAGGCGGAGGTGGCGCGACAACGCCTGCGCGAAACCGGTCTGAACGATCGATGCCGTGTGGAAGTTTCAGACTACCGTGACATTGACCATGGCCAGCAGTACGACAAGATTGTCAGCGTCGGCATGTTTGAGCACGTCGGTCAGGCGCTCCTGCCGGAGTACTTCAACCGAGCGTACGAGCTATTGCGGCCGGGTGGGGTATTTCTTAACCATGGGATTGCCTATTCCGCCACCTACCGCCGACGGGGCCCGTCTTTTAGCGACCACTATGTGTTTCCGGATGGGGAGCTCGTCCCGATCCACGCCACGCTTCGAGCAGCTGAACTGAGCGGGTTTGAGGTCCGCGATTTAGAAAGCCTGCGCGAGCACTATGCCTTGACACTTCACAAATGGGTACAGCGACTGGAGGCTCATGCAGAAGAGGCGCGCAGGATCACGGATGATAGAACGTACCGGATATGGCGCCTCTACATGGCCGGTTCTGCTCACCTATTCCGCACTGGTCGCCTGAACGTGTACCAGACGCTGCTCGCTAAGCCACGGCACGGCGACAGTGGTTTGCCGCTGACGCGGGAAGATTGGTATCGCGTCTGAGAGACGATCGATCCGACATACGATACCAAGAACGCGCGTTGTTCAAACGTCTGTCGTAATTTCTTTCTCCCATACCGGCTCCGCGCTGGAGTCATTGGTGGCCGTCGTGGCCTGTCACGCTGCTAGGTTTGCGGCGTCACAGCAGTGATTGACGAGGGTCACTGCGCGCCGACGAAGACAGGAATACAGTAAAAATGGATTTGTTTACTCGGTCGCTGCGGTTTCCGAGTGTGCGGCTGGCTTGATGCGAACCTGAAGTTGCCGGACGGACACCAAGAGGGACAAGCCCATGCGCGATCCGCCCTCCTACGAGCAACTCAACACGAATTTCAACTGGGTGATCGCCGAGCGCGAGTTAGGCTATCGGCCGGGCGATGTGATCAACATCGGTTGGATGTGCAGTGACCGCCTGTGCCACCTCGGACTGGCAGAGAAGCCAGCGCTGCTCTGGGAAGACTATCAGGGCAACCAGAAGCGCTTCACGTACCGCGATCTTCGCGTCTACTCCAACACCATCGCCGATTTCCTTGGCGGCCTCGGAATTCTCCCCGGTGAGCGAGTATGCCTGTTTCTGGACCGCATACCTGAACTGTACATCGGATTTCTCGGTATTCTGAAAATGGGCGCGGTAGCCCAGCCGCTCTTTTCTGCCTTTGGCGACGAATCTCTCTGTGTACGGCTCAAGGACGCCGGGACGTCGGCGATCATCACGCAGAAGAAACATCTCCACAAGATCCGCAAGATCCGGGAGCGGCTCCCGAACTTGCGGCTCTGCATCGTGGTGGATGTGCCCCAGGCGTCTCTACAGGACCGCGAGACCGCCTTCGCGATGGAACAAGCGCCGCCCGTCGAGCACTTCCCCATCTATGCGACGAAGGCCGAATCTCCGTCGGTTTTGCACTATACCTCTGGCACTACGGGTCAGCCCAAGGGTGCGCAGCACGTTCACTACTCGATCATTTCGCAGTATCTCACCGCGAAATGGGTTCTCGATTTTCAGCCGGACGACATTTATTGGTGCAATGCCGACCCGGGTTGGGTAACCGGCACGTCCTACGGCATCATCGGTCCCTGGGCGAACGGGATTACACAAGCAGTTCTGGACTCCGGTTTCAACGCTGAGAAATGGTACGAGTTCATCGAAAAGTATCGCGTTACCGTCTGGTATTCGGCGCCGACCGCCATCCGCCTGCTCATGAAGGAGGGAGCGGAAATCATCCGCCAGCATGATCTCTCCAGCTTGCGCCATCTGGCGAGCGTGGGCGAACCGCTCAACCCCGAGGCGGTGATCTGGTCGAGAAAAGTCTTTGGGAAACCGTTCCACGACACGTTCTGGCAGACCGAAACTGGCTGCATCGTGATTGCGAACTTCCCCGGGATGGAAATCAAGCCCGGCTCGATGGGCAAGCCGTTTCCGGGAATCACCGCAACGGTGCTGGATCCGAAGACCTACGAACCGGTGAATCGGGCCGCCGCGGCAGGTCTGATTGCACTGCGCCCAGGCTGGCCGTCGCAGATTCGTGGCTATTGGAACAATGCCGCCGGATACCAGGCGAAATTCAGGAATGGATGGTACCTGTGTAGCGACCGCGCCTCCATCGACGCGGATGGCTATTTCTGGTTCATGGGGCGCGACGACGACGTCATCAACACCGGTGGGCACCTGGTTGGCCCCTTCGAAGTTGAATCAGCTCTGCTGGGATGCCCGGCCGTCGCCGAGTCTGCCGCCGTCGCTAAACCTGATCCCGTCAACATGGAAGTTGTGAAGGCGTACGTAACCGTAAAGCGGGGTTTTCAACCATCCGATGACCTTGAACTGGAAATCATGAACCATATTCGCAAGCGGCTGTCGCCGCTGGCCATGCCCCAGGAAATCGAGTTCGTGGACTCGCTGCCCAAGACACGCAGCGGC
>Ga0074044_10004123_pt1 | contig 12127 bp, 9 predicted proteins | sample BogForMeECP23OM1_FD_94443 | JGI IMG/M metagenome (GOLD analysis project Ga0074044, IMG submission 94443) | Bog forest soil microbial communities from Calvert Island, British Columbia, Canada - Bog Forest MetaG ECP23OM1 | ecosystem: Environmental > Terrestrial > Soil > Wetlands ...
CCGGCCAGATGATGCAGGATACCGCGCCGATTCCTTTTCTATGGATTCTGCCGCTCGCGCTCTATCTGCTGTCTTTCATCATCTGTTTCGACAGCGAGCGATGGTACCGGCGCGGGATTTTTCATTCGTTGCTTGGCGTCGCGATTTTCACCAGCTTCCTGTTCGTGATCTATATCGATCGAATTTCCGCGACTGTCGGGCGCGTGGTTCTCTCGTCTACGACGGTGACTCTGCTGCTGGAGATCGGAAATTCGTCGCTGCTGATGTTCGCGGGATCCATGGTCTGTCATGGCGAGCTGGTCCGCCTCAAACCGCATCGGCGTGACCTGACGGTCTTTTATCTGATGGTGTCGGCGGGAGGCGCGGTGGGCGGCATATTCTCAGTCGTGGTTGCGCCGCTTCTGTTCAGCGGGTTCTGGGATTTTCGATTCGCGGTCTGGACGTGCGTGGTGCTGATGACGATTGCGCTGATGCGCGACCGCGCGTCGTGGATTTACCGCCGCACGCCCGCGGCCGGCATCGCAATCCTGGCGGCGGCGCTGGCGTTCCCGTTGCTCATCGGGCTTGTCGTGCATGCGTGGACCTACGCCGCCGTCGCATTCGCGATCGTCGCGGCCGTGGCGCTGATGGTGCGGCGGAAAAACCCGCCGTGGCGGCTCGGGCGATCGGGAATCGTTACGCTGCTCTCGATGGCGGCGGCGATCGCGGTCCTCGGCGTCGTCTATATCGATACGATCGCAATCGGGATGCATGACACGCTCTGGATCACGCGCAACTTCTATGGCGTGTTTCGCGTGGTCGGGGCTGAAGCGCCCGACCATCGCTGGCATTCGTATCAGCTCATGAACGGCCGCGTCACTCACGGCAAGCAGTTCTTTTCCTCCGCCTACCCGCGGATGCGCTATTACCCGACGACCTACTATTGCCTCAACAGCGGAATCGGCCTCGTGCTGATGAATTATCCGCGGGGCCCCGAAAATTCATCACTGCGCGTCGGAGTGGTCGGTCTTGGCGTCGGTACTATTGCGGCATGGGGCAGGCCCGGCGACGACTTTCGCTTTTATGAGATAAATCCGGCCGTGGTCGACGCGGCGACCGACCCGAATGGATATTTCAGCTTTATTCGCGATTCGAGCGCGCACATGGCGATCGTTCCCGGCGACGCGCGGTTGTCGATGGAACGGGAAGTCGCCGAAGGCCACTCGCAGCAGTTCGACGTGCTCGCGATCGATGCGTTCAACGGTGACGCGGTCCCGACGCATCTGCTGACGCGCGAAGCGATGCTTATCTACCTGAGCGAGCTGAAGCCTGACGGCGTGCTGGCGGTGCACGTCTCCAACCTCTATCTCGATTTGCGGCCGGTGCTGGCCGAGCACAGCCGGGACCTGAATCTGCGCTATGGCTTCGTACACGTGGACGAGAAGGATATGGTGGATTGGGCCAGCGACTGGGTGCTGCTCTCGCGCAACGACAAGGTGCTGGGCCAGCCGAAAATTTCGGCCCGCCTGGAACCACGCGACCAGGTGCGCCGCGTGCGTCCCTGGACCGACGACTACAGCAATCTGTTCCAGCTTCTGAAGTGAGGCCTGTCGAGCTACTCCGGGGGCGCGAAACGCTCGGCCGCGGCCAAAAGGTCCCGCAGAAAGCCCAGATGATCTGAGCCGTGGGGTTTGGCAAGCTCCAGACGCTGCCGCATCGTTTCCGCCACTTCGGCGAGAAGCACGTTGCTCTTGTCCTCGGTGAGTGTGGATGCTCGAGCGATGGCGCCGCGAATCAATTGCATCTCTCGCGGTCCGAGTTGCAGGAGTTGTTGGCGTGTCAGGCCCAATGAACTCCTGATGCCCGGCGCCAGAATTTCGGATAATTCCTCGGACCGATCGGGCTGCGGGGCCCCGGTTCTTGAAGACCGCTCAATTGTCGCCAGAAGGTTGCGAAGAAAAACGCCGTGGTCCGAGTCCGGAAGCTCGGCAAGCCCCAGGCGCTCCCGCATTGTCTCGGCAACCTCAGCGAGAATCAATTTGCTCCTGTCCACGGGCAGGCCGGATGTGCGCCGCAGCGTGGTACGAAGCAGCTGCAATTCCTTTGGGCCGACTCGCGCGCGCTGGTCGCGCGTCAGGCTAACTGCGGTGGAATTTTCAGGAAGTGAGATTTCGTAAGCACTTTCAGGACGATCCAGCCGCACGACTATCGTGCCGGCCACGTGATCGCCAAGGCGCTGTCCGCTCGCCGAAATCAGCATCGAGATCAGACCAACCAGGTAGTTGGCGGGCAAAATATCCGCTATGCGCATCAGGTTGCGCACGACAGAAGTGCGCAGATCAATCGGCAGACCGTTTTGTTTGACGACACGCAGGCCGACCAGCATTTTGCCGGGGGAGCGGCCGTTGGTCGCCATCTCCCAGAAAATGAAATACCCCGTTTCAAGGACGAATTCGGTAAGCAAAAGGATCGCAATCAGTAGACCCTCAATTCCGCCCAGCGCTTCATGATTCTGGTTTGCGGCTTTCGCGTTTTGAATCGCTTCCCTCACAGCGGAATCGATCCATTTATCGATCGTCACGCCGATTGGAAGAGTCGTAATCACGACCAACAGAACGAAGACCGCGATGGCCGCCATAATCGCCACGTCGATACCGTAAGCCAGTATCCGCGGCGCGGGCCCCGTGATCGGCAGGTCGAGACGAACCGCTTCCGGAGAAAGAAAACTGTGGACTGGACTGTCGGCGTCGTTCGATGTCTGATTCATGAACCGGAAACACGGTGATAGTACGCTCCCGACAATTCCAGGAACAACTCGAGGCGGTCCTCGATCGCGTCGAAGACAAAGGCGCCCGGCTTTCGTTTGAAGATACGCGCGAGCTTGCGCGGCTTTATCGTCACGGCGTGGCCCGGCTGTCGGCCCTCCGGACGCGTGCAGGCGATCCCGAGGCGATTCGCTATCTCAACTCGTTATGCGTGCGAGCCTACACTCGATTGCAGGTTCCGCCGGCGCGCACCCAGCGGCTGCAGAGATTTTTCCTCGCGGATTTTCCGAAGGTGCTTGCGGCGACCGGGTGGCTTCAGTGCGTGGTGGCGATCCTGATGCTGGTCGGCGCGTTCGCGGGTGCTGCAGTCGTCGCCGAGAACCCCGCCGCGCTTCAGGTCTGCGTCCCAGCGGCTTTTTATCCGCCTGGCCAGTTGGAAAAATTGGCGGATTCCCGTGAGACGCGGGCTGAATTCCTCGCCCGCAAACCGGTCAGCTTCGGGTGGAAGTCCATGTTTTCGGCCGCGCTGTTTACTCACAACATGACGGTTGGAGTGACCGCATTTGCGTTAGGAATTCTGGCGGGCATTCCGACGCTCATGCTGGCCTTCTACAACGGCCTGACGCTCGGAGCGTTCGCCTGGATTTTCTCGCGTGACTCGATGTGGCCGATGTTCTGGGCGTGGATGCTGCCGCATGCGATTCCGGAATTGCTCGCGGTAACCCTATGTTCCACGGCAGGCTTGCTGATCGGAAAAGCCATCGTCGCCCCGGGACGGCATGGTGTCGCGACCGCGCTACAGGAGTCCGCTCGACCGGCCCTCGAGTTAGTCGCGGCCGCGTTGCCGCTGTTTATCGTCGCCGCCGTGATCGAGAGCTTTCTCAGGCAATCGACCCTCTCCAGTGCCGCCCGCTTTGTAGCGGCAGCGATCGCGCTCGGTGCGATCGGCACTTACGGATGGTATGTTCGCTTGTTGTCCAGGCGAGTGGTCCGGCCCGAGCTGGGATGGTTGCTCAAATGAGCGCGGCGTCGCGAATCGCGAGATAGCGGTTCAGAACCGGCGCGGTAATTTGCGCCGGATCGAGGTCCAGAATCTGCGCTCCGAAACGCCCGATCCGTGCGAGCGCCGCTTCGCGCTCGGCCACCAGGTCCTGAAGCACCAGCCTCCGATACAGGCGGTCGCGTGAAATTGCGGGCGCGCGCTCATCTACTTCGGCGAGCATCCGATCGCGCAGCGCGACCAGCATCACGCAATGACGCCGCGCGAGCACCGCCAGGTAGTCTTCGAGCTCGCGCGATGCACCGCCCTCGACGAAATCGGTAAGCACGACCACTAGCGCGCGTTTTTTCTGATGGCGCGCCAGCGTTTCGACCAGTACCTGGAAGTCGGGCTCGAACGGCGCGCTTTCCAGGGTCGAGGTCGCCTCGACCAGCGCGCCCGCGGCGCCGGCTCCCAACCTCGGACGTACTAACAGCCTCAATTGCCGATCGAAGGCAACAAACCCGGTCCGGTCTCCATAGGTGATCGATACACGCGCGAGCGCCGCCGCGCAGTTGATCGCGTGATCGAGCTTGGAAGCCCCGTCGACGTACGCGCCCATCAAGCGCCCGGTATCCAGCGCGACAATCACCGTGTGGCGCCGTTCGGTCTGATACTGGCGCACCTGCAGACGCGTATGCCGCGCGCTCGCGCGCCAATCGATATGGCGCGGATCGTCGCCAGAAACATACTCGCGCAACGACTCGAATTCCCTGCCTTCGCCACGCTGGGGCCGCGGTTTGATCCCGAGTTCCTCGCGCAGAGAGCGATGGTTGAGTCCGGTGTGGCGATGCGGAGTGGAGGCCGGCGGAAGAATCGCGACCCTGCTGGTAGCGAATACTTCGGTGCGGAAACGGAAAAGACCAAGGCGCGATCGCCATAGCAGCAGAGTTGGACCCAGCTCGAAGGTTCCGCGCCGATTCGGAACAACCTCGCGCGAGATTTCCAGACTGCCGGCGGGGCCGAGCCGCGTGCTTTCGATGATCAGGTCGCCCCCCAGCGCGGTGGGCAATTCGTCGAGCAGCGCGACTACCGTAGATCGGCCTGCGGGACGCGAGACGCGATAAGTCACGATCGCAGGCCGGTCTTTGACCATATGTGGGGGAAGAATGCGCTCCATTCGCGGGGCCGGATCATTCCGGCTGCTCGCCCAATCCAGCGCGGCTGCCACAATCACAATCGCGAGAAACGCAAGTGTTGGCGCGGTAATCGAAGGGAACGGAAGCGCCGCCGCCGCGCACAGTGTGCCGGCTGCGGACAAACGCACCATCAACGGGGACGGCCGGATGACGGCGGCCTTCCGCTCCGCGGTTTGCTCCATCAGTGCGGTACCGGCACTCCGCGAACGACTTCCTCGACGGCATCATCGGGCGTCATGCCCTCCACCTCCGCGCTGGGTTCCAGCACGACGCGATGGCGCAGCATAGGGCGAATGATGGCCTGAACGTCTTCGGGCAGAACGAAGCCGCGGCCCTCCAGACATGCAATCGCTTTCGCCGCGCGGACCATCCAGAGCGCGGCGCGCGGCGATGCGCCGACGGCAATCGCGGGATGATCCCGTGTCGCGCGTGCGAGAGCAACCGCGTAGCGCAAGATCTCCTCGCGCGGGAGAGTGGCGTTGACGATTGCGCGCGCCCGGGCCAAGTCATCCGCCGTGAGGACCGGCGAGGCGCTGGCGGGCGAAGCGGCCTGCACGTGATGAGTCGCGACGACGCGGATCTCATCCTGCTCGCTGGGATAGCCGATTCGAATCTTAAACAGGAACCGATCGATCTCCGCTTCCGGCAGCGGATAAGTGCCTTCTTGTTCCACCGGGTTTTGGGTGGCCAGGACGGTAAACCAATCGCCCAGCGGATAGCTGACTCCGTCCACCGTCGCCGATCGCTCCTGCATCGCCTCCAGCAGTGCGGCCTGTGTCTTCGCGGGTGCGCGGTTGATTTCATCAACCAGCAACAGGTCGGTAAAGAGCGGCCCGGGGCGAAACCGAAATTCGCTCGTGCTTGGATAAAAGATCGGCGTACCGATAATATCGCTCGGCATCAGATCCGGCGTGCATTGAATACGGCCGAAGCGGATGCCGAGCGTCGATGCGAGCGTGCGTACCAGGAGGGTTTTCGCCACCCCCGGAACGCCTTCGTAGAGGCTGTGACCGGCGCACAGCAGTGTGGCAAACGACAGGCGCACGGCATCGTCTTGTCCGATGATTACGGTTCCAACCGCGGCGCGCACGGTAGAAAAGAGCGTGGCTACCCAGGCAGTATCTTTAGGATCGTCCTGGTTCATGGCTCAGGCTCGGGCATGACTCCAGCGCCCGCACTGCGTTGACGAGTTCATTTTCGGTTCCCGGTATTTCGCCGCCAGTAAGCCAGCGGCGGGTTTCGTTGGAGAGCGATCGGTCGCGTGTAAGTCGCTCGATAAGCCGCTTTTCTGAAACATCCGTGCGGGGCGAGACTTGCCTTCTGATTCGGCGAAGAAAGCTCGCGCGATAAGCGCGAAACGCTGCGTGCGGATCGTTCGCACGCGAATACAGCTCGCCCAGCGAATCGACGAAAGAAGCGAGCGATGGCGCCGGTCCCTGCCGGTCGTCGAGCGCCCGCACCGGCCAGGAATGCTGTTCGGCGATCCACAGCAAAACCGTAACCAGAGCGATGCCGAGCACGGTCAGCAACCGCGGATAAGCCAGCACCGCCAACGACGACACGGGCGCCACGAGACCATGGCAATGTTCGTCGAAGACCGGCGCGCCGAGTGCGTGAACGAGGTCCACGAGAAGCACGCTCCCGTCTCCGTTGTCGAGATTGGAATTCAGCAGGAACCGGCCATCGGCGATCGCGATCAATCGCCCGGACCCAACAGCCATATCCATCGCGAATGGCTCGCCGTCCGCCGTGAGCCGGACTTTTGCGTTGGTCGCAGCTTTGTCGAAGTGAACCAGCTTGGAAATCGGGATCTCGCGCGCGACGGGCGCGAATTCGCCACGGATGGTGCTGGTGTTACCTCCCACTGAAACGGCCGCTTCCAAACCGAGTCGCTTCCATTCACTGCCCGCATCGCCGAATACAACGGCGGTCCCGCCCCCGCGGATCCATTCCATCAGATCGCTCGCATCCGCCTTGGGCGTTTCCTGAATCGGATCCAGGAAATCCGGCATGACGAGCCACATCATGCGTTCCTGAGAAGCATGCTCAGGTGAAAGATATGAGCGAGCGACAGAAATGTTGAGTTCGCTGAGCAGATCGTACGCCGCCTTGTAGCCGTCGCCCGCTACACCGAAGCTCGTATCCGAGACCTTCAGGGAGCTGTTCCGCTGCAACCACAGATTCGTGGCGAAGAGCAGCAAGCCCAGCGCCAGAGCGGAGAAAAGAACACGTCTGGGAATCGAAATCATCGCGCCGCGTCGGAAAGGTGCGCGAATGCCGACCGCCATTGGGCATAGATGGCCGGGTTGTTCTGGCGATCGCCGAACCAGTGTCGCTCGGTCCGCTCGACCAGGCTGTCGATTTCGCCCGCCAGATTCTCATCCAGCTTCGAGCTGCGAACGGCGCCTCGAATCCAGCGGTTCGAGCGATCGGGCCGGAGATCAATTACTGATCGCTCAGCCAAGGCGCGAAAGCTGGCGATCATCAGCCCGTGAGCAGCTTCCAGGTAGCGGCCAGATGCGGCCAGCGACTCGGCCTCCGTGGCCAGATCGCGAGGGTTCTCACGCGACATTGACGGCTCCGGCGGTTCCGGAGCGCGCAACGCCACCGAGACCATCCATACAATATGCGCAACCAGCGCGGCGAAGACCGCAAGCAGGCCCAGGACGATCAGCCAATAGAGAGCGGGCGCGCTCTGATGAAGAATTTGGAAGTTTCCAAACCAGCCGAAGATCCGCTGCAACCATGCCAGAAGCCTGGTCGCGGTATTCGTGTTCCGCACCATCGCATACTCGGGTCGAGCAAGAATTTTGTGGGCGAGGTGCCGGACGGCGCTATCGGACGCTTCAGACAATCGGAGAGACTCCTGCCGCGACCGGGTTGCCCGGCGCGCTTTCCGAACGAATCTGTTCCGCAAGATGGTGGAGGTCGAAGTCCTCAACACGGCAGCGACGGTCAAAGTAATATACGACGATCACGATCATCGAATAGGTGTTCGTGATGGACCTCGCGAGCCCGGTCAGAAGCACCCCCAATACCGGAATCGAAGACCAGATCAGATTAAGAATGCCGATGGGCACCGCGGCGATGAGAAAGGCGGCAATCGTTACGCCCGCGGTCCGCCACCATACGCCGGCCACCAAAGCGCTGCTCTTGCTCAGGGCTGATCCCCCGAATCGCCGCTCAACGACCATGACGGGTCCTAGCAAAGACCATCGAATCGCCAGGTAGCTGATCAGAAAGGCTCCCACGAAGTCAGCGAGAACCAACAGGAGCATCGCGGAAGAGCCGATCCCCCTGGCCACGGGAAGCATGAAAAATAAAAGGAGCGCTCCCCCAAACGGCGCGTAGAAGAGCAGATAAGTCCCGAAGAATGGGAGCAGGATTGCGCGAGCGGATCGATATGCCTTTGTCAGCGTGATGGGACGTTCCAGATAAACCTCGGCAATCGCGATCGCGAGGGCGGCCTGAAACAGCGGCCCTACCCATACCATCAGAAGCAGCACTAGAAGCCCAATGATGATTGGATATGCCGCTGCGAGCGATGTGAGCACGCCCCATGGCACCCAAATTACCGCCGCAATCGAAATAAGGACGTAGAAGTTGTCGAGGAGTACTCGAAACGAGCGATCCAGAATTTCAGCAAACGAAAGGGGGCGGATGTCATAGGCCATGGACTCGCTCCAATGCGCTAACTGCCAGGAAAGCTACGGTCAGGCAGCCTTACAATCAATCGCCGGCATGTCAACGAACGCCGGGTTAATCGCAATTCGCGCGGGCACGATCAAACAGGGCAACGGTGGAGCGCGCCGCGTGGGCTGGATTCCCGGCCCGAGCGCGGCTTGCCCCGTGGCATTGGCGGCGCGATAATCGGCCTTCCCGGTGGACGCATAGCTCAGCCCGGTTAGAGCACTTGCCTCACATGCAAGGGGTCCCAGGTTCAAGTCCTGGTGCGTCCACCAAATATTCTCCAAATTTTCCCAACATTTTTTTGGTCTCAGTTCAGAATCGACCCTTGGTGCGACGCAGATTGTGGGGACCCTTCCGCAGAAACGGCTGCCGAAGCCTCCTTCTCGAGCGCCTCGATGGCGGATTGCTGGGCCCCGAGTTCGGATATCGGCGTCAGTCGAATCTGCAGTGTGGGCGTCTTGGCTGGAAAGGTCACAAATGGTAATTCCCGCTTAGCTCTCATTTGGCTAAACACTCGCGGATCCCGCGATCTCGATTAGAGCGCGCTAGTGGCAAAATTCCTCCGCGTCGGCGTTCATGATTCGAATGTGGGTGGGTATACATCCAAAGCATGGACGATTCGTCGGATCGGCTCGACTGCGATTTTGAAGTGGGGCTCTGTCGAGGTACGTAGAGCCGGCCATGGCAGGCGGATTTACTGGACGCGTCGACCACAGCATAAAACTGTTCGCTTCACTTCGGAAAAGCGGGCGATAGACTACGTTAAAAACGCGATCGTGCGAAGACTCGGTCATCGATATGAAAAGCTAGCGGAATCGGTGCGGATCGGACCGCGTCCAGTGAGCCGCCGCGTCGAGCCCGTTCGAGTTCTTGCAACGGTACTCTTCGTCGATATCGTGCGCTCGACAGAGAAAGTTGCACTGCTGGGCGACCATCGTTGGAACGAGGTGCTGACTCGCTACTACGCGGTACTCCGCCGAGAGCTTCGCGCGTCCCGGGGGCGAGAAGTAACCACGACTGGAGATGGTATGCACGCCACTTTCGAGGGGCAGCCAGGAGCACTAAGGGCGATTCGATGCGCGGCTGCGATCCGCCAGGCCGTCCGGACGCTAGGTCTGGAGATCAGGGCTGGCCTGCATACGGGCGAGTGTGAGCTCGTCGGAGATTCGCTTGCCGGAATCGCGGTCCATATAGGCGCGCGTGTGATGGCACGGGCTGGCGCGAATGAAGTGCTGGTCTCGAGCATGGTCAAGGATCTGGTGGGCAGGTCGGGGATCAAATTAGAAGACCGCGGCGCCCATAAACTCAGGGGCGTGGCCGAGAAATGGCGCTTATACGGCTTGCCCTAGCACCATGCAGCAGTTCATAGGGTCGAAGCCCTGCCCAAAAATCGTTATCCGTGTGACCATCAATCCGGGTTGCCTGCAAATCCGAATCCAAAGATGCGGCCCGCCCTCCGGACCTCGATCACACGCGCACATCGAACTATAAGGAGCGATACCCGTGGAAACCGCCGTTCCTCTGCTCACATGCAAGGGGTCCCAGGTTCAAGTCCTGGTGCGTCCACCAAATATTCTCCAATCGTTCAAAGCATCTTTGCCAATCCGGGATGCGCAGTCCTTTTTGCTTGGCGAACGGTCAGACACCGCGCCCAACGTTCGGGGTGGACGGTTCAAATCCCTTCTGCTCCGCCATTAAATCGAAAACGCCGGCGAACAGGGAACCCCTCGGAACATTCGTCGAAGTCGATCAGTGGCTATGAGTCAGTCGATTCAAAGAGGCGCGGTCGTCCGCTGAAAGGACATCCAAAGGGATCGATGGCTGGCCCGACATCAACTGGCTGACATTCTCAGCCACACGCTGCGGAAAACGCATCGGGCCGAAAGAGAACTCCAGACGATTGTACAGCACCACGATCGCGCGATCGCGCTCGGGAGTGAACTGTGCGAGCGAGCCATAGCCGGCGGTGAGACCTTCATGGCTATAGGATTGAGTCTTCGGATCGAAAAGCCACGCGAGCGCGATACTTGCATTCTCGCCGACCTGCGCCCGCACCTGATGATCTAGCGCAATCGCAGCCGGCAGGCTCGCGGCAGGCGAGCCCGCGGCGGCGCCCTTCGCGTATTTCTCCGGATGCAGATTGGCATCAAGGTAGGTGAGCATATCGTCAGCGGTGGATCTGATCGCGCCGGCTCCGGCCAAGACATCGAAATCCAACGGCCCGACCGGGTCGAACTGAATATCGTAGCCTTGAATCAGGCGAGCCCGCTGCTGCGGCGACAAGGTGATACCGGTGTCTTTCAAGTGCAGCGGACCGAGTACTTCGCTCGCGAGTAGTTGTTCGTAGGGTATCTCAGCGCGCACGGAAAGGCCGTAGGCGAGCAATCCAAAGCCGACATTGCTGTATAGAAAACCGGCGTCAGCGGGCCTGGAAACGCCGTGCTTGTCGACAAATTCGCGCAGCTGCGTGGCGTCGTAGTCCGTGTACGGATTCTCAGGACTTTTGGGCTTCAAGTTGTCGGGCTCGCGCGGCAAGCCCGAGTGGTGGGTTGCCAAATCAAGAAGCGTGATTTCCGGACCGTCGGGTTTGGGAACAAAGCCAGACGGCAGCAGCGTGCGAATCGGTTGATCGAGCGCGACCTTCTTCTGAACCACCATCTGGGCGAGAACCAGCCCCGTAAATGTCTTGGTGATTGACGCGATCCCGAAAATCGAGTCTGCCTTCGCCGTACCATAGGCGAAGATTTGCCGCTGGCCGTGGTCGAGCACACCGATCACGAGGCCACCTCCGCTCTGCGGACTGAGCAGCCCATGCGCGAGCACCGGCTCCATTTCGCGATCCAGAATTGGCTTAAGATGATCCAGGGCAAGTGGCGGGATCGCCGGAGCTGGCGTGGGCGTTGGCATCGCCGTTGGTAATGGCCCGTACGTGTGACGAATAAGGACACTCGGCATTTTAACGCCGGATTGATCCCATGTGCCGTCAATGGTGTTCTGGTCGAGGCTTAGCGTCCCCGTGTAGCTGCCGGCGCCAGGAACTTCATAGCTGAACCGGCCGTCTTTGAATTGGGCATTGTCGGCGCGCACGCCCTCGATATGCTCTTCGACCTCATCGATTGAAACCTGGAGACTTCCGGCAGAATCGATCCACACATGTACGATCCTGTGGAGGGTCTGAGTTGCCCCCAGCATGTTTCCCACCTCCGCGGTTGTGGTCCAGGTACCGACGACCGCGGATGGGTCCGTGACAACAAGGTTTTTGCCTAGAACACATCCCCAAATTAACGAAAAGAGCAGCGTCGTGAGTAGGGCGATGAAGGCGGGGCGACCAGGCACCTTGATGGCCGAACTGGACAGACTTTCGCTGCAAGAGCCTCTATTCATTCTGCGACTCGTTACGATGGAATTTTCAGCGAGGACAGGTCGTTGGGCGGTGTGATACGTGCGGTGGCCGAATTAAAAGTGCCGTTTGCTTCCCGTTTTCAGTTGATTAACGCCGCCTTTCGTTGCGCCCG
>Ga0074044_10004125_pt1 | contig 12117 bp, 13 predicted proteins | sample BogForMeECP23OM1_FD_94443 | JGI IMG/M metagenome (GOLD analysis project Ga0074044, IMG submission 94443) | Bog forest soil microbial communities from Calvert Island, British Columbia, Canada - Bog Forest MetaG ECP23OM1 | ecosystem: Environmental > Terrestrial > Soil > Wetlands ...
ATGTCCGAAGTGCGGCAAGGAAACCCGCATCGTCAAGCGCATGAAAGATCGGGAGCGCGGCGTGCCCGGCGGAATCTATATTTCGTGCTCGGGCTGCGAGTTTTTTGAGAAGCTGTGAGCGTCAGTTCCCGGTTCTCGTTTCCCTTCGTAGCGGCCTTGCTTCAACCATAGCCGGACCTCATCTTCAACGGAAAATTTCTCCGGGGTCGGGCGGGCGAACCTTGACTCCAGGGAAAAGGCGTGGGCGTCCAGAGGAACGATGAACTGCGCGTTCCCGAAGCTGCGCACGAAGAGTTCCGTGCAATGGTCCAGACCGAGCACTTGAAACTGAACGGCGTGGACGAGCGCATGAAACAGAGATCTCTCCGTCAGTTTCTCATTGAAAACGACGACGTCGATCAGGGTCACGGAGGCCATGTGGGCGAATTCGGGCAAGTGCTCAAAACCCAGTGCTTTGGCTTCCCGGTAAAAGGGCAGATTGGGAAGGCGCTTTCCATCGAGTTCGACCACGCGCACATGGTCGAGCAAGGATGCCGCGAAGTAGGGCCGCATGAGAGCTTTATGTTGCTCGGTCAGCGGTAGGGCGGAAGGAAAGTAGTGGTCGCGCTGCTGGCGCAGGTAGGTGGAAACGCGTTCCACGACTTCGACTTCGAGTTCGCGCCCCCGGTCTTCACTGGGACCTCGACTGTGACCTCGATCGGGAGTGGAGGTCGCCTCTTCTTTGCGGATCTTATCCTGTATGGACAAGTAATATTCGCTCAGCGCGCTGGCGGTTTCCGCTGACTTGCGGAGCACGTCACGCTGGCCGAAGCGGACGATATCTTCGATCGAAAAGCGCAGACGGAGCTGGTGGGTGGCGCAATAGCCGCTGAGCAACTCCAACTGGGCATGTTGCAATTCCGAATTCATTTGCGCAATGGCGGCGCGATCCTCCGCCTTATTCCATGAATACATCCGGCAAACTCCTGATAATTTGGCAGTGCAGAGACTGCGGGAAAGGGGCCCGACTACAAACGCTTTAATGGTGCCGTGCTACTTTTACATCGTTAACATGACCAGCCACATGCCCTGGGAGAAAAACGTGGGGGAGTGGGAGGGCTGTCAGCGTTTAACGTTACTCTATTACATCTACGGTGTCAACATAATTCTTGGGTCCATGCGCACATGAACTGGTAGGATGCCCCTGGAGGAATGAATGTCACGTCCGCCCGATCCTGATCTGGAGAACCGCATCCTGAATGCGGCGCAGAAGTTGTGGAAGAAAGAGGGTGCCAAAGCTCTGACCATGAGGGCGGTGGCGCGGGCCGCGGACACGAACACACCCGCGGTGTACCGGCGTTTCCGCGACCGGCGAGACATTGTGCGCGCTTTGGTGCGCCGCACCCAGATGGAGGTCGGCCGAGTGCTTGAACCCTGCCCGACGGTCGAAAAGGCGGTGGCGGCGTACCTGGAGTACGGTTTGAGTCATCCTCACGAATACGAGCTCTTCTACCAACATCTGCAAGAGATCTCCGGCTCGGCCTCGTCCAGGGACGGCGCTTCTTTGAAGGAATTGAGACCAAACTTCGGACTGATGGAAAGGAAGTTGGCAGAAGAACTAGGGGGAACGCCGGAGGAACACAGACGGCTGGGACTGGCACTGTGGGCACTGGCGCACGGAACCGCGGCGCTCCTGCTCTTGCGGGCAGTTCCACCGGGAGAAGAGGCGGCACTGCGAGCCGGTTTCACGACAGCGGTAGGGACACTGCTGCGCGCCGCCTTGCCCGCCAGTTCCTCGGTTCAGAACGCGAAGTAAATCGGCGGCGCACCGCCAGCGGCTGGGGTTTTTCTGCGAACTGAGAACTGGGCGTTGCCCTACCCGATCTGTGCCAGGATGGCGCGTGCTTCGGCCGCCGGGTCCAAAGCTTCGGTGATGGGGCGCCCTACCACGATGTGCGAGGCGCCGGCGGATATCGCTTCCGCTGGGGTGACGATGCGCATCTGGTCGTGGGGTCCGCTGCCGGCGGGGCGAACTCCGGGCGTCACAATGGCGAAGTCACTGCCAAACTCCTCGCCAAGTTTCTCGCGCAGGGCGGCGGCTTCTTGCGCCGAGGCGACCACGCCCTTGCATCCGTTCGAAAGCGCCAGCGCGGCCAGCCTCAGGACCTGATCGAGCACTCCTTCCCGCAGGCCAATCTTACCCAGTTCGACATCGTCCATGCTGGTCAGAACCGTCACTCCGAGGACGAGCAAGTCGGGCCTGGACTGTGCGGCTTCGACGGCTGCGCGCAGCATCTTGCCGCCTCCGGAGGCATGCACGGTCAGCATACTTACGCCCAGCAGAGCCGCCTCGCGGACGGCCGCCGCTACGGTGTTTGGGATGTCGTGATACTTGAGGTCGAGAAAGACGCGGTGTCCAGAACCCACCAACTCACGGACCAGGGAGGGACCCTCGGCAGTGTAGAGCTGCATGCCGACTTTATAAGCGAGGGCAGAGTGACCGACGGCCGCCACGATCTTCCGGGCGGCCGCGGCCGTAGATACATCCAAGGCAACGATCAGACGCTGGCGCGGGTCCATAGGATTCTCGGACGATCATTGCCTAGTGTATCGGGTTTTAGTTGAGCTTGGCTACGGGTCGCAGCAGCGCCAGGTCGGTGGGCTGGTAGAGGTCCAGGCGGACCTTCTGCAATCCTCGCTCTTTGAAGCCCAGTGCGCTGGCGGCGTTGCGGGAGAGATCGATGATCCGGCCGTCCACAACGGGACCCCGGTCATTGATGCGAACCACCACGGCCATGCCGTTCCTCAGGTTGGTGACCTTGACGAACGTGCCCAGCGGTAGGCTGGGGTGAGCGGCCGTGAAATCGCGCATGTCGAAGGGTTCTCCGCTGGCGGTTGCTTTGCCCTGGAAATACTCGCCATACCAGGACGCGGTGCCTACTTGATAGGCCTTCGACTTCGGGCTGTTGGTCTTTCGTGTTTTGGGTACGCTGGTCGCAGTGACCGGCGGCTTTGTGACCATGGCGGCTTCCAGGCTGTTTGGCCCGGATGCGGCTCCGGCACCCAGACTGGCGACTGATAAAACCACCGCCAGGCCTTCGGCTAAACGTCGTCGCATTCAGTTACCTCCCCGTCGTGAAAGTCGTGCTATAGGTCGTTATGCTCCTTTGGTCAAACGATCTCACGATGCTACCGAGGTCGGCGGGTCGTGTCAACCGTAAAGACCGGGGCTTAAATTAACTAACTAGTAATTAATCAATGGTTTAGCCCTATGAAAAATATGGGTTTGCATCGGTATGTTGTTGAAAGCAGTCATTAGCAGTCGAGTACTTAACAGTTACTAGACAAACCGCTATAGAACCTCGGTCTGTGCAAAATTCTTGCAACCTGCTATCGAATGTTACACTTACGACTAAAATCCTGCTAACCGTCTTGTAATCATGAGGTTATGGAGTTGTAGATTACTGATTGGTAAACGTGACGTAACCGCAATCCACCGCGCTCAGCCGGCAACCATCGGTCGCACCAAGTCGGACCAGACGCACGGAAGTACTGTTCCCCTCATTGCACTTTCGGTTTAGAGTGACGGCATGGCCGTGACCCCACCCGTTGTTTTGACGATCGCCGGGTTTGATCCATCCTCGGGCGCCGGAATTACCGCTGACATCAAGACGATTGCCGCCCATGAGTGCTTCGGCGTTTCCTGCATCACGGCTCTGACGGTCCAGTCGACACAGGGAGTGCGTCGGGTGGTGGGCGTGGCCCCCGGCCTGATTGCGGAGACCCTGCAGGAGTTGGTATCGGACCTGGTTGTGGAAGCGGTCCACATCGGCATGCTGGGAAACGCGCAGGTGGTCGCGGTGGTCGCCGATTTTCTGGCAAAAGCACGGTTGCCTCATGTCGTGCTGGATCCAATTCTGAAGTCGAGTTCTGGAGCGGATTTACTGGATGTGGCGGGGAGGCGGCTTTTGATCGAGAGGCTGATTCCGCTGGCGGAGTTGATTACACCGAACCTCGACGAAGCCAGCGTCCTGACCGGGATAACCGTCGCCAACCTCGACCAGATGCACGCGGCGGCTGCTCGTTTGCACTCTCTCGGAGCGGCGAATGTAGTGGTCACTGGCGGACATCTGGAAAAGGCGACGGATCTCCTGAGCTTTACCACCGGCCGGGGTACGGAGCAGGAAGTTTTCAAGGCGGACCGCCAGCGCTCGAGCTCCACCCACGGCACCGGATGTGCGTTCGCCACAGCGCTGGCTTGTCACCTGGCGCATGGGCGCGGATTCCCCGAGGCGGTTCTACTCTCGAAAGCGTATGTCTCGGCGGCGATTGCGAATGCCCATCCGATGGGCAAGGGATCGGGTCCGTTGCATCACCTTTATCGCATGGGCCAGCAACGGCGGACCAGCACCGCCGTCTCTGAAACGGAACAGGCACATTCACGAAGCTGAGTGGAACTTCCGGCAGAGATGCGGAAGAGTGGAAGTCCAGAACTGGAGGCAATCATGCGCTGGTACCATTACGTGGCGTACTTCTTCGGGGGTGCCTTCCTGACGAACGCGCTGCCCCATCTCGGCAATGGGGTCTCGGGTCATTCCTTCCAGAGTCCTTTCGCGACCCCGCCGGGGGTAGGATTGTCGTCCTCAACGGTCAATGTTCTGTGGGGATTCTTCAACCTTGCCGTCGGCTATCTACTAGTGTGTCGGGTCGGGAACTTCGAACTGGGCAACACCCGGCAGGTCATCGTCCTCGGGGCTGGCATCTTGATCATGTCGCTAAATCTTGCCCTCGTATTCGGACGGTTCCACGGAGGGCTATGAGTTTTGGTCTGGGGTCAGTGGCCGCGCTTTAATGGCGGCTATTTCTTAAGCAGGCATCCGGCGAGAAAGGCGGCAACCGAGGCGAGCAGCCACTCGATGCGCCACAATTGGATGGCTTGCCAGTCGAGCAGCGTGCGGGCGCTGAAGAACACGCTGACCGCCAGGGCTCCCACGATGCAGACTACGCCAAGCAGAAAGGCGATGAGGGTAGGTGTGGTGAGGCCGAGCCTGACCCCGAGCGCGGCGAGTTCAGCCAGGCCGGGAATTTCCAGCGTACGCTCAATACTGACGCCCGGATCAGGACGGCTGGCGCCGCAAGTATGACAGTAAAGTGAGCTGACCAGGAACTCGGTTCCGCAACGGCAGGTTGCCCTGCGATCCTCGCTTGTTTCGCGGTGGGCGACAGCCTCGGAGGCCGGCATGGGCGGCCGCCAAAATTCCTGCCGTGCCTGATCGACTGCTTCTGCCATAGGTAGCTCTTCTTCTGACTCTATTTCGGATCGCAAGCGAATCACCAAAGCAAGTTATTGCAAAGACGATAGTTATAAGCGAGCCAAGGGGGAGTTCGGCGACGCCGGAGGGCAAGAATTACGCTATCACGCCCGAATTTCCCCATTGTGCACGACTGGGCGAGGATGCGGACGTACCCGCTTTGGTTCCGGGCGGCTGGTGGACACATTTTCGAATATGCCCAAACGACACCTCGCAGAAAGCTCCAATCAGTTAAACTGAGTGCGCGTGCTTTTCTTTCTCCCCTGGCGTCGCCCTGCTTTTACTGTCCTCATGCTGCTGGTCCTCGCCCAGGCTTGTCTGGGGGCTGACCCTGCGGTTTCGGTCGCTATCCGTCCCCCCGATCTTCGTCCTGCCGACCCGCTGAATCAGGCGGCTTTCGACCACTATTACAACCTCGACCTCGACGCGGCGGTTCAGGATTTCGAGAAGATACTGGCGCGCCATCCGAACGATCCCTTTGCCGTGAATCACCTGCTCTCAGCGATTCAAGTGCGGGAGCTGTATCGCATGGGGGCGATGACTACCGGGGAATACTCCAACGACAGCTTTATCGGACAAGCGCACCGTCCCGCCGATCCCACGCAGAAACAGCGGGTCAAGCAGCTGGTGCAGCAGGCGGAGAAACTCGAAGACGCCGAGCTGGCGCGTGATCCGAACAACAATAACGTAGATATGCTCTATGCCCGCGGCGTGACCCGCGGACAGTTCGCGCTTTACACCGCACTGATCGAGCGCGCCTGGTTTTCCGCTCTGCGCAATGCGGTCGGAGCGCGCCGCGATCACGAACGGGTGCTGGAACTGGATCCCCAATACACCGATGCCAAGCTGGTGGTGGGGGCCCACTATTACGTGACGGGAAGCCTGTCGCTGGCGATGAGAATGGCCGTCTCACTGGTTGGGTTGAGCGGAGACAAGCAGAAGGGACTGCAATATCTGAGCGACGCCTACCACGCCAACGGTGAAACCAGCGTGGACGCCGGGATCGTGCTCATGGTTTTTCTACGCCGCGAACACCGCTATGGCGAGGCTTTGCAGATCGCGGGTGCGATGGGTCAGCGGTTTCCGCGCAACTATCTTTTGCCGCTGGAAGAGGCGAACCTGCTGCGGGCGTCCGGCAAGAACGACGAAGCCGAGCAACAATATCGCCTGGTGTGGCAGAACGGGCGCGAGGGAAAATATGGCAATCTGCATTACGAAATCGCGGCGCTCGGGCTGGGCGACCTGTTGCGCAGCGAGAAGAAATATCAGGCTGCGGCGGCGGCTTACGAGCTGGTAAGTGAGGTCACGGGAGCCGATCCGGAACTGCTGCAGAAGGCGAATCTGGGGGCCGGCGAGATGTATGACCAGCTCCAGAAGCGGGATCTGGCGGTGAAGAAATACGAGGCAGTGGTAGCCACAAATTCGGGCAATGCCGAAGCGGACAAGGCGCGGAAGAGAATCAAGGACGCTTACCGGGAGTAGAAAGGCATTGAATCATTGAACCATTGAACCATTGAGATCAGCGTCTTTAATGCCTCAATACCCCAATGATTGAATGACTCAATCGCGCTGGGAACATTTCCCCAGCCACCGTCGTATCATGAACAGGGAGACACAACCATGTACTGCAACGCTTGCGGCAAGACCATCGCTGAGGATGGCCGCTTTTGCTCTTACTGCGGCAACGTCGTGGGCGTTCCGCCCGTGCCCAAGAAACTGATGCGCTCGCGCGCCGACCGAAAGATCGCGGGCGTTTGTGCCGGACTGGCTCACTATCTTGAGCTTGACGTTTCGCTGGTGCGTATCCTCTGGTTCTTCATCACGCTCGCCTGCGGAGTTGTCCCAGGCATCGTCGCGTACGTGCTTGGATGGGTCATTATTCCGGAGGAGCCGCTCCTATTGCCAGTGGCGGCGCAGCAACCCGTGACGAGCTAGCAGTAGAGACGGGGCTCGCCCCGTCTGCTGCTGACAGTCGGAGAACCGGTGGTGCGAGCAGAGACGCGGCAAGCCGCGTCTCTACAGGAGATCATCGCCGCGTTCTAATTTCCTCCCGTGTTTCCTTCTATGGAACGCCTGCGCAGCGACGACGCCGAGATCGTCTATGAAATTCGGGGAGCCGGCCCTCCGGTAGTTCTTCTCCATCCTTTTCCCTGTCATCACGAATTCTGGAATCCGGTGGCCGCGGCGCTCGATTCGCGTTACCGGCTGATTCTTCCCGACCTGCGCGGCCACGGCGACTCTGAGATTGGCGAAGGCCCTGCCCTCATGCAGAAGCACGCCAGCGATGTTGCCCGCGTGCTCGATGCCGTTGGCATTGGCAAGGCGGCGTTCATCGGATGTTCGATTGGCGGATACATTCTGTTTGAATTCTGGCGCCGCTTTCGTGCACGGGTCACCTCGCTTGTGCTGTGTGACACGCGTCCTCAATCCGATACCGCCGAGGCCCGCGCGAATCGGCTGAAGGCGGCGGATACGGTTCTGGAGCAGGGAACCGAGCCGTTCATCGAAACCATGATTCCGAAACTGATGGGGCGCACGACGATGACTACGCGTCCGGATCTCGTGGACGGAGCGCGCGCCATGATGCGCAAAATGTCGGTCGAGGATATCAGTCAGGTACAGCGCGGCATGGCGGAGCGTCCCGACTCGGTCGCGGATCTGAAGACCATCAACGTGCCCACGCTGATTGTGATTGGAGAAGAAGATGTACTCTCGACCGTGGCCGACGGCGAACTGATGCGGCAGAACATCGCCGACAGCCAGTTGAAGGTGATCCCGAAGGCGGGACATTACGCGCCGTGGGAACAGCCAGAAGCGGTGGGCAAGATCCTTCGCCAGTTTCTGGATGACGCGGTCGCGTAGGGACGGCCGCCCTCGGCCGTCCAGCGGGGTGATGCCCCGCACGTTCACGTCAATCGCCGACCAGCTCAATCTCCGCCGAGTCAAGCTGATCCAGCGGTCGGCTGCTGATGCGAGCCAGCCACACGCTCACCAGCGAAACTCCTCCCAGCAGGGCGACGCAGCCGGGCCATCCCTTCCAGCGCCAAAAGACGTCGGTCAGAGTCGCGCCCACGCTGCCTCCCAGATAGTAGAAGGCCACGTAGAGTCCGGCGGCAGAGGAGCGGGCGCGGCCGGCGATGGCTCCGGTCTGCACCGTGGCGGCGGCCTGTGCCACGAAGACTCCCGAAGAAAAGATGGCCAGGCCGACGATGACGATGGGCAGCGATCTGATCAGGGTGAGGAGCAGCCCCGCGATCATCATGGCGCAGTAGAGGAGGGTGGTGTGGCGAAATCCGAAATGATCGAGGAAGCGGCCGGACTGGGGCGTGATGACGACTCCGAGCAGATAGACAAAGAAAATGCTGCCCAGTTGTGCCGAATTCAGATAGAAGGGCGCGGCGGCGAGATAGAAGTTCGCGTAGGTGAAGCATCCCACCAGCGTGAAGAGCGCGGCTGCTCCCATGCCGAAGTTGGCCAGCAGGCGCGAATTGCGGAGATGGTCTTTGGCATGGTCCAGAACCTGCTGCAGGTGTTCGGCGCGCACAAAATTCTTCGCCGGAGGAAGCCAGGCGCGGACTACGACGGCGCCGATCAAGTTGAGGGCCGCGAGCACCAGGAAGGTGGCGCGCCAATGCCAGTGCGTGGCGATGACGCCGGAGATAAAGCGGCCGAGAAATCCGCCTATCACGGTTCCCGTCACATAGGCGGACATGGCGCGACCCACGCCCCGTCCGGCCCACTCCTCATTGACGTAGGCGAGCATGACGGCGATGACGCCGGGCACGAAAAGGCCCTGGGCAAAACGCCAGAAGATGAGCGCGCCGAGGCTGGTAGAGGTCGCGGCCAGGGCAGTGGGAATGGTCAGCAGGAATAGCGAGGGCACGATGACTTTCTTGCGGCCGCGGCGCTCGGCAATCATGCCGATGATGGGCGCGGTGAGAGCGGTGGCAAAAATCGTCGCACTCACGGTGAGACTGACGGCCAGCTCGGAGGCATGAAAAGTCTCGCGCAAAAGCGGCAACAAGGGCTGGGTCGAGTAGACGTTGAGAAAGGTGCACATGCCGGCCAGCATGGTCGCGACCGACGCCTTGTCGAGTCTTTGCAAGGGAAAAGGAACCTCATTCCTAGCCCTCTGATGATACGGCGCTTTGATGATACGGCGCGTTGATGATATGCGAAGTTCCGCAGGCACGACGGCCGTGGATGCCCCTAAACGAGCGAGTCGCCGGACATTTGGAATCGCCCGCTGGTGCGCGCTCCGCATTTTGTGCGGCACCGGAATTGCAATGCGTGTGATGTCGAAGCTTGCTCCCAAGAGAAGTCTAATCTGGCCTACGGAAGCAGGTGAGCCCCCGTCCGTGGACTGCGGACACAAGAATTATGACTGGCGAAATTCAATTGGCAGAAAGAGCCATTTCATGAAGGGAACGATCGTGAAGTGCATGGAGGATCTCGTCATCGAGAAATATGGCGCCGGGAAATGGAAGGAGTCCCTCGATAAGGCAGGGGTCCCGGAAGGGCGAACCTTCACAACGTTTTGCGATATCGACGAGACGGAATTTACGAGGATCATGACGGGTGTTGCGGAGGTGACGTACCTATCCATGGAACAGGTGATGGAGGCATTCGGGGAATACTGGTCCATGGTGTACGCGCCCAACGTCTACGCAGCCTATTACTCCGGGGTAAAGAACGCGCGCGAGTTATTGCTCAACCTCGACCACATCCACGAGGTCATGACCAAGTCGATCAAGTTTGCCCGGCCGCCGCGCTTCCGCTATGAGTGGCAGGGAGAAAACCATCTGATCATGCACTATGAATCCGGCCGCGGACTGGTGGCGCTTATGCCCGGACTCATCCGTGGCGTGGGGAAGTACTATAACGAAACCCTGACCGTAAGCGTGGTGGGTGACGCGGTCCACGTGCACTTCCTCTGAGGTCCCGGCCTCAGTGGCGTCCGTCACCGCCTGCGGCGCTGCTCTCTGCTAGAATCTTCGCGTCATGATGGAAGCCTTACTCGTTCCTGAAAAAACCGTGGTCAACGCCAAAGGAGACGGGCCTGCGCTCGATGTGAGTCGCGCGGAAGGCCGGATCTTTCTGCTGACGCTCGCTATCACCAACATTATCGAGCAAGAATCGCTCGAGGTCAGCATCTTCGGATCGGCGGATGGCGCGACGTGGGATGCGAAGCCGGTCGTGGCGTTTCCGCAGAAATTTTATCGTGAAGAGACTCCGCTGCTGCTCAATCTGACGGCGCGGCCGGAGATCAAGTTTGTCCGCGCGCATTGGGAAACGGGCCGGTGGGGGCGCGGAACGGAAACGCCCATGTTCGAATTCCACGTCACCCTACGGGAAGTGCCGCGGGAAATCCTGGCCGAGGCGGCTGGACGAGTTCGGACACAATAGGCCGATGGCCGGGCGCCGTCGGCTCGGAAATCGAGGCAGTCGTGAAGGCCCGCAATCTCACAAAAGAGTAGTTCACCGGTCACAGATTTTCTCCCCCGTTTCGATTGCAATGGTTGAAAAGGGGGAACACCCGTGACTTCTTTACTCCTACCCTATCCACTGGAACGCGGAAAATTCCGCCGCAAACGAAAGAAGAACAACACAAATTTGATAGTAATCAATGAAGAGTGCCAGTTCTGCGCATCCACGGCTAAGCCAGTCGGTTGCTCGAAATGCTATGGGCTGGTATGCGAAGACTGTATTGAGTACTTCAATGGAAGGCCAGTCTGCCTTTTCTGTCTTGAAGAATTGGAGAATCCAAAGCGGTCAGCCAAGGTTCTCATGTTTTCCGTTGGTACAACTTCGCGGCACATGGAACGTCCCGACTAAGTCGCCGGCACGGTGCGTTACGACAAGGCGCTCCAATGTGCGATTGCGAGCCACACGGCGCAGTCCCGTCGTTACCCACGGCCCACTCCGCGCTCAGCTTTTGCTCACAAGTTACCCAAGTCTCCACTATATTTAGAGCTCATGCTCTCAAAGGTCATCGTCCGTCCGGCGCGTGCAGTGCAGGGAGTGGTTCGCATTCCCGGGGACAAGTCCATCTCGCATCGTTACGCGATGCTGGCGGCGATTGCGGAGGGCACGAGCCGTTTCCAGAATTTTTCAGCGGCGCGCGATTGCGCGAGCACGCTTGCTTGCGTGGCGAAGCTCGGTTGCGAGTGGAAGCGCTTAAAGGACAAGGACGACGACGACGAAGACGACGGGGCGATTGAGGTGCATGGCGTTGGCCCGCGGCTGAGCGCGCCGGCGGAGGCGCTGGATTGCGGGAACTCCGGCTCGACCATGCGTATGCTGAGCGGCATTCTGGCTGGCCAACCGTTCACCAGCGAGTTGTGCGGGGATGAGTCGCTCTCGCGGCGGCCGATGGCGCGCATAATGGCGCCGCTTTCCGAGATGGGCGCGCGGATTTCGTCGGGCGAAGGCGGACGCCCTCCGCTGAAAATTCATGGTGGTCCGCTGAAGGCGATTCACTACCGGCCGGAAGTGGCGAGTGCGCAGGTGAAATCGTGCGTGCTGTTTGCCGGATTGTTTGCCGAGGGCGAGACGGTGGTCGAGGAGCCTATCCGCACCCGCGACCATGGCGAAATCGCCTTGCGAGCTTTTGGGGCGGAGGTCGAGCGTACCAGGAATATATCGCGGATTGTGGGCGGGCAGCGGCTGCGGTCGATTGAGGCGCATGTGCCCGGCGATCTTTCGAGTGCCGCATTTTTTCTTTGCGCGGCGGCCCTGTTCGCCGGATCGCAGATCACCTTGCCCGGAATTTTGATGAATCCTACGCGGGCGCGGCTGCTCGATATTCTGGTGCAGATGGGGTTGA
>Ga0074044_10004127_pt1 | contig 12112 bp, 9 predicted proteins | sample BogForMeECP23OM1_FD_94443 | JGI IMG/M metagenome (GOLD analysis project Ga0074044, IMG submission 94443) | Bog forest soil microbial communities from Calvert Island, British Columbia, Canada - Bog Forest MetaG ECP23OM1 | ecosystem: Environmental > Terrestrial > Soil > Wetlands ...
GAAGGTGTTCACCGTGATGGTGCTGTGGACAGCGTTCGCCAGTTGCTTCAGCCTCGTGCTCGGTTACTCCCGCATTCCGTTCGCGGCAGCCCGCGACGGCAATTTCTTCGCCGTGTTTGCCCGCGTCCACCCGCGGAAGGAGTTTCCCCACGTGTCGCTCGTCCTGGTGGGGGCGGCAGCGATCGTTTGCAGCTTCTTGCCATTGCTGACCGTTATTAACGCGCTGCTGACGACGCGCATTTTGGTGCAGTTCATCGGGCAAATCGGCGCCATCTGGTGGCTCCGGCGTCGCCAGCCGCAGGCGGAGCGTCCCTTCAAAATGTGGCTTTACCCGCTTCCGGCATTCGTCGCCCTGGTCGGGTGGTTGTTCTTGTTCGGGACCACCGATCTCATCACGCTACTCTACAGCGTGGGCGTGCTCGCGTTCGGGGTGGTACTGTTTCTCGGCTGGTCGCGCTGCACGCGCCGCTGGCCTTTCGCAGCTTAGGTTCCAGCTCGAGCCGCGGATCGAACCATTCGACGGCCATTGCGCATGCCGGGCCGCTGGCCTCGGCTTGACCCGCGCGGTGCTTCCGCGCAGGCTACGTGCATGCCCGGTCCGAACTGGCCTTTTACCAATCGCGATGCGCTTCACCTCGGTCCAACGAACACGAGGAGGAACGCATGAACGACATCACCGTGGAAGCGACGAACCTACACAAGAGCTACCTCCTCGGCGCCACCGCGGTCGGCGCGCTCCGCGGCGTGGATCTGACGGTGCGGCGCGGCGAATTCGTGGCGCTCATGGGGCCGTCGGGCTGCGGCAAGACTACTCTGCTGAACGTCATCGGGGCCATTGACCTCCCCTCACGCGGCGCGGTGAAGATCGAAGGCGTTGATCTGCAAGGGCTTTCCGACGATTCCCTGGCGGACCTGCGCCGGGATCGCATCGGCATGGTGTTCCAGTTCTACAACTTGCTGCCGACGCTCACGGCTCGCGAGAATGTGGAGATCCCGATGCAGTTCAAGGGCGTCCGAGCGGCGGCGCGCCGGAGCCGCTCGCTTGAACTGCTCGACCGCGTCGGCCTGAAGGACCGGGCGGATCACAAGCCCTCGGAGCTGTCCGGCGGCGAGCAGCAGCGAGTGTCCATCGCGCGGGCTCTCGCCAATGAACCGGCGCTCGTGCTGCTCGACGAGCCGACCGGCGATCTCGATAGCACCACGGGCACCGAAGTAATCGCCCTGCTGCGGGACTTGAACCGGCGCGAGCAGGTGACGATGGTGATCGCCACCCATGACCGAACCATCGCGGAGCAGAGCTCGCGGGTGGTGCGGTTGCGGGATGGGAAGATCGAGGCCCCGGCTGCATCATGAACGCCTGGCTCGGCTACGTCTTCCGCAACTTCGGCCGGCGCCGCCTCCGCACGACTGCGGGCGCGCTCGGGATCTTCCTCACCATCGCGCTGCTCGTCGCCATCCAGATCGGGCTCGACTCGGTTTCCACGTCCTACACCGACCTGGTCGCGCTGCAAGCGGGCAAGGCCGACCTCCTGATCACCGCGCAGGGCGGCCACCTGTTCAAGCCGGAACCGTTCGATCCGGCGGTCGTGCGATCGAAGCTGGCCAAGAATCCCGACGTGCGCGGGCTGGCGCCGCGTTGGGTGGGGATTGTCCAGGTCCAGGCCACCCGCGGCTCGCAGGATGCCCTGTTGATCGGGGTTGATCCGAAGGCCGAGCGGGGGCTTGACCTGTGGGGGGTGAAGCCGGAACCCAAGCTGGAGGGCAAGGCGTGCGCGATTTCGCAGGCCCTCGCCCAGCACCTCAAAGCCAAGCCCGGCAGTCAACTGACCGTCTCGTCCTCCGACTTCGGAAACGAGGCAGGGCTGGAGCTGGAGACAGTCGTGGACCGCCAGTTGATCCTGCCCCAGGAGGTGCGGGAGTTCATCGTCGTCAACGATGCGACCGCGCGGGCAATCCTTCGCGAGCCGGATCGCGTGCACCTGCTGGCGGGCACCTTCAAGGAGCCGGGGTCCTATTATGACAGCCGCGATCTGCATGTGAGCGTGCTACGGTTGAAACGCGCCGGTGAGTCAATCGCAGCCGAGTTGGGCATGGACTACGACGTGCGCCTGCCCAAAGCGACCGCGATCACAGCGTTTCAGAATGTCGCCTCGCCGCTCCGGGCCATCTTCGGCGTGTTCGCCGTACTTGCGCTCTCGGTGACCGGGCTGCTCATCTACTCCATCGTGTCGGTGGCCGTCGAAGAGCGCATTCGCGAATACGCGATCCTGCGGACGGTGGGCGCCCGGCGAAGCGACATCTTCCGGCTGGTGCTGAGCGAATCGGTTTTCCTCTGTGGCCTCGGTGTGTTGCCCGGAGTACTGGCGGGCACCGTGGTCGCCCGGGCCATCGTGACGCTCGTCGAGCTAGCGATGCACGCGCAAGTCGGGTCGGTGACGCTCGCGTTCTCCTGGTCAAACCTGCTGCTGACGCTGGCGGCGGGCACGGCGTTGTCCATCGGCAGCGCGTTGATTCCTGCCCTGCAAGCCACACGCTGGCGCATCGTTGACGCGCTGGATCCGCTGCGGCGCGGCCAGATCCGCGTGGAAGCTCAGGATGAAGGCGGCGCCAACCGGCCGCTGTTCTTCACGGGCGTCGCGCTGTCGGCGCTCTCGGTCGTCGTGTTCTTCGTTCTGCCGACCGCGTTCCTTTCGGGGAACAGCTCGCTGATCGGCACGGTGGTGTTGTGCCTGCTGCTCACGATCCTGCTGGGCTTCACGCTGGTGGCAGCCGGAGCGCTGCCGCTGCTCCAGGGCTCGATCATGTGGCTGCTGGCCGGCATCGTCGGACCTTCCGCGGAGCTAGCGCGGCGCAACCTTGAGCGGCATCGTCGGCGCAACACCACGACCGCCCTGATGTTCATCCTCTCTATCTCACTGGTGATTTTCGTGGCGAGCCTCGTCGTGCTTTTCAGCCGGATGTCCATGGTCATGGTCGAGCACTTCAACGGCGCTGATCTCCGGTTGGAATCGGACGATGCCGGCGCGCAAGGGTTGAAGACCGAGCTCGCAGGAGTGAAGGGCGTAGAGCGGGTCGCGGAGGTTCGCTATCTGCGGAGCCGGACCGAGCGCGGCACGGCCTACGACGTAGTCCTGAGCGACCTCGTGGGCATGAAGCAGTTGTGGCTGGTGCCGTTCGGGGTGGATGCGGAACTCCCGCGCGTGCTTTATACCAATCACATCCGGTATGCCGACGGCGGGCTGGAAGGTTTACTGCGCGTGGCCAACTACCAACCGGCGCCGGGCGGAGCCGGCGGCACTAACGAAACGCCGCCAGTCGTCCTGAGCCTCGCGGCGGCGCGCTTTCTCGACGTTCGTGCCGGGGACCGCGTCCAACTCGCGTTCCACCTTGGCCCTGATCGGCGGACGGGGCGGTTCCAGGTGGCGGCAATTTGCGAAACGCTCGCCGGGTTCGACAATTTCCGTTCCCGCGTGGCCAATGCGATCGGGTCCGGGTTGCTGATGCCGATGTCGAGTTTCCGTCGCCTCACCAGCGATGCGCCCGAAGAGGCCCGGATGGTCCGCTATTTCCTCAAAGTTGCGGGCGGCGACGCGGCCCAGAAGGCGGCAGCCACGGAGATTCGGGAGCGGTTTGATTTGCGGTTCCGGTTCGGGGTGCGATCGGCAGCCGAACAGAAGCGGGAGGCGCAGGTCGTGTATTGGACGACCCAGGTGTTCTTCGGGCTGCTCCTGGCGGTGGCGGTGGTGATCTCGGTGTTCGCTCTGATCGCGTCAATGGCGACCGCGGTGATCGAGCGGCGATGGGAGATGGGGATGCTGCGGGCGCTGGGTCTGCGTCGGGCCCAGTTGTTTCGGATGTTTCTGGGCGAAGCGCTGGGATTGACTTTGTCAGCGGGGGTGGCGGGCGGGGCGATCGGATTTGCGCTCGCGTGGCTGTTCGTGCTGGAGGCGGGAAGCCTGGCCGAGGTTCCGGTTGTGTTCACGATGCCCTATGTGACGTTCCTGGCGACATTCGCCATCAGCGTGGCGGCAGGCGCGGTGGCGGCGCACCTGCCAACCCGGCGGCTCCTGCAGAAATCACCGGCGGAAATCCTCAGGCAACGTACGTGAACCCCCGCTGTTCGGACTGATTAAAATGGCTCAAACCGGAGGTTGGACCTTGTATAGAGTGTGCAGTCCTTCGTCGTTGGGCTCCCATTCGCCGGATGAAATTCCGGTTGGCCCTAATTTGGTTCTACCCTCCTGGCTTCGCGATTACTGCACGGCAGCACTAATGCCTTTGATACGGGGATGTCCAGGCCGGACAACGCCTCCCCGGCATTGTGGCTATCGCTTCTTCAAATCCGGCTCCAGCCATGACAGGCCACCATCACCCGGACGATTTCTCTCCGGCGTTCGGCAGTGACTACACCACGCCGAGTATGGAGCGAACCCCTCCCAACCGAGTAGATGAGGTCGCACTTGCAAAGCGTCGGCCAGTTCAGTCCATCGGCCGAATCAAGGAGCACTTCCCCGGCATTCGGCGGCCGGGACGCGCGTTGGGAAGAGCAGAGCATGATTTCAACCAACGGTTTCCGCGCTGCGCGGTCAGGCGCTGATACGATCACCGCCGGATGGTCTCCATAACCTGGATCGAACGTCCAGATTTCCCAGGCGTTCACAACTCCTCGATGCTCCGGTGCTTCTTGGCCGCCCGGCGGATGGATTTGAGCGTAGTGCCGGCGGCGAGGCGCTCCTGGCGGTCGGCTTCCGGGTTAGGCTCGTAGATTTCTCTCAACTGCGTTGGGGTCAAAGGAGGTGGATTGAGGTAAGAGGTTTCCTCGCGCTCCATCCGCCGCAGGGCCTCCCTTACTACCTCGCTTTGGTTGTTGAACCGGCCCAGCTTGAGCATTCGCTCGATGAAGACCTCATTCTCTTTTGCCAGTGCGTATGCCATAGCTACACCATGTGCCAACTAATGGCCCTTGTCAACCCCATGCCTGGCGCCGTTCGGCACGCCCCCAGAATCACACCCCACAAGCAAGCTTGCGCCGCTGCCTTTCCGGGCGCATTTCGTCTTCAAGCTGCCGGATGAGTGCCACAACCCCGAGATAAAGCGGCAGACAAGGGAAACGGGTAGTCATTAGCGGTATTGATTCTGCAGGCGAGGAAGCGGCAAGGCGGCGGTGCCCAGTGTCCTGTCTTGAGACGGGGAGAGATATTTCTATGGTACCAGGGTAGGTCCAGGGTGGTACCAGGGCAGTACCAGACCAGTGCCCATGTGGGGGATGTGCGAACCGCCTTTCGCACTATTGCGAATCCTTATACTGATGCCCGCCCCGCTCAGCGGTAGCGCAGGCTCGAGAGGTAACCCCAGGCGAGGCCCAGGGCCAGGCCGGCGGCGTGAGTGGCGTTGGCGACGTGGGGGATGAGGGGCGTAAAGCAGGCAAGGAACCAAATGATCATCATCGTCACCGTGGTGGGATGCAGATACAAGCCGGAGCCGGGATCGAACTTGCCCCGCATCCAGATGTAGCCGAGCAGCCCGTAAACGACGCCGGACATGCCCCCAAACGCCGGGCCGCCATAGTAAAACTGGGCCAGGTTCGAGAAGACCGCTATCACCAGCACCAGGAGCACCAGCAGCCACGAGGACTGGCGCGCCTCGATCATGCTGCCGAGATCGCGCAGCCAGATCATGTTGAAGAAGATATGGAGCAGGCCGAAGTGAATGAAAATGGGCGTGACCAACCGCCACACCTGGCCGTGCATGATTTCGGGCAGCGCTGGACCAAAAGGGGTGCTGGCGGTGGATTCGGTGATGAACAGGCCCATGATGGGCCTGAGGTCATCGCCGCCCTTGGAGATAATGGCCACCAGGACGCTGATCACGATGAGGACCAAGGTCACCGGCCCGAAGCCGTAGGCGGTCAGCGGCCGGAAGAGACGCTGCCGGTCGCGCACCTTCTTGCGATAGGCTTGGTCGCCCTTTTCGGCCTCGGCGCGAAGCTCGGCAGCGGTCTTGGCTTCGGCGCGGTATCTTGGGTCAGCCGGATTCGACTGGAACGCTGTCAGGAGGCGAGTGGCTTCCTCGATTTTGTCCTCGTCATTGATCCAGATGCCCCAACCGTCCGGCTTCTCATAATCGAGATGGCTCTCGATCTTCTGGACGTAGAGGTAGTCGGTGAAGGTGCGGGCGGCCTTTTCTTCCGCCAAGTGGCCGATCAATCGCATATTGCCCTGTGCTGCAGGGAGGCGGAAGGCTAACCCTCGCGCCACTGGAGCTTGACCACCTGCCCGTGGGACTTGTGCGTGTGATCCACACAGCGCAACTCCAGCCGCATGCCGTCCTCCTCCAGGTTGGCATGGACCCAGCCGGCGGGCGCGCCGGGCTGGAAGACGTAGGAAACCGGCGGTAGATTAATCAGGTGAATGCCGCTTTCGTCCCGCCCTGCATTCCACGCATGGGTGTGCCCGAAGATATAGGCTTTGACCTGTTTCCGTGGCCGAATGATGTCAAACAGGGCGGCGGTGTCTTTCAACCCAAGGTTTCCACTGAGGCCGGGATTATGGTGAATCAGCACCAGCGCAGTTTTGTCGCGGTTGGCGTCGAGCGCTCCCGCCAGCCAGTCCAACTGCTCCTTTCCCAGCAGTCCGGGCGTGGAGAGGGTTGTTTCGAGCGAATCGAGCACGAACCAATTGGCTCGCGGCGTGCGCAACAGCGCAACCTGTCGGTCCGCCAATGGCCGTTTGGCAGCCTTTTCTTCCTGCAACGCCTCCCAGAAGCGCTCACGGTTGTCGTGATTGCCCAAGGCCAGATGCACCGGCATTTGGCCATGCCGGATTGGTTCAAGCAGACCCGCCACCTGATGGTAGTCGCCCGCTTGCCCGCTTTCATAAGCGCAGTCGCCAGCAATGAAGACCCCCGCGGGGCACGCGGGCAGCGCTAGCAGTTCACGCGAAACGGCCCGGAAGTGGTCCGTCATGTTGATGCCGCGGGCGATGCGACCACGGTCCGCCGCGAGATGAACGTCGGCCAGCAGCGCCCAGGAGTTTGGATCAGTGCGTTTGGCGGCGGCCAGGAGGCTGGGACCCAGCGCGAGTGCCGCTCCCCCCGCCACGGTGCGAAGCAGGAACTGGCGCCGCGGGATCGTGCGCAGATGAATCGGCATCGCCTTTACCTACGCGCGCCGGGGCTGCTGCTCAAGTGAAAACTCCCGTGCTGGAGGTTCAGCAGCTCAGCGGCTTTTCACCTTCCGCAAAGCGGCAGCCTGGGTTAGAAATTGGCCCCGTGATGCGCAAGCTCCTCCAACCGGTTCTGGCAGTTGCGCTGGGGCTTGCCCTGGGCCTGGGAGTGACTTGGATGGCGGGGGAGAATCCGTGGCACGTTTTGGTCATTCTCAGCAGGGGCGCTTGTGGATCGGGCTACGATCTGGGCATGACGTTGTTCTACGCGACCCCGCTGATCTTCACCGGCCTCTCGGTAGCAATCGCGTTTCATGCCGGGCTCTTTAACATTGGCGCTGAAGGGCAGCTCACAATGGGGGCACTTGCCGCCGCTGCGGTCGGCGCTATGTGGCCCGGCTTGTGGTCGCCGCTGGCTCCGGCGCTGGCTAGCTTGGCGGCGATCCTCGGCGGAGCCGTTTGGGGCGCGATCCCCGGTTGGCTCCGGGCCCGGCGCGGCAGTCACGAGGTCATCAACACGATTATGCTCAATTTCGTGGCTGCTGGACTGGCGAGCTATGTTGCACTCTACCTGCTCAAGAATCCCGACTCCCAGAACCCGGAGACGCGGCCCGTCGGGGCGGGCTATCTGATTCATAGGTTTGAAGTCTTCGGCGGCGCGCCCGTCAGCCTCGCACTCCCGTTGGCGCTGCTGGCAGCGCTCTTGGTCTGGGTGCTGCTGTGGCGGACCGTCTTGGGGTTCGAGCTTCGTGCCGTCGGCCAGAGCGAATCGGCCGCACGCGCTGCCGGCATTGATCCCGGCAGAATCCGGATCATTGCGATGTGCCTCGCCGGCGGGCTGGCCGGGCTGGTGGGCGTTGGCGAAGTCCTCGGTAACGCGGCGAAATTCAGAGTGGGGTTTTCACCGGAGTATGGATTTATCGGTATCGCCGTCGCGCTGCTGGGCCGAAACCAGCCGGCAGGGGTAGTGGCGGCAGCGCTGCTCTTCGGCGCGCTGCACAAAGGCGCGACGGCGTTGGACCTGGAAACCGAGCGGGTAACGCAGGAATTGTCGCTTGTCCTGCAGGCGCTGATCATCTTGTCGGTCTCGGCCGAGGGGCTGTGGAGCTGGCTCAAACAGCGCGAGCCCAAGGTTGAAGTGTTGACGGGTCAAGAGGCTTAAATGAGCTACAAGAGCCGTATGAGTGCCATGGGGGGAGCAAACGCTGGCTATGGGTTTGAGGAGGCCATCGCATGACGGGGCAACTGCTGGCATCCACGCTTCGAGTCTCAACGCCGCTGATCTTCGCCGCGCTCGGCGGCATGTTCAGCGAGCGCGCGGGAGTCATCAACATCGCACTCGAGGGCCTGATGCTGATTGGGGCCTTCGGGGCGGCGGTCCTAACCTACGTCACCCACTCACCTTGGCTTGGCTCGGCGGGCGGGGCGGGGGCGGGTGTTCTCCTGGCCGCCGTTTACGCTTTGTTCGTGATTCGGTTGCGCGCCAACCAGATCGTGGCGGGCACAGCGATCAATATGCTCGCCCTGGGCCTGACGCCCTTCCTGTGCAAGATCCTCTACGACGTCACCGGTCAGACGCCAGCCATCCCGATGGCCGAGCGGTTCCAATCCGCACCGCTATTTCTAGCCTGGATCATGGTGGGGGTTTGCTGGCTGTGGGTGAAATACACGCGAGGCGGGCTTTGGGTGAGCTTCGCCGGCGAGCATCCCGAGGCGCTCGATGCAGCGGGCATCCGGGTCAATCGCGTCCGCTGGGCGGCGGTGCTGGTGAGCGGCGCGCTGGCGGGGCTGGGGGGCGCTTCTCTCTCGGTGTTCCTGGCTTCCTCCTTCTCGCGGAACATGACCGCCGGACGCGGGTTCATGGCGCTGGCAGCACTCATCTTCGGCAAGTGGAAGCCCATACCCACCGCCGTCGCCTGTCTGCTGTTTGGCTTTGCCGAAGCGGTGCAAATCCGGCTCCAGGGTGTGAGCGTATTTGGCGGGAAGACGATCCCGGTCCAGTTCATTCAAATCCTTCCGTACGTCGTCACGGTGCTTGTGCTCGCCGGCTTTGTGGGCCGTTCGCGCCCGCCCAAGGCCCTGGGCACCGCGTTTAGCCGGGGATAATTCCCTGGCAAGGCCAATCTTCTGGCTTGGTGACAAGCGATCACATACAGTGCCAGATGAATGGACCTGGAACTCTTCGATCGAATGGATGCGCCGGAGTTGCGCAGTTACCTCGAGTTCTTCCTGCGGCATTACCGGGTAATGGACGCGTTTTGGTTCATCTATCTGACTGAGAAATATGGGCAGGAGGCGGCCGAGAAAATCAACGAGCAAGTCTGGGGGCGCGTCGGCGGTATGGCGGCCAAGCACATTGTGGACCGATTCGCCCTCGAGGAGAAGGGGTTGCAGGCGTTCGTGCGGGCCTTGCGCTATTATCCCTGGACCATTCTGATTGGCTACCGGATCGAAGAACGACGGGATGAGGTGACTCTGTCGGTGCCCGTATGCCCGGTCCAGGAAGCGCGGCTCAAGCGAGGGTTGAAGGAGTATGCGTGCCGGGCGATGCATGAGGCGGAGTTCGTCAGCTTCGGCCAGGCGATTGATCCCACCATCCGCGTGGAGTGCCGGTTTGCGCCGCCGGGACCGCATCCGGTTGACATGCACTGTCAATGGCGGTTTTACTGCGAGGCGAAGTTATGACCAATGTGGTGAATGATATTACGGGACCGGTGCGGCGGGCGCTCGACTACCCGATTTTCCCGAGCAGCGGCATCACGGTAACCAGCTTGCTGGCGCTAGTAATTCTTATCGGGCTGGTGATTCTCGTGGAACGGGTTGTCCGCCGCTATGTCGTAACGCGTTTGCTGCGGCGGACGCACCTCGACCCGGCCATGCAGTTCGCCTTGGCTCGTGTCATTGGATACGCTCTGCTGGGACTGGGTTTCTACATCAGCTTGCAGATGGTGGGGGTAAACCTGAACTCTCTGGCGTTCATCGCGGGCGCGGTGGGCGTCGGCCTCGGGTTCGGCCTGCAGAACATCATCAGCAATTTCATCAGCGGCCTGATCATCCTGGCCGAGCGGCCGATTGCGATCGGCGACCGCGTCGAGATTGGCGGCGTGGCCGGCCAAGTGCGCGAAATCAGCCTGCGCAGCACGACGGTCATTACCAATGACAATATGGCCATCATCGTGCCCAACGCCGACTTCATCACACAGCGGGTGACCAACTGGAGTTACGAAGATCCGCGGGTGCGCTTTCGCATCCCGTTCGGAGTCGCCTACGGAACAGACTTGCCCAAGCTACGCAAGTTGATGTTGGAAGTCGCGGACGAACATCCTAAGGCGTTGAAGGATCCCAAGCCGGAACTCTTCTTCGTCGGGTTTGGCGAAAGCTCATTGAACTTCGAGCTCGGCGTCTGGTCGGGCGAGGCGACCACCTCACCGCGTCGTTTCCGGAGCGACCTGTTCTTCGCCATGGAGAAGAAGCTGCGCGAGAACGACATCGAAATCCCCTACCCGCAACAGGACCTGCATGTCCGCACGGTCGTTGGGGACGCCCGGCCCGTTCCGCCCGCGTAGGCGAGCCGGCAAACTGGAGAAGGCTTACTGCTGGCGCGGCAAAGCCGTGGAGTTACGTAGCGGCGGGGGGAGCATCCACCTGAAGAAACTCTAACGTCCCTCCAGTGCTCCAACACTCTCAAGGCGAATTGGCAGGCGTCCAGGGCGTTGGCGGGATGGTAATCGCCACCCCGGGTCTCAGCCGGTTGAAATCCACATTCGGGTTGGCCGCCTGGATGGCGCTGACAGGCAGGCCATACATCAGGGCGATGGTGGTCGCGCTGTCGCCCGGGCCCAGGACATAGACCTTTTTCGGCGCGGGTGTCGGCGGCAGGGGCGGTGGTTCGGGCGGCAAGTCCTGCCCCGCGGCAACCGTGTTGGCCTGGAGTTGCTCTAATTCGAGCTGCTTAAGCTCAATGTTCTTCTGTTCCGCCGTCAGGTTGGTATCTCCGCGTATGCGGTTTTGCTCGTCCAGGGCCGCCAGGTTGATGGCGTAGATCGCCTGGGCTGCGTCGGGTGTGCCGGCGTCTTCCGCGGTCGCCACTGCGTCGCGATACACAGGATCCTGCAGCATTTGGTATTCTGCGTACCGCTCTGGCCCAAGGGCGACCTTGATAGCGTTGGCGCGCTGGTCCTCCAGCGCCTTCCGGGCGCTCAGACTGCCCGGGTCGTTGGCGTCCGCCAGCAACTCAATCCGCTGATCCAGCGCGTCGGTCGCCCGAAACACGGCGCGGAACTCATCCGGCGTGGGGTCGAAAAAACGGAGCTCGCCGAAATCGGCGCGCAGGTCGTTGGCGTTTTGCGAATAGCGCAGCATGAATTCTTCGAGCTCCGGCGGGCTGAGCAAATGGGCTAGCTCGTCCCGGGTTTGCTGCCGGAGCTTGGCCAGTTCAACCGGATCAGGCTCCTTGCCGGCGCTGCGTTGCGCGTCGAGGTAGGCCTCCATGCGGTCTTGCGAGCGAACGCTGACATCCTCAATCGCCTGCTTCGTTTCCGGCGCCAGCGCCCCCAGCACGGCGCCATCGAGCACCACCCCGGGCCGTGAGGGCCGTGGAATACTCACCAGATCGCCCGTCTCCCAATTGGTCCCCAGCAGGCGCGTGAGCAGGGCGTGGCGCTCCTCCTCCAGCTCGCGCGCCTTCTCGGCGGCGGCGAGGACGACGTTCGTGTCCGCTTGGCTGCGCCACCATTGTTGCTCGGGCGTGACCAATTCCGTGGCCCGTCGCCGGGCGAAGAGTGCGTTCACATCGGCGATGATAATGTCCCGAATGGTCTGTTCCGGGCAGCCCACCAGGCGCAGGTTGGCGACATAGGTCGGGTAATCCGCCGACTCAATCTGTTGCCACGTAAGAAGCTGGCGCCGCGCCACGAAGTTGGTCGTGGTCTGGGTGGTCGGCATCTGGC
>Ga0074044_10004128_pt1 | contig 12109 bp, 11 predicted proteins | sample BogForMeECP23OM1_FD_94443 | JGI IMG/M metagenome (GOLD analysis project Ga0074044, IMG submission 94443) | Bog forest soil microbial communities from Calvert Island, British Columbia, Canada - Bog Forest MetaG ECP23OM1 | ecosystem: Environmental > Terrestrial > Soil > Wetlands ...
ACGAGGCATGCATCAACATCCGCCACCAGCGAGGCCAGGCGTTCGAGGTGCTCCGAATCAAGCCCCTCCGGAGAACCAAGCGACAGCGCCACGCCATGCACGCTGATCGGATAGCGCTCGGCTATCATGGAGAGCATCTTGTGGCGGATGCCGCCCCGATCGAAATAATTCTCCGCGAGAACTTCGAGCCAGGTGACTGGCGGAGGTGTATTCTGATCGAGGAAGCGTTCACAATGCGATGTCCGCAGGCCTATTCCCACTGAGTTCTCAAGGCCCATGAAGGTCGGTCCCCTGAAACGCTCGTGGACTGCACACGGATTTCTGTGATTGGATTCCATGTCAATTGTTCCCACGATAGGTCGGTTCATCGTGACGGGGATAGTTTCCCACCGACGATCTTCTTGCAGGTTCCGACAGGCAGATAGATCCACGCCTGGGGATCGTGATCCTTCTTGGAAGTGCCGCCACAGCTATTCCCCTAGCCGAAGCAATCGTTCTCGCCCGCCTTGGCAATGCCGTAGCATTTCTCGTACGGGTATCTTGGCTTTGGAACATTGACTTGAGCTTCGACATGTAAGGCGGCTACCGTGACCGCCGCTACTAGACTAGTCGCAGTGATCAGATTTGATATTTTCGGTTTGTGCATTTTGCAGTTTTCCTTTCGGTTGGTTGGAGTTGATGCGGGCTATTAGCTTCGTGTAGTACGAATGAATTCAGAAGAAGGAAAAGCGGCCGCCGACGAGGAATACCGCCCCGTTTTGATCGGTGCGGACATTAGAAAACTGCGCGCCGCGAAATCGGTAGTAATAGACACTAGCAAACAGCTTCACGTCGGTATAGCTGCCCATGCCGAGCAAGTGGTGGTTCTTGTCGATGAGACAGGAGAGGCCCAGTTCAGCAATATCAACGGCGTCGCGGCTGGACTGCGGGGTGAGGCTGTCGGCCGTGGCATGCTGGTAATACCCTCCGAACGTCCAGGCACCGTTGACGTAGTTCACGCTCGCCACCAAACCATAAGGTGTCACCGAAGATGGATTGGCGCTGGAGTTCGTGCGCTGTGTCGAGAGCCCGTCATAGGTACCGCTCAGGCCGAATGTCCAGGCGTCATATAACGTTGCCGAGATGCCCCAGCTGAGCGAATTCGATTCGGGAACCGCCGGATTCTGAAGACTGCACGCAGTGCCCCTGGCGTACGAATACGTCAATCCGGTCGACAGGTCGACAGTGTCGGTCCGGTGGTTCCAAACCACGGCGGCCTGGACGATGTTGCGGAAAACGCCGGGACTGGCGGCGTCTTCTAATCCGCTGGCCGGCGTACGCGTGGCCCCGGCGAGTTCGAATCCGCTTGATATGTCGGTGGACGGTGTATAGGAGACAGCACCGTAAAAGCCGCTGACGGAACGCGGAGTCAGATAGATCAGTTTAAATGATCGATCATCGTAGAAGCGTGCGGCGTAACCCAGATAGGTCAAGTCGTTGATACGGTCGGCCAAGGGGTGTGGCAAAAACCTCGTCGGGAGACGACCGTTTGGATCGAGCCGCGCACCCGATTCCGGGCCGAATTCCGCACTCGTAAAGGCGATTTCCGACGGCGTAAAGCCGATCAAGCTCTGAGGAAACCCAGCCCGGTCTCCGACCTCGATTCGACCGAAATCGCCAATCACGAAGAAGCTCAGCTCCGGGACAGTCAGGCTCCATGCGTAGCTGGCGCCGTTGGCGTTGCTATCGGCCTGCAGATTGAGCACGCCGCGGGCCGCAAACACCGTTCCGGACGATGTCTTGTATTGCGGAGTGACCTCGATTTCAGATTCGGTGCTCCCCCCGCGCCCCCTCCGGGGCCGACGGAAGCACCTCCACCAACAAGATTCTCGAATCCGCTAAGCTTCACTCCGAACATCCCCGGTTGCACGCTCGTTTGTGCAAACATTCGGATCGGGCCCGTCAGCGAGACGAGCAGTCCAAGATAGGTCAGCAAGGCGTGATACGGCGAGACACGACAAGGGCGGTGCAGTATCATTTGGGCTAAGTCCATGGTGACCATCCTGATTTTAGTAGGACGAGGAGCAATAACCTTACAAAAAACCCAAAAAAGGCCCGATGAAAACATTTGTGTCACCAGGGGCAAAGCAGTGCAGCCTGTCGAGACTGATGGACCCCATTTTGTAAGAACGGAAGTTGCCGGTGCGACATAGGTCGCAGTACTCAGCATCATTGACTCGAACTCATGACCGGTAGAGCGTCTTTAGGCGTTCATGCAGCCTTATCGAAAGGGGCGAAGCGGCATAGGTGCCAGTTACAACTTCAATATATGCTCTGGTATTCACTTGTTCCGCAGCTTTTAATACCTGTCAAATTCGTCGCGGGTGGTAACGCGCGCCATGAACTAGCCGTCGCAGCCAAGCGCGTGCGGTATCTCCGAGTAGCGCCATGGAGCCACATCATTAGGCAATGCCGGAGTTCTTGCAGAGAAGCCGTTCAATCAGATAGCCAGAGTTATTGAGCACGAACACAATGGGTTTCAGACCGCGACGTCCGAACTGACTGATTTCTTGAGCGGTAAGTTGGTGAGATCCCTCGCCGGTCACCAAAACCAAACGACGGTCCGGGCTCCTACGGCGGCGCCAAAGGCGGCTGGTGTTGCCCATCCAATTGTGCCCCATAAGGTCTGATTATGAAACGTCGCCCCCTTGGGTATGAGGGCAAAGGCCAGTCCCATTGAAGATGTACCCGTTTCCGCAATGACGATATCATTCGACTTCAGGAAGTTTGCGCAGCGAGGATAGAGTGCCTCTACGGTAATTGGGTCACTATCGCTGGCCACCGCTGCGTCGAGAGAAACAGGCTGAATCGGCGACTTACCATTACGTTTTGTTAGACGCCGTGTAAGTTCAACGAGAATATCCTTCATTTCGACATTCGGATAGACCTTTGATCCAACTTGCGCACGATTATGGCGGATATCGATGGTCTTCTCCGGATCGAGGGGTGAGGTGAAGGCGCCGGTATTGAAGTCCGACATTGTGGCTCCGATGGTTAGGACCGAGTCACACGTCTCCACGAAGCTCCGCACCGACTGATCCATGCGCCTGCCGTCATACATGCCTATCTAGGCTGGATGCTGCTCCTCGAGGACCGACTTATCCATAAACATCGTGGCGAACGGGAGCCCAGAAGCATCAACAAAGGCCCGCAACGCCTCCCGTATGCCTGCTCGAACTGTCAGAAGTCCCGGGCAGGATGCACGCGGTGTGGGCTCCCCCCAGAGCGGCGATTGTCGCATCGGTCGCAGACTGGAAAGTCGGCGATCATCAATCGGTGGATCTAACCGCCGGCCAGCGCCACGGTTCGAAAAAGGGAAAGGTGGTTTTGATTCATCGGGCTCGCCAGCATGAATACCGGCATTGTTGACGAGGAGTTGGTATCCGTGCGGACCTCGGCTGGAACGGAGATGTCTTCAAATCGCGTGACATCGAGCTTAATGGGCATCGGCCTAGAATCAGTCATGGCACGAATGTGCAGCCCGCCGCGAGCAATCTTTTTGTCATAATGAAAACTCCCGCGGCTCAGATCAAAAGGAAAAGCGTAGAGCGCCTCGTCGCGGAAGGTATCCGGCGCGGAAACCCCCGGCATTCGAATTCACCGTCATCGTTCTCGACACCCACGATCACCCAGTTTTGAATCGGTGTGAGAGATGTTTGTTCACGCCAGCAGCTTAGGGGGACCCGGCCACTCTTTTGGAGTGGGATGACCGAATTCCGTCATTTGAAGAGGTTCACCATAAAGCGCTCAAAGCCGACCTGTTCAGAGACAACCTCATCCGTGGTTCCCAAGCAAAATCAATAGCCGGAAAGAATTGCTCGAAACGCAACGAGCAATGGCCTGCGTGCTTTTTCGACCGCTGACCGCGGATTGGAATGTGCAGAGCACCCGGAGCGATGGCCGAAGACGCCTGCGCCAATGGGGTCGAACAACGCATCAGCGCCCGGCAAGGAGTGGTTCGATAGTTGGGCAACGCTAGGTTGGTTCTGCCAAGCGGACATCAATATGAACGATCGAGCGGATTGATTTCAAACCGATGATCTGGCAAGATTGATCTGATCGGTTTTGCAGAATAAATGCTCCCGACAGCATATGAAGTTCGCGAAGAACTCGTTCGGACGCCGTTTTTCGTTTTGAGCTGCGGAAATAGTCGCAGCGATGATCGACCAATTTTCTTAAAGTATGCCGGCGCTACGCCATTTAGCGGTACTGATGAATTGTTGCTGGAACGGGAATACACATTACTGCATTCGCTCAATTGTCCAGGCATTCCGAAGCCGATCGAGTTCATTCGGCGTCGAGGCCAGTGCTGTATAGTGTTCGAAGACCCGGGCCAGCGACCATTGATAAGTCAGGCGCCAAACGCTCTGGCTTTAAGTCTAACGCAGTTTTTCGATCTGGCGATCTCTCTCTGCACGATCGTCGGCGAATTGCACCATCATGAAGTGATTCATCGCCAGATTCAACCACGTCATATCTTTCAGCATCCCGAAACTGGTGAGGTAACGCTATTTGGTTTTGAGTTCGCCACGACTGGCAATCGTGAGAGCTTTGGCGCTCCGACGATTCCCCTAGTAGCGGATCTGCTCCCGTATGCCTCACCCGAGCTAACTGGCCGAATGAGCGGGAACGCGGATTATCGAACGGATTTCTATTCGCTCGGTATGACCTTCTATGAATTGCTTACCGGCCGGTTACCCGTGAGTTCGAGCGATCCGCTCGAGATCGTTCATTGGCAGCTAGCATGTACCCCGGTTCCGCCACATGAGATCGACAAACGACTGCCAATCATATTGTCGGAACTGGTTATGAAATTGCTCTCGAAGAACGCTTCTCAACGCTACCAAAGCGCACTTGGTCTGCGAGTGGATCTCGAGCATTGTCGCCGAGAATGGATAATCGGACAGCAAATCGCGTCATTTCCGCTCGCGCAACAAGATATAGCGAACCGTTTCCTTCTTCCGCAGAAGCTTTACGGCCGTGAACGAGAAGCCGAAAAGATGCTCTCGATGTTCGATCGCGCAAGCACCGGTGAGGGGTTGCTCATCCTGGTAGCAGGATATTCCGGAGTGGGAAAAACCTCCTTCGTCCAGGAGCTGTATCGACCCATTGTTCGTCGGCGCGGATATTTTATCACCGGCAAGTTCGACCAGGTCGTCCGCGCGATTCCCTTTGGCGCCATATTCCGCGCATTTGGAGAGTTAGTTGATCAACTCTTAGCCGAAAGTGAGGAGTCACAACGAGAATGGCGACGACAAATCCTCACCGCGCTCGGCTCGAATGCTGGCGTAGTCGCTGAGGCGGTCCCGCGGGTACGATACCTTATTGGCGAACATGAGGCCCCGCCCCCGCTCGGTCCAACCGAACGAGAAAACCGCTTCCGACTTGTCTTTCAAACTCTCCTGAGGGTGGTCGCGACGAAAGAGCATCCGTTAGTGATTTTTTTGGACGATTTGCAATGGGCGGATCCTGCTACCCTGCATTTGCTAGACTCCTTGCTCACGCATTCCGAGAGCCGCCATCTTTTAATCATCGGTGCCTATCGCGACAACGAAGTGGATTCAGCCCATCCGTTAGCACGGATGTTCCTGCTTCCTGAGCAAAACGACGAAACAAGTCGGATCAAGCGGTTAAAACTGGCGCCACTTGATTTAGGAGCTCTAGAACAATTCATCCACGACACGCTCCACCGCGATCGCACGGAAATCGCACCGCTTGCTCGGCTGGTTAAGGAGAAGACCGACGGAAATCCTTTCTTTGTCACTCAGTTTCTCAAGTCGCTACATCAACAACGCCTAGTGCAATTTGACGAAGCACGGAACCGTTGGACGTTCCACATCGAAGCAATCGCAAACGCAGCGATCACGGACAACGTGGTCGATCTGATGACCGCAAGAATTCACCAACTTTCTATTCCCGCCCAAGAAGTAATCACGCTCGCCGCTTGTTTTGGGGACTACTTCGATCTAGCAACCCTAGCTGGAATTCAGCAAGTGCCGATTGAGACAACCGCGGCAAATTTACAGGAAGCAATCGACCAAGGATTGATTCTCCCCCTCAACCGCGTCGGGCTCCAAAATCGAGAGACGCCGGTTTTCACCTTGCTTCATGACCGGGTCCAGCAAGTAGCCTACGGATCGGTGTCATCTGATCGTCGCGAGCAGTTGCACCTGCGAATCGGACGTCTGCTGCTGACTCGTGGTGAAGGTAACGCGCCCGAAGAAGAGCTTTTTAGCATTGTCTCTCACCTCAATCTGGGACGCGGTCTCATCGCTGATAGCCAGGAACAATTCCAGCTCTCGCACCTCAATTTTGATGCTGGCCGCAAAGCTAAAGTATCCACCGCCTATCAGGCCGCACGTGACTATTTTAGGATCGCAATGGAACTCTCTCCGCCCCAGGGCTGGGAAGAAGACTATGAATTCATGCTCGCACTCCACTTGGACGCGGCCGAATGCGAATACCTCTGCGGAGACATTGAGCGGGCCGAACAAGATATAACCGAGCTCTTGGCTCGTGCCCGTACCCGAGTCGATAAGGCTCGGATCTACCGCATGAAGATCGTGCGCTATGAGTATTTGTCGCGATATAGCGAAGCTATTCGCGTGGGCCAGGAAGCCCTCTCACTGTTTGGTCTGATGTTTCCCGACTCGCCGGAGGATCGAGCGAGCGCGTTGGACACTGAGCTGGCTACAATTGCGGAACTGATTGGGGCGCGCAGTATCGAATCGCTCATCGAGCTGCCGGCCATGAGCGACCGGGAGACTTGTGCCGCGATGCAGCTTTTAGCAAGCCTGCACACACCCTGTTACCTTTCTGCAGACAAAATCCTTACACTGCTAAACACAGCCTTGATGGTGCGACTCTCGCTGACCCACGGTAACATCAATGAGTCCGCCCTCGCTTATGTCCTATATGGAATGATGCTCGGCCCAATCAAAGGGGATTACGTATCGGCGTATGAGTTTGGCTTGCTAGCGCTGCACCTGAACGAGCGCCTGCCCGATGCAGGGTTTCGCGCAAAAGTCTTAATGAATTTTTCGTGGGCCATCAGCATTTGGCGCAAGCCCTTCGCCGATTCTTTTCAGTACATTCGAGAGACCGTGCAACTGGTCAACCAGACTGGCGTGTTCTCCGAGGCCGGATATGCGCTTTTTAATGCGGTCTATTTCACTATCCTAAGCCACCATGATCTGGCCGCGGTGAAGCCGGCATGCGACGAAAACGTCGCCTTTCTCAAACGGGTCAAAATGGAGGCGTTCGAAGACGCGCCACAAGTAATCCTCCAATGGGCCAGAGCCCTCCAGGGTGACACAGAGAGAGCAACCTCGCTTACGGGCGACGGCTTTGATGAAACTGCCTATTGCCGCGCGCACAAAAATCAGGGCTTGTTCGAAATGTTCTATCTTGTCCCGAAGCTGATGCTGTTTTATTCCTTTGAGGACTATCAGGCGGCAACCGAGATCCTACGCGAGCTTAACCGGGTCTTGAGCGATTACACTGGTACAATCTGGGATGCGGTTACCGTATTCTACCATGCCCTGCTTCTGACTGGACAAGCCGACTTACGATCCGGTGCTGTCGAGCTATCTGCAGATGTCTGGGCGAAACTCGATACGTTAAGCGCCAGGCTGCGCCATTGGGCGGATAACGCGCCAGAGAACTTTCGGGCTCAGTCGCTCATCGTCTCCGCCGAGATCGCACGGGTAGGTGGGAGTGACGCCGAGGCCCTCGATCTTTTTGGCTCTGCTCTGGACGTCGCGGCCTGCCAAGAATGTCCGCGAGAACTCGCGCTGGCCAATGAGCTCCTTGCCCGGTTCTGGAACCGACGCGGTCATCCAATCGTCGCATCTTTGTTTCTGCGTGCCGCAATTGATCGATACGCCGAGTGGGGGGCCATAGCGAAAGCGCGACAGTTGGAAGAAAAATTTCCGCATCTGCTTACATTCGCTTTTCTCGGAGAGTCGAAAGACATCACAGTTGCAGGCAGCCGGCGAGAGGCGACGATCCCACTGGATTTTGCCACCCTGACAAAAGCAGCGCACGCTATCGCGGTCGAGATCGAGTTCGATACGCTGCTGAAAACGCTCATCCAAATTTCTATCGAGAACGCCGGTGCACAGCGAGGTATCTTCTTACAAGAGTGTGACGGTGAATTACGAATGATGGCAGAAGGCACGACCGATTCCGCTTCCCTGCTCGATGCCGCGCTGCCGGACTATGCTACTCGGTTGCCACAGTCCATTACACAATACGTTCGAAAGACCGGCGAGAGCTTGGTCGTTGAGGACGCGGTGACAGATGTCCGATTCGGCAACGATCCGTACGTAGCGGCGACTGGCACCCAGTCAGTTCTTTGTATTCCCGTCGTTCACCAAGGAAAATCGGCCGGTATTCTGTATTTGGAGAACAACCTCGCTGCAAAGGCCTTTACCGCTGAGCGAGTTCGCGTACTTCATGTGCTCTGCGCGCAAGCGGCCATTTCTTTAGCGAACGCAAGTCTCTACGCCGAGATGAAACGGGAAGTGGCGCGCCGAAGCCAAGCTGAGAGCGAACTCCATCGGACTCTCGCTGAATTACACGATTTAAAGAACCGACTCGAAGCCGAGAACATTTATCTTCAGGAGGAGATTCGGCGCGAACATAACTTCGAGGAGATGATCGGCAACAGCCCCGCGCTGGTCGAAGTGCTGCGGAAGGTCGAAGTCGTCGCACCGTTGGATTCAACGGTTCTGATTCTCGGCGAAACCGGATCCGGCAAAGAACTGGTCGCCCGCGCGATCCATGACCGGAGCTCGCGCAAAGGACGGCCCCTTGTGAAAGTAAATTGTGGCGCGATATCAGCTGGATTGGTCGAAAGTGAACTCTTCGGTCACGTTAAAGGGGCATTTACCGGAGCGTTGCCAACCGAGATGGGCGATTCAAGCTCGCCGATGGCGGCACTCTTTTTCTGGATGAAATCGGCGAACTACCACTCGACATGCAGGTCAAAATTCTCCGCGTATTGCAAGAGCAAGAGTTCGAGCCGATCGGCAGTAGTCGGACACTTCGAGTCGACATACGCATCATAGCAGCAACCAACCGCGACCTCGAAGTAGCTATCCGCGAAATGCGTTTTCGGCAGGATCTTTTTTATCGGCTCAATGTCTTTCCGCTAAAGGTGCCCCCGTTGCGCGAACGGGTGGGCGACGTACGGCTCTTAGTCATGTTCTTTCTCGCCAAATTTAATAAAAAATTTGGCAAGAAGGTAGATCGCATCCCACCGGAGACTATGCAGCGTCTCGTGAATTACCATTGGCCTGGAAATATTCGCGATCTGCAAAACGTCATCGAGCGGGCGGTGATCTTGTCCAAAAGCCCGGTGCTCGTCCTGGATGCCGAATTTCACCTCGTTGCCAAGCCGGAGGCAGCGGGGCGAATCGCACTAGAGCATCCGGACCCATCGTTGAGCAGCGCAAGCTCGTCGTTGGACGACATAATCAAGCGCTACATCCTGTCCGTACTGGCCCAGACTGACGGCATAATCGAGGGACCCAAGGGAGCCGCCAAGATTCTCGGCGTTCATCCCAACACCCTCCGTAGCCGCATGCAGAAACTTGGAATTACGCGACAGCCATCTTAGGCCTGCCAAAACCTTCCCGGTTATCCCCTATTTAGCTGCTCCGTCAGAAACGGTGAGCAACCGGCCAATCCAACGTTGGATCTCCGTAGAGTGCGCAGCAGCGCAAGTCCTTTGCTATCGGCGAACAATACCTCGGTCAGATCCAGCGAAAGTTGGCGCTCATTGTTACAAACGGCGGCGCAAGAACTTCTTAGTTCATCAACCCATGGCCCGATCAGACTGCCTTCCAGCCGCAAGACCACTTCACCCGATGAAGATTCAATCCTCGATATTCTAAGCATAGAATTCCACAATAGGTATGAGGTCGCACACGCGAAGCTTCTCCGGCGAAGCTTTTACGGCTAAGCTCTCCATTGGCTTCAAAGCCTTTTCAGATTGCATTTGCCTCTCGCTGGCTTCGCTTGACGTCAACGGATCGCCATTGCGAAAGAGACTCCCGGAGATGTTTTCTAGCCCGGTGCAAGATAATCCACAAGTTCCGGTCTGAAATTTGCAGCGCTCGGCAGATTTCGCGCCCGCTCCAAAATCCCGACTCGTAAAGCTGATAGACTCTCGCCTCCCGAGGAGGCAATCTCTGCAGAGCTGCGTTCAGTGCCTCTCGTAATTCCTTCGATTCCAACTCCGTCCGCGGATCGCGGGGAGGTAGCGTGAAGACGACGGTCGCAAAAGTTGCTGCGTCCGTCTCGAGGCGATCATCCATTGAAAGGGTTCGGAAAAGGGTACGATGCCGGCACGTGTTTCGCAGTTGATCACAGACTTTGTGATTCAAGATGCCTGCGAGCCATGTTTTCTTGGTAGAATTACCCGAGAATCCTCCAACGTTCGTAAGAGCCGCCAAAAAGGTTTCCTGAACAGCGTCTTCTGCCTGCTCTCGGTTGCGCAAGCGACTGAGCGCGCTGCGGAAAAGGTATTCGCGATGAGTCTCGAAGTCTTCTGAGGCGGTATGATTGCCGGCTTCCGGGTGCTCGATCCATGATCGTGTCGATTGCATTCCACTGCTAATCGCAGGGCTCGTGCCAAAGCCTAATGCTCACAACATGTATTGAGCAACTTCCTCATGTACAGTCTTTTGTATTCGTTTATACGTTTTACTGGAGACATGATTAAAGAGAGGTGACGCCCACGACATTTCGTGGGTACGAAATGTCGTGGGGCTGTCCGGGTAGGCACGCCTTGATTTTGAGCGGCGCTGGATCCTTGGCTTTGCTGCGTTCCGGAACGCTCTCGAACCAAGCTCCGCGGCTCCCAAGTACAGATAGCCTAACTTCCTTTTGCCGGCGCATCCGCACTCCGACGATGTAGCGCACCGGCGGATCGCTACCTTCAAAGGCATTCAGCGTCGCTTGGCTCACTATTCCCCGATTGGCCACTACAGTTATTTCCAGCAAGCGGAAGCGCTGCCACATGCGCTTCACGATCGGCACAAAGGTCGTGATGTCGACCTCCACTTCAGTGAAAAGATCCCGGCCGTCGCTCGAAAAGCGCCTCCTCGATGAGGTCTTTATTGCAGCGAAGCGCAGCGGTGGCCTTCTCAACTTGCTCGATTGTGTCTCGCAAAAACGCCATCGCCCGGTAAAGATGATGAAGCTCGAGCCCTTCGGTTCCAGGGATCAGATAATCCTCTCGCCAACGCTCAGCAGCCCGATCACTGCCGCTGGCAAAGAGTCGGTGCAACACAGTCAGATAGATCGCCCGCTCAACATCAAACTCGTAATGGCGAGCCTTTAATACCGAGCGCAAAACTTCCGGGATCCCACTTTCTTTCCAGAGTCGAGCAAAGACCAGGTCCGGCCCAATGCGCCGGATAGCTACTGGTTCGATCTCACCGGGCGCTTGGGCGTCAATGACAGCGAAACTCTCACAGTGGCGCAGACCCGAACGCATCAAACGTTCCAACTGTCCGCTGACTTCCAAGAGGTCTAATCTGCCCAGGGTGGCGATCACTTGTTGGCGGACCTTTTCGCCCTCGCGCACGCTATGGACGATCTGGAGGTAGCGATAGGAACCGGCGGGCTTGATGCGGAAAAACACGGTTGCTGTTTGACTCTACAGACACCAACCAAATCTGATGTAGAGAAGCTACTATTAAACTCAAAAATGCCGTAGAATTTGCACTATATTTTTGAATCAGAAGCACCTCAATCGCCCGCCAAGCCGCTCCAGAACTTGATCGTTCTAAAACAGAATGCCGCTAACTGTAGAAGATGAGTCTAAGTAAGACGCTGGGGGTGGTTGGAGCCGAAGAACTGTTGAAGCACGGGATTGATACGTTCTTTCAGCATTGAGCGAGTGGGAGTAGTAAAGCCATCAATGTCACCATCAATGTCTGAATCGCTTGCAGAGATAGCATTTCTAGGATTTGCGGAGCGGGTGACTCAGGTTCGGGCGGGTGGCAACGATGGCTGTCATTACTTGATTCAAGGTAAGTGGCCGCAACCACAATCGTCG
>Ga0074044_10004129_pt1 | contig 12107 bp, 9 predicted proteins | sample BogForMeECP23OM1_FD_94443 | JGI IMG/M metagenome (GOLD analysis project Ga0074044, IMG submission 94443) | Bog forest soil microbial communities from Calvert Island, British Columbia, Canada - Bog Forest MetaG ECP23OM1 | ecosystem: Environmental > Terrestrial > Soil > Wetlands ...
ACCGTTCCGACATCGGCGGAGGCGAGAAAGTCGACGATGTGGTACTTGCCGGTTTCGACATCGACCTCAACCTCGGCGAAACTAGCCACATAAGAATATGTCGAACCATCGCGAGGGTAGTTGTCCTTGGCGGCCACCACCAAGCCTTGTCCGGCCAACGCTGCGACGGATGCCTTCGTCAATTTGTGGACGTCGTCCGGCGCTTCGTGGCCATCGTAGATGCCGCCTAGTTCGATCGCGTGCTTCGCGGCTTGCGCCAACGTCATGCCGGCGCCACCAGCTTTGCGGAAAACGCGTTCGTTCGCTACCGCGTATTGCTCGGGCTTGCCGCCAAGTTTCTTGGCCGCGATTTCCTGAAGCCTCTGCTTGGCGGCCATCGCCGTGGCATAGGCTGCCCGCGTCATGGCGTGCGTCGTCTGACTTCCGCCGGAGACGCAGGTGAACGGAAGATCTCTCGACGTGTTGCCCCAGACTACGTTGCATTTTTCCCACGGCACGCCGAGAACCTCGGCGCCGGCGCGATGTACATCCATCACCGACTCGGTTCCGAGGTTGCCGATTCCAGACTGGAAGGTGACGTGGCCATCGGGCTTGATCACGAGAAGCCCGTCGAATCCGATGGTGCCACCAACGTAACAGCTGAGCGCAACGCCAACGCCGCGAACTTTCGTGCCTATCTTTTTCTGATTTGGAGTACGCGCCACCCGCTCATTCCATTTGAACTTTTCGGCGCCACGGTCGAGCGCTTCTTTCAGGAAGGCGCTGGTGGCATATTGGCGCTTTCCCTGGATTACTGGTCCCAACGGCGCTTTGCCCTCGGGGCAGTTGATGCGGCGGATCGCTACCTGGTCAAGTCCGAGTTTGCGCGCGGCTTTCGCGATGATGGGCTCGATAATGACAATCCCCTGCAATCCGCCTGGGGAACTCTGCGCACTGCGCGGCGGAGTGTTGGTCAGCACTGTCAACCCACGCCAGCGCATGGCCAGCGGCTGGTAGAGCAGGGATACGATGCGTCCCGAGGAAGGAGCATCGCCGACTGCATCGTAGGGGCCGTTGTCGCAAATGACAAACATATCGAGGGCCGTGATCCGTCCTTCTTTTGAGAAACCGACTTTCATCCGCCCTTGAAAGCTGGGACGGGCGCGTCCGATGAAAGTCTCTTCCTCACGGCTGATGCGCATCATCACCGGGGCATTGGTTTTTTTCGCCAGCAGCGCGGGGATGATCATGGTCACGCCGCCCGTAATCTTGCTGCCGAATCCGCCGCCGGTGTATTCGCTGATGAAAACAACATTGTCGGGACTAATGTTCAACCAGCGTGCGATGGCGGGCAGTGTTTGCGCTGTGCTTTGCGTGCCCGTGTAAATGTAAACTTTGCCGTTTTGCCAGTAGGCCAAGGCGCTGCGGGTTTCGAGCGTCTGGTGGCTGGTATCAGGCGTGACGAAGGTCTCGTCAAGAACGAGTGCTGCATTTTTGAAGCCTGAATCGAGGTCGCCGTAGGTCCATTCGTCGGGACTCTTGCCCATCGGAAGACGGCCGTGCTTTTCTTCTTCGAAGTCAGCCTTAGTCCATTTGAGTTCCGTGACGGCGGGAGTGCCCGGACCTTGTGGCGACGCGGGCCGCGTCCAGACGTTGCCGTCCGTTCGCGGGTTGGGACCACCCGGCCGCAAACTTTCGAGCGGATCGATCACGAAGGGCAGCGGCTCAAAATCAATTTCGATTTTCTCAATGGCTTCCGCAGCGGTGAGTTCGTCAACTGCGGCCACGGCGAGCACCGGTTCGCCCTGATAAACCGGCTCCATGGTGAGACCGCGCTCGCCCCACTTGCTGGCCTTGATCACGGTGCCGTTGTCGGTGAGCGTATCGGCCGGGGCGGGAAGATCGTCGGCTGTAAGAATGGCTTTGACGCCGGGCATGGCGAGCGCCGCTTTCGCATCGATGCGTTTTACTCGCGCATGCGGCATGGGACTGAGCAGCAGTTTGCAGAACAGCATGCCGTCCGCACGAAAATCCTCCGCGTACTTGGCATTGCCCGTGACCTTGGCATAGAGGTCTGGAGTCTCGTAGTTCTTGCCAATTAGTTTGTACCCGGCGCCGTAGACGCGCTCGGCGGGCTGGGCGAGGTCGGCGGGTTTTTGGCTGTCGTGTTTGTTGCCCGCGCGTTGATTGGCTTTGTCGTTAACGTTGTCGTTAGCGTTGTTGTTAGCCATGCGACGACCTCCGCATATTCTCCGCCCCGCGCATCAACGCCGTTAGGATCTTGTCGTAATCCTGGCAGCGGCAGAGATTTCCCGAGACACCGTGCGCCAGTTGCAGGCGGGTAGGATTGGGATTGGTCTTCAAAAATCCGACCGCCGTCATGATGAAGCCGGGCATGCAGAACGCGCATTGAAATCCCTGCTCGTCGATGACGCCTTGCTGCACCGGATGCAAGGTTCCGTCGTCCGCTGCGAGACCTTCGATGGTCAAAACCTTCCGGCCACGCACAGTGTGGGTAAGTACCGAACACGAATAGTGTGGGATGTCGTCGATAAGAACGCTGCATGATCCGCATTCAGCGCGGTCACAGCCGAGTTTTGTGCCGGTCAGTCCGAGCTTGTAGCGCAGCGTCCACGCGAGGGTTTCCTGCTTCAGGGCATCGACGCGCCGTTGCCGACCGTTAACATTAAGAGTGATGAGGCGCTCGCCTACTCCGGCAGCCAACTGCTGGCCATGCAATATAGAGGAGGCGCGAAAAAGATAACCCGCTGAGGAAACGGCCACACCGCTGCTAATGACGCCTTTGATGAAGCTGCGCCTGGAGACAGCTTTCAACACACCGGCTTCCTGCACGTCTTGAATTACTTTGGAACTGACGCTCTCTGCCATGCTCGGTTACCGTTTATCTGGGCCGCCGCCGTTCGAGTCTTACGTCTAACCATCGATCGTTTAACCATCGATGTGAAGCCACATATTTAAGCCATTCGATTATCGGAAGGAATGCCCGGATTCGGAAAACTTATGGGTCGAAGCCCTTTTCTGGAGAGTGCGTGAATATTCTCCGCAACGTTCCCCGGTAGGTGGAGTTTAATATTGGTAGCGGGGGAAAGGCTATGCCCACGATCCGTCTGCCACACCCATACTGGCATCTGGCGTTGGCCGCGGCTATCGCTCTAGCCGTCCCAGCCGCCAATGCCGCGCCGCAGGGCGACTCGTCCGTCGACTCCGGAGGAAGCACCGCCTGCGCAAACGTCGGTGTATACATTTTCGTCGGCGGAACGGGCGGTTTTGATGGCCTCGAAAATGGCGACCAGTTCACCGAACTCCTCCAATCCGGCCACGTGGGGCTCTACGAGCATGCCAATGCCGTGGTCGCAGCCGAGCACCCGCCGAGGATCATCCAAGCCATCGAGAGCGTGTTCACCGGAACCGGGCCCGGGCAAGCTGAGCTCGGACAGGTCGGCGCGGACTACTTCACCCTTCCCCCAAGCTACGGTTACTACCAGGCTGTGTACATACAAAATGGTCTTCATCCCTCGGAAGCCAATGTGGACACGGCGCATGATGGTGTCCCTCGGAAAGAATTGCACAGGTATGAGAAGCGGTGGAAAGAGTATGTGGATGCGGCCAGAACTGTCGGCATCGAAACCGTCGCTCCGATCGTGGGCCCCAATGATCCGAAGGAGCCAAAACTAGGAGATCACGTCTTTGCAACCAACCCCTACTACGCGCTCGAGCGCTATGAGTCGCTTTATGGCAAGGCCATCGCTTTCGATGTTCCGCCCAACTTTTTTTTGACTGGCGGAAGCGGCCCCGGCTACCAGAAATTTATTGTGCAAGCCATCCAATGGGGCAATGAACACGGGCTGCGCACGACCATGTTGCTTTCTCCTTACCCCTGGCCCACCAACGCCAAAGGCAAGCCAGATACTTTCCGTGAATTCACCAACAATACTTTTAGTAGCGACACGCAGACGTTCGTGAGCCAGTTGAGCCAGCAACAAGCCATTCCTTCCGAATGGTCGGTGGACAATTACGAAGACCCGTATCCGCACGATACTCCCGCGGTCGTGCCCGAAACCGTGCAGAACACTACGACCGCGGTTGGTCTTTGGTTGGCCGCAAATGCACCGGCTTATGTGGATGGGCACAATCAAGGTGTGATCTGCGGAGCACCTGCCTCATCGGATGGAAGCGAACGGTGAGACGGCGTTGAATGGCAAGTGGATTCCTTAGGGCAGAGCCCATTTTTCCAGGTCTCCGGTGGCGCGCAGTAGATTCAGGCGAGCCCGCTGGTATTCAAAATCGGCATCCTGAAAAAGCAGATAGCGTTCGGCGGCTTGCACTCGGGCGTCGGCCAGTTCGTGCAGAGTGCCAGTCTTGGCGTCGATCCGGATTTGCGCCGCTTCCAGAGCCGATTGAGCCAATTGATATTCCAGTTGCGCCACTTCGCGCGCGGCTTCGAGTTGCTCGGCGGTGCGCTGGAGTTTCAGGGTTCCCTCCGACACTTGATTGCGCGCCGCCTCCACTTGTTTTTTCGCCTTGAGGGCTTCGGCTTCGGCCGCGTCGGCTCGGGCTCGCTGGCTGGCATTGAAGATTGGAATGCGGAGGGCAAAGCCGATGGTAGCGTTGTCGGGACGAAAGTGAGTGTAGTACTCGTTGTAGTTGTTAATGGTGGAGAGTCGCGCATACTGGGCGGAAAAATCGATGGTCGGGTAGATGGCACGGTGCTCGCCCAAAGCGCGCATCGATTGCGCAAGAGAGTGCTGCTCGGCAATCTTGATTGCGGGACTTGAGGCGACAGCTTTCTCCGAAAGATCTTCTTCCTTGGCAACGGGCGGCAGAGCGGGAATTGTTTCCGGGGCAATCTCGATGGTCGCAACCGGCAAGCCGGTGAGGTTTGCGAGATGACGCCGCAGCACGTCGGCCGAGCCGCGTGCTTCGGCCCGGTGCAGACGCACGCGCGCCGCGGTGAGCTTCGCTTTGTTTAAGTCCGTGACGCTGTCCACGCCTGCTTGCACGCGCTCGGCCACGGCTTGCTGCAGTTGCTCGGCCTGGGTCTGGTCCTGCTGCAAACGCGCCAGGCGCGCTTCCCACTTTGCCAGTTCCGCGTAGGTCAGGGCGACGTCCTGAATCACGGCGTTGCGCTGATCTTTGTCCTGAGCCTCGGAAGCGTGCCATTCGGTTTTCGCGGCATTCACGAACTGGCGTTGCGCAAGGTTGAAGACTGTGCTCTGGGCGATGGCATTCCCGAGAGCGGGCGCGGCTCCTTCGATGCTCAAGGGGAAACCGAAGGAATAGCCGAGCCCGGAACCGAGGAAGACCTGCGGCACGTAGTTGTCGTGGATTTCCCGGTAGGAAGCCAGGGCGCGCTGTACCTCGGTGTCGGCAATCGCCGCACTCGTGCTGTGGGCGAGCGCGAGGCGAATGGCGCGATCGAGCGGCAGGGGCTCGGCCTGACTGCGCGGTGCGACCATTACAACCGCCGTAAGCAACGTGAGCAGATTTATGAAACGCAAACAACGCGGCAATCGGAGTGTCATTTCGTCACCTTACCACTTATGGAGTGCCATCTGAATTGTCACCCTGAGCGGAGCCGAAGGGGAAGGACCTGCTGTCTGCCGCAAAAAGCAGGTCCTTCGCTTCGCTCAGGATGACAATACATGAAAGGTGTCGCCCGTGTGTCGCATCCACGATTTTAGCCACGGGTCGTTAGTGGGCAACGCGGTCGAGGGCTTGCTGAGCCGTGCCGAAGTTTCGCACCATCGTCAGGGAGGCGCGGTACTCTTGTGCTGCGCCTGCTTTGTCTCCTTGTTTTTCCAGCAGCAAGCCGCGCAGGTAGCGGGCTTTGAAGGCGGGCGCGGCTTCGACCGGACCGGAGGCGAGATAGCGCTGCAGCAGTTCGGCGGCAAAAGGATAACTGCGACCGGCGCGATAGAGCATCTCGGCGGCATCCACCAGAACTTCGGGTTTGGGCGTGGAGGACTGGCTGAGCCTGACGACGGCCTGCTCCATTTCATCGAGACGCTTTTGGCGTCGGAGAAATATACCCAAGTTGAGCCAGGCTTCCGCATCGCCATGGCTGAGGTCGATGTATTGGTGATATTCCCGCTCGGCGGAGGGGTAATCTTTTTTCTGTTCGGCGATGCGGGCGTAGATCCAATGCTCGCGTCCAGAGTTCGCGGCAGAGTTCGCGGCGGCAACGGCCTGGGCCTGTTCACGGGCCTTGTCTTCGCCGCCGCCGAGGAGGATGGGCGCTTCAACATAGAACTCCGCCAGGTCGAGGCGGGCATCGACGTCTTGCGGATCGAGTTGCACGGCGCGCTCGAACTCTCCGCGGACCTTTGCGGCCAGAGCCACGGCGGCCACCAGATTTGTATGCTCCGCCTTTTCGCCGTACACGCGGCCCAGCCAGAGATGAAAGCGGCTGTTATTGGGATCGAGAGTAGCCGCTTTTTTGCAGGAGATTTCCGCGCGGTTCCAGTCTTCTAGCGCGAAGTAAGCGCGGCAGAGCAGGTTGGCGGATTCCGCGTCCGCCGGAGCGGAAGAGAGACGGCCATTCAATTCGACGATGGCTTCATCGATGCGGCCGGCCGAAAGCATTTCCCGTGCGGAATCAGCGAGGCCGGCGGTGGTTGCCGCCAGGAGTGCGATGAAAACCAATAAGAGTCTGGAGGTGTGCGAAATCATTAAAAGTAAGCCTTTGATTTTTAACCTTAAGATCTGACTTCCAAAATCGGACTTCTAAAGGTAGCGGTGCAGTTTGAAAATCGCCGTCCCTCAGCGGCTAAAGCCGCAATAAAAATGCAAGGCTTGCGGCACGGCTGAACAGTTTGCTGAAAAACTAGATTGTTCGTCGCGTCGTTCCCTCAGCGGCTAAAGCCGGCACTGAAAATAGGCGTTTATCGCAGCGGTAAACCGCTGCGCCACCCAAAAACAAGAGCAAAAGCGGTAAACCGCTGCGCCACCCAAAAGCAAGAGCAAAAGCGGTAAACCGCTGCGCCACCCAAAAACAAGAGCAAGAGCGGTAAACCGCTGCGCCACCCAAAAGCGAGACCAAAATCGAGTTTTTCAACAAACTGTAAAGCCGTGCCCTTTCAAAGCCGCTTCAAACTGCACCACTACCCTTCTAAAGCTTAGCTTCTAGAAGTTGGCTTCTAGAACTTAACCTGGGTTCCGTCGCCAATCGGCTTGCCATTCGACGAATTGATTGCAACCACATCTTTGCCGGCGAGCCCGTGCGTGATTTCCACTTGCGTAAGATTGGAAAGCGAAGTCTCGACTTCGCGGCGCTTGAGTTCGTGGCCGGAGACCAGCAGAACATAAGGTTTAGAATCGTCCATGCGCACCGCCTCGCGCGGCACTACCAGCACGTTATCGTGTTGACCGGCGACGATGGTCACACCCACGTTAATGTTGGGTAACAGTTTCAGATCTTTGTTATCTACGATGCTGGTGGTCTCGCCCACGTTGCGTGAACCGTGCAACTTTACGGTGGATGGGATGGCAGTCACGGTGGTCCGCCAGACCCGTCCGGGAACAGCGTCCCAGGTCACCTCCATCGGTTCGCCAGCAGCCAGTCGGGCTACATCGGGCTCATCGACGAAGGCGCGGACCACGACGCTTCGCAGATCCGCCAGTTGCAGCAGCAGTTCTCCGGCCGCGACGAAACCGCCTTGCTTTACCGGCAGAGAATACACGATGCCGGCAAAAGGAGCGCGGACATTGGATCTCGCGAGCACGTCCTCGGCGGCATCGTAGGCGGCTTGCGCTTCTTCCTGTTGCGCCTTGACGCGCGCTAACTCGCCATTCGAATAGCGTTTCGTCTGTTTTTGACGGAGAAAGGTGAGTTGAGCATCGGCGCGCGCCAGCGCGTTTTCCGCTTCCCGCACTTCTCCGGCAGAAGCTGCGCCCTGTTGCTCAAGTCGTTTCAGCGCATCCAAATTGTGCTGCGCGGAATCGCGGTCGGTGTTGGCTTTCACCAGTTGCGAGTCGAGGCTCAGCATTTCTTCCTGGGTTCCGCCGCGCTCCGCGGCGCTCAGGTCGGCCTGCGCGGCTTTCAACTGGGTTTGCGCGCGAGCAGCTTGAACGCGCGCGTCGGCGTCATCCAAAACCACCAGCAGTTCGCCCTGCTTGACGGAGTCGCCTTCCTTGACCAGAACGCGCCGCACACCGGTCGAAATCGGGGCGTGGGCCTCGAAGCTGCGAATCGGCTCGATTTTTCCGTTGGTGGAAACCAGGCTGCGAATCGTGCCTTGCTCGACCACCGCGGTGCGCACCGGCACGGCATCATCTGCGTGATGGAAAACGAACGCAGCCATTACCGCCACCCCCGCCAGAATCGCCAGCGAAGTCAGCCACCAGCGTCGCGGCTGGTGTCCCGAACTGTTTCCATTCAATGGCATGCACGGAAAAGCGTAAGCATCAATGTATCATCCATGCGCTGCGGGAGAGCAGGCGAATGCGCGCTGCGGACTTAGCCGATTAGATGCCCCGCCCAGCTCGTTTGATCTACCTCGTTTGATGTACAAGGTAGAACGACACAGGGCAGGCGCCCCAGCTAGGTACAATGATCAGATGCAAAAGTCTGTCCGTCCCAAATCTGCTCATTCCAAATCTCCCCGCTACACTGCGGAACACGCCAGTGCCGGGCTCGATCACGATTTCCCGGAAATTGAAACCTGGCCCAACCAGTTTCCCGGATATGAGATTGTGGTGGACGATCCGGAATTCACGTCGGTTTGTCCGAAGACGGGTTTGCCGGATTTTGGCAATATCGTGATCCGCTATGAGCCCGATCGCTGGTGCCTGGAGTTGAAGTCGCTGAAGGAATATCTGCAGGCGTATCGCAACCTCGGCATCTTCCAGGAAAACATTGTGAATCAGATATTGGAGGATGTTGTGCGCTGGGCGAGGCCGGTGTGGGCCGAAGTAAAAGGTGAGTTTCGTCCGCGCGGAGGCATTTCAACCGTAGTCGTTGCGCGCTGGCCGCGTGGCAAGAAAAGCCCGAAGTGATTGGGAGTGGAGACTAGCAGAGACGTTCCGCCCCCAATTCAGCGGGAGGCGGCCGCCGCTCGTGGTTTGATCAGTTCGATGTCGGTCGCGTGTTTTGCCTTAATGCGGCTGATTTCGTAAGCTCCCTGCAGGTTCAGCCAGAACTGTTCGGTCGTTCCGAAGAAACGAGACAAACGGACCGCGGTATCGGCGCTGATGCCACGCCGTTCGAGAACAATGTCATTCACGCGCGGCGGGGGCACGTGCAGCCGTTTGGCTAATTCGTAAGCGGAAATGCCCATCGGCTTCAGGAACTCCTCACGCAGAATTTCGCCGGGATGAATTCTCCAGTTCGGTATGCCTTTTCTGATAATGCTCATACTGGTTCGCCTTAATGGTAGCCTGCGATTCCAACTTCGTCGTGCTATATTCGCTCGACCTGTGCCCGATCAGAAACTTCACGCCCGCACCGCTCTGCTCGTGCTCACCGCGCTCAATCTGCTGAATTATGCGGATCGCAATGTGCTGTTCGCGGTGCAGCCTTTAGTGCAGGATGAATTCCACCTCAGCAAGGTCCAGATCGGATATCTCACCAGCGCCTTCCTGGGTTTCTACATGCTCGCCGCGCCGTTCGTGGGACCGCTGGCGGATCGCTACTCGCGCAAACTGATTATTTTTCTGGGCGCCATCTTCTGGAGCGGGCTCACGCTGCTCACCGCCTTCACCCACAACTACACGGAATTGCTGGTCCGGCACACGCTGGTGGGAATTGGCGAAGCGACGTTTGTAACCATTGCACCTACTTTTGTGGCCGACCTTTTCGCGGAGAAGATGCGCGGACGCATCCTGGGCATATTCTATCTGGCGATTCCGGTCGGGTCCGCTGCGGGATATCTGCTGGGTGGCAATCTGGCTCCGCACTATGGCTGGCGATTCCCCTTCTACATTGCGGCGGCGCCGGGATTTCTGTTGGGCATTGCGGTCCTGTTTTTGAAGGAGCCGGAGAGGGGGCAATTTGATTCGGGCGCGGAGACTCCCGAACGCGCGACCATACTGGGTCTGGCGCGCAATCCGGCATTCTTGACTGCCACGCTGGGCATGGCGGCGATGACGTTTTCGCTGGGCGGAATTCAGGTCTGGATGCCGCAGTTTCTCTACAGCGAGCGCCACTACTCTCTCGCCCAGGCCAACTTTATTTTTGGCATCATCATCGTGGTGGATGGCATTGTCGCGTCACTGGCCGGTGGATGGTTGGGTGATTATCTGTTGCGGCGGATGAAGAGCTCTTATTACCTGGTTTCGGCTGCCAGCATGGCGCTCGGTGTGCCCGTGATGATTGTGGCCTTGTTTGCCAGGGGTCGCGCCATGGTGCCGGCGATTGCGGTTGCAGCTTTCTTTTTGCTCTTGAATACATCGCCGCTGAATGCCGCGGTGATCAACTCGGTTGGCGCCCATATTCGCGTCACCGCGATCGCCGTGAACATTTTCATCATTCACATCCTGGGCGACGTGCCCTCGCCTACCATGATGGGATGGGTTGCCGACCGGCGCTCGTTGCAGGCCGCGTTCATCTTGCCGGTGATTGCCATGGTCATCTCGTCGATAATTCTTTTCTACGGCATGCGCTTTGCGCCCCCACTGCGGATTGGCGAAGAGGCAGCATCGCAGCTTCCCTCAGGAGCATCTTCCTAGCAGAATGCATTGGCCAACAACTTACTGGGTGTGGGCAAATTGGATTGCCGGCGGCATCCTGGCAGCAGCCTGGTTTTCGCGTCTTGTGGATGCGGCGCTTGGAATGCCGCATGTCGCCGATATTGCGCGCCCGGAATGGGACCGCAAGTCCGCGGGCGAGAATGGCGAGCCTCGAGTCAGCATCATCGTGCCGGCGCGCAATGAGGCGGAACACATTCGCGAAACGCTGGTGCAGTTGCTGAAGCTCGATTATTCGAACTACGAGATCATTGCCGTCGATGATCGCTCGACCGACCGCACGGGCGAGATCATGGAGGAGGTTGCTCAGAATGACTTGCTGCAGCGTGCGGACGCGACGGCGCAGCGAGAGGCGGACAAGAGTGCCCGCCCTACACGGCTGAAAGTAATTCATATTTCTGAGTTGCCGTCGGGCTGGTTAGGCAAGACGCATGCGATGTGGACGGCCGGGCAGCAGGCGACGGGTGACTGGTTGCTCTTTACCGATGCCGATGTCGTGTTCAAGCCCGATTCGCTGCGCCGCGCCATTGCCTACGCCGAGGCGGAACGAGCCGACCACGTCGTTTTGTTTCCGCGCATGATCATGAAGCGGCCGGGAGAGAGAATGATGATCGCTTTTTTCCAGGCGCTCTTCGTTTTTGGTCACCGCCCGTGGAAGGTTGCCGATCCCAAGTCGCAGGACCACATGGGAGTCGGTGCTTTCAATCTGGTGCGGCGCTCGGTTTATGACGCGGTCGGTACATACCATGCGTTGCGCATGGAAGTGGTCGACGATATGAAACTGGGCAAGGTTATTAAGAACGCGGGCTTCGTCCAGCGCAACGTTTTTGGCGAGGACCTGATTTCTCTGCACTGGGCCAAGGGCGCGTTTGGCATCGTGAACAATCTCACTAAGAATTTTTTTGCCGTGCTTTCTTTCCAGTGGCCGCGCACGGTGGTCTCCATCGTGGGTCTGGGATTTTTGAATCTGGGGCCATTTCTTGGCGTCTGGCTGGCCCATGGATGGGCGCGGGTTCCTTATGCCATCGCGCTGGCTTCTCTGTTTGGTATTTATTACGGAATGTCGGGCATGTCGTCGATCCCGCCCTATTATTTTTTCTTGCATCCGGTGAGCAGCAGTCTGTTTATGTATACGCTATTACGCTCCATGGTTCACACGCTGGCGAACGACGGCATCGTGTGGCGGGGAACTAAGTATCCGTTGGAAGAGTTGCGCAAGGGTATGGTGTGAGATAAGTCGCAAATAACCGTGACAACACAACGACTAACAGCGCATCCCAGATGTTAGCGCGCTTGAATTTTTATGGTTCGTCCGGATCTTCAATCGACATCGGCTCTTCGTTCTTGGTGTACTTTTTCTTGGGTTCTTTGGCGTGCTTGGGTTTCCCGGCGCTGTAGTGGCCTGCTTTCTCCACATCGTAATC
>Ga0074044_10004130_pt1 | contig 12106 bp, 13 predicted proteins | sample BogForMeECP23OM1_FD_94443 | JGI IMG/M metagenome (GOLD analysis project Ga0074044, IMG submission 94443) | Bog forest soil microbial communities from Calvert Island, British Columbia, Canada - Bog Forest MetaG ECP23OM1 | ecosystem: Environmental > Terrestrial > Soil > Wetlands ...
ATGAAGCTCGGCTAAGCTATGCGTAGATGGTGGTTTGATTCACGTGGCGATCAGGTTACTTGGCGATCAGGAGCACACAATGGGTTCAGGAGCACACAATGGGTTCAGGAGCACACAATGGGTATTGACCTCGCAATGGTGAATTGGGTCTTCGTTGTCGTGATGGCGGCGCTGGCGTTCGTCGCAGCATTGCTCGGCAACCTCATTGCGTTTAGAAACCGTTTCGTCGCCGCCATCATCGCTGGAGTGCTGTTTGCGGCGTTCTTCGTAGCGTGGAACTACTATCCCCACAATTTCGGGCTCCCGATTATTAAAACAATTGGGACCGATGGCGGTGCAGGCTAGTTGACCTTTGCGCCGAGCCGGATATGGCTAGCTAGCTGTCAGCCGGCAGAAATGGAGCGGTCATGAACAAGGTCTATGCGGACGCTCGCTCCGCGGTGGCCGGGTTGCTTAAGGATGGCATGACCATCATGGCCGGCGGCTTCGGCCTGTGTGGCATCCCCGAGGCCTTCATCCTTGCGATCCGGGACTCCGGGGTCAAGAACCTGACCGTCATCTCCAACAATTGCGGGATTGACGGCGTCGGCCTTGGCATCCTGCTCGACACCCGGCAAGTTAAGAAGATGATCTCCTCCTATGTCGGGGAGAACAAGACCTTTTCCCAGCAGTTTCTCGCGGGCGAACTCGAGATCGAGTTCAATCCGCAGGGCACGCTCGCCGAGCGCATCCGCGCCGGCGGTGCCGGGATTCCTGCGTTCTTCACCAAGACGGGGGTCGGCACCCAGATCGCGGACGGCAAGGAAGTGCGCGAATTTGACGGTAAGCGTTACGTGATGGAGCACGGCCTCGTCGCCGACCTGTCGATCGTTCATGCCTATTGGGGCGATACCGAGGGCAATCTCGTCTATCGCAAGACGGCGCGCAACTTCAATCCGCCGATGGCGACCGCGGGCAAGGTGACCGTCGCCGAGGTCGAGCACCTGGTGCAGCCCGGCGACATCAACCCCGACCACATCGTCACGCCGGGCATCTACGTGCAGCGTATCATCCACGTGCCGAACGCGACCAAACACATCGAGCAACGCACCGTCCGCAAGCGCACCAAGGCTGATGCGCCGGCCGGAACAGGAGAGGAAGTCTGATGGGAGGCGAACTCTAATGCCCTGGACCCGCGATCAGATGGCGGCCCGCGCCGCCAAGGAGCTGCAAGACGGCTTTTACGTCAATCTCGGCATCGGCATTCCGACGCTGGTGTCGAACTACATCCCGGACGGCATGAGCGTGCAGTTGCAATCCGAGAACGGCATGCTTGGCACCGGCCCGTTCCCGTTCGAAGGCGAGGAGGACTCCGACCTCATCAATGCCGGCAAGCAGACCGTCACCGAACTGCCGACCACCAGCTATTTCAATTCGGCGGATTCCTTCGCCATGATCCGCGGCGGCCACATCGATATTGCGATCCTCGGCGCCATGCAGGTGGCCGAGAACGGCGACCTCGCCAACTGGATGATCCCGGGAAAAATGGTCAAGGGCATGGGCGGCGCCATGGACCTCGTCGGCGGCGTCAAGAAAGTCGTCGTCGTCATGGAGCACTCGGCCAAGAACGAGTCGAAGCTGTTGCACCGCTGCAACCTGCCGCTCACCGGCGCCGGCGTCGTCGACATGGTGATCACCGACCTCGGCGTCTTTACCGTCGACCGGTCAGGCGGCGGCCTCACGCTGATCGAGCTGGCGCCCGACGTGACGCTCGACGAGATCAAGAAGAAGACCGAAGCGAGCTTCAAGGTCGCCAATACGCTTAAGCAGTAAGCGGGAACGGCTTCGCGCCTAGGCGCGCAGCGGATCGATCACTTCGAGAAACGGGAACCGATGGAAATCGGTGTCCCGCGTGCAGATTTGCTTGATGCCATGCTCGCGCATGAGAATGGCGGTATGGGCGTCGTGGAGGATATTGCCGGCACTATCGATCGTTCTTGGGATCGTAAAGGCTGTGGTCGTCCATGGCATCATAAAGCGCGTCGCGGTCGGCGATATCGACAAGTTCGCCTCCGCCGTTGAACGTCGGCAGCGGCTTCATTTTTGTCCGCTTCTTTTGCGCGCGGAGCAGCAGCCGCAGCGCCGTCTCGACCAGTTCCGACATGGTCCGGCCTTGCCGCGCGGCTTCGCGTTTCAGCTCGGCCATGACGGTGTCGTCGATGTTGAGCGTCGTTTTCATATGGCAAACCACATCGTAGATACGGCTATATGGGAAGCGGTGCCACGATGCTCAAGGCATAGCTGGCCTCGGCTACGCGCTTAGCCTGGACGTGACTTCACTGCTCCCTCGCTTGCGGTCAATTCCACCACCAAATGGTCGCGATGCTCGCGGCCATATTCGTCGACCACGCGCACCGCAATGCAGTGGGTGCCGGCTTCGAGATCGGCCGGCAGTCGTGCCGACCAGATATGCGACGAGGGCTCGGCCTTGACCCAAGGTTTCTTCGTCGCCTCGTTGCGGGCGAAAACCTCCTCGACAAAGGGGTCCGGTCGGACGATGCGCTCCATCGTGATCGGCGCGCGCCCCGCAATGCGATATTCAACCGACGTGCGCGGACCGCCGTCGAAGAAATTGACGATGAGCTTCGTTGCGAACGCGCTGTCCTGCGGCAGCGGTGAGCCGAGCAGCTCGCCCATGCGGAATTCGCGGTAAAGCTCCTTGCCGTCGCGGTGAAATTCGGAGTCCAGCACGATCCGCATTTGCCGCGAATGGGGCTCGTTCGCCGGCTGGAACCGGGTCGAATAGGCCTGCCCGTCGACCGACAGTATATGAAAGCCATTCGGGCTGCCGTCACGGCTGTCAGCAACCGCAATACCGCGATGATCGTAGGGACCGCTCCACCACGAGCCCGACACCGCGGTCATCACATGGTGATGGTGCGGCGCCGGACCGGTGAAGCCGTCTACGGCGCTGAAATAATGATGCTCGGTCGTGTGGGTGTGCCCCGACAAGCTGACCGTATTCGGGCGGCCGGCGATGAGTTTTAGGAAGTCGCCGCGATCGACAGTGTTCATCACGGGAGTCGCAGGGTCCACATAGGTCTGCAGCGGAATATGCATGCAGGTGACGACCAATTTGTCGGCCGGATATTCCTTGAGCACGTTGGCGATGAAGTCCAGTTGCCGCTCGCCGATGCGGCCCTCGTACCTGCCGCCGCCGTGCGGCTTGGTCGCATCGAAGCCGAGATAATTGACATTATCGAGCATCAGGAACAGCGCGCTGCCGTATTCGAACGCATAATAGGTCGGGCCGTAAGTCCGCTTGAATGTCTCCCGCGAATATTTGGCGCTTGGCGCCTCGAAATTGAGATCGTGGTTGCCGCCAATATTGTACCACGGCAGGCCGATCTGGCCGATGATGCGGTTTAATCGCGGATAGAGCGACAAATCATCGAACATGATATCGCCGGTGGTCATGCCGAATGCCGCCATAGTGCCGATCAACCCGTTGACCACGTCGTCGCGGATGAAGTCGACTTCGGCCTGACTTTCCGGCTGCGGATCGGTGAAGACAATGACGTCGAATTTTTGCGGCTCATCGACCTTCTGCAATGGGAAGTCGACTGAATCCGGCAGCGGGCCGGTCGGATCGATGCCGCGAAATCGCAGATTGAGGCTTTGCGGCGAGCCGGCCGGCTGATGAATGTAATAAAAACGTGGCAGCATCCCGTCGGCGACCGGCACGGCATAGCCGGTCGGTTTAATGACGAAGATGATGCTCTCGTCGTCGACCGGAAGCGTGTAGCGTCCGGCGCCATCGGTCTTGACGACGTCACGGCCGTTCGACACCAAAACGCCGGCAATGCCCGGATCGCTCGCCTGACGGCGGACACCGCCCGAGCGGTTCTCGTAAACAGTGCCGGATACCGTGCTGACGTTCTCGGCGGCAAGGATCCGGCCGACTGGAGTCACGGCGGCCGCGATGGCGGTGGCTGCCCCGTACTTCACGACATCGCGGCGTGAGGGCGCGTAATCATCGCAAGAGAAACTATCGCCGAAAGTCCTCATGGCTGCATCCTCCGCTGCCCGTGTGTCACGATCCCCTCGAGTGATCATTGCAACATATTCGATATGGCTGGCGGCAATATGACGAGTGCCAATCTGGCCAGGGCGTGTGCTTTTTCTGCACCATCGCGCGCATAAGTGATTCTACTGGCAGTATTAAAACCTGCCGCGCTCTTCGCTAAGACTTCATCGCTGCGCGCGTCATACTCGCCTCGCTGCACGATGGAGAGGTGAATGGCGCGCCGCGTCGTGGCAGATCAACCTGTATTCCTCTCGACCGCGCCGGCCAAGCAGCGCGATCGCCGGCTCGCGCTCGCGGTCGTCGTCGTCTCGTTGCTGATCTTTCTCGGCTTGGCCCCGTTTGCCAAGCAGCCGTTGCCGCGGCTATGGGCGTTCATACCGATTTACGAATCGGCACTCACTATCAGTGACGTGATTACGGCCGCCATACTGCTCATCCAGTTCAACATTTTGCGGTCCCGCGCGCTTCTGGCGCTGGCCTGCGGATACCTGTTCACCGCGCTCATGGCGGTTGCGCACGCGCTGACTTTTCCCGCCCTGTTTTCGCCGACGGGATTGCTCGGTGCAGGCCCACAAACGACCGCATGGCTTTACGTGTTCTGGCACGGTGGATTTCCGCTCACCGTCGTCTGCTATGCCCTGCTCAGGGATCGAAAGGACGCAGCGGATTCGCGAGCAAAGTTCGGCCAACCGGCCCTGCTGTTGAATGTTGGCGCTGTCATTGCGGCGGTCGTTTGCCTGACGCTGCTGGCGACGGCCGGCAAAGCGTTGTTGCCCGACGTCTTGACCGGCGGCGTTAACGGTGTCGGGCTGGTGGTCGTCGTAAGCGCGGACTTGGCGCTGACGGCCGTAGCGCTGCTGATGGTGTGGCTGCGGCGGCCGCACACCGTGCTCGACCTGTGGCTGATGGTCGTGATGTGCGCGTGGTTGTTCGATGTGGCGCTCAGCGCGCTCCTCAATGGCGCACGCTTCGATCTGGGTTTCTATGCCGGCCGCGCCTACGGATTTCTGGCCGCCACCTTCGTGCTGGTTGTCCTGCTGCGCGAAACGGGAGCCCTGTACGCGCAACTCGCCAGCCTGTTCGAAACAGAGCACCACGCGCGCCGGCGCGAGGCCGAGGAGCGCCGTCGTATCTTCGAGACCTCGCTCGACCTGATCCTGGTCGTCGACCGGCAAGGCACCCTCATTCGGGTCAGCCCGAGCTCGGCGGCGATTCTCGGTTATGAGCCCGCCGACATGGTCGGCCGCAACGCTGCCGATTTTGTCCAACTGGACGACCTCGACGCCATCCGCAACGAGATGCGCCGCGCCTGTCTCGGCCACCTGATCCACAACTTTGCGACGCGGTACGTTTCCAAAGCCGGACGCATCGTGACGCTCGCTTGGTCGGGGGTGTGGTCCGAGCCCGAGCAACGGCATTTCTTCATCGGTCGTGATGTGACCGAGCAGAAACGCATCGAGCGCATGAAGGACGAATTCATCGCGACCGTGAGTCACGAATTGCGGACCCCGGTGACGGCGATCGCAGGTCCGCTCGGCCTCTTGGCTGGCGGCGCCGCCGGCGAGCTGCCGGACCGGGTCAAACGTCTCGTCACGCTGGCGCACAGCAATAGCAGCAGACTGGCGCGGTTGATCAACGACATTCTCGACGTCGAAAACATCGAGTCGGGGAAAATGACGTTCAATTTTCAGCAGGTCGACGTGAAGAGTCTGGTCGAACAGGCGATCGAGGCCAATCGCGCATTTGCCGAAAAATTCGGCGTGCCGGTGCGCCTGGACACTGGCATGGATAGTGACTTGGCCGACGCCGCCGTTCGCACCGATCGTGAGCGGCTCATGCAGGTCCTCACCAATCTGCTGTCCAACGCGGTCAAATTCTCGCTGCCCGGCGAGGAAGCGGTGGTCTCAATCGAAACGCGGGACAATCACGTCCGGATCGCCGTGCGCGATCACGGCCCCGGCATCCCCGACGAATTCAAGGCTCTTATTTTCGAAAAATTCGCGCAAATCGATGCGACCGACGCGCGGCAGAAAGGCGGCACCGGCCTCGGCTTGAGCATCGTCAGGCAGACCATGATCCGGCTGGGCGGCAGCGTCGGCCACGTTGCCGCAGCTTCGGGAGGCAGCATTTTCCATATCGATGTGCCGCGCTGGAATGCGGAATCGATGCTCGATCGCACGTCGGTGCGATCGAGCGATGCGGCTTAGCGGCCGCGCTCAGTCGCCGGTAATCGCAATGCGGATCGCGTTGACCGGAATGCCGCTGAGCTCAACGATGAACGGTTGCGCCGCCAACTCGAACTTCACGCTTTTGCGGATGCCGTCGCAGCCCGTCGCACCGCTAAAAGCGGCCGATTTCACGGAGCGCCGGTCCTGTACGACGTCAACCCAGCCTTCGGACGACAAGCTGACCTTATACGTTCCGCCCTGTGAGGGCGCCGCAAGCTGGACGAAGCCGGCAAACGACGCCGGCGATTTCGGCGCCCGTTCCGGCGGCATGGGAAGTTTGGCGTCGGCGAACGGCACGAGAGCGACGCTCACGGCGACGGGAAGCGGATGCGTCACGCTGCTACCTGACGCCGCCGTCGGCACGTCCGTGCCGGTCAGCATCGCCCGTTCCTGATCGAGCGGCCATTTGAATTTGTCGCAACCGATGGGCTCCTGCGCGAAGCAGGGCCCGGCCGCCAACAAGGCCACAAGTGCGATGAGCGCGGATCTCATGACAAAATCCTAGTCGATCGCGATCATGACATCGGATGCCTTGATGACGGCGATTGCCTCGACGCCGACCTTCAATCCGAGTTCATCGACCGCTTCATTGGTGATCGAGGCCGTAATGATTTCGTCGGGCGCGATTTCGAGACGGATATGCGCCGTCGTGGCACCCTTTTTCACTTCCAATATTTTGCCGTTGATCTGATTGCGGGCGCTGATTTTCATGGCGTTTTCCGTTCCTTCAATAGCACATGCCACGCGGCAACGCCGCGCCGGCGGTGAAACGTCGTTCGGGGAGCGACCGTTCCGGAAGCGCATTCCGGACGCCAAGACGCGCTTACGGCGCATCGGCGGTCGATGGGCATCATAGCGAACTTGGTCTGGCGCTACAATCGCAGCGGATCGAGCACTTCGAGAAATTGGAATCGGTTGAAAGTGGTGTCCCGTGTGCAAATCTGCTTGATGCCGTGCTCGCGCATGAGAATGGCGGTGTGCGCGTCGTGGCGGATATTCCCGGCAAGATGCGGCAAGTTTGCAATCACCTCGCTGGCAACGTCCGCATGGCGTTGTGTCGGGACGAGAATGCCGAGGCCCGGCGAGATAAGCAGCGCTGTGACAAACTCCCATGCTGTCGATGCGTTCCATGGCCGACGCAAGGCCCGTGGGCGCGTCGTCACGCGGAGAAACTCATAAAGGATTGGCCACGTCGTGTACCAGGCATCAGGTCGTCGCCGCGACGCGGTCTGCGCCATGCGCGTTACCGCCTTGCTGGACGGCAACAACGATGCGACAAGCGGCGATGCAATCGGAGAAAAACGCCCATGCGCACTGTCACAGTTGAAGAACACTTCTCGGTTCCGGCTCTCGCCAGCCGCATCGATAAAGAGGCCATCAGCCGCCGCGGTTACCGGCCGAGAAAACCGCGCCCGAACGTCCCGAATCCGCTCGAGCTGCTGCCCGAGATCGGCGAGCGCCGCCTGAAGTTGATGGATGACGCGGGCATTACGGTGCAGGTGCTCTCGACAAGCGGTCCCGGCCCCGATCTCGTACCAGGCCCCGACGGCGTCGCCCTGGCCCGCGAGCTGAACGAATATCTGGCCGCGGCCGTCGCACGCCATCCCGATCGCTTCGCCGGCTTCGCCGCGCTGCCGATGCAAAGTCCCGATGCGGCCGCAACCGAGTTCGCGCGCGCCGTGAAGGACCTGGGTTTCGTCGGCGCCATGGTCAACGGCACGACCGACGGAAAATTTCTCGATCATCCGAGCTATGACGGCCTGCTCGCCGCCGCCGTGCAGCTCGACGTGCCGATCTACATCCATCCGCACATTCCGCCCGCACCGGTGCGGCAGGCCTATTTCTCCGATCTGCCGGGTGACACCGGCCGCGTGCTCGAAACCGCAGGCTGGGGCTGGCATTCGGAAACCGCGGTTCACGTTCTCCGCATGGTGCTGGCCGGAACGCTCGACCGCCATCCGCGGCTCAAGCTGATCATCGGCCATATGGGCGAAATGCTGCCGATGATGCTGGACCGCGCCGACCAGGTGTTCAGTGCCGATGCCGACAACCTGAAGCGGCCCGTCAGCCGCACCGTCCTCGACCAGGTCTGGATCACGACCAGCGGTATTTTCAACGAGCCGCCATTTCTCGCCGCGCTGCTCACGTTCGGGATCGACCGCATCATGTTCTCGATCGACTATCCCTATTCGGCGAATGCATTGGGTCGCGGCTTCCTCGATCGCCTCTCGCTGGCGTCCGCCGACATGGCCAAGCTCACCCACGGCAATGCCGACGCACTGCTGAAGCTGAAAGTCCGGTCTCGGTGAGAAGATAGCCTGCGCGCACGCGGCTTGGCGCTCGGCAGGTCTGCCATGCGCCAAGCTGCAAAATGACAACGGGCGGGTTTGCCGGTATTGACGATCAGTCGTTCCGTCGGGGACGCTGCGAGCCGGACAGCGCAGCGGATCGAACGTTCATGGGCGTGAAAGTCGGCGGCGAAGGCGTTAGACCGCCTGGGGGGCGGCAGTCGCTTGCCGCCAGGATTTCTGCTCCGCCCGTTGCTGCGCCGGTCGCGTCGACTGTCGATCCTGAGCCGCTGACCCACCGGGAAAAGCGGCTCATCGTCATGAGCATGATGCTGCCGGCTTTTCTCGGCTCGGTCGACCAGTCGATTCTGGCGAGCTCACTGCCGACTATCGGACGCAGCCTCGGCGACGTGCATGATCTGCCCTGGCTGATCACATCCTTCCTGATCGCCTCGACCGCGCTGACGCCGCTCTACGGCAAGTTCGCCGATATCCATGGCCGGCGCTCTTCGCTGTTGATCGCGCTCGGCATTTACATGACGGGATCGCTCATCTCGGCGTCGTCTTCGAGCATGCTGATGCTGATCTGCGGCCGCATCGTGCAGGGTTGCGGCGGCGGCGGGCTGACCACGACCGCAACCATGATCCTCGGTGACATCGCGGCGCCGAAAGATCGCGCCAAGTACTATGCCTATTTCTCGATCGCGTTTACGACCGCCGGCGGCTGCGGGCCGGCGCTGGGCGGCTGGATCTGCGACCACCTGTATTGGTGGGTGATCTTCTTGTGGAACTTTCCGCTCTGCGTCTTTGCCGTGCTGCTGGCGCTGACCATGCTGCGTCGGCTGCCGCGCCATGAACGGCCGCACCGGCTCGACTTCTTCGGCGCAGTCCTGGTGATGGCGGCAAGCTCGTCATTCATGCTGGCGCTCAATCTCGGCGGCGTGCGCTATCCGTGGTTTTCCTCGCCCGTTCTTGCGCTGTTGGGATGCTCGCTGGTGCTGGGCGCGGGCTTCGTCGCGCGGTTGCTCACTGCGGTCGAGCCGCTCATTCCGATCGCCATCCTGTCCGATCCGACCGCCAGGCTCACCATGGTGGCGCATTCATTCGGCTGGGGCTCGATCCTCGGCCTCAACATTTTTCTGCCGATGTACCTGCAAAGCGCGCTCGGCTGGTCGGCGACGGCATCAGGATTGAGCCTCGTGATCCTGATGGTCACGCTCAACGCGAGCGCCGGTCTGTCCAGCCAGCTCATTGGCCGCGTCAAGCATTACAAGCTGCTGCCGATCGTTTTCCTTTTCATTGGCGTCAGCGCAATTCTCGCGCTGGCGTTTTCGGCTGCCGGGATGAGTTCGCTGCGATTCGAGATCATCTTGTTCTTGATCGGCGTCGGATTTGGGCCGACCGCCCCGCTGACGCAGGTCGCGCTGCAGAACACCGTGTCGATCCATCATTTGGGCTCGGCGATCGGTACCATGAATTTCGCGCGCACGCTCATGGGTACGATCGTGGTCGCCGTATTCGGCGCCATCGTGCTGACAGGGGTGTCGACCAATGCGCCGGCCGACATATTGGGCCAGCGCGTCATGGCGGGAACGTCGGTCGCCACCTTTGCCGACGTGTTCTTTGCCGCCGCCGGCACGCTGACGGTCTCATTCCTGGCGATGATCCTGCTTGAGGAGAAACCGCTGCAGGCAAGGCTCCCCGGCGCACGTTCATAGCAAGGTGCGATCCGCATGCTTGCGTCAGAGCGCTGTTCCGGAGCAATTTGGCAACTTCTCGGCCCCGACGCAGTGCGGGCTGCTCGGGAAGGCTTAACTAACTGGCTGAAAATAAAGATGTTTCTTCATATTCGCGGACGTGTGCGGGGAGTCGTGAAATTCTTCACCGGCATGTGAACCTTGCGGTCGCAACCGGCAACCAACTGGATGAGCTGACCTAGGGCGATGCAGGCACCGGCAGACGAATTGCTGATTGGCCGAATCGCGCGCGGCGACCGGCTCGCGATGCAGGTACTGTTCGCGCGGCATCATGTGCGCATCTATCGCTTCGTGCTTCGTCTGATGCGGGACGAGATGGCGGCGGAGGACGTGATTAGCGAGGTGTTCCTGGATGTCTGGCGTCAGGCCAGTCGGTTCGAAGGCAGAAGCGCCGTTTCGACTTGGCTCATCGCCATCGCCCGCTTCAAGGCACTCTCCATGCTGCGCAAGCGGCGAGAGGCGGGCCTGGACGAGGAGACGGCGGAATCGATCGAGGAGCCTTCGGACGACCCCGGACTTGCCATCGAGAAGCTCGACAAGGGCGAGAAGCTACGAAAGTGCCTCGCCGCATTGTCGCCTGACCACCGGGAGGTGATCGATCTCGTCTACTACCACGAAAAATCGGTCGGGGAGGTAGCGCATATCATCGGCATTCCGGCGAATACTGTAAAGACGCGCATGTTCTACGCGCGCAAGAAGCTGGGAGAGTTGTGCAGAATGGCGGGCATTGATCGAGGTTGGCCATGACGACGAGCGACGGAAAAAACATCGAGCCGACGGAGGTCGAGGCCCTGCTGCCGTGGTATGCGGCCGGGACACTGCGGCGCCGCGACCGCCAGCGGGTCGAGGATGCGCTGCGGAACGATCCCGATCTCGCGCGACACGCCGATCTCGTGCGTGAAGAGCTCGCCGAGACCATTTGCCTGAACGAGTCGCTCGGCGTCCCCTCGGCCCGAGCCATGGATCGGCTGATGGCGGCGATCGATGCTGAGGCACTTGCCGTGCGCAAACGGGGCTCAGCGCGAGCCGTCGCCGGGCGGATTGCGACTTTCATTGCCAGTTTCTCGCCGCGGACGCTCGCCGTTGCGGCCTCCGTTGCAACGCTCGCAATCGCGTTGCAGGCGTTCTTGCTGGTGAGCATGGTCACCAAGCCGCAAGGCTACCAAAATATTGCGACCAATGAGGAGCCGCACCGACACGGCACGTTCGCGATGGTGCGCTTCGCGCGGCAAGCGAGCGCGGCCGAGATCACGAGGTTTCTCGAAAACTACCAGGCCACGCTCGTCGACGGGCCCAAGGCCGGCGGCCTTTATCGGGTCAGGATCGCCGTGACTACTCTCGCCAAGGAAGAGTTCGCGCGCATCGTCTCGCGGATGCAGCAGGAGCGGATCGTCGAATTCGCCGGACCCAGCGAGTAGGCTTCAGCGCCGGCTTACGCCGGATATTCCATCTTTATTGCCATCTTTATTGATCATTGCGGCCGCCGGGTAGCTTATTTCTGCCGCAGCCTTCCGGTATTTAAATACCGTAACATCTGACTAGGAATCCGCTGGAAGAAAAGTTGAACCTTTGCACCTGCGGCCGCGACCAACCTATGGCGGCGATATTTAAGTCGCCATCGGCGCACTTTCCCCCCCCCCCGACGCTAGTCGCCTGATTCAGTCAGATTGAAGGGTATAGATGCTTGAGTTTAATGCGAGCGTCTTTGGTGGTGAAGTGCCAGTCGGATTTGGTGTGGTAGGCATTGCGGTCATGCTGCCAGGCGGC
>Ga0074044_10004132_pt1 | contig 12098 bp, 20 predicted proteins | sample BogForMeECP23OM1_FD_94443 | JGI IMG/M metagenome (GOLD analysis project Ga0074044, IMG submission 94443) | Bog forest soil microbial communities from Calvert Island, British Columbia, Canada - Bog Forest MetaG ECP23OM1 | ecosystem: Environmental > Terrestrial > Soil > Wetlands ...
CCTAGCCTGGGCTGCCGTACCTTACTCATGCGGGTCTCCGCCGAGCGCGCGGGTGACAGCCGGGCAGTACCCGTCCCTGAGGAGCCGGGCCTTCGCGTAACCCTGGATGACGTTCTTGATGTCGGGCCGCTGGAGCAGGACGTGCACTTGCGGGCAATCCCACCGGCTGTTCTTCTCGATCTTCTCGCCGGGTACGCCCAGGACATGCTGGACGGCGACGGCTATATACGAGTGCGCGGCGCCGTTGAACTTACCCTCGTCACCCTCAAGCCAGCGCCTGTAGAAGTGCTTGATCTCCCGCGTGAAGGCCCTCCTGATGCCCTCCAGGGAGTCGTCCGACTCCACTTGCGGCATGATGTTTGCCCGCACCCAGTCCAGGTAGTAGCCCTTAAGCAGCTCGCGGACGTTCCCGCTCGGGTCGTCCAGCATGTGCACGTACTCGGGCCGGTTCCACTTGATGTACTCGCTGACCTGTTCCGGCGTCGGGTCGACCTTCTCCCGTTCGTCCAGCACGACAGGGACGGGTGTTATCTCGTCCAGGTCCATCACGTGGCCCGTCATGCGCCAGGTGGACTCGGGGTCAGTCAGGAGCGGCCCGCGGATCCATTCGGCCACGCGCCTGGCCTTGTCTTCGCTCTGGGGTGCGTACCGGGTGACCGCATCCTTGATGATCCGGTCCAGGTCGTCCTCGCGGCCGCGCCAGTCGTCGCCCTCCGCCTCGCATATCGATACGGCTATGTCGAGCTTGGCTGACGAGCTGAGGCTGTCAGCCGCCTTGGGGTCAAGCTCGATCCCGGCGGCCTTCCCGGAGATCAGGTCCCCGATAGTGAGCAGCCCCTCGAAGTGCTCGTGCATGTTGCAGAGGAACCCGATGCCGTCATTGATGGCGGTGGCCGTGTTCTGGTGCGACTGGTGATAGAAGACGTGGGGCGTGTCGAGGATGGCCGGCGGCACGTGCCGGATCCCGTCGCTGTCAACGTAGGAGACGGCACGGAGAGCGCGGCCGAGTAGCCCCTGGACCGAGAGCACGACCGATCCCTTGCCGTCCACTTGCGCGGTGACACAGCACAGCGGGTTATTGACACCCTCGCGGGCCATTCCCACCACGATCAGGATCCGGGCGTCACCCGCGTGGCATGAGTACCGGAGGGTGACAGGATCGACGCCGCGCCGGTATGCCCGCATCCACGGATGCTTTTCGGGGTCCATCCGCTCGCCGGGTGTCTCCCCGTCGCCCACGAAGATGTGGCGCGCATTCCAGCCGCCGCGCTCCGGGTGCTCCCGCCGGGTGCGTTCCAGGTGTGCCTGGATCACCTTCTGGAGCATCTTGGCCATGGCGATGTTCTCGCAGCGGATTATCAGGTGCGCCGGGTACATCAGGTCGGCTACCACCCGGTCCGGGTCCCGGTGCGGAGCCGGGGTGCCGGGGAGCGCGGCGTCGCACCGTTCCAGCCAGCGGACGGCGGCGCTAGCGACATTCGTGGCAACGACAAGCGCCTGAGGGTCATAGTCAGGATCTGTCACCTGACTGACGGTCCGCTCCTGGCCGGACGCCAGTACGTCGGCGTCAAGCATCTGGACGCCCGTCACGAACCGGTCGCGCTCGTCCTCGTCGTCGGTCAGGTATTTCAGGCTCTGGTCGTGCTCGTGCGCGTCCTGGTAGGTGTACTCCGACAGCAGCACGAAGTCGCGAAAGAGGCTCGCATCCTTGCGGATCGGCGAGCCCGTCATCCCGAACACGACCGACCGCGGCGCGGCCTCGATGATCTTCTGCACCTGACTGTGACCGAAGTGGGTCTCATCAAGGAAGATCAGGGAGAATTTGCCGAGCATCTCGATAATGTCCTTCTTGGGCTGCCCCTTCTTGTCCCAGAACATCTGGATGCACGCGACGACCGCATCCTGCCTGCCGACCCACGTTTCATTACGGAGGTCGTCGTACTGCTCAAGTGCGCTGACGACTGGTGCGTGCGGGAGCAGGCCGTAGCCGCTCTCGGGCGGGATGTCCTTCCGCAGGGACCGGACGATCTCGTCGCGGATGCCCTGCTCCTTAGTGAGGATCAGGATCCGGTCGGCCCGCCGCGTGGCAGCCCAGTTCCGCCGCTGGAGCATGTTGTAGGCATGTGCGACCGCCGGGATGGCCAGGGTCTTTCCTGAGCCGACGATGGCGGCGACTAGGTAGAGCCTGCCCGCTATGACACTTGCGGGCTGAGAGAACCAGTCGGACACCTGCGGGTCAAGGGTGATCAGTTCCATGATGCGCCGCTGCGTGGTGCGCCACCTGATCACCTCCGGCACCTGATCCCAGTAGAAGGACCGCTTCCAGTACCCGTCACCGCGGACGCCCTTGGCGGAATTGTGCGGGACGCACCTGAAGCAGAGGTTGGACAGGTCGTCCGTGCCCGAGTACTTGCGCGGGATGATGTGGTCTACCGATAGGTAGTCCGTCGTCCCGCAGTCGATGCAGCGCGGCGCGTTCCCGTGCAGCCCCAGTAGCTTGTGCCAGTCGTCGAGAGGGAGCCAGTGGGGCCTTCTTAGCGGATGGTTCACCAATGCCGCCCTTTTCCGTGAAGGCGCGAGTCCGCGCCGGCTAGTTATGCCTACCCTACACGTGGCATCAAGGCCACGCCACTAGTATGCCAACCGCTACTAGATGTGGCATACTGGTGACGTGGCCAACTGACATGCCACCATGTAGGAGTGCCGAGCGACATGCCTGAAGTGCTGGAAGCCCACCAGGATTACAAGCGCGCCGACCAGGAGGCGCTAGACCTGCGCGCCCGCGCCCGCGCCCGCCTCGGCCTCGCCATCCTCCGCGAGCGCGATAGCGGCACGCCGCAGGAAGCGATCGCGCGTCGTCTTGATCGCACTCGCGAGCAGGTGCGCCGTTACGAGCAGGCTTACCGCGACTGGCTGCGCGACCATCCGGGCGAATCCCTCGAAGGCTGAGCCGACCCCGGACATGCCAGTGCCGCCCGGGGTCGGCAACCCCCCGGACGGCGGCCGTGCTCCACGCAACGCTCACCGCATCGTCTCCCTCGCTGCGATCTCCCGGATGCGGCGCAGGACCGCCCGTGCCTGCGCGACCTCGAGCCGCTGGCCCTCGAACCGGCTGCCCGGCCCGCTGGTCTCCCGCTCGTAGCTGGCCTCGATGCGGACGAGCATCCCGGCCAGCTCCTCGATGAGGTCGTCGTCGCTCATCCGGCCTTCTCCCTCGCCGCGATCTCTTCCAGCCGGGCGAGCTGGTCACCGCAGCAGATGCACCGGCCGCCGCTATCCGAGTCATCCGGCCAGGAGCGGAACACGTACGCTCCCTGGATCTCAGCCAGGCCGTCCCGCGACGGGTGCGGATCCCAGGCGATACGACCCCCGTCACCCACCACCGCATGCCGCTCCGTGGCGCGCCGCGGGCTGGCCCCGATGATCACGCACCGCCCGTCTGGCAGGCCGCGGCCGATAGGCACCCAGCACCAGTCAAGGCATCGCCCGCGGAGCCACAGCCGAATGGCTGCGTCCCACCACGCGAACGCGCCGAAGTGGGGCACGGCGTCAAGGTCCAGGCCGAGTGCGGACGCCATGGCAGCCTGCACGCAGTTGCCGTAGACCCCGCGCGCGTTCAGGTCAGGGTCGTAGAGGATCGTCTGCGTCACTTCCCGCAGCGGGCCGCAGGGCGTCACGCCACCTCTCCCCTCGCTGCGATCCTGGCTTCCCATGCCAGCAGGGAAGCCCGCGCGATGTCGTCCAGCCATGGCCTCCCGTCAGCAGGAGGGGTCCGGAACCGGCCGCATCCGCATGGCTTGTGACGGCAGTCGCCGCGGTGTTCGGCTGCGGGATGGCCGCATTTACAGAGGGCGGTCATGCGGCACGCTCCGATGCCAGGTGCTCGAGCAGGAACGCCCCGAGGTGCTCAGTCATGTATGGCGGGATGGCCTCGACGAGCTGGTATCCGCGAGAGGCTCCGCCGGCTCCCGAAAACGGATCAACGAGCCGCGGGCGCCTCATGCTGCACCTCCCGTTTCCCATCGCCCCGTAGAGGCGAGAACAGGGAGACCGGCAAGGGCCGCAAGCCGCCGCCCTATGAGCCCGGAGATCAGGTCCGCTGGGCGCCACACGCAAGCGTCCTGCTCGGCCATCACAAGGGCGTGCAGCCACTCAGCCTGGGCGTCGGTCACCTTGCCTCTCGCGGTCTTGAGCTCGCGGTAGATCACGCCATGGCCGACGATGACGAGATCAGGGAAGCCGCTCGGGCTGTGCCGGGAATCGTGCGTGTGGTACCAGAGCAAGCCGAGGTCCCTGATGAGGTGCCGGACGTGGATCTCGAGCTCGTCCTCGCTCATCGCTGCCGCTATCGCCTGGCTACCGGCCGGGGAAGCGCCTGCCGCACGGCTTCGCCCTTCCCCGGCCGGCGTCTTGGTCCGTCCCCGGGCCCGGGCGGCAACACGGTCTGGAGCCGCCCGGGTAACCGGGTCCGGTATCCCCGCCGCCGCCTCTCGGGGCTCTGCGGCCAGCGGCAGCGGGGACGATGGGCCGGGCTCTGCCGGCAGGAGAGAGCCCGGCAGCGAGACCGCAGGGTCTGGGCTCTCGCGGTCCAGGGTCGTGCCGGCCGGTCCGCCCGCCACGGGGGCAGCGGGCGGACCGGAGTCGCCCGCGGACCCCGGCGGTGGGGTCTTACGGGCACCGCGGACGTTACGGGGGTTTCCGTCCGCGGGGTCTATGGGGATGGTCATGATGCGTGCGCTTCCCCTCGGATGTGCGCGAGCGTCTTGACCAGGGCGCCCTTCCAGTCGTTGCGGATGAGCGACGGCGCGTCGCTGGTCTCCGGATTAAGCGCCCCGGCCGTGACTCCCCACGCGGCATACAAGGCGAGCTTCCGGGCTTCCTCATCGCTGCACTCGAACTGGCAGGCGATGTTGACGGGGGTCAGGTACGGCAGTCGCCCTTCCTGCGGACCCTCATAGAACCGGCTCATGTTCTCCGGGGTATACGGCCCCTCGTCCGGGTTCAGCGCCATGACGATGAGCTCGTGCGTGGCGCCGTCGAACTGGCGCTTCGGAGGCGGGAAGCCGGGCGTATCCCGGAGCCTGACGACGGGCATCAGGTACTGGCTCCAGGCGGGATGGGCGCGCGGTGCGGTCAGGAGCCACTGGCAGGCGGTTTCGGCCCACTCGGGGCCATCGCCAAGCGGCCATGTGATCGCGGTCCCGTACGGGCCGTCGAAGCGCTCTTCGGTGCCGGTTAGCTCAGCCATCGCGGCTCTCCCCTCGCTGCTGCTTGTCCCCGTCCGCTTCGGCGAGGATGGCGTCCAGGATCCGCCCGGCCTTGCGCCACGCCCGGACGGCGAGCGTGATGAGGGTGACGCCTGCGCCGGCGAGGAGCCATGCGAGCGTGCTCACGACGGCTCGCCCAGGTAAGCGCGGGCGGCCTTGAGCGCGGGGTCGACGTCGCCCCCGAAGTCGCCGGCAACGAAAGCCGCGCCTTCGGCCCCGTAGGGAGAGGCGGCAAGCTCGTCGTACTGGACCGCCTCGGCCTCAAGCCAGTCAGCGACGGCCAGGGCGACAAGGGGATGCCAGGAGGCGATGTGCACGCTCGCGGCCGGTGCCGTCTCGGCGTCTTCCCAGCACTCGGCGACGGTGAATCCTCCGGGGTCGCTGATGTACTGCGGGTGGCCGCCGAGGTGGCCGCGCTTCATCCGCCACGGGCCTTTCGGTGCCGCCTCGGCCCGTTCCCGCATCAGCGCGGCGGCGCGGCGGATGGTCTCGGCTGGTGTTTCGCTCACGATGCCGTCTCCTTTTTGTGCGCGTTCTGGCACGCTGACGGGCTCCGGCCGCGGCAGGTGGCGCACAACTGGTCGAAGCTGTTGGCGGGGGCGGTCAGGTCAAACTTGGCGTGGCACCAGCAGGAACCGAAGTCCGCCGCGGCCTTGGGCCGGACCTGCAGCCAGCCGTCAGCGACTGCGCGGCGGCTTCCGTCGTGCTCGACGGCCTTGCTGGCGATGAACAGGTCGCTCATGACACCTTCTCCAGGGGAACCGGGCCGGTCTTGACGGCCCCAGCGTCCGGGGTGGCCTTGGTCTCGCGGTTCTGCTGCTGGGCGTCCGCCTTCGGGGATGCGGCGAGCAGGATGCGCCGCCCGTGGACCAGTGACCACAGCGCGCCGATGCCGGCCAGCTCGACCAGCTTCCCGGCGATGAGGCTGGTGATGTACTCGGCGGTGTTCACTGGCCGGGCCTCCGGTCGTGGATGGGGTTGTTACTGATCCGCCGGCCGCGCTGCACGGACTCGTACTCGAGGAACCCGGTGATCTCCAGGACCTCACGGAGCATCCCTGCCGCCGCCTGCGTGTCGCCGTCAGCGGCGATGAGCGCACGGTCGGCGAGGGTGACCTGCGCGCTGCGCCGTTCCGCCTCCGTGAGCGCGGCTTCCTTCAGCAGGGCCACGGTGCGGCTTCCTGACACTTCCCCGCTGTCGTTCACGGCCCGCTCCCCTCGATGACGCTGAGCACGGCGGCCCACTCGCGGCACGGCCCGCACGTGCAGCCGTCCGGATGGGCCTGCTGCTGCCTGTCGCGGCGCTTGCGGACCCGGGCCGCTGCGGTCACGGCGATCAGGGCCGGGAGGACCGTGCACGCCCACCACAGGAGGGCATGGAGGGTGAGGGAGTCCATGGGGCTCATGCGGCCAGCTCCCCCGGCGCCTCAAGCAGGTAGCCCGCACCGTCCGGCCCCTTGCCATCCTCGGCCCGCCAGACCATGACGCCGGAGCCGTGCTCGCTGGCCAGCATCATCGGCAGCAGCCGGGGGTCGGTGCCCTGCTTTGCCCAGAACCCGGCCGCCTCCATGTGCGGGTCACGGGCCTCGCAAAGGTCATGGCAGCGACGGCAGAGAAGGGTGCAGTTCGCGGCGGAGCCGGTGACGGCCAGCTTGCAGCCGCCCATGCCCCGGGCCACGATGTGCTGGAAGTCGCCGGCGTGCGGGCCGAGCCAGCCGCCGCACGCCTCGCAGCGAGCCTCGGCCGGGTCTCCGTTCCCTGCCCTGGTGCGGACCTGGAGCCTGACGGCCGGGCTGAACCCGGTCTTGCCCTTCTTCGTCGCTGCGCTCCTGACCTCCGCGCCGGCGGACAGCAGCCGGACAGCGCGGCTCCACGGAACCGGCTGGAGCCCGGTGTTACGTGCGAGCGGGGTCCTGCGCTCCGGGGGATGGCCGGGCTCCAGGCGCGACGTCCGGCTCAGGGGGGCGGACCTCATGTCGTCCGTCCCGTCACCGCGTCGTAGATGGCGCGGGCAAACCGGGCGTCGCCGAGGGCGGTGTGCCGGTCCTCGGCGCTGACCTTGACGCCCAGCGCGGCCGACAAGTCATCAGACTTCCAGGGCGGCGAGGCCAGCACCCGCAACCGGGTGGCTTCCTCGATCGTCGCCTCGCGGTTCTCCAGGACCGCCGCGTGCCGGTTCAGCCAGCCGGCCGCGAGGTTCTCCACGCAAATCAAGTGATAGTGCCACGCTGGGCAGATGCCGTTGGCCCGCATCCTCGCGCCGAGCACGTCGGCGTCGAAGTTCGGGACGGCGCCGACGAGATGAGCGCCTCGGGTGATCGCCTCGATGAGCCGCAGTGCGTCGTACTCAGTCTCGGTGTCGGTGCCCGTGGACTCGCGGTCCAGCCGGTACTGCGGGTGTCGCTCGTAGAACCGGCCGATCTTCAGCGACATGACATCGGCGTTTGCCAGGTCAAGGTCGCGGTCGTTGACGAACCAGGAGACCTCGCGGTCATCCTCGCCCGGCTCGCGGACGATGAGGCCGACTTCCCATGCCCGCCGGTCAGGCCGGAGTGAGGTAGTTTCCGTGTCGCAGAACACGATGCGCGTCATGGCTTGAGTCCCTTCGGCCAGCGCACGAGCGGCAGTTCCCTCGCGGTCCTGGCGACGTCATCGCAGGCGACGACGAAGGCGTCTTGCATGGCGCCGAGGGCTGCCAGGTCGGCCGCCTCGTTGTCGACCCGCCTCCTGGCCGCAACGATGTCAAGGGCGAGCGTGAGGGCCTTCTCGCGGGCGCCGATGTACTCGGCTAGCTGGGTGCTCACGGCTTCCCGCCCTCGCCCGGCTTGGTCACGTCCGGCCACTCCGGCGGGTCCTCGACGGGCAGCGCGCCGTCTCCGGGGCCGCCCTCCTGCGGGATGCGCTCGCCGTCCGCCGTCACGTCCTCATCGCGCTCAACCTCGCCTGCCACGGCGTCCGGGTAGTCCGGCTGCACGTCGATGGCGTCCTCGGACCAGTCGCTGCGCACGCCCTCGTCGGCGCCCATCGCCCGGGTCAGTTCAGCCGACTTCGGCAGCAGCTTGAACAACTGCCGGATCGCGGTGTTGTGGGTCGGGACCATCTCCCGGCCGGCCAGGAAGGTGTGAGTCGGGGAATCCACCGCAATGCACTTGGTGGGCACCGAGGGGATTTCCTCGATCTGGGCGACGCGCCGGTATGTCGGCACGGTGCGCTCCGTCACCTTGCCGGACTTGCGGCTGAAGGCGAACGGGACCACGCCGGGCGTCCACATCACGCCGTAGCCAGTCGTGGTCTTGCCGTACCCGGTGTACTGCCGCTCCCATCGCGTAATGACCTCGCCTAGGCTGCTCGCCAACTCGGCTACGGCGTCACTCAGGGCCGGGTTGGTGTTCAGGAACCCGACTCGGCCTCGCCCGGCGGCCCACCCGTCGCTGTCCATCAGGCCGGCAAGGAGCGCCCGCCGCTGCGCGACCGAGCCGCGCAGGTACTGGACGGGAACATGCTTGTTGCCCAGCACGCCAAGTTCGGCGAGCGCCTTGCCCATCTTCCTGACGTTCACGTTCACGGCCCTTGAGCGCGGGTCGTGACGTACGGCGCCGACCTCGTATCCCGCCGAGGTGATCGCAGCGATGACCTCGTTCAGGTCGTCGTCCTGCGTTGTCAGGGCTGGCCTGTCGCTGGTGCCGTCGCCGAGCCAGTAGCCGAGTAGCCACGGGTCCAGTGGTAGGTCGGTAGCCGCCGTGTCGATCGGCTGGGCAACAGGGATGGTCACGGTCTGGCCTGTCGCCTTGGCGGCGAACAGTTCGGCGATCGGGTACGGGTGGAACTGCGCGTACCGCTGACGGCCGAGCTTGGCCACCCACAGGTGCTCGTCATCGCAGACGATGGAGTGACCGTTGCCGAAGGTGACCCGGTAGCACTTCTTGTGCTTGATCTCGGAAACGGCCCAGACGCCGACGGGCGAGCCGTCCTGGTCGAATACGGTGTCGCCGGCCTCAAGTGCGCCCATCGTTGTCCAGCCGGTCGGCGTCGGGATGGGCGTGTCGCAGGCTAGGCCCTTGCGGGCCATCGCGTCGTAGTCGGTCTTCCACGGCCCGTCATCCTTCGCCCGCGAGCGGGTGCGGATCTTCTCAACGTCGCTGCGGGACATGACGATGAACGCCGCGCCGCCGTTCGTCATCGTCGCGACGGCATACCAGGCGATGACCGCGCCGCGGTCGGACTTCAGCGAGGGCTTGTGGACCAGCTTCGGCTCAAGCCCGTAGGCGTAGTCGAAGTCGTCCTCGGCGTACACCGTCTGCGCGTCCAGGGACCGGGCCAGCGGCGACTGCCAGAACAGCTTGACCATGCCCTGGTAGCCGATGATGAGCTGGACTTCGTAGCAGTTCTTCCGGCTGTTGCGGAACGGCAGCAGGTATGCCTCGCCAGTCACGCCGGGTTCCAGGCCGAGCTGAGCGCAGGTCATGATCGCGCCGCCGAACGACTGCGGGGTGCACTGCGCCAGCAGCGGGGTCCGGCGGACCTCGGTGAGCATGATCCGGGCGAGCCGGTCGGCGTTCAGGTGCCGGGGCAGGGCGCGGGCGATCTCGCCCTTCATCTGCTCGATGAACTGGGTGACGGTCTGCGGGCCGCCGTTGCCGTTGCGCTTCTCGACTTCGCCGTTTCCGCTGGCCTGTTCTGCCTTGGCGCGGACCTTGCCGCGCAGGGTGTCGTTCACTTGCTGCCTCCGGGCACTCGCAGGACCCGGGCGCGGAACGCCCGGTAGATGTCGGGGTAGTCCTCCGCGAGAGCCTTGGTGTCGATCGCGGGAACAAGATGGGCGTACTTCTCGGCGAGGCCGGGGTGCGCGGTCTCGAACTTCTTGGCGGCGAACACGCCGTTGCGCTTCCACGTGAACAGCGGCTCGCCGTCCCAGACGGCAATCTCGGCGTCGCCGAGCATCGCCTTGAGCTGGTTGTCGGCGTCCGCGATCTGCGTCTCCAGCGCCTTCGCCTCGGACTTGAGCCGGTCACGCTCAGCCTTGAGCCGGTCAGCCTCGGCCCGGTCGACAACCGTCTCCGCGCCTTCCTGTCCGGTCCACAGGTCTTTCAGCAGTTCGGTCACCGCGTCGGACCCGTCGACCGGGGGCGGGTCGCCGTCCTGCACGCGCCGCCAGAACTTGCGGGCCATCGCGGTCACGTCGCCGGCCAGATCGTCGTCAGCCTCGACCCGGTAGTACCGGTCGTCGTTGCCGTTGATGAGCACGCCGACGTGGGCGTGCCGGTAGCCGGCCACCGAGATGTACCAGTGGGTCTGCAGGGCCTCGGCGTCCGGCACTCCCTCGGGGTCGCCGGACGGCCCCCAGTCGCCGGCCTTCCATGCCGACCGGTTCTTGATCTCCAGCAGGCACGGGCCGTCCGGGCACCCGGACACCTGGCGGTCCAGGTTCGCTAGCCGCCATGGCTCGGACTCATGCCGGATCAGGCCGACCCGGCGGGTCTTGACGCCGTGGACTTCCGCGAACCGCGCGGCGATCAGCGGCTCGTGCAGGTGCCCCCACATCGCGGCGCGGTCAAGGAACTCGCTGCGGGGCATCTCGGGCAGCTCGCCGCGCTTGTCCAGGTAAAACTCGTAGGGGGACGTGTACTTATTCATGCCGAGCAGCGCGGCGATGTCGCTGCCGCCGATGCCGGTCTTGCGGAGTGCCAGCCACTCGTCCTCAGGGATGCCGGACGGTGCCACGAGCACGCCGGCCGGTGTGACTTTCACTGCCCCTCCCCCTCGCCGCGCACCCCGGCGGCGATCCCGTCCCCTAGTTCCTCGGTGATGACCTTGACGACCTCCTCGGCCTCGGCTGCGGCGTCCTCTGCGGCCATGCGGAGCGCCAGGGGCAGCCACTGCGCTTCCGGACGGCTCGCGACCAGGCTGTACGCGGCCACGGGAGACAGTTGCCCGGCCGCGATGCGGCGGTAGAACCGCAGCGCCCCCGCCAGCTCGGCGAGAGCCCCGGTCACCTCGTCGTTCTCCCGTGCCAGCGGAAGGCCGGCAGCCCGGTCGCAGACGCCCTGAGCCCTGGCGATCAGCGCGGCGTCGATGGCCTGCGGGATGCGCCCGGCGAGGGTGGCGGCCGTCAAGACTTCCACTCCCTCGCCCGCTCCGTGGCCTCGGCCTCACGGCGCTGGTACTCGCCCAGGACGTGCTTCAGGGCGAGGGCGGCGTCATAGGCATTCGCCCCGGCGGCCTCGATCGCGGCGAGGGCCGGGTCGCCGTCGAAGAACTCGAGGTCCGGGTCGAACTCCGCCCAGTCCATCTCGTCGTTCATGAGGCGGCTGTGGACGTCGAGCTGGTCCTGCAGGTAGCACCGGGCGTGGCCGATGGCGCGCATGGCCTCGCGGGAGGACGGCCAGTGAGCTTCCATGACCTCGCGGAGGATGGCTGCGGCCTGGCCGGCCTTCGGCGGGGCGGTTACGGCGGCGGCGGTCGCGGCAGTCATGCTGCCTCAGTCCCCTCGGCTGCCTCGCGGGCGGCCTGCTGCAGCGCGTCCCGCTGCGCCATCCCGGCGGCGATGTCGTCCTCGCACCAGGCGGCGGAGGCGGACTCCAGGAGGATGTAGCCCGCGCCGCTGGTGCCGAGGTATCTCCCCGCCATCGGGCGTCCGTCGCGGGTCACCGTCGCGCCCTTGTAGACCGGGGCGAGGCCGAGCGGGTAGCGGAGCCGGGTGCCGTCCGGCATGACGTAGACCAGCCACGCGCTGGGAGGTGCCCCGCCCTGCTGCGGGCCGCCTGCGTCCGGGAGGTTCCGCAGGCCGTCGCGGAGTCTCCGCAGGACCTCGGGGTCTGCCGGGCTGGCGGGC
>Ga0074044_10004134_pt1 | contig 12095 bp, 9 predicted proteins | sample BogForMeECP23OM1_FD_94443 | JGI IMG/M metagenome (GOLD analysis project Ga0074044, IMG submission 94443) | Bog forest soil microbial communities from Calvert Island, British Columbia, Canada - Bog Forest MetaG ECP23OM1 | ecosystem: Environmental > Terrestrial > Soil > Wetlands ...
CGTCGTCCCGCAATACACCGCCGAGCTCGCGAGGTCGTGCTGCTCGGCATCCAGCAGATGCACGCCGATCTGAACCGTATGAAAGGCCATCGGCGCATGGTTTTTAACTACGCCCGTGATCACCAGCGCGGTGTGGCCGCCTTTCATGGTTTGATAGTTTGACTGCACCTCGGCGACATTAAGCAGATTTTCCAGCACCACCGGTTGTTCGAATTCGCCCCCGATGACCGGCATCCGCCGCAGCAGCTCGGCGCTCGCCGACGGAATTCCATGGATGATGCCGGTCAAGACCAGGAACACCACCGCGACCATCAGAAACACTCCGAGGAAGGAGCGCGCCGAACGAAATTCCGCTTGTTCGAGGTAGGCGCGATCATCGGGCAACGCCGCTGACTCCTCGATCGGTGCCATCGCGGCATACTGCGGGATGGTTCCGCGCCCGATCGGTGCCGGCTCGCCGCGGCTGAATTCGGGATCCAGCTCGCCACTGCCAAATCCGGAATGGCGAAGGGGCGGCGGCTCGGCGGCGTCATCGTCGCCGACGCTCCAGCGTTGCGCGGCCGTGGGCGCATCATCGTCGCCGGGGTCGTCGCCGAGCTCGGTCGCCTGCTCGTCATTAAAATCGAACTCGAGATTCTCGCCCTCGTCATCAGCCTGGGTATGCTTTACTGCGCGCGCAGTTGGCGGCGTCGGCGGTTCCGGTGGCCGTGGCGATGGTGGCTCCGGGGCGGGGTTCGACCGGGGCGTTTCCACCGCGGCCTTCATCCGCGCCACCGAGTCGGCATCAATCGGTGAACTGGGTGCCAGCGCGCTCTTCGATGGCGACGGTTCGGGGTTGCGGTCGAACACCGTCGGACGCTGATTCCTGATATATGGCTTTATCGGCGTCGCCTTGGGCGCGGCCTCGGCCGCAGGCTTGGCGAGCGCGCTTTGCTCCTCCGGTGCGATTGCTTTGGGCGGCTCGACCGGGTCTTCCGGCTTGGCAGTCGCCGGCGGCGGGGTCGCTGATTTGGGATTGCCGCGCGGGGTCGCTGGGCGCGGCGCCTGCGGTTTGGATGAAGGCTCGGCGGAAACCTTCTTCGCGGTCAGCGGATCGGTGGTGAAGACATGGCCGCAGCGGGAACATTTGAAGGTCGGCGTGTCGGCCGGCAGAACTCGCTCGTCGATACGGTATCGGGTATGACAACTGGAACATTGGATTTCGATCATCGCCACCGCCCTTCACCCCCGTCTCAAATTACCATACGAGGCCGGGACGCGCAGCTTTTCGCGGTCGCCCATTGATGCGCATCGCGCTCCTCACGCGGCGCTTCGACCCCCATGGCGGCGGCACCGAACGCGACCTGATTGTCACCGCCCAATGCCTCCGCGCGGCCGGCCATGAGATTACGATTTTCGCGCGCGAGGTGCGGGGACCATCGCGCGATTTCAAGGTGGTGCCGGTCGGAGGCTTCGCCTTGGGACGCACCGCGGGATTGCTGTCATTTGCATATGGCGCCCCCCAAGCGGCGCGCCGCGAGGGCGCCGACCTGGTGCTGAGCTTCGCGCGGACCATCGGCGCCGACGCGATGCGCTCGGGCGGCAGCGCTCACCTCAGCTACCTGCGCGCCGCGCGGCAGTGGCGCGGGGCCCTGCGGTGGCGCGCGATGTGGGCCTCGCCGTACCATCGCGCGCAGTTGTTCATCGAGCGCCGCGGCTTCGCCTCGCCACATCTGAAGGCGGCGATCGCGGTCTCCAACCTGGTGCGCGACGATCTGATGCGCGAGTTCGGGCTGCCCGCGGACCAAGTCGTCACGCTCTACAATGGCGTGGACCTCGATCGCTTTGCGCCGGCGCGCGATGACTCGGCGCGGCGGGAAATTCGCACCTCGTTGGATATCAGCGACGGTGCGCCGCTGGTCGCATTTGTCGGCAACGGCTTCGGCCGCAAGGGCCTCCGCTTTCTCCTCGCGGCGTGGCCGCAGGTCGGGCGTGGCGCGCATCTGATGGTGGTCGGCGCCGATCAGAACAGCCGATGGTATCAGCGCGAGGCGCTTCGGCTGGGCGTCGGCGCGCGCGTTCATTTTGCCGGTGCGATGCCCGATGTCACCCGGGTTTTTCACGCCGTCGATGCCGCGGCGCTGCCGTCGCTGTTCGAGCCATTCGGCAACGTCGTCATGGAAGCGATGGCGAGTGGGCTGCCGGTGCTGTCGAGCGCGCAATCGGGGGCAGCGGAACTGCTGCCCGCATCGATGCAACAATTCGTGGTTCGCAACCCCACTGATTCAAACGAAATAGCCGCGAAGATGAATGCGCTGCTGGACGCCGATGGCGAGCTTCGCGGCATCGCGCGCGCAACCGCCGAGCATTACACCTGGCAAAGTTACGCCGACAACCTGCTCGCGATTATCTCGTCGATCGCAAAACGGTAGCGCCGCCCGCTCTATGCCTTGACCCGGTTGTCGACGGGAGCCCGCTCCGCGTTGAGCGCGTCGAGCATCCCGCGCGCGACCGCGAGCCGGCGCTCCTCGCGCGCGCGCCGCTCGGCATTGGCCCGAACGAGCGAGGCGAAGGCCAGCCGCGTCGAGGCGACGGCGTTTTTCAGCATTACCTCGAATCGCGAATGACGTTCGTGAATCATGCGGCAGCGGCCGCGCTCGCGGGCGATGCGAATAAACCTGGCGCGGCTGGCGCGCTCCGGATCGACCTCATGATAGACGACCGCGTTGGGCGAGTAGCCGATGCGATAGCCGGCGCGCCGCAGCCGCGCCGACATTTCGGTTTCCTCTTCATGGCCCGCGGCGCCGGGGCCCAGTCGCTCATCAAACGGCCCGACCACGCGCAACGCTTCGGCGAGGAACGCCATGTTCGCGCCCAGCACCCCGCGCACTTCGACAATCTCATCGCCATGGTCGACCAGCGGCAGATCGAGATAGACCCAGTTCACCCCGGCGATCTTATGCGGGTCCTCGAGCGGCAGGATGCGGCCCTTCATCGCGGCAAATTTCGGATGGTAGGTGAAAAAGCGCTCGACCTGGTCGACATAATCCTTCGCCACCATCAGGTCGTCGTCGAGAAAGATCAGGATCTCGCCGGTGGCGCGCTTGATCGCGAGATTTTGCACGCGGCACTTGCCCGGATTGGGATCGTGAATATGCGCGGTGACGGCATCCGCATCGGCCAGCCGGGCCGGCGCCGGGGTGCCATTTTCCGCGACGATAAGCTCCGACCGCGAGCGCCCGAGCTGCGGCTTGAGCGAGGCGATCAGGCGCGCGAGCGAATCAGGCCGCGCGTGAGTCGCGATGATGATCGATAACTTCACCCACCCCCACCTTGCGAAATCGCATCACAATATTTTCATTGAGCAAACAATCGGCGCTGGTCATCAAGCGGTACAGGTCGCGATTGATTTTGTTTTGCGCGGGATCGGCGACCGCACGGACATAGAGGAAATGCGAGAAGGCCGCAATCGGAAGATACATCAGGCCCGCCAGGACCCGCGTCTTCAGCTTGCGCCTGCTGCGCCCGAGCGCGTCGAGATGGAGCCCGAACCCATGTGCCATCCAATGGAAATCGTTGAGGCCCATCACGTGCCAGTTGCGCCCGTCCTCGACGCGATAATGATAGGGCAGGGGAGCGCGGCGTCCCTTGTAAAACCCGCTGAGCAAATAATGCAGACGCGAAGTCACATTGAGGCGGTTGGGGGTGGAGAGAATCGCAACCCCATCGGGCCGCATGACGCGGGCGATCTCGCGCAGGATATGCGGGATGTCCGCCAGATGCTCGACCACCTCGAGCATCATGACCAGGTCGAAGGTACTCGAGCGAAATGGCAGGTCATGGTTGAGGTTGACCGCGGTCCATCCTTTGCGTCGCGGATGATACTCGGTGGGAAATACGCGCCATCGACGGTCCTCGAGCATCCGCGTCGACACGCCGTCGCCCGCGCTGATATCCAGCGCGACGCCCGGCTCAACCTCGCTCGGGATGAGCTCGACGGCTCCACGGACACGCTCGCTCATATGGTGGGAGACAGTCTAGCAGGTGCGGAGGCGATCGCGACCGGGTACTGGCCTAATTTGCCCGTCAGTGGCCTAATTTGGGGAGTGGAGTGGCCTAATTCGGGTAGTGTCTCAGTTTGAAATTCCGGCATCTCGAAATCGTAATGCACTCGCGTTCCTCTTTGTGCGGTTGAAATGATCGACGAGCTAGAATCCTCACAGAAACGCGATTGACTACTGAGGTTTTGTGCCTGCATAAACGGCTATATATCCAGTAGGGTTCTTTTTCCCGGTATTCCTATCTCTCTCTGGCAGTAGGTCAAGCCGAATCGTCCCCAGTTTTGATTCCAAGAGCGTTTGGAGCTGCGCGGCAGCCTCGGATACGTCCTTAGACGCGACAATATGCACCCCCACATTTAGCTGACCGGGGTCCAGACTGGGCTCAGGCCACTGCGCCGAACTAATAGCTTGCGTGAGTCCGGTGACAAAATCTTTCTGTTGAGCATCTATAAACGCAATCAAGATGATCATGACCTGTTGGTGATACGGCTTGAGCGCGAGCATCCAATTGTCAATTTCCCCCTTTGTCAAAGGTGGTGGCCAAGATGCTTGAATCGAGGGGGGAAGGGCTATAGGAGCGACCACAATCTGGGGCGGTTGAAGCTTCGGTTGAGCAATTGAAAAAACTAAGATTGCTGCGAAGAAAAAGACCGCAAGCCAGAGCCACGAAAGAATGACGCCTTTCTGAGCAAACGCCCGATTCATTTATGCGTGCGTAAAAAGCCATCGCGCTGCTGCTCAAAACAACAGCAACCAGGATGCCCGCAACGACGCCTTGCCATAATCCGAGGCCGAAGAAACCGCTTGATGCCACGCTCTAAACCCCTGAAGGTGGGGATTATGAGCGCTCGCCGTCAGTCAACGCAATGCGGTCACGCGGTGGCTTTTTCGGGGAGAGAGCAGCGTCAATTTCAAACTGAGACACTACCCTAATTCGGTTTCAAAGGCCCGTGAAGCAGTTACAGGTGCAGGTGCCGGAATCGACACACTGCTCAAAATCGACGTTGCCCCCGCAAAACGCATTGCATGCTCCAGCACAGTTGTCGGCGCAATTGGGGCACTTACCGCTGGTGCTGAGGAGACACACGGGCGTAGCCGTTGCGGTCGCCGTGGCTGTTTCAATCGGTTGAGAGACTTGCGGGCCGACTTGCCAATAGCCCCATAGGACATTCGCGTAGGCATGGCCAAGAAGCACCGTCCCCAACGCACCGGCGAGAACTAATGCCACTATCCCCCGCGCAATTTTCATAGGCTCGCGATATGTACCACAGGGGGGCGAAGAGCACGAGCGCAGCGGCGTGGCGGAGCTTCACGCGGCCTGTTGTACCGTGCGATGACCCTCGGCGAAATGCCTCATTTCTGCGCGATCTTCTTGGACGCATTGTGAATCGCCGCGCACAGATCACCTCAGACGGCTATCCCGGCTATCCTACCGCCATGGAACCGACGTTCGGTTACGAGGTTGACTATGCGCAAATCGTCGAGCGATACGCGCCCGACAGCACGGAGCAGGACGCGGCGACAACCATGCGAGGGGGTTCAACGCCGTGGACCCCGCGCCATGGTTGAAGCGTTTGACGCAGGAACGCGGGATAATCGGCCAGCCGGCCACGCGGGGAGTATTTCAGATAGTGGCCTAATTTGAAAAACGCAGTGGCCTAATTCGGACAGAGCCGCGACCGGGTATCGTCTTGATTTGGCGGCTGGCGCCGGATAATCCTGTTTCCTCGCGCGAGAGTGGCGGAATGGCAGACGCGCAAGGCTCAGGACCTTGTGAGCGCAAGCTCGTGGGGGTTCAAGTCCCCCCTCTCGCATAAGTCTGGAACGGCTAGCGCGCCCCACCCATGGCGCCGGCCGGCACCGTCACCGGAATCGCGGGCAACTGAGGCTGATCCTGGTAGTTGTTGGCGGTTTCGCGGCCGCCCGAAGATCCGGTTTGCGAGCACGATTGCACATCGGTGAGACTGTAGCCGGTCGCCTTCGCGATATCGGCATCACTGGCACCTCCGCGCTGCTGTTGCGAGACCTGGTCGCAATCGGCGTGAGTGCCAACCATCCCACATCCCGCGGCGAGAACCGCAAGCAGGCCAACGGCGGCAAATTTCGCTGTGTGAAAACTCATGGTGGCCTCCGAGTTTCCTTTCTACGCTCGGAAGCAGGATGAGGCGAGAGGTTATTTCGCGCGGCAGCATCGGAGCTGCCGCGCGTCAACCGCAGGTGTTGGATTGATTGGTGAGGCGATTATTGCGCGGGCGAAGGCGCCGCCGCGGGAGTAGTGGTGCTGCCACCGCCGGTGTCGAGGCCAGCGGGAATTCCATAGTCGGCAGCGTTAGGTGGTCCTCCGGTCTGGGCACCCTCCGCACCCTCGGCCCCCGTCACTGCTCCGGCGGGCGGGCATTTGGCGACCTCATCCTCGCTGACGCCCAGCGCGGATGCGATCTCGCTGTTGGATCGCCCCGACTGGCTCTGCAACTTGACGATGTTGCAATCGAGATGCGAGCCCCCCAGGCTCGAACACGCCCCGAATGCGGTGGCCAGCATCAAGGCGCCGGCGCCCAGCAATATCCCCGTTCGTCCCCTTCGCTCGATCATCAAATGCTTCTCCATTGGAGTCAGGTTTTAAGCGACTTCGGCAAGGCGATCGGCACGATATTATTAACCGTCATTAAAACACAAGTGTGCGGCGGTCTTAGGTCCTAATAATGCCGTAACCAACGGGCTGCGCGGCTAATGCTCAAATTCCGCCGCCTTCGTTGAAGGCCTCGCTGCGCGCCTGCGCCTGCGCGATGTGACTCCGCGGCGGGATGTTGCGCGTGATCCATACATTGCCGCCGATCGTCGAGCCGCGCCCGATCGTGATGCGGCCCAAAATCGTCGCGCCCGCATAGATGACCACATCGTCTTCCACAATCGGATGGCGTGGGGTGCCTTTCACCAGCGCACCGTCTTCGCGGACCGGAAAACTCTTCGCGCCCAGGGTCACCGCCTGGTAGAGGCGCACTCGTTCCCCGATGACCGCCGTCTCTCCGATGACGACGCCGGTACCGTGATCAATGAAAAAGCTCGCTCCAATGGTTGCGCCCGGATGAATATCGATGCCGGTCGCCGAATGCGCCAGCTCCGCGATGATGCGCGCCAGCAACGGCAACCCGAGCAAATAGAGCTCGTGGGCGATGCGATGATGGGTGATGGCGGTGACGCCCGGATAGCAGAAACGTACTTCATCGATGCTCTTGGCGGCCGGGTCACCCTGGTAACCCGCGCGCACGTCGCTTTCCAGCAGCGCCGCAATCCGCGGCAGTCGCGCGGCAAATTCATGGGTGATTCGAAACGCGGTGTTGGCGTGCTTCACCGTGTGGTCATCGGTGGCTTTGCAGGAGAATTGCAGTTCGCGCTGGATCTGAATCGAGAGGGCGCGCAGGGTCGCATCGAGCTGGTGACCGACAAAATAGTCGATCCCTTCCTCGGTCAGATCGGGCAGACCGAACTGATCCGGGAACAGCACCCCGAACAACCCATCGATGATGCCGTGCAGGGCCTCGCGCGAGGGCATCTCGCGCTCGCCCTGATCGATACAATCCTGGCGCGACCGGATGCGCGCCGCGCGCAGCTCGGCCACAATTTGGGGGAGATTCCAATGCCCGTTGCTCAGCCCGCCATTGGTGCTTTCTATCCCGTTGGATTTCATAGAGGCCTCATCGATCGAAAACGCCCTCGAACAGCGTGGTGCTTAAGTAGCGCTCGCCCGAGTCGGGCAAAATCGCGACGATGGTCTTGCCGGCATGCTGCGGGCGCTTGGCGATGCGCGCCGCCACCGCGACGGCCGCGCCACATGAGATGCCCGACAGGATTCCTTCTTCGCGGGTCAGGCGCAGCGCGTAGTGAATCGCCTCTTCATTGGTGACCTGTTCGACTTCGTCAACCACCGACAGGTCGAGGTTCTTGGGGATAAAGCCGGCGCCGATGCCTTGAATCTTATGCCCCGCCGGCTTGAGCGGCTGCCCCGCGCGCTGCTGCGATATCACCGGGCTCGCGGCGGGTTCGACCGCGACCGAAATGATTTTCTTGCCCTTGATGTTTTTGATGTAGCGCGAGACGCCGGTAATGGTGCCGCCGGTCCCCACGCCGGAGATGAGAATATCGATGGCGCCGTCGGTATCGTTCCAAATCTCGGGTCCGGTGGTCGATTCGTGAATCGCGGGATTGGCAGGATTGTTGAACTGCTGCAGCAGGACATACTTATTCGGCGCCGAGGCGACAATCTCCTCGGCCTTGGCAATCGCGCCGCTCATGCCGCGGGCGCCGTCGGTCAGCTCCAGCTTGGCGCCATATGCGACCAGCAGCTTGCGGCGCTCGATGCTCATGGTATCGGGCATCGTGAGCGTCAAGGGAATTTTTCGCGCCGCCGCGACGAAGGCCAGCGCGATGCCGGTGTTGCCGCTGGTCGGCTCGACCAGTTCCTTGCCGGGCCCGAGCAGGCCACGTTTTTCGGCGTCCCACACCATCGCGGCGCCGATGCGACATTTGACGGAATAGGCAGGATTGCGCCCCTCGACCTTTCCCAACACCGTCGCCGGCGCGCCATCGATTACGCGATTGAGCCGCACCAGCGGGGTATGGCCGATCGATTGCGAATTGTCTTCATACCAGTGTGCCATGGGGACCTCCCGTCCACGCGCCGTTGGTTGTCCAAGCGGCCTAACGTCTCGACTTTATAGCCCATTTTCATCGTCGGGAAGAGTAGGCGAAGCGGTGTAGTGACTTGGCCCGACTTCGAAAGTAGCGCCCGGGCCGCCGCGCCAAGGTACTTGCACGCGTTCCGAATCCATCAATATGATCGCTGCACTCGCACCCGACAAATCAGGACGGAAATTTGGAGCTTAGTAAGACATTCGATTCAAAGGCCGCCGAAGAGCGATGGTTCCAGCTCTGGATCGATCGCGGATATTTCACCGCCGATCCCGACCAACCCGGCCAGGCGTTTTCTATCGTCATTCCGCCGCCCAACGTCACCGGACAACTGCACCTCGGGCACGCGCTCAACGTCACCTTGCAGGACATCATCGTGCGCACGCGGCGGATGCAGGGGTTCAACACGCTATGGGTTCCCGGCACCGATCACGCCGGCATCGCCACCCAGAACGCGGTCGAAAAGGACCTCGCCAAGGAAGGCCTGAATCGCCATCAGCTCGGGCGCGACAAGTTCGAAAAGAAAGTCTGGGAGTGGCGCGAGACTTACGGCAATCAGATTCTGAATCAACTGCGGCGCCTCGGCGCGTCATGCGATTGGAGCCGCGAGCGCTTCACCCTCGATGAGGGGCTGTCACGCGCCGTCAACGAAGTTTTCATCCGGCTCTATAAAGAGGGCCTTATCTATAAGGATCGCCGGCTCATCAACTGGTGCCCGCGATGCGAGACCGCGCTCTCCGATCTCGAGGTCGATCATAAGGACCGCAGCGGCACCCTTTGGTACCTCAAGTACCCGCTCACCGATGGCTCCGGTTACATCGAAGTGGCGACGACGCGGCCCGAGACGATGCTCGGCGATACCGCGGTCGCGGTGAATCCCGAGGACAATCGCTATCGCTACTTCGTCGGCAAAAAAGTTCGGCTGCCATTGATCGGGCGCGAGATCCCGATCATCGCGGACTCCGAGGTCGATAGCGCATTCGGAACCGGCGCGGTGAAGATTACTCCGGCGCACGACTTCAACGACTTCGAAATGGGGCGGCGTCACGGGCTGCCGGAAATCTCGGTGATGGATACTCGCGCGCGGATGAACGAAAACGCCGGCATTTATGCGGGACTCGAGCGCGAGACCGCGCGCAAACGCATCCTTGCGGATTTCAAGGCTGCGGGACTCTACGAGCGGGAGGAAAAGCATACCAATGCGGTGGGGACCTGCTCGCGTTGCGATACTATCGTCGAGCCGATGCTCTCGGAGCAGTGGTTCGTGCGGGTCAAGCCGATGGCGGAGAAGGCCATCGCCGCGGTGAAAGACGGACGCACGAAATTTTTCCCCAAGTTCTGGGAAAATACCTATTTCAACTGGATGGAAAACATCCACGACTGGTGCATCTCGCGCCAACTATGGTGGGGGCATCGCATCCCCGCGTATCGATGCCAGCGCTGCGATCATCTGATGGTCGTCGCCGTCCGCCCGCCCAAGTGCGAGGAATGCGGGGGCACCGACCTGGTACAGGATGACGACGTCCTCGACACCTGGTTCAGCTCGGGGCTGTGGCCGTTCTCGACGCTCGGCTGGCCGGCAGAAACCAAAGACCTCGCGCGTTACTATCCAACCAGTCTCTTAGTTACCGGCTTCGATATCATCTTTTTCTGGGTCGCGCGCATGATGATGTTCGGGCTCGAGTTCACCGGCGAGGTTCCCTTCCGCGACATTTACATCACGCCGCTGGTGCGCGATGCGGAAGGCAAGAAAATGAGCAAGTCGAAGGGCAACGTGGTCGACCCGCTCGAATTGATGGACACCTACGGCACCGACGCGCTGCGTTTCACCCTCGCGCAGTTAGCGATTCAGGGCCGCGACGTGATTCTGTCGCCCGAGCGCCTGGCGGCCTCGCGCGCGTTCGCCAACAAGATTTGGAACGCCGCGCGCTTCACGATGATGAACCTGGCCGATGCGCCGCAGCCGCTCCCGAAGATCGATCCGTCGCAGATGAGCCTCGCGGATCGGTGGATTCTCGATCGCCTCAACGATGCGATTCGCGAAGTGACGACCGCCATCGATGCGTACGAATTCAACGTCGCCGCGATGAAGGTTTACGACTTCATCTGGCACGAGTTCTGTGACTGGTACATCGAGCTTTCCAAGGATGCGCTCAAGGCGGGCGGTGAGCGCCAGGCGGCCGCACGCTACGTCATCATTCATGGATTCGATCAGATGCTGCGGCTGCTGCATCCGTTCATGCCGTTCGTGTCCGAGGAAATCTGGCAGGTGATCCGGCCGTACATCGCGGAGACCGACCTCGCACCGAATCTGCCGATCGCGAAGTTCCCCGCGCCGCAGGAGTAAAATGGACAGACTGCTTAGCAAAGAGGAAAACGTCGCTATGCGGCACTGCATCGAGGCGACTGAGAAAATCAATTCTGTAAGAGCATTGGTTGGAATCCATCCGAGCACTCGCGTCGAGGTCCAGATAAGGCCTCGACATCCCGATCGCGACGTCGCTGCCGGTTTAACAGGAGAGGAGGAGAGAGCTTTCTCGGAAGAGTTCTCAACTTGGAAAGACTACATAAAAATTCTAGCAAAGATTGACCGAATCACATTGCTGGAAAGCCGGGACAATACGCCTCAAAGCGGTGCTCCATTTGTGCTGAACTGGTGCATGGGTTGGGTGCTGTTAGAGGACAAATCGGAACTCGATGCTCTGATTCTGAAGTTAAAGAAACAGCAAACTCAGAACACACACTTTATTTACGTTCATGAACAACGTGAGAACGACCCCAATTTCATCGCACGAGCCAACGAAGAAACCAAAAGTGCGAATACTGCGAAACTTCAGGCTCTTCGATCAGAGGCTGCAAATCTGAACTTCATTCTTCTCCATTTGGGCGTTTAATAAAGATGGAAATCTTCCAACAGCTCGACCTCGATGCGCTCGTGAAGCGCGCGTTGGAGGAGGACCTCGGGCAGGGCGACATTACCACTGCCGCGACCGTGAAGCCGGGGCAGCAGGGGCGCGCGAAGATCACCGTCAAAGAGGCGCGCATGATTTTCTGCGGCGGGATCCTGCTCGATCGAGTGTTCAGACTTGCCGGCGCCAATGCGACGATCACTTCGAGCGCGGCCGAGGGTAGGCAGCTCGCGAAGGGCGACATCGTCGCCGAAATCGAAGGCAACCTCGCGGGGCTGCTGATCGGCGAGCGCACCGCGCTCAACTTCGTGCAGCTCATGTCGGGCATCGCGACCGCGACGCATCAATATGTCGAGGCCATCAAGGGGACGCGCGCGAAGATCGTCGACACCCGCAAGACACATCCGGGGCTGCGCGCGGTCGAGAAGTACGCGGTGCGATGTGGCGGCGGCCACAA
>Ga0074044_10004135_pt1 | contig 12092 bp, 12 predicted proteins | sample BogForMeECP23OM1_FD_94443 | JGI IMG/M metagenome (GOLD analysis project Ga0074044, IMG submission 94443) | Bog forest soil microbial communities from Calvert Island, British Columbia, Canada - Bog Forest MetaG ECP23OM1 | ecosystem: Environmental > Terrestrial > Soil > Wetlands ...
AAGACCCCGCAATGACGAGGGCGCCGATCCAGGTCCAGAGATCGGTGATCTCCGAGAAGATCGCGTAGCCGAGGAACGCCGCGAAAGGCAGGCGCAGGAACTCGAAGGGAGCGCAAGCGCTCGCATCGACCGCACCGTAGCCGCGCACCACCGAGAGGTGCGAGACGGTGCCGAGGCCGCCGAGGACGATGAGCCAGGCGAGGGCGGCGAGCGAGGGCCATTGCCACACGAACAGGGCCGGAACAAGGGAGAGCGGCGTCAGATAGAGCATCAGATACGTCACGATGGCGTTGGGCGATTCGGTGCGCACCAGGAACTTCACGGTCACGACGCCCAAGCCGCTGGTGAGGGCCGACAAGATGATCAGGAAGGCGTTGGGATCGAGCGTCTCGGTGCCGGGGCGTAGCACGATGAGGACGCCCACAAAGCCGGCGGCGAGCGCCGCCCAGCGCCGGAACCGCACATTCTCGCGTAGGACCAGCGCGGCACCCAGGGTGGAGAACAGCGGCGCTGTGAAATTGAGAGCTGTCGCCGTGGCGAGGGGCACGAGCGTGATGCCATAGAACCAGGTGAGCATGGAGACCAGCGCCACCGCGCCTCGCAGCGTGTAGAACCCGATCTTGCGCGTCCTGAGCGCGCTGGGGCCGACCTTCACGACCCACGGGACCAGCACCGCGAAGCCGAAAACACAGCGAAAGAAGGTGATCTCGAAAGGATGGAGCTCATGTGCGGCCTCGCGCGCCACCACGTTCATGAGTGTCGCGCAGAACCCCGCGAGGATGACCCAGAACGCTGCCCGGGTGATCGGCGGGAGCTCGGCAAAACGGCGGTTTATCGGAACAATCCAGAGCATCGGGGCGGGATCGTAGTTTAGAGCCTTTTTGAGGAAACGGGGATTCCGGGTAGTGGGTGAGTTTCACCTTATCCTTCGAGACGGCCGCTTCGCGGCCTCCTCAGGATGGGGTGAAACCCAAGCTCCAAGTCCTCATCCTGAGGAGCGTCGCGCTTGCGACGCGTCTCGAAGGATGGGGACTTGGGCAACGTGACTCACTACCCTTTTCCGCCTCTCATCGCGAGAAGGAAACCATCTTCTACCATATCCGCGGGACCGCATCGTCGATATCCTGCGCGGCGATCATCGCGGCAACGCGGCAGCGTCGGGCCGATTCGAATTGACCTCAGTCCCGCCCGGTGCAACGATCCCGTCGCGAACGCCGGATCGGCGGGACTTGCACAAGGAGGGACGGATGCGCCTTACCCCTATCATGCTGGCGGCGCTGGCCGCTGCGGCTCTCGTCGCCGGCACGGCGCGCGCGGAGGACAAGACCCTTTACGTCGCGGCCTACGGCGGCTCCTTCGAGCAGGTCATGCGCAAGGAGGTCTTCCCGCCGTTCGAGAAGAAGTACGGCGTCAAGGTCGAGTACGTCGCCGGCAATTCGACCGACAACCTCGCCAAGCTCCAGGCCCAGAAGGGCAACCAGCAGATCGACGTGGCGATTCTCGACGACGGCCCGATGTATCAGGCGGTCGCCCTCGGGTTCTGCGCGCCGCTCGCCACCGCACCGGTCTATGGCGAGCTCTATGACGTGGCCAAGTTTCCCTCCGGCAACGCCGTCAGCATCGGCGTGGTGGGCACCGGCATCATGTACAACAAGAAGTACTTCGATGAGCAGCATTGGCCCGCACCCACCTCGTGGCACGACATCGAGGACTCGAAGTACCGCAAGAAGCTGGTCATCCCGCCGCTCAACAACAGTTACGGTCTCCACGCGCTCGTCATGATGGCGCGGCTCAACGGCGGCGGCGAGAAGAACATCGACCCGGGTTTCGTGGCGTTCAAGAAGTCGATCGACCCGAACGTGCTGGTCTACGAGCCCTCGCCCGGCAAGATGACGGAGCTGTTCCAGAGCGGACAGGCCGTCATCGCGATATGGGGCTCCGGGCGCGCCAAGGCGCTCGCGGACACGGGCTTTCCCGCCGCCTTCGTCTACCCGAAGGAAGGCGGTATTGCGCTCGGCGTCGCCGCCTGCCCGGTTGCGGGCGGCAAGGACAAGCCGGAGGCGCAAAGCTTCGTGCAGTTCCTGCTCACGCGCGAGATCCAGCCGCTGCTCGCCGTCGGCGCCGGCCTCGGGCCGGTCAACAAGACCGTCGAGCTGCCGGCTGACCAGCAGGCCGGCATTCCCTATGGGCCGGCTCAGGTCGATCAGCTGATCAAGATCGACTGGGATACGGTCAACCAGCACCGCGAGGAGTGGAACAAGCGCTGGACGCGCGAGATCGAAGGCTAAGTAGGATCGGCGCTCGTCCCCGGATGCATGAGCGCTGCCGGCGCCTAAGCCGGGCTAGCGTCCTGGTTCTGAGTTTCAACACATCAGGAAAACACTTGTCATTGCGAGGCGCCCGAAGGGCAACGAAGCAATCCAGAGAGAGTTTCGCACCACGCAAGCTGGATTGCTTCGCTGCGCTCGCAATGACGGTTAACTCCAGGTGAGACGAACTTCCGAATTGCGACACTAGCCATGGCGTTTCTCATTCTCGACAAGCTCACCAAGCTATACGGCGAGACCGCGGCCGTCGACGCGCTCTCGCTCGCGGTCGAGAAGGGGGAGTTCGTCTCGATCCTCGGCCCCTCCGGCTGCGGCAAGACGACGACGCTTCAGATGATCGCGGGCTTCGTCGAGCCGAGTGCCGGCCGCATCATGCTCGACGGCGCGGATTTGCTTGCCGTCAGGCCGAGCCGGCGCGGGCTCGGCATCGTGTTCCAGAGCTACGCGCTCTTCCCGCACATGACGGTCGCCGAGAACGTCGCCTTCGGCCTCGAGATGCAGGGTGTGCCGCGCGCCGAGCGGCTGCAGCGCGTGAGCGAAGCGTTGGCGCTCGTCGGTCTCGAGGCCTTCGCCGGGCGCTTTCCGCGCAAGATGTCCGGCGGTCAGCAGCAACGCATCGCGCTCGCCCGCGCGCTCGTCATCCGCCCGCGCGTCCTGCTGCTCGACGAGCCGCTCTCCAACCTGGACGCCAAGCTGCGCGAGGAGATGCAGGTCGAGCTGCGCCAGATTCAGCGAAGTGTGGGGATCACGACGCTGCTTGTGACCCACGACCAGGCCGAGGCGATGGCGCTCTCGGACCGGGTCGTGGTGATGAACAAGGGTCGCGCCGAGCAGATCGCGCAAGCCGATGAGGCCTATGACCGGCCGGCGAGCGGCTTCGTCGCGAGCTTCCTCGGCAAGACCAACGTGCTGACCGGCATTGCCCGCGTCCAAGGCGGGCGGGTCACCCTTGCGATCGGCGCTGCCGTCTGGAACCTCGAGGCACCCGCGGAGGCCGGGCCGACGACCGTCTCGGTGCGGCCGGAACGGATCTCGTTCGCCCCTGCCGGCGGGCTCGAGGGCGTCGTGCGGGCGCGCATTTTTCACGGCAGCCAGTGGCTGCTTCAGATCGAGACGCCGGCGGGGCGCGTGAGCGTGATACGCCAGAACAACGGCGAGAGGCTGCCGCAGGAAGGCGAGCGCGTCGGGCTCACCTGGCGCGTCGAGGACATGCGCTTGGCACCGGGCGAGGGGGCCGCGACATGAGCGCGCGCGGCGCGCCGCGCGGCCGGCTCGTGCCCTATCTCCTGAGCGCGCCCGCCATGCTGCTCTTCGCAGCACTCCTGCTGGCGCCGCTCCTGGCCACGGCACTCCTCTCGCTCCACAGCTTCAACCTCTACAAGGGCATCCAGAACGTCTATCGCCTCGACAATTACACGGACATCTTCACCGACGTGTATTTCTACGAGATTTTCGCACGGACCTTCCGCCTGGCACTCCTCGTCTCCCTGATCTCGATCCTCGTCGGCGCCCCCGAGGCCTATATCCTCAACCGCATGCGCGCACCCTGGCGCGGCATCTTTCTTCTGGTGGCCCTCGGGCCATTGCTGATCTCGGTCGTCTCGCGCACGCTCGGCTGGGCGCTTCTCTTCGGCTCGACCGGCCTCGTGAACCAGGGTCTCTTGGCCTCAGGCCTGATCGGAGCGCCGCTCCAGTTCATGTACACCGAGACGGGCGTGGTGATCGCCCTCACCCACGTGCTGGTGCCCTTCATGGTGATCTCGGTCTGGGCGACGCTGCAGCGCCTCGATCCCCAGGTCGAGCACGCGGCCGTCTCCCTCGGCGCCGGCACATGGGCGGTGATGCGGCGCATCGTGCTGCCGCAGGTGATGCCGGGCATCCTTGCGGGCTCGATCATCGTCTTTGCGCTCGCGGCGAGCGCCTTCGCGACGCCGGCGATCATCGGCGGCAGGCGCCTCAAGGTCGCCTCGACGCTCGCTTACGACGAATTCCTCAACACGCTCAACTGGCCGCTCGGTGCTGCGATCGCCGTGCTGCTGCTCGTAGCCAACCTCGCCATCATCGTCGGCTGCAACCGCCTCATCGAGCGGCGCTACCAGGAGGCCTTCGGTTGAACCGCAACGGTCCGGCTGCACTTCTCTTCCACGCGCTCTTCGTCGGCTTCATCGCCGCACCCATCCTGATCGTCTGCGCCGTCGCCTTCACGCCCGATGGCTATCTCTCGCTGCCCACGCACGGGCCGTCGCTGCGCTGGTTCAAGGCACTCGCCGCCAACCGCGACTTTGTCGAGGCCTTCTGGACCAGCCTGTGGCTCGGCGTGCTGTCCTCCACGATCGCGATCGGCTTCTCGGTCCCGAGTGCGCTTGCACTCGCGCGCCATCGCTTTCCCGGCCGCGAGGCGCTCGCGGCACTCTTCCAGTCCCCGCTGATGATTCCCCAGGTCGTGCTCGGCATCGCCTTCCTGCGCTACTTCACCGAGATCGGCCTCGGCGGCACCTTCGCGGGGCTGGTGCTCGGCCATATCGTCATCGTGATGCCCTTCGCACTCCGCCTCGTGCTCGCGGCCTCCGCCGGCCTCGACCCGCAGATCGAGCATGCGGCGATCTCGCTCGGCGCCTCCGCGTGGCGCACCTTCCGCCGCGTGACCTTGCCGATGATCCTTCCCGGCGTGGCGAGCGGCTGGGTGCTCGCCTTCATCACGAGCTTCGACGAGGTGACGATGACCGTGTTCATCGCCTCCCCGCGCACGACGACCTTGCCGGTTCGCCTCTTTCTCTACATTCAGGATAACATCGATCCCCTGGTGGCGGCGGTGTCGGCGGCACTCATCGGCCTTACCGTCGTTGCCATGGTGATTTTGGACCGGCTCTACGGGCTCGAGCGGCTCTTGATCGGCCGCGGCCGCGCGTGAGGGGGAGATGGCAGGGAGCGAGCGGCGCGACTACGACCTTGCGGTCATCGGCGGCGGGCTCGTCGGCTCGGCCATCGCCTGGGGTGCCGCGCGCCGGGGGCAGAGGGTCGCCGTACTCGACGAGGGCGACTTGGCCTATCGCGCCTCGCGCGGCAATTTCGCGCTCGTCTGGGTGCAAAGCAAAGGCCTGGGCATGCCCGAGTATGCCGCCTGGACCAAGCGCTCCTCCGATGCGTGGGGCGGCTTTGCGGATGAGCTGCGCGCGGCGACGGGCTACGATGTCGCCTTCGAGCGGCCGGGCGGCTTCCACCTTTGCCTGTCGGAGACCGAGCTCGAGACCCGGGCCGCAGTGCTGAGGCGCCTCCACAACCAGCCGCACATGGTGCAGTACCCTTACGAGATCCTCGACCATGACGCGCTCGCCAAGCGCCTGCCCGAGATCGGTCCGGCGGTCATGGGGGCGAGCTATTGCCCGCTCGACGGCCACTGCAATTCGCTGCGCCTCTTGAAGGCGCTCCACGCCGGTATGAAGTCGGAGGGGGCTGCGTATCTCGCCAACCGCAGCGTGGAGTACCTCGAGCGGCGCGCGGGCGAATTCAGCATCACGTCCGCCAGCGGAGAGCTGCGCGCGGGCAAGGTGCTGCTCGCGGCAGGGAACGGCAATGCCCGCTTGGCAGCCATGGTCGGGCTCAAGGCGCCGGTCCGGCCCCAGCGCGGCCAGATCATCGTCACCGAGAAGGTGCGCCGCTTCCTCGACTATCCGATCGCCACCCTGCGGCAGACCGATGAAGGTAGTGTGCTCATCGGCGATTCGGTCGAGGAGGCGGGCTTCGACGACACCGTCGGCCTCGGCGTGCTCTCGACGATGGCCGCGCGCGCGGTGCGCATGTTCCCGCGGCTTGCAGCGCTCAACGTCGTGCGCACCTGGGCAGCCCTCCGCGTCATGACCAAGGACGGCTTTCCCATCTACGATCGGTCGGAAAGCGCTCCCGGCGCCTTCGTCGCGACCTGCCACAGCGGGGTCACGCTGGCGGCAGGGCACGCGCTCTTCTTAGCCCCCATGCTGGCGGCGGGCGCGCTGGCGCCCGAGCTCGCTGTCTTCAGCGCCCGGAGGTTCGATGTTTCGCAGGCTGCATGAGGCGGACGGCAAGGCCGTGAGGCTCACCGTCGATGGCAGGCCGGTCGCGGCGCGCGAAGGCGACAGCGTCGCCGCGGCCCTCCTCGCGGCCGGCATCGTGGTATGCCGGACGACCCCCGTCTCGGGTGCTGCGCGCGCGCCCTATTGCATGATGGGCGCGTGCTTCGAATGCCTCGTCACCATCGATGGGCGCGGCAACCGGCAGGCCTGCCTCGTGCGCGCCGAGCCCGGCATGGCGGTCGCGACCCAGGTGGGCAAGCGGGAGTTGGGAAGGTGAGCGCCGCGCCGCCGCTCAAGGACGCCTACGAGCTCGTGGTGATCGGCGCGGGGCCGGCCGGCCTCGCCGCCGCCGCGCTCGCGGCCACGCTCGGCATCGACACGGTGCTGTTCGACGAGCAGCCGGGGCCGGGTGGCCAGATCTACCGCGCGATCAGCGAGACGCCGCTCCGCGAGCGGCGGGTGCTCGGCGAGGATTATTGGCACGGCTCCGCACTCGTCGAGCCGTTCCGCACCAGCGGGGCGCAATATGTGCCGGGTGCCAGCGTATGGAGCGTGTCGCGCGCGCGCGAGATCGGCGTCTCCGTGGGCGGTGCCGCGCGGCTCCTCCAGGCCAGGCACGTCATCCTGGCGACGGGTGCCCTCGAGCGGCCCTGCCCGATTCCCGGCTGGACGCTGCCCGGCGTGATGACCGTCGGTGCCGCGCAGATCCTGCTCAAGTCGTCGGCGCTCGCGGCGAGCGGGGAGGTGGTGCTGGCCGGCAGCGGGCCGCTCCTCTGGCTGCTCGCTGCGCAGTATGTGCGCGCAGGGGTCGCCATCAGCGCATTCCTGGATACCACGCCGCGCGGCAACTTGCAGGCGGCACTGCCGCACCTTCCCGCCTTCCTCGCCTCCGCCTATTTCCGCAAGGGCCTGCGCCTCGTGAGAGAGGTCAAGCGCCGGGTGAGGATCGTCCGCAACGTCGCGGCACTCGCCGCGCGCGGGGAGGGGCGGCTCGAAGCGATCGTCTATCGCGCTGCGGACGGGGTCGAGCGGCAGCTCGCGGCGGAAATACTCCTCCTCCACCAGGGTGTCGTACCCAACGTGAACCTCGCCAACGCGATCGGCTGCGCCCATGTGTGGGACGAGCGCCAGCTCGCGTTCAAGCCCGCCGTCGACGAATGGGGCATGAGCTCGATCGACGGCGTCGCCATCGCGGGCGACGGCGCCGGCATCTCGGGTGCCGAAGCCGCCGAGCATCGCGGGCGGCTCGCGGCCCTCGATGCGGCGGAGAGGCTCGGCCGGATCGACCGGGTCCGCCGCGACCGCGACGCGGCACCGCATCGCACCTCCCTCCGGCGTGCCGAGCGTGGCCGCGCCTTCCTCGATGCGCTCTATCGGCCGGCCAAGGCGTTCCGCATCCCGCACGACGACGTGGTCGTCTGCCGCTGCGAGGAGGTGACGGCGCGCCAGGTGAGGGAGAGCGTCGAGCTCGGTTGCACGGGGCCGAACCAGATGAAGGCCTTCCTCCGCTGCGGCATGGGCCCGTGCCAGGGCCGCCTTTGCGGGCTCACGGTCACCGAGCTCATCGCCGAAGCGCGCGGCGTGGCCCCCGGCGAGGTCGGCTACTACCGCCTGCGCCCGCCGATCAAGCCGATCACGCTCGAGGAGCTTGCCGGCCTTCCGAAGACGGCCGCCGCGGTCGCGGCCGTCGAGCGCTGAGGCGATCGAGGTGCGGCCCGACGTGCTGGTGATCGGCGGCGGCCTTCACGGCTGCTCGACGGCCCTCCATCTCGCGCGGCGCGGCGTGAAAGTCACCGTGCTCGAGAAGGACCATGTCGCCCGCCATGCCTCGGGCGTGAATGCCGGCGGGGTGCGCCGGCTTGGCCGCCACCTCGCCGAGATCCCGCTCTCGGTCGCGTCGATGGAGCTCTGGCACGGCATCGAGGCACTCGTCGACGACGATTGCGGCTTCGAGTGCCACGGCCAGGTGAAGCTCGCCGAGAGCGAGGCGGAATACGAGCTGCTGCGCCGGCGCGTGGCCGAGGTCGCGGCCCTCGGCTTCGGCCACGAGGAGCTCGTCGGCCGGGCCGAGCTGCGCGCGATCCTCCCTGCCGTCTCCGAGCATTGCGTGGGCGGGATCGTGGCGCGGACCGACGGTGCCGCCAACCCCTACCGCACGACGATGGCGTTCAAGCGCAAGGCCGAGAAGCTGGGTGCCGTGATCGTCGAGGGCTGCCGCGTCGTGAGCCTCGCGCGCGACGGGGCTGCGTGGCGCGTCGGCACGGACCGGGGTGAGCGCTTCGCAGCCCCGGTCGTGGTCAATTGCGCGGGTGCCTGGGCCGACCGCATCGCAGGCATGTTGGGCGAGCCGGTGCCGCTCGAGGTGTGGGCGCTCATGCTGATGATCAGCGCGCGCCTGCCGCCCTTCATCAAGCCGGTCGTGGGGGCTCAAGGCCGGCCGCTTTCCTTCAAGCAGTTCACCAACGGCACGGTGCTCATCGGCGGCGGCTACAAGGGCAAGGCCGAGCGCGACAGCAACCAGACGGAGCTCGATTTCAACGGCCTCGCCGAGAGTGCCAGGACCGTGTGGGAGCTTTTTCCGGCGATGCGGGGGGCCGACATCGTGCGCGCCTGGGCCGGCATCGAGGCGCGCATGCCCGACGACATTCCCGTGATCGGACCGAGCTCGACCGCCGAAGGCGTCTTCCATGCGTTCGGATTCTGCGGGCACGGATTCCAGCTGGGCCCGATCGTGGGTGCGGTGATCGCCGAGCTGGTGACGACCGGGGCCACCAATCTTCCGATCCAGCCCTTCCGCATCGAGCGCTTCAAGCGCGCGCAGAGCTGAGCGTGTGCGGACAGCACGCCGCGCGCCGCCAGGAGGCCGCGCCAAATCGCTCTTCCCCGCCCCGCAAGACCGTGGCATTGTCGGCGCTAGAGTGGAAGACCGCTCGCGCGCGGCATTTCCGCGAGTGCGGCGCAGCGCAAGAAGGAGGGAGGACTCCGAGTGGCAAACGGAAGGCGGTCAAAGAGGCGTGGCTGGGTCGTGGGGCTCCTCATTCTCCTGGGCCTCATCGCCTGGTACACGCTCACCCCGCGCCAAGCAGCGCAAGTCGCCACGGGGGGTGCCGAGGGAGAGAAGAAGGCCGTGGCCGAGGCCTCGCCCGCGAGCGGCGCGCCGGCGACGCCGGCAGCACCTGCAGCGAGCGCTCCGCAGCAGGCGCAAGCCCCTGCGGCCGCAGCGCCAAGCGCTGCCGCACCCGCTCAGCCCACGCCCGAGCAAGCGGCACCGGCGGCGCCAGCCGCTCCAGCGAGTGCCACGCCGGCAGCACCGGCAGCTCCCGCAGCCCCTGCCGCGTCGGCGCCCTCCGCTGCACCGCCCGCCAAGCTAGCAGCCACGCCGCCCGCAGCCCCTGCCAAGGCGGCCGAGCCGCAAGCCAAAGCGGCAGCGGCCGCCGTCCCGCCGGAGAAGGCCGCGGCGGCGGCGCCTGAAAAAACAGCCGCGCCCACGAAGGCGAAGGCCGGCGGCGAAGCCCCCTCGGAGCTCGCCCAAATCCAGCGCCTGCTCGACCGGCTCGGCTACGAGCCCGGGTCGGCCGATGGCCAGATGCGGGCGCAGACGACGCGCGCCATCCGGCTCTTCCAAGGGGATACCGGACTGCGGGTCGACGGCCGTGCGACGCCCGAGCTTCTCGCCTTCATGCAGAAGCTCGCAGGGAAGCAGTAAGCCTCCGCGCGCGGCGGTATTTCGCGAAATTCTTGGCGCGTTCGCTGCTGCGGCCGTCAGCGATTTTCCCGGCTGATCCTCAATGGGGCGCCGGACCTCCGACGCCACCGGGATATATCCCGGTCCTTACCCATTCTTCGATCGGCGCCTTCGCGGTGTCTTCCACGTACTCGATGCGCGCGCCCAAGAGATCGGGTGCGGTGATCATGGCGAAGGGCGGCGTGTTCGCATCCATGCGAAAGAGCGCATCGATTCCGATCTTGGATCGCTTGAGCGCCTCGAGCCGGCGCGCCATGTCGTGCTCCCAAATTGCGAAATACAAAATTTTTCCGGCATTGGCAGGCGAGATGATGCCGTTGCCCGCCGCCTGGATAAGCTCATAGTAGGGCGGCTCCGTCATGGAGAATGCGGCCACGAGTTGGGCGGGATGGGGATCGGGATCCTCGAGGCGGGGGATGTGGAAGGTTGCCGGCTCGGTGAATTTGATGCCCAGCACATCCGAAAATCGCGCGATGGCCGCATCGAGTTTGGGCACGACGATGCCGATGTGGAAGTATGACGCGCTTTGCATGCGGTGCCGCTCTCCTTAAGGGGACGGCGCGACAAAGACGTCGCCGTAGGTTTCCACCTCGGGCGGCCCTTCCAGGCAGGCCATCATTTTCGGGATGAACGCCTTGAGATAAGCCGTGGCGTGGTGCGCGTCGAACGCCTTTTGGTCGGCGTATTGCTCGATCACAAGATAGGTCCGCGGCTTGTCCGTCGAGCGCACGTAGGTGAAGATCGTGCAGCCGGGCTCATTGGCCTTGACCTCGTCGGTCAGGTCCTTCATCAGCCGAATGAGCTCGGCTTCCTTGCCCTGCCGCACCCGCTGGATGGCCGTCGCGGTGATCACCTTGTCGCCTCCCCTGGACTCGCTGGCTCGCCCTGCAATTCCTATGGATTTGCCTACTGCTATTTCGGCAGCAGCTTGTCCTCCCAAAAATCCTGGAACGTCTTCTCGAGCTCCGGATGGTAGTAGAACTCCGGACCCACGGGCTTGAAGATGGCCTCGCCCAGCCCGCCAAGGGTGTCGAACATCATGGCGATCGTGGTCGCGACATCGCGGCCGAAGTAGTGGGCCACGAGGGCTGCGGCGGCACCATGCACGCCGTAGGAGCCGGTTGCCGTCCATAGCCTCGCCTCGGGGACTCCCTGCCACATCATGCGCGGCTGCGGGACGTTGGCGCCGAGCTCGCGCAGCCGGCGGGCGATCGCCGCCACGCAGGTCACCGGCGTCTTGCCGAGGATTCCGGCGCGGAAGATGACCCCCACGCCCGAGCAGTTGGAGGCCACCATCTTGCCGCTCTGGTAATGACGGCGGATGGCGTTGAGGACCTTGTCGTTGCGGGTCATATCGCCCGAGCCCACGCCCCCCGGCACGTAAAAGAGATCGAAGAGCTGCTGGTCGTCCAGCACGCCGTCGGGAACCACTTCGGTGCCCGTCTGCATTTTTACGTTGCCCTTGTCGAGCGCCACCAGCTTGACCTCGAGCGTCGTGGCCGGCGCCTTGGTCGGCAGGATATTGAGCTGCTGGCCGAGCACCATCGCAGCCCCGCGGAAGATCTCGATCGGGGTGATGGTGTCCTGCTCGCTGCAATTCGCGTAGCCGAGCACGCCAATGGTCCGGATGTCGGGCATGGCTCAAGATCCTCCCCTTCAAGCGAAAGTCCCCGCCCCGGAATTTCGCTCGGCGCCGAAGAACCGGTTCGCCTCGGCCCCGGCGTCGAATGCGGTCAGAGGCGGCAGCGGCGGCCTTGCTCGCCGGGAGACCGGCCGGACACGTCGCGATGTTCGCTCCTCAGCCGGGGTGGCAGAGTTATAGGCTCTACTCGCCAATTGACATGATCTCTCACGCAGAATAACCTTTGGATAGAACTAAGACAAGAATTATCGCGCTCGTGATCGCCGAGAGGGCGTTCGCGGGCAGGGGAGCGAGAAAGGAAAGCGCATGGGGGGACGGCAGCGCGCCTT
>Ga0074044_10004137_pt1 | contig 12090 bp, 7 predicted proteins | sample BogForMeECP23OM1_FD_94443 | JGI IMG/M metagenome (GOLD analysis project Ga0074044, IMG submission 94443) | Bog forest soil microbial communities from Calvert Island, British Columbia, Canada - Bog Forest MetaG ECP23OM1 | ecosystem: Environmental > Terrestrial > Soil > Wetlands ...
GCCAATAAAACCGTCGACGGCCTCGACCTCGGAGTAGGAGTAGAGCTTGATGCGCGGGTGCTGGCCCACCTCCACCATGCGCGGTGTCAGGATGCATTGCGAGCAGTCGAGGGTGGGGAAAGTCTCGGAGAGCCCCGCCATCTTGCCGCCGATCGAGGGCTCGCGCTCCACCATCACCACTTCGTAACCCGCGTCGGCAATGTCGAGCGCCGCTTGGATTCCCGCCACGCCGCCGCCTATCACCAGCGCGCGCCGCGTCACCGGAACGCGGATGGGTTGGAGCGCGTGGTCCTGCCGCACTTTCTCCACCGACATGCGGATGATCTCCGCGGCCTTGGCGGTGGCCTGGCTGCGGTCGTGATGGACCCACGAACAGTGTTCGCGGATGTTGGCCATCTCCACCAGGTAGGGGTTCAGCCCGGCTCTTTCGGCTGTCTTGCGGAAGGTTTTCAGGTGCATGTGCGGGGAGCAGGAGGCCACCACCACCGCGTCCAATTTCTCGGATTCAATCTTCTCGCGGATCATCGCCTGGCCCGGATCCGAGCACATGTATTTGTAGTGCAGGGAGCAGCGCACGCCTGGAATCCTGGCCGCAGCGCTAGCAACTTCCGCCACGTCGACCGTGCGCGCGATGTTCTCACCGCACCAGCAGACGAAGACCCCAATCCTCGACATAAGCCTTCCGTTCGTAGGGGTAGGGCTTGCCCTACCCGGTCGTTCAGCAAGGCTGAACGAAAAGGGGCGGCAAGCCGTCCCCCTACATCAGTGCCGACCTAAAGGTCGGCGCTACGTCACGAGGCCGCCAGGATGGCGGCGTTACTTCACAAAGTGCCGGTCGATCCCCAGTTCTTCCGCGCTGATCCCCAAGGCCAGCCCCACCAGGTCCGTCAGGTAATAGACGGGCAAGCCAAAGCGCTCGCCGTAGCGCTCCTCGATGTCGCCCTGCTTCATATCCAGATTCACATGGCACATGGGGCAGGCCGCCACCAGGCAGTTGGCGCCGTGCTGTTGGGCATCTGCCAGGATCCGCTGACTCAATTCCAAAACCGTCTCTTCCTTCGCCATGGTCATGCCGGCTCCGCAACACTCGGTGCGATAGTTCCAGTCGACGGGCTTGGCCCCCAGCACCGCCGCGATGGCTTCCATGGAACTCGGTTGCTCGGGGTCGTCGAATTTCACCACGTCCGGCGGGCGCGTGAGCAGGCAGCCGTAATAGCAGGCGGGTTTGAGGTCGGCGAGCGGATTCTTCACGGCGGGCTTGAGCCGGTCAAGACCAATACGCTGGAAAACCTGGATGAGGTTCAGCACCTTGACGCGGCCGCTGACCTCCGCTTCGATGACCGAGGAGATTTCCCGCCGCAGGCCGGCATCCTCATCCATCAGCTTGGCGGCCTTCAGCAATTGCATCGAGCACATCGGGCAGGGCGCCAGAAGGTCCTCGAACCCTTGCTGCTCGGCCAGCGCCAGGTTGCGCGCCGGGAGGGCGATCGACAACTTGTGGTTCAACGCATGGGCCGCGGTGGCACCACAACAAATCCACTCCTGGATTTCCTGCGGTGCGACTTCAAGTTTCCCGAGACACGCCCGCAGCGACTGCTCGTAGTCATTCGAGGAGCCGTGCAGCGCACATCCGGGATAATAGGCCAGCCTCATGCGTGTTTACCGTCCTTGCACCGCTCAAAGACGCGGCGCACCAAAGCGCGGTCCTTGACCTTTTCGCCGCGCAGGTGCAGTTTGCGGCGTATCTGTAACAGCGGCGCCAAGCTCGCATCCTTGAACAGGAATCGCAGACTGCGTTGGGAGGGCAGGGCGCGAAGCTTGAATTCCGCGATGAGCTCGATTTCGTCCAATCGGCCGTTGCGTTGGATATTCTTAAGGAATGCCTGTTGGAAGGCCACCACGGTCTTTTGCGCAGGCGAAGCAAGGCCACGTTGGAGGGAAACTTCCCGCAAGGCGTCCATGATGCCAGCGCAATCGACGGACTGTGGGCAGCGCGTCGAGCACGTCTGGCACGAGACGCACGTCCAAATGGCGTCGGAGGTCATCGCCTTTTCGAAGTTGCCAAGCTGCAGCGCCCGCACAATCTGGTTCGGCGCCAAGTCCACGGCGGCGGCCACGGGACAGCCTGCCGTGCATTTTCCACACTGGTAGCAATCCGTCCAATGCGTAGGAGCCAGGATTTCGGTCAGCACGCTGCGGGAAGGCTTTTCACACGTCGAGGTTTCCACGGGCACCGTAGTTTCTGTAGGAGTCGCGAAGGCGGGAGCATTGTGGCGGACCGTGCCGGACACAACGCGCGGGCCGATCGCGATTGTCCGAACACGGGATTGTGACACCGGCCACAGAAGAAGTCGAGAGCTATAAGGTCCCAGCGCCAAAAGGTCGCGGCGCCATATTGTCACTGCCCCTTCCCGATCCGGAACGGCACTTTTGCGCCCTGTGCCCCGCAATAAGTAGGTAGCCACGGTCACTGCCGTTGCGACCGTGGGCTTTTCCTTTGGACAAGGCAACGTTGGCGGCGTGTCGCATCGAGATTGATTTCGCGCGGTTGCGACTGGGATATCGTCCATGAGAGAAGCCCACGGTCACAACGGCAGTGACCGTGGCTACCCCCCTGCACCGTCACTGCGACTGAATCTCGAAGAAGGCAAGATCAAGCGGCCGCAGAGGGGCGGTGGCAGCCCGCCAATCTCGCCCCCTGCCCATCTTCGTTCCCGCCAGCCTGCCCTCCGTATCGTAGCTCCTGATCCTGTACGAATTGGTGGAAGGCAGCCACAAGCTCAAGTCGCCGTGGAGATCCACCGATTGTGGCCGGTCCTGATCGTTCAGGACGATCACCAGCAGCTTGTTGCCGAGCTGGTAGCCCCGCACAAAACCCTGCGCCGGCTCGCTGAGCACCGAATCCCCAATCAGCGTGCCTTCCGTGAAGTAAGGCAGGAACTGCTTGCGTAATTTGGCCACTTGCTTCATGGCCGTGGCCAGCGCCGGCACGTCGCTGATGAGGGCGGTCCCATTCGGTTGATCGGGTTTCTTGGGGAGCAGGTTGAGATAGAGGTTGTCCGCAAAACCCTGTTTCGCCACCCGCGGCGAAAAGGTGACGTTGCAATTGAAGCGCGGCCAGCGGAGCACGTTGGTGAGCGGACTGGCTTCCACATATCCCTCGCCACACCCGCCCCATACCCAAGTGTAATCGAGCACGGCGGAATCCTGCTCCAGGTCCCACCCGGCTTCACCGGAAAAAGTCGACTCGGGGTCCTGGTCGCGCGCCTGGCGGCGGAGTTGTTCAACCATATTGACCAGGGCCGGCTTCTCGCCGTCCTTCGGGTACGCATACCCGAACTGATCCCAACAAAATGAGGTGATACCTTTCTGGATCAACCCCCGAAGCGCCCCCATAACATCTTGTTGCCACTCCGGGTTCGTGTCGCTCACCCACTCCCCCTTATCTGTTCCCGCGTAATACGGGAGGAAGCGTGGAATCAGTTCCGGGTGGTACGTCCAGTTACCTCCTTCGCTATCCTTTGGCTTCTCGCCGTAGCGCGTGAGCAGCCGGTCCAGCATGATATGAAGGCTCACAAAGGGCGCAACGTTGACCCCGATCCTTTTTGCTTCCTCAACGCCACGCAGGAAATCCTCTTCCGTCCCCAGTTCGGGGCGAAACACGATGGGCAAACGGAAACACGGCGTCCAAAACCAGATCACCAGTTCATCGATTCCGTACTGATGCGCGTCCTTGGCCACACGAGCGATGTCGTTGTAGCGAAAGGCGGCGTGGTTGGGATCGGGTTCACCATCCGGGCTCATCCAAATGGTCTGGAATCCAATTCCTTCTCGAACATGCCGTGGCGCAGTGCGTGGCGGGTTCATCTGCTGGACATACGCCCGGTACACTTCGATGCCCTTGGCCCATCCCCCCGCGTGCGGCGTAAGCCAGAACTCCTGGCTCTGCCAAGTCTCTCCCGGCGCAATCGAGTGTTTGTGCTGCCAGGTCAAACGCATTGTGGAGGGGTCGTCTTCACTTCGGTAGGTCATCACACTCGGCCGAGCGTAAGTTCCCCACGCCTTCTCGAAGGCGCTTAAGCCTCCCCGCAAACTTCCTAAATCCAGCCAGCGCAGGGATTGCTCACCGAACATGTAGCCCGACGCCGGGTATACCTGCCATCCCACCGTGGCGTAGAAGGGCGTGCCGTCAGCGGGCCAGAGGGGTTTTGCGAAAGGCGCGATAACTGTGTTCGCGAAGCGCAGTTGGGTCTTGTCCGCGCCCGCGAACGGCCTCAAACCCCACAGGTCGGGAAACAGGATTTGCGGCACGGGCGCCGATGATCCATTCACAATGCGGCAGGAGAGAATCACCGACCTGCCATCCTCCGCCGCAGCGAGTTTCACCTCGACGCTCACTTTACCGGAAGGCAGCGCCAAGCCCGCGCGGCTCGCACCCAGCGCCTCCCAATAAATGCGCACACTGTTTCCCTGCTTTTCCACTCGGGCTTGGGAAAACCGCGTGGCGAGACGCAGGGCAGGGAAGGAATCAGTGGGATAAGCCAAGTCCACCAAGCCCGCGGCCTTGGCGGGCGCCTCCAGAATGATGCCTGTGGCGGGATACGAAAGGCGGACGATCGAGCCCGTCTGCTCGTCGATTCCCACTTCCAGGCCATTCAACTGCACGTTCAGCATGGCCCCCTGCGCCCAGCAGGTCGCCACAACCATGAGCGCCGTCATGGTGAGAATCAAGCAAACCGGTTTGATACGTCGCCCCCTCCTCATGCTTTCACCCCCGCTGTACTCCCGTCGGCCTTGGATGCACAAGCTGTAGCGCAGACCCCCGTAATTGGGGTCTGGGGTTCTTCCTCAAAATTTACGCATCCGAATCCGAGGGAAGCCCCCGTCGCCAAGATTTGCGGTTTTTCCGACGCAAGAGCCGCGGACTCCAAGAGCGGGGGTCCGCGCTACGCCCTACGCATAGAATGACACGCGATCGGCTGTATCGCTTATTTCTGCAAAATGGCGTCAGAACCAGCCGCGGAAATCGAAGAGGTCCTGGAGAGAAAGTTCCCATCCGGGGAAACAGGTTGAAGTGAGCGCTCGGCTTCCCGCGAGGGCAGCTTCGACGAGGTACTTATTTCCCTGGAGCTTCAGGACCTCGACGGTCTTTGCCTGCGGGTCGATGATCCACATTTCCCCGACGCCCGCCTCGGCATAGAGTGTCAGTTTCGTGGCCCGGTCGTGGGCGGCGGTGGAAGGCGAAAGGATCTCCACCACCAAATCCGGAGTACCCAGGATGAAATCTTCCTGAACAATCGCGGCGTGGGCGTTGGCTACAAAGATGAGGTCTGGCTGCAACGCCGTGTCGGCGCTCAAGCGGACATCGAGCGGGGCAAACATGATCTCGCCCAAGTGATTTTTCGACAAAAACAAGTCCAGGCTCGAAACAAGTCTATGCAAGACGAATTGATGCTTCGTGGTAGGTGACGGAGTCAAGTGCACCTCGCCGCGCACTAATTCATAGCGCCTGCCATCGTCGGGGAGCTGGCGGAATTGTTCGTAAGTAAGCTTGGGTACGACTTCTACTCCCATGCCCAAATTATACCCGGTTTTCTCGGGGGGGTTCAAACGTTCCTCGGAACAAATCCGAACCCCACGCAGATTCCGGACATCTAAAGAAACACGGAGGTGTACACATGTACGCAATAATCGGTGCGAGCGGGAATACAGGAAAGGTTGTTGCCGGGAAGCTGCTGGCCCATGGGGAAAAGGTTCGAGTGATTGGCCGCGACGCCAGCCGCCTGGAAAGCCTCGTTAAGAAAGGCGCCGAGGCCTTCGTGGCCAACGCCAGTGATGCGTCGGCGCTCACCCAGGCCTTTAGCGGCGTGAAGGCTGTCTATTTGATGATTCCCCCCAACCCCGCCATCCCCAATGTGCGGGAAGACCAGGAGCGGGTGAGCGACGCCCTGGTGGAGGCGGTTCAGAATGCCGGCGTGGAGTATGCCGTCGTTCTCAGCAGCGTTGGCGCCGACAAACGGAGTAAGACGGGGCCAGTGGTGGGCTTGCACAACCTGGAACAGAAACTGAACGGGGTTGCCGCGCTCAAGGCTCGCTACCTTCGCGCCGGCTACTTTATGGAAAACCTCCTGCCGCAGGTGATGGTCATCAAGAGTTTTGGAGCGATGGGCGGGCCGTTGCGGAGCGACCTGAAGGTGGCGATGATTGCCACGCAGGACATTGGCGCGGCGGCGGCCGAGGCGTTACTGAAACTTGATTTTAGCGGCAAACAAGCGCGCGAGCTCCTGGGACAGCGCGACTTGAATTACCAGGAAGTGGCCGAGGTAATCGGCAAAGCGATCGGCAAGCCCGGCCTCGGCTATATGCAGCTCGGGCCCGCGCAACTCAAACCCGCCTTGATGCAGATCGGTATGTCTTCCAACATGGCGGACCTTCTGCTGGAAATGTCAGATTCCCTGAACTCCGGATACATGGCGCCACTCGAGGCCCGCTCGGCGCAGAACACCACCCCTACCTCCATTGAAACGTTTGTCGCGGAGCAATTCGTGCCCCAATTCACGGGCAAGCCAGCGGGCGCATAAGCGCCGGGGAGTAGCACAGGCACTCTTGCCTATGTCGTAGCCCCATTACGGCTTCTATGGGAAATGCATAAGCACAGGCAGGAGTGCCTGTGCCACCATTTGCTACCCACCGGTCTCCACCGGTAAACCTGCACCTCACGCCAAAAAAAACGCGGCGGCCGAAGCCGCCGCGTGAGATTTCGTAGGAGCGCATAACCATGCGCCCCTACGCTGTTTCGGGAAGGTTCATTACCACTTCAAACGCAGTCCGATCTGGATTTGCCGGGTGGAAAAGATGAAGTTGCTGTTAGCCCCGGTTATCGTACCAAACGCGGTGTTGGCGCTCAGGCAGGGGGTAGCTGAGGCGCAAGTTTGGCTGTTACCGGCGGTGTCCGTAATCGTGCCACTGGTCGAAACGCTATAGCCGGTGCTGTTTACCGTCGTCGCATTGAAGTGGTTGAAGAGGTTAAACGCCTCGCCCAGCAGTTCCAACCTGACTTTTTCCTTGAAGGAGAAGGATTTGGAGAGGCGCAAATCCAGGTTCTGCGTGTCGGGCATGATGAACCCATTGCGCCCACCGATGCGGAAGGCGCCGTCCGAGCCATTAATTCCCCCGCCGGAGGTCGCCGCTCCAGGAGCTGTGCCGCTGGTCCCTATCGAATAGTCAAGACCGGTCTGCGCCTGGAAGATGGGCGCCAGCTCCCAGCCGTTGGCAAGTACGCCCAAGGGGCCTTTTACATGCCAGGGTGAGTTCATGACCATGTTGATGACAAAACGATTCGGAATATTGTTGTTGGAGTTGCCATATTCCGCACCGACATTGTTGGGGGCAAACATGTTATAGCCGCTGCTCGCGGTGAGCGTTGTGGCGGCGGTACCGTTATAGTCCAAGGCATGCGACCAAGTGTAATGGGCGTTGAACTGAATGGAATTGCTCATGCGGTGGTTCACCTGTATAACCAGCGCATTGTAGTTGGAATTGACGCCGAAGATATCGATCATCTGGTTGTAGTTGGCGTTGGGCCGTGTGTTAAAGAGCGCGGTGGTGTACGTCGGACTCTGAAGAGTGCCCCCACCGGCCACAAAGTAGGTGATGTTCTTGGTTGAGGTGACGTTGTCATCGGTATATTGGGGTATGAAGTGTCCGAAGGCACCCATATAGCTCATTGACAAAACCGTGTTCCAACCCACGCTCCGCTCAACCGAGAAGTCCACCTCGTCAATTTGTGGGTTCTTGTAATTCGAGTTCAAGAACATCGTCGACGGCTTAGCCGCGCCGCTGGCGGGGATAGTAGGAATGACCTCCGGGAAATAAGGCCCACCAGGAGCGCTGCACCCCACCGCACAACTGAAGGCGTAGCCAGGCTGGCCGGCGGGTACGCCGTTCTGGACCAAGCCGCTCTGGGTGAGGAGACCGAAGATGGTGCCATTAATGATTCGCCCGTAGTAGATGCCGACGCCCCCGCGCGCGGCCGTCTTGCCGTCACCGAACACGTCCCACGCAAAGCCTAACCGTGGACCAAAGTCCTTGTGGGCGTCAGGATAAGCCGTGGTCCCAGGAACGGCCGGATTGGGGAAGATCGCAGCGGGAAGCGTTTGCAACTCCCACCGCAAGCCGAAGGAGAGGGTGAGGCGCGGCATGACCTTCCAGTCATCCTGGCCGAAGAAGCCGACGTCGTTGGTGGCAAAGGTAAATCCCAAGGGACCGAAACCCTGGTCAAAGTAGGAATAATGTGAGGTGCAGGGAACACCCGCACAGGCAGCCGGCGCATAGAGATCATCCAGGTAATTTCCTACGTTGCTGTAACCATATTGGCCGTTCTGCTGGTAGATATCCAGGATCTTGTCGGAGACGTGGTTGAAGTCCGCGCCAAACTTGAAGGTTTGATTGCCATGGGACCACGTCACCGTGTCGCTGATCTGGTTCCGCTTTTCGTCGGGATAGGCAATCCGCGTGTCGTAATACGGCTCCCCAAAATTGAACCCATTGGTCAGGGAGACATAGGTCGGAATACCAAAGGGATTGGTGTAATTGGTCCAGGAAGGATACTGGGAAGAGGTCGTGCTGGTCTTGAAAAGCGTATTCAACTCATAAGCATTGGGGGGCGGGCCGCTTTCGAACTCAAAGTCGCGGCCGATTTGGTAGCGGACCTCGTTCGCGACCGTGGGGGTTAAGATAGAATCCAACTTGCCCACACCCCAGGTGTCTTGAACGTAATCGTTACCGAAAGCAGCGCCGTTGCTATAAGTGTTGGTCACCTGCGTTTGCACGCCGTAAGGTGAAGCCCAGCGCATGCGATTGACCTCAAAGGAAGCACGATTCTTGGAGCTGATCTGCCAATCGAGCTTGGGGAAGAAGATGTTCTGCTTTCCCGTGCGGCCGTTCCCTCCCAAATTGGTGATCAGACCCGCCAATCCGTTGTTGAAATCCGTCACCCCTGTGGCATACGAAGCCGCGTTGGCAGTTCCTTCCACTACGATTCCAGCAAGTTGGCAAGCACCCAAGGTCGAGTTATAGATGTTGGTGTTCGCAAACACCGCCACGCCACCCACCTTCGCGCCGGAGGTGACCTGCGCCGCAAGCGCGCCTTGGCTGGTGCTGTTGGGGGCGCTGCACCCGCCATTCGCAGCTCCGAGAGCGGTTGCCGCCGCCGTGAGAGCGGCTGGCGAGAGGGGTTGGGTAAGAAAGACGCTGGGGCTGGCGGCTACGGCGTTTCCGGGAAAGTTACGGAAGAACCCGTCGTAGGCGAAGAAGAAGAAGAGTTTATCTTTCTTGATGGGCCCGCCGATTCCGAAACCAAACATATCCCAATAATCCTTAGGTTTGAACGGAAGGGCGGCAAACCCTCCCGCCGCGGTGGGTTCGGTGATGACGGCAAAAGGGTTGCGGGAAGCCCAGCCATTTTCGCGATTCTTGTAGAAGGCCTCCCCATGAAAGTTGTTGGTCCCGCTCTTGGTGACGGTGTTGATCACGCCGCCTGCAGCGCTCCCATACTCCGCCGAGTAGTTCGAGGTGTTCACCTGGAACTCCTGGATCGCCACTTCCGTGGTGGAATAACTGGCGCGCGTGCGGCCACGCTCTTCCGAAAAGAACGCCTGATTGTTGGCTGCACCGTCGATGGTACTGGCATTGGCCACTCCGGCCATTCCCCGGAAGCTCAGCAGGCCAAACCCGTCGTAGTTAGTGACCACCCCGGGCGTGAGGAGGGCGAAGTTGGACCAGCGCGGGCGCTGGATCGGCAAATTGGCGATGGCCGTCTGGTTGAGCGTATGCGCAAAGTCCGCCGAAGTTGTATTGACCTGCTCTGCCGCGCCGGACACGGTCACGGTTTGCGCCGTCGAGCCGACCGTCAAATGGGGTAAAACCGTGGTGACGCTGCCCACCGTAACGGTGATCTGTTCGCCCTTATATGTTTCGAAACCCTTGGCGGTGACCGTCACGGTGTAGACTGCAGGTGTCAAGTGGACCAACATAAAGTTGCCGGAAGCATCGGTCGTCTCTGTCTGCTCGCGATTGGTTCCATTATTGTGTACGGTAACCGACGCACCTGGGACCACAGCGCCGCTCGCGTCAAACACTGTGCCGCCGATGGCGCCGTCGTTGACGGTTTGGGCCCGTGCCGTGGAAACCAAGCTGAGGCTTAGCCCCACGACCGCAAAAGCCAGAAGTAGATTTGCAAACCACCTGTGAGAATTTTTCATATTCATGCCCTCATCGCTCCTTTTCGGTCTGAGTTTGACCGGGATCCCCTCCCGGATGAACCCCCCTCGGACTCGTAACTTGCTCATTAATAAATGCTTCTGCCCCTGAAAATCGCTCCGGCATCGTGTAGGCGAAATTAGCAGGGGTCGGCATGCTCTTCGTCAGTCTCGCTTCTAAATCTAAACTGGGGTTTGTTGAGATCTGCATCATTAGAATGTCTAGTCTTGGTTCTCTCTCGGGCTACCTAAATTGGGTCCGACTTGGAGAACTCTAATACTCGCAAGCCTACGTCCAAACTCCTGAAATTTAGAAACCTCTGTAAGTGTTTGAATCCGAATAAACCGATTGCTGGTGTCTTTGTCCCGTCCCATGACGACTATGAAATACCGTAGGGAAACTCCGCAACTCCATATCGTAGAGGCGAAACAAGAATTCAGCGTTACAAGAATGTTTTTTGTTCATTTCAAGGGTGCGGAAATTCCCGTCCCCATGCGACGCCTATCATATGGAACCTCGCACCAATTTGCGGACGAGAAGTCGATGCGCGTACAAATCCTCGCACCTTCCATGGCGGGATTTTAAAACACGAAACCCGCCCCGCGCCGAAACAGCCGGTCGAGGACTATAAAAACTGCTTATCGCGCTTACAACCACCTTCTTTGGGTCCGTAGGCAGACTCTACAGCGGGGATTTCTACTACGAATCCACCCAAAAGTAAAGCGTGACTTCGGGAGGGGTCCGGAAGGTGGCACGATTAGCTATAATTAGAGGCCAGCGGTAGGGAGGAGGCGGTAAGCAGGAGGCGGGTGTCAAGCGCTGAGCGCCGAAGGGTAAAGTTTAAAGGATAAAGGGTAAAGCACCTGCCGAGCATTCTCTCCGTTTCGTGGCTGGCTTTCAAGGCCGGTGCTATTTACCCTTTATCCTTTATCGTTTGCCACCCGCTCGCAGAGCATCACTTTCTCCTGGTTGTCGATTTCGCGCAGGCGGACTTCTATCACTTCCGTGTCGGAGGTTTGTATAACCCGTCCCACATAATTGGCTTGGATGGGCAACTCGCGATGGCCGCGGTCGATCAGGACACACAGATCCACGCGTTGGGGCCGTCCGTGATCCAGCAGGGCCTCCAAGGCGGCCCGCGTGGTGCGGCCGGTGTAAAGAACATCATCCACCAGGATCGCCGTCTTCCCCTCCACCGTGTATGACGAGGGTACTTCCTGGACCACCGGCTTCTGCGCGACGGTGGAGAGGTCGTCGCGGTAGAAGGTGATGTCGAGGGTCTCCACCGGGGGAGCGGTCTTCTCGATTTCCATCATCTTCTTGGCCAGACGATCCGCCAAGGGAACTCCCCGCCGCCGGATCCCGACCAGCACCACGCCTGCCAAGCCGTTGTTGCGCTCCAGGATTTCATTCGCCAGGCGCACCAGCGTGCGATCAATTTCCGAACCCGACATCAACTGGGACTTCTCGCGGACCTCGGCAACTTTTGGTTGGTCGTTGGCATTTTCCATTTCAATACTCGGGATACGGGATTCGGGACACGTGACTCGTGAAAATAATAAATGATGAGGTGCAAAGGGTAAAGGATAAAGGTTAAAGGATAAATTAGCTCCGACCTTAAGGTCGGCATGCGCCCTTTATCCTTTAACCTTTACCCTAACTATTTCCAGCCCCAGCCCCTGACACCTGACACCTGGCACCTGACACCTACTTTGTCCGCGCCTTCGCCAGCTTCGCATCAATTTCCGCAATCTTGCGGAATTCCTCATCCCAGAACGATTGGGATTTCATGCCTTCGAGATAAGACAGGGAATAGCCGAAGGGGGTCCA
>Ga0074044_10004139_pt1 | contig 12086 bp, 12 predicted proteins | sample BogForMeECP23OM1_FD_94443 | JGI IMG/M metagenome (GOLD analysis project Ga0074044, IMG submission 94443) | Bog forest soil microbial communities from Calvert Island, British Columbia, Canada - Bog Forest MetaG ECP23OM1 | ecosystem: Environmental > Terrestrial > Soil > Wetlands ...
GAGAGCATGGCCTCTTGGCGCGCCGGCCGGTAGATCTTTAAACATCTACAAGCCTGTAATTGCTTCTTCCATTTGCGAGATAACAGATAATTCCGCGGGGAATATGCCCCATTCAAAAATTTTTTGTAGGGTCGTCCGGCAGTACGAGGGAGGGCATTTGCTGCTTTCCGAGTACAATTCGCATCGCTACAAGCCCGGAATCGGCGCCGGGGTCATCTTTTCCTGCTCGTTGCTGCACGAGGCGGCGCAGGTCAAAAAGGGCCGCCGTTACGTCCTGCTGACGTTCCTGCACGACGACGCCGCCTCCCAGGAGCGCCGGCTTGCGTACCCGAAAAGCTGATAGTCGGTCGCGTCTCGATTCGAGGCCTCAGGGTCTCGAGGCGCGGTCGCAGCGTGCGACCGCGCCCTCAGCCTTCATGACGCCACTGGCGATGGCCGCGGCCCATCGGGGCCCACAGCAGCGCGCCGAAGCGGCGCTTCTGGTTGTCGTCCAAGCTGTCGTAAAGCGGCTTGGCCGCGGCCTCTAGCTTCTTGATGCCAGCGGCGCGGGCGGTCAGGCGATCGGACATGCGCGTGAGCCGATCCATCGTGTCGACGCTCTCACCCTTGTCGCGCGCCTCGCGTCATGCCTTGGAACGCTCGGCGCGTTCCCGCGCGAAATCGCGAATCGTTGCCTCCAGAGCCGGCCAGCTCTTTTCCTGTTCCGGATTGAGCGCGAGGCCGGCTTTCAGTCCGGCGATGCGAGCGTCGAGGAAGGCGGCGCGGTCCTCGGCAGTGAAGCGGCTGTGTCGCTCTGGTTGGTCGTCTGAAGCAGCGGCAAACGCCGCGCCGGCGACGGGCGCGAACGCGAGCAGGGTGGCCGCGGCGGCGGCAAGAAATCCGGTCTTCATGGAAGAACGGCTTGCTCGGCGGGCCGAAGGCTAAATTGCCACTCGATTCGGGTCCAATGACAATTTTGTGAGGTTGCCGGAGCCAGCGCACCATGACGCACCATAACGAGAGCGTTGATTGGCCACAGGCTCCCCCTTTGCGACCAGAGGTACCGCAAAGCGGACGATGATCGCGGGCTTTCTGCGACCGCCCAAGGCAGCCCGCTCGGTGTCAACGGATGATGAGGGGCCATCATCATCGTCACTGCCTCAAGGCCCTCTTGCAGCGGGGAACCTAAGGCGCGGCACTATGCGTGACCGAAGGCAGCGGCCTTGCGGGAGACGGTGAGGAGGGGACTGGCCTGATCGCCGTGCGCGAAGTAGGCCGCAAATAGTCAATAGCGATGGAGGAGTCGGCCCTTGATGTTTTCGCCTCACTATTTGCGCGAAGACATGACCTCGTGCGTCCTAGCAGATGCACTTTGATGACCCCTACAAGCTCCGGCAAACGCAAGGCTCAAGGTCCGCGCTCCATCCCTACGCTCCTTCGCTCAAGGCTCCTCCAGTGTCTCCTCACGCCATCGCGGCGCTACTGCCTGAAGCTTGCTTGGCGGGATAGGTTCGAGCCGACATTCTGCGATGCGACATGCCTCCAATCGTTGTCGGCCACAGCGGCCCGTTCGGCGGCGGCTCAAGCAAGTGGCTCAATTCCGAGGCGTGCAGCGGCGCGACGCATCGAGCACGGCAGGTACCAGAATGTCCAGGCAGTCAGCATCCCAATAATTGCATAGGTGATGGGACCGCCGATCAAGAGGAAGAGCCCGATCGAGACCATGAAGACCAACGCGCAATTGAGCGCGCATGCGCCCAAGAGCCCAAATCCCCAACATAGGGTCACGACGGCAATGGAGCGACGGAATTGAACGTCTCCACGAAGGGCCTCGAAGGCCTGGACCTTTTCAGCCGCTATCCGCCGCAGGCCAGCCCGCGCGAGCTGATAGATCAGGGGCCTGCCGATCGCGGCCGAACCCAGGAAGATCAGGGCGACGAAACCGGTCACGAGGTTCTCGCGCAACTGCAGGAATTTCACCCCGCCGCTGCCCACAAAGGCTAGCAGCGAGAGTGCTATGCCGGTCAGCACCATGATGGAGATGGCATCGACCTTCCCCTCACGGATGAAAGTGATGATCGACCAGAAGATAGGCGGCGTCGAGGCGGCCATCAGCGCCAGCTCGTCGCCGAGACTTCCGCTGCCACAGCTGTAGATGTGAAACGGCAGGATGAGGTTGACGACCAATTCCTGGCTACCCGTCACGCAATGCGCACGGACATATGCGACGGCCTTGGTCAGTCGAAAGTCAGCGACGCTCGCCACGAACGCTCTCCGCGCGCCAAGCACTCAAAGCTGCCGTCTACAAACAGGATTTGTCCCGTCATCAATGCGCTTTCCGAGCTTACGCACCAAGCCACGATGGCGGCAAGCTGCTCGGGCAGGCCGGGATCACAGTTGTAGAGTCGAGGAAGGGCGCGGTGGCTTGAGGCTTGGCCAATCGCCCCGTTTCCCGTTCCCCGCTCATCAAACCGGACGTGCGGGTTTCCCGCATCCGGCTTTCCGACAGACTTCATGGCAGGCCCACGGCGTCGGGCTTTAAGGGCTGAATGAGTTGGGTCACGCCGAATTTTCCGTGGATTTCACTCCAGGAAAACCGCGCGCGCCTCGCGCTCAGCGGAACCGTCCACTGGACGTTCGACCGCGGCCTGATCTCGATCGCCGACAATCACGAGCTTCTGTTCGCGAAGGGAAAGATTCCCGAGCCGGTCATGGGCTTGCTCAATCCGGACCGGCGACTCCTGGCGCCCTCGCGTCCGGAGCAAGCGCCGCATCCGATCTTTCTGCGCTGGCGCCGCGAGAACGTTTTCAAGGGGTGATCCATGTCTGTCGTGCCGAAGCCGAGCTAATCGAATTGACCAGCGCCCATGAACGGAAGGGGTGCTACCCCATCGCGGTCAAAGCTGATGGACATCTTCGGCAACGACACGACGAAAGTGATCGAGGCGACGGTGTCAGACCTTCCCCGTCATTGCGAGGCGAAGCTGAAGCAATCGGCGCCGCCGAGTGGCGCCGCACCGGTCCGGATGCCGACCTTGGCGTATCGAGAGCAAATTGCGCCAATTTCTCGGCGGTCGAGTTTTTCAACGGTATCCTTGATTTTCGTAACCCGGACGGGGCGAACAAACGAATGTCGAGGAACACTGCCTACTTGGGAAGATCGCTCAGCGCCGGGAACGGCGCCACGGGATCTCACTCCGAGGCTCGAACCTGCGCGATGACTTGCTCGAAGGGGTCAGCCGAGACGCGGAAGTCGCCGCGGAATGGGTTGTTGAGCGCGATGATCATGATCAGCACCAGCGCTCCGGAAATCGCCATTGCCGCCGACATTGCCAGATGCATGCCGAGGCTCGGAACGCCGAGCAACGAGGCGAATGCAACCGTCAGAGCGCCGCCCATCAAGGTAACGATCCAGACCACCGCCGGAACGGTGGTGTCGGCAGCCATCAATCTCTCCTCTCGCGCATCCGACAGCCGCATCAACGATAGCGACAGCATCGCCTGCCGGATGTCGTCGGCCGTGCCGGCCGGTTTGAGACCAGCCGCTATGGCGTTCAGTTTGTTCAACCAGGCCGAATTGCTGGCGACGCTCAGCCCTCTGGCTTGCGCCGGCCATTCGACTCTGACCACGGTCTCGCCATAGCCGAGAATGCCGCCGCGCAGCAGCGACTTCTCCGGGTCGGAGAACCCGAGCGAAACATAGTAGACATCGCGAACAAAGCCGGCCTCGGCATAGCTTGTGGCCTTCGCGGCGTTGTAGTGTTCCCATACGACCATGGCGACGAACGCCAGCAGCACCGCAAAAGTCACGCCGATGACCGAGAATATCGCCGCGGCGACGTCATTGTGTCGGCGCCGGAGTTCGAGCGACAGCAAGGGGCGGACCGCCAATCCGAGCAGGATCGCGCCGAGTGCTGCGGCGCCCGCCAACAAGAGTCCGACACCCCAGAGCGGGTACTCGTAGACCATGCCCGGCTGCATTACGAACTGCACGGCGACCCCGTTTCTCCGATGTCGTCTACCGTGTATGTAGGCGATCGGGGAGTTACGGCGACAGCCTACTCTATCCCTGTACTCTTAGTCGCCAGTCACGTTGCGCGTGTTGCGCGAGAGCGGCGGCCCCGCCAATCATGCCGCCTTCCATGAATCGCAACCGAATCAGCCTACGGCGATGCCTGCGCATTCACCGGCCTGAAGATCATCAACGGCGGCGGCCGAAGCGAGGTGCAGATCCGTCCCGTCAAGGAATCGGGGCCGGACTCACTCCGCAACGGCATCGCGCTCAGCGGGACCGTCCATTGGATGTTCGACCGCGGCCTGATCTCGATCGCCGACAACCACGAGCTTCTTTTCGCGAAGGGCAAGGTTCCCGGGCAGGTCATGGGCTTGCTCAATCCGGATCGACGACTCCTGGCGCCTTCGGGTCCGGAGCAAGCGCCGCATCCGATCTTTCTGCGCTGGCACCGCGAGAACGTTTTCAAGGGGTGGTGCATGTCTGTTGTGCCGACGAGGATCGAGGTGACGGTGTGACTCTTCCCCGTCATTGCGAGGCGAAGCCGAAGCAATCCGTGCCACCGCCGCAGCCTACGAAATGGATTGCTTCGTCGCTCCGCTCCTCGCAATGACGTCGGTCGCATCGCCATGAAGGAGTAAACCGCCTATGCCGCGCGCGCCGTGCGTCTACATCCTCGCCAGCCGCCGCAACGGGACGCTTTACACGGGCGTCACCTCGAATTTGGGCCAGCGCGTGTTCCAGCATCGCGAGAAGCTGACTCCGGGTTTCGCTAGCCGGTACGGATGCACTCGGCTCATCTTCTATGAACACTACGAACGGATGCACGACGCCATTGCCCGCGAGAAGCAGATCAAGGCGGCTCGCGCGCGAAGAAGATCGCGCTCACCGAATCGATGAATCCGGAATGGAAGGATTTGTATTAGAGTCTCACGTAGCGTCGGCGGATGGATTGCTTCCCCCTCGCGGCGCTCGGCTCACAATAGACCTCCCGCCGTCATTGCGAGGCGAAGCCGAAGCAATCCATGCCACCGCCGCTGCCTACGAAATAGATTGCTTCGCTGCGCTCGCAATGACGTCCGTCGCCTGGCCGCCCCTCAGCACTCGACGAAATTCACCGCGAGCCCTCCGAGCGAGGTCTCCTTGTATTTCGACTGCATGTCGGCGCCGGTCTGGCGCATGGTCTTGATGACGCTGTCGAGCGAGACGCGGTGGCGGCCGTCGCCATGCAGGGCGAGGGAGGCGGCGGCGATGGCCTTGACGGCGCCGAAGGCGTTGCGCTCGATGCAGGGGATCTGGACGAGGCCGCCGACCGGATCGCAGGTCATGCCGAGGTGATGCTCCATCGCGATCTCGGCGGCGTTTTCCACTTGGGCGTTCGAGCCGCCGAGCGCGGCGCACAGGCCCGCGGCGGCCATCGACGAGGCGACCCCGACCTCTCCCTGGCAGCCGACCTCGGCGCCCGAGATCGAGGCGTTGAGCTTGAAAAGGCCGCCGATCGCGGTCGCGGTCATCAGGAAATCGGCGAGGCCCGCCCGCGTCGCGCCGTCGCAATGGTCGCGGTAGTAGCGCAGGACCGAGGGAATGACGCCCGCGGCGCCGTTGGTCGGCGCGGTGACGACGCGGCCGCCGGCGGCGTTCTCCTCGTTGACCGCCATCGCGTAGACGCTGACGAAATCCATGATCTCGTGCGCCGGGCGGGCGTTCCGCCGCGCGCCCTCGATGAGGCGCTGGAAGATCGCCCGCGCCCGGCGCTCGACCGCTAGTCCCCCCGGCAGCGGGCCGGTCTTGGCGAGCCCGCGATCCATGCAGGCGAACATGACGTCGAGAATTTTTCCGACATGCGCTTCAACCGCCTCGGCGGGGCGCAGCGCCGCCTCGTTGGCGCGCACGAGTTTTGCGATCGAAAGTTCTGACTCGCGGCCGCGGGCGAGCAGTTCGGCGCCGGAGCGGAAAGGATAAGGCACGTCGGCATCGCTCCCGCCCGCGCCCTCGTCGGCGCCCTCGCGCGCGATAAAACCGCCGCCGACCGAGAGCCAGGTCTCGTCGGCGAGCGCCGCCCCGGCGGCGTCGCGCGCAACGAGGCGAAGCGTGTTCGGATGGCGGGTCGCGGGCGTGACGACGTCGAACAGGATCGCGCTCGCGGGGTCGAAGGCGATCGCGCGGCGGCCCGCGAGCGGCAGGCGTTTCGTCTGGCGCACGTCGTCGACGAGCGCCTCCGCCGCGTCCGGGTCGACCGCCTCCGGTTCGAAGCCGCAGAGGCCGAGCACGACCGCCTTGTCGGTGGCGTGGCCTCGCCCCGTGAAGGCGAGCGAGCCGAGGAGCGTGACTTCGACGGAGGCGACGCGCTCGAGCTCGCCGCGCCCGGCGAGGCCCGCAGCGAAGGCGGCGGCGGCCTTCATCGGCCCGACCGTGTGCGACGACGAAGGGCCGACGCCGATCTTGAACAGTTCGAAGACGCTGATCATGACAGTCCCTTCTCCCCGCTTGCGGGGAGAAGGTGGCGCGAAGCGCCGGATGAGGGGCTGGGCGAGTTCCGGAGCGGCCAATCGCCACGCCCCTCACCCCGGCCCTCTCCCCGCAAGCGGGGCGAGGGGGAAAGATCGGCCGAGGCTTCTCCCTCGCTGCGGGAATCCGCACCCCGGCCGCGGCCATATTGCCGCGGCGAACAGCCCATGACCCTCTTGAAGGCTGTGCTGAAGGCGCTTTCGGATTCGTAGCCGAGCGACAGGGCGATGACCGAAATGGGATCGCTGGAATTCGTGAGCCTGTCCCCGGCCAGCAGCATCCGCCAGCGCGTCAGGTATTCCATAGGCGACGCCCCGACCGTCTCCTTGAACTTCAGGGCGAAGGTCGACCGCGACATGCCGGCCCGCTCCGCCAGCTCCTGCAAAGTCCAGCGATGCGCCGGATCGTCGTGCATCGCGTTGATCGCCGCGCTCATCTGCTTGTCCGCCAGGGCGAAGAGCCAGCCGACGCCGCCTCTGCCTTCCGCCAGATGCAGCCGCAGGGCCTGAACCAGCATCATGTAGGCGAGGTATTGTGCGACCAGAAAACCGCCCGGCTGCGGCTCGCGCAGCTCCTGCCTCATCCGATCCAGAGACCAGCGGATCGCCGCCTTGTCCGATTCGTTCCGGATGTGCACAATGGGCGGCAGAACGCCCAGCAGGACGCCGGCATGATCGCCGCTAAGGGCGAAGTGCCCGCCGGCGATAAAGCAATCCCCGCCTCCATTGATCGAGACGACGCCGCCATTCCTCCGCGCGGTCGCAAGAATTGTGAGGGCGTCAATAGGCGGCGCCGTCAAATCGGTTGCAAGGCGGAAAGGCCGCCCGTGCGGCAGCAGAAAGCAGTCCCCCGTCGTTAGCCGCACCGCGTCTGGGACGCCCTCGACAGACAGCCAGCCTTCGCCGGAAACCACAGCATAGCATTTGATGCCCTCGTGCCGGGCGAACTGGACGGACAGGCCTCCACCCACATCGAAGCCGCCAGACACATAGCTGCGCGGTTTCAGGAGCGAGAGCACGTCTGAGAGCGGGTCCATGCGCCATTCCGGACGATCGCGAAGATAATACGGACTTTACAGCATAGCTCGTATGGCTTCAATCACCTATCTGCTCAGTCACGGGGCTGCGAGAGCGGCCGTCTAAAAGTAGTCAAGGAGATGTCATCATGCGCGTATTCGTCACCGGCGCCACAGGCTTTGTCGGCTCCGCCATCGTTCAGGAGCTCGTCGGCGCGGGCCATCAGGTCCTCGGTCTCGCCCGCTCGGATGCGGGCGCCAAGTCTCTTGCCGCCGCAGGCGCCGAGGCGCGTCGAGGCGATCTCGAGGACCTGGAGAGCCTGCGCAGGGGCGCCGACAAGTCGGACGGCGTGATCCACACCGCCTTCATCCACGACTTCTCGAAATTCAAGGAGGTCTGCGAGATCGACGGGCGCGCCATCGAGGCCCTCGCGGCCACGCTCGCCGGCTCCGACCGCCCCTTGATCGTCACCTCCGGAGTCGCGCTCCTCGCGCCCGGTCGCGTTGCGACCGAAGACGATGCGCCTCCTGCGCGCTCCGACTCGTACCCCCGCTTTTCGGAAGCCGCGGCAGCTTCGGCGGCGGCGCGCGGCGTGCGCGCGATGGCGGCGCGTCTTGCGCCGTCGGTCCATGGCGACGGCGATCACGGCTTCGTTCCGCGTCTCATCGCCATCGCGCGTGAGAAGGGCGCATCTGCCTATGTGGGCGACGGCCTCAACCGCTGGCCCGCGGTGCACCGGCTCGACGCCGCTCATCTCTACCGGCTCGTGCTCGAGAAGGGTTCCGCGGGCGCCCGGTATCACGGCATCGCCGAAGAGGGCGTGCCGTTCCGCGACATCGCCGGCGTGATCGGCCGCCGCCTGAACCTGCCGGTCGTCAGCAAGTCCCCCGAGGATGCGGCCGTCCATTTTGGCTGGTTCGCGTATTTCGCGGCGATGGACGCCCCGGCCTCGAGCGAACGAACTCAGGAAGAGCTGGGGTGGCGGCCGAAGCAGCCCGGGCTGATCGCCGATCTCGACCGGCCGCGCTATTTCGAAAGCTGAAAGGGGCGTCATGGCCCCTCTTCGGCATGTTCGAGCCGAGCGTCGGCTTCGACATCCAGATCGTGAGAGGCTTCCGCAATGTCCTCTTCGGCGGCGAGGGCCTGTTCTCGCGACCCTGACCGGCCCGGGCCACATCTGGCTGCAGAGCATGCCGATCCTCAACCTCGCCGAGGAGATCGCCCGCTATCTGCCCAACGGGCACACATAACACGGGTTCAGATCTGGACCGCGTCGAGTTACGAGGCGCACGTAAACTGTCAGCGTAGTCCTCGCTCCCCGAAGCCCGTCGTCCAGGCGGCCCTCGCCGGAGGGTTATTATGAAAGTGGCGCGCCGTCCAAACAAAGCGGCGAAAGTGCTCTATTTTCCTGCTTCTCTGAGATCTCGACCTTCAGAAGTTCGTCGACAAAGCGCTGGGGTTCATACTTGTGCTTGAGCGCCGTGGCGAGCGCCTCGTCGCAGTCGGCTCGGTCCTCGCCGACGCAAGGTCAGGACGGTCACCGGGTCAAATGAGCTTCGATACGATTGTTTTCCGCGCCGCGAGAATCGTCGACGCGCCGCCTGGTTGCTCCGAACCCCTTAGGCAAAAGCAAAGACGAGTCGACGCCCTGCGAGGCCAAATAGGACACGACTGAATTTGCGCGTCGTTCGGACAGGTGAAGATTGTACTTCTCGCCGTCCACCGCGCTCGTGTGGCCGTCGATCTCGAACTTCTCGCCCTTGAGCCGCGGATCCATGAGCGCTTTGGCGAACTGGCGCAGGTTGTCTTTGGCTGGTTGCGTGAGCTTATCCGAATTGTCTTGGAAACTGACCAGAAGGTCGAAGCTCGCAGGAGCCGGCGGCTGTTCTTTTGGACACTCGGCGGCGCGCCCCAGGCAAATCACCCGAGTTCTGCGAATCCTGTAAGCTTCGGCGACGGCTTTGTCCTTGATGAAGACCGCAAGCACTATGTCGGGGGAGTAGGCAATGGCGCATATCAAGCGGTGCGCCCTTTTCGGTCTGTCTGAAGAAGATGCGCGCGATCGCTTTGCGGCCTATCTCACAGAGGCTAAACCTCCGGCGGGCCCGGTGCATTTCCCAGGCGCGGCCCAGCCGAAGCACGCGCTCGCCGCCCTCGCCGAGAGCTCGGCAGTTTGGCCGCCTGCCGTCCTCGCCTGCAGCCCCGCAGTCTGGAACATTCCGGTTACTCTTCCCATTTCCTTGGCCGCGACGCCGAGCTTGCGGCGATCGAGGCCGCCCTGAAGGGCGACAAGGGTCGGGTTGCGGTTGCGGCGCTGCACGGGCTGCGCGGCGTCGGCAAGACGACGCTGGCCGCGGCCTATGCGGAACGCCACAAGGCCGACTATCGAACGACTTGGTGGATGCGGGCGCAGACCCCCGACACGATGCGCGCCGATCTCGTTTCGCTCGGCGTGCGCTTGGGCTGGGTCGGCGCAGACGAGCAGGAGGGGTTGGCGCTCGAAACCGTGCGCGAGCGGCTGCGGGAGGAGGGCGACGGGCTGCTCCTCATCTACGACAATGCGATCGACGCCGCGAGCGTGAAGTCCTATCTGCCACCCGGCGGAGCAGCGCGCGCGCTCGTCACGTCGAACTCGCCGGCGTGGCGCGGAGTCGGCGCCATGGTGGAAATCCGCCTGTGGCCGAAAGAGGTCGGCGCGGACTATCTCATCGCCCGCACGGGGAGCGAGAAGGAACGCGCGGAGGCCGAGGCGCTGTCAGAAGCGCTTGGCGGCCTGACGCTCGCGCATGAACAGGCCGCCGCCTATTGCGAACGGCTTGGGGTTTCGCTCGCCGAATACCGCAAGCGTTTCGTGGACGCGCCGGCGCGGCTTCTTGACGCGACCAAGGACGCGTCCGCGGAATATCACGGCGGCTTGACGGTCGCGAAGGCGTTCGCCCTCGCCATCGACGAAGCCGCCAAAGCGCATCCCGCCGCGGAGCCTCTGATTGCTCATGCGGCGCTGTTAGCGACAGAGCCAATCCCGCTGTTTCTGTTCTCTGACGCGCGCGAGCAATTCGGCGAGCCGCTCGCGTCTCAGCTCGCGAACGATGGGCTCGACGAGGCGATCGCGGCGCTTCGCGCCTTCGCGCTTGTCGACCGCGAGACGATCGTCGACGAGCGAGATCCAACCATATCGACGGAGACGATTCAGCTGCATCGGCTGGTGCGCATAGCCGCCGCGCAGCGGCGGCAAGGCGAGGCGGCCGACGCAGCGAGGCGAGTTCTCATCGAGGCGATGGCGAGAGTCTATCCCCGGAACGTCTTCAGCGATCCGAGCGCATGGCCCCGTGCGCGGCGGCTTAACGCCCATGCGGTCAATCTCGTCGGCGGCGCGGCCGCGCCTCCAACTGGGGTGGAGACGTCAGCTGTGTATCTCTTGACTGCGCTGGGTCAGTATCGGCACGGGGCGCTTGCGGCCTATTCGGAGGCGCTGCCACTGTTCGAGCGCGCGCTCGCGACTTCGGAGAAGACGCTCGGCCCCGATCATCTTTCGACCGCGGCGAGCCTCAACAACCTCGCCCTGTCGCTAAAGACCCAAGGCGATCTCGCGGGCGCGAGACCCCATTACGAGCGTGCGTTGGCGATCATCGAGAGAGCGCTTGGGCCCGAGCATCCCGACGTAGCGACGAGCCTCAACAATCTTGCTGAGCTGCTACGGGACCAGGGTGACCTCGCGGATGCGCGTCCGCTGTTCGAGCGCGCGCTCGGAATAGATGAGAAGATCCGCGGCCCCGCGAACCCCGAAGTCGCGACGGATCTCAATAACCTCGCGCTGTTGCTCCAGGACCAAGGCGACGCCGCGGCCGCAAAGCCGCTACACGAGCGCGCGCTGGCGATCCGCGAGAAGACGCTGGGACTCGACCATCCCGACACCGCGAGCAGCCTCAACAACCTTGCTACCGTACTGCAGGACCAAGGCGACCTCGCGAACGCGCGGGCGCACTACCAGCGCGCCCTCGCGATCTACGAGAAGAGCCTCGGTCCTGAGCACCCCGAAACAAATCGCGCCCGCTCCAATCTTGCGAATTTGCCCCTCGCCGAAGGCGCAATCTGTGAAGCGCTTTCGCTGGCGGAAACAGCTCTTGCCGCGTTCGAAAAGACGTTCGGCGCCAATCATCCCTCGACGCAAGGCTCCGCCAGCGTGGCTGCAGAGGCGCTCGCCGCCCTCGGCCGCGCGGGCGATGCGGCGGCCTTACGGGAGCGGTATGGGATTGGAGCTGGGGCGACACAGCCGCGCAGTGCGTTTTCGGCTCAATAGTTTGACGCTAAGCGCAATCTCGCCGAAGCAGCGATACCCGCCGATCTCTGGACAATCCGCGGCGAACGTGACGTCAAGCTGCCAGCGCCGGCGATTGGAGGCGCCGAGGCGCTCGGCATCGCTGACAAGTTGGGATTACGTTGACGCTTTAGCCCGACTTCGCGGATTCGCAGGTGGAAAAGCGGGTTTTACGATTTTTTTGGTTCGTAAGTATTTGATTTGGAATGTGTGGGCCACCGGTAATATTGTCAAAAAGGCTTGTAGTGAAGAC
>Ga0074044_10004141_pt1 | contig 12083 bp, 10 predicted proteins | sample BogForMeECP23OM1_FD_94443 | JGI IMG/M metagenome (GOLD analysis project Ga0074044, IMG submission 94443) | Bog forest soil microbial communities from Calvert Island, British Columbia, Canada - Bog Forest MetaG ECP23OM1 | ecosystem: Environmental > Terrestrial > Soil > Wetlands ...
GAGTTATCCCGTGGTATCGGCGGTGGGCAGCGCGGGTGTGATTCCCGTTGGTGACCCGCAACTGCCGCAAAACTACGCCGCGGCCGGCGTGAGCGTGTCCCTGCCTCTCTTTACCGGCGGCCTCTATACCGCGCGCCAGCGTGAGGCGGAGCTGCGCGCCCGGGCGACCGAGGAAAGCCTACGCGACCTGGAGAACAACGTGATTCGCGACGTGCGGATCGCCTGGCTCAACGCTCAAAATGCCTTTGACCGGCTGCGTATCACGGCCGAACTGCTGGATAACGCCAGGCTGTCTTACGAACTCGCCCAGTCGCGTTACGCGAACCTCCTCAGCTCGATCGTGGAGGTCAACCAAGCCCAACTCAATCTGCTCGCGGCGCAGATCACCTACGCCGACACTCAATACGAATACCTGCTCCAGCGCTCCGCCCTGAGCTTCCAAACCGGCACGTTGCGCTGAAAAGATCGTAGGGCAGCCGTCTCGCCTGCCCCCGGTTCTGTTGCCGTGGCATCACCCAGACGGCGAGACCTTTAAATCAGGTGCTCCCAATCAGCAGCCCCACTCCGAAGACCAGCAAGCCGCCCAGCACCACCTGGATCACTGCGGATGACCAGGGCGTATCCATGTACTTGCGGCGGATCCAGGCAATCACCCCGAGTTCCACCAGCACGACCGCCACTGCAATCCAGGTCGCCGTCTTAACGTCGCGTATCAGGTAAGGCAGGCTATGGCCGATGCCACCCAGGGTGGTCATCAGCCCGCACACAGTGCCACGCGCCCAGGGATGTCCTCGACCGGTCAAACTGCCGTCATCGGAGAGGGCTTCGGCGAAGCCCATGCTGATGCCCGCGCCCAGACTGGCGGCGAGGCCGACGCGGAATGCGTCCCCGCTGTTGAGCGTGGCCAGTGCCGCCGCAAACAATGGCGCCAGCGTCGAAACCGACCCATCCATTAGGCCCGCGAGGCCGGGTTGGATCACCTGGAGGACAAAGAGCCGCTTCTGCCGCGCGGATTCATCTTCGCTCAACTTCGTCTGCGCGATTTGTTCCGCCGCCTGTGCATGGTGTCGTTCCTCCTCCGCCAGGTCCCCCAGCAATTGGCGAACGCCCGCGTCCGCCGACCGCCGCGCAGACGCCTCATAAAACCGCTTTGTCTCCAGCTCCATCACCTCGGCGGCCTTCTGCACTGCCTTCAAGCCGAGCGGACGCACGAGCCAGACTGGCCGCCGGCGCAGGAAGCCCCGTACGTCCTGTCGCCGAATCAGCGGGATGTGCTCGCCGAACCGCACCCGGAACAGCTCGATGAGCCGATGGCGATGCCCGTCTTCTTCGCGCCGCATCTGGGCAAACATCTTTGCCTGCTCCGGGTAGTTCTCTTTCAACCCGTCCGCAAAATCGTCGTAGATGCGCGCATCCTCCTCTTCCTGGGAAATGGCCAGCGCGAGAATCTCCTTTTCGTTAAGGCTTTCAAATGATCGCATAAATAGATTCCAGACCGGTAACGCTCCACGCAACGGTTCCCAATCTACCGCACGCCCAAAACCCCTTCAAGCCTGCAGCCCGAGCCACGGAAGCCAATTGACTGACAGGACTTGCACCGCTGAAACAGCAGGGCTCCCCGCCCAACCGCGTGGCGTTGTCCTGGCTTGAAGGTGGCTTGTGGGTGGCTTGTGGGTCGCAAGCGGCGGGCTTGCGGCTAGGTTGTATAAGCATTCGCAATACTGAGAATGCCACTTTGAAGCCCCTTGCCACCCCGACACCACCCTGGTACCGCCCTGGACCTACCCCGGCACCATAGAAGAGTTCGCCACCCCTCGAAACATAGCCCGCCGCCTCCCCCGGTCCCCTGGTTTGCCGCTCCCGACGCATCAGTATATCTAATATACATCCACGGCAGATTCCTGCTAACCGAAGCCGTGCACGGGCGGCGAGGTGAAGGAGAAACGGTTGAGCTACGCTTTTTTCGTCGCGCTTGAGCTTGGCAGCAGACTGGGCAAAGTCGCGCAGAGCCTCGTCGAGCGAGGTCATGGCCGGTCCAATAGTTGGTAGTTAAGAGTTGATAGTTGATGGCCAACAGCCGCCGACGAGGGAGCTTTGCACGCATGGACGCGAAGGGGGCAAGGTGGTTTCTCGATGAAAACGACGAACATCCCGCGAACAACCCGCTTGCACTTCATGTCAAACACTTGTAGATACTTTAGGTGAGCTTGTTGTCTTGCACCCGACGGCACTCATCCTGCACAGGATGGGCTCTTCTCCTTTTGCTGGCGACCGTGCCCGGATGTGACCGGGGCCAGGTCCAGGAGTATCGGGTGTCCAAGGAACAGGCGCCGGCGCAGGCTCAAACGCAGCCTGCCACCCTGCCGCCCGGTCATCCTGACACTTCAAGCGCCGCCGCTCCCGCACTTCAATACAAACGGCCGGCAGATTGGCAGGAGGCCCCCCTGAGCCAGATGCGCGCGGCCTCCTTCCGCGTCGCCGGCAAGGACGGCAAGCAAGCGGATGTAAGCGCCATCCCGTTGCCCGGCTTGAAGGGGAGTGACCTGGACAACGTCAACCGCTGGCGCGGCCAGGTCGGTCTGCCGGGCGTGTCCGAGGCAGAGTTGGCCACACTTGCCCAACCGGTCGAGATCGCCGGCCAATCGGCCAGCCTGTATGAACAGGCCGGGACCAATCCCGCCTCGGGCGAAAAGAGCTGCATTCTCGCGGCCATCATGCGCCGCGACGGCACGCCGTGGTTCTTCAAGATGACCGGTGACGACGCCCTCGTGACCGGGCAGAAGCCCGCTTTCATTGAGTTCCTTAAATCGGTGAGCTTCCCGGCGGGCGTGGCACAGGCGCAATTGCCGCCATCCCATCCGCCCATTGACGGTGGGAGCATGATGGCACAGGCCGGCACCGCAGCCTCCTCGGGCCAGTTCAAACCGAGCTGGGACGTGCCTTTCGGTTGGAAGGAAATCCCGGGCGGACAGTTCCTGGTGGCCAAATTCGTCGTTACGGGTGCTGCCAACGCGCAGGCTGCCGTCAACGTCAGCAAGTCACCCGGCGACGGCGGTGGCCTACTGGCCAATCTCAATCGCTGGCGCAACCAGCTTAGCCTTGGCCCGCTGGCCGAGGCGGACCTCAATAAAGAGACCCAGCCGCTTGACCTGCCGGGCGGCAAGGCATCGGTGGCGGATATGAGTGGACAGGACGCCAGGACTGGGCAGAAGGCGCGTCTCCTGGCCGTCGTTATCCCACGCTCGGGCGAAACCTGGTTCTACAAGCTGATGGGCGACGCGCAGGTCGTCGAGCAGGAGAGGGACGCCTTCCTAAGATTTGTCCAGTCCGTCAAGTACTAGCTAAGGCCCAGCACTGGATTCGCATGTCCCTGGATTACTTTCTGGACCGCCTGGTCAACTTCTTTACGTCTTTGCGCCTGACGGTCGTCTGCCTCGCCCTGGCACTGGTGCTGGTTTTCTGGGGCACCATCGCGCAAGTGGACCTCGGGCTTTACAAGGCCCAGAATGAATACTTCCGCAGCTTTCTCATTTATTGGGGACCCAAAGGTGCCTCGTGGAGAATCCCCGTCTTCCCGGGTGGCTACTTCATTGGCGGAGTGCTGCTGATCAACCTCATCGCGTCGCAGCTTCGACGTTTCTCCTTCGCCGCCAGCAAGATCGGCCTCTGGATGGTGCATGTCGGGTTGATTTTGCTGCTGCTCGGCCAACTGCTGACCGACCTGCTCTCCCGCGAAAGCACCCTCCACCTGCGCGAAGGCGAAGCCAGGAACTATTCCGAGGTCGAACGCGAAGCCGAGCTCGCCGTGATTGACACCACGGATCCCGACGCGGACAGAGTCGTTGCCATATCCCAAGGGGTCCTGGCGGCCCAGAAGAGCATCGGCCCTGGCGACTTGCCGTTCACGGTCCGGGTGAAGCGGTTCTTCGCCAACTCCCAGGTTGCGGATCGGCCCGCGGATGCCGCCCTGCCTCCGGCCGCTACGCAAGGGACCGGCCGCCGTGCGATCGTCAACGAATTGCCTCACGTCACAGACATGGACCACCGCGACGTCCCCAGTGCAGTGGTGGAGCTGGAGACGCCGCAAGGCTCGCTCGGCACCTGGCTGGTGTCTGAGTACATTGACGACCCCCAGACGTTTACCTGGAACAACCGCACCTATGCGCTCGCGCTGCGGCCGCTCCGGAATTACAAGCCCTACAGCATCCAGCTCCTCAAGTTCCGGCATGATGTCTATCCGGGGACGGACATTCCCAAGAATTTCTCCAGCCGCATTCTGCTGCAGCGCCCCCAAACGCGGGAAAAGCGCGAGGTCCTGATCTACATGAACAACCCACTGCGGTACGCGGGGGAAACGTACTACCAATCGGGCTTCGACCCTGATAACCGCGGCACCATCCTGCAAGTCGTCCACAACCCCAGTTGGCTTACCCCTTACCTTTCCTGCGTGCTCGTGGGCGTCGGATTGGTCGTTCAATTTGCCACCCACTTGCTAGGTTTCGCCTTCAAACGGAGGACCGCATGACCGCCTTTCCCACGCAACACGCAACACGCAACACGCATGGCGTTTCATGCTTCACGTTTAACGTATCCCGTTCCGCGCCTCCCTTTCAGGCGCCCGCATGAAACTCCTTCTCAAGCTCATTCCCTGGTTCTTTGTCGCCCTCTTCGGGACCGAGATCATCGCCGTCATGCTGCCCAAGCCGGACGGAGAGTATCACGTCCGCGCATTCGGCCGGCTGCCCGTGCTGCTCAGTGGCCGCATCCAGCCTTTCGACTCGGTTGCCCGCAACAGCCTCCTCCAAATCCGCAGCACCGGGGACGTGCCGCTCGAAGAAGTGCCCTCCTGGAAATTCTGGCATCACCCGAAGAAACTCAAATCCACCGAGTGGCTGCTCGAGGTGATGACACGGCCTGAAATGGCCGACACGCGCCCCATTTTCCTCATCCACCACGCCGAGCTGCTCGGTGAACTCAAACTGCAGGACAAGGGTGTCGAGAAGTCGGGGTTGCGCTATTACACCTTCAACGAGTTGAAACCCCTCCTCTCCGAGATCAACGAGCAGGCGCAGAAGGCCGGCGAGGTCAAGGCCGAGGACCAGACCACCTTTCAGAAGCAAGTCGAGAAGCTGGCCAATGCCCTCTCCCTCTACCAGCGGCTCAAGGTCACCCTCCAACCCGAGGGCGCGGACGATTTCGCGCAGCAATTGGCGGACTTCCAGAAGAACCTGGGTCCGGCTGAGGCGGCGGCGCAGGCCAGCGAGAGCGGGAAGCCGTTCGACAAGGATGCGCTCCAGCGCGTTGCCGGGCCGTTGCAGGAATTCCAGTTGATGGCCAAGTTCGGGTATCCACTTGCCGTGCCGCCACTGACTGCGAGTGACGCGCCCGACCATTGGCAAACCATGGGCGCCAGCCTGCTCGATTCCGGCCCTGCCCACATGCTGCATCCCGCCGTGACGAACTTCGCCGCCATGGCCACCGCCTACCGCCAGCACAAACCGGACACCTTTAACCAGGCCGTGGCCAATTACACGGCCTGGCTCACCCCGCAGTTCCAGAAGGCACTCAAGAAGGGCAGGGCCGAGTTCTACTTCAATAGCGTCAAGCCCTTCCTCCACGCGATGATCATTTACCTCTGCGCGTTCGTCCTGGCGTGCGGCGGGCTGTTGACCTTCACCGTCGCGCCCAATCTCTCCGAATCGTTGCGCCGTTCGGCGTTCTACCTGGTCATTGTGGCTGGGCTGGTCCACACCTTTGGCCTTATATTCCGCATGGCGCTCGAAGGCCGCCCGCCGGTGACCAACCTCTACTCCTCGGCCATCTTCATTGGCTGGGGCACTATGGTCCTCGGACTCATACTGGAGAGGATTTACCGGGTCGGCATCGGCAGCGTTGTGGCCTCGCTGGCCGGCTTTGTGACGCTGATGATAGCCCATAATCTCGCTCTGGGCGGCGACACGATGGAGATGTTACGCGCGGTGCTCGACACCAATTTCTGGCTGGCGACGCATGTCGTCGTGATCACCCTCGGTTATGCCTCGACTTTCGCCGCCGGCCTGCTGGCCATCCTCTACATCTTCCTCGGTGTGTTCACACCCCTGCTTAGCCAAAAGCTCGGCGCCGCCTCGCGGGCATCTTCGTCCCGGGCGCTTGCCGCAGCTAAGCCCCCTGAGCCCGTCCGTGCGGCCAAGACGCTTTCGGGGACTCCTGTTGTTCCTGATGGGCAGGGCAGGGGTGATAGGCAGGCCGCTGGCGCCTTGCCATCCCAAAGCGAGAATCAAGAATCGCCGATGGCCCTGGGCCAAGCCCTGACGACGATGGTCTATGGCATCGTCTGCTTCGCCACCCTCTTCAGCTTTGTGGGCACCGTCCTCGGCGGCATCTGGGCCGATCAATCCTGGGGCCGGTTCTGGGGCTGGGACCCCAAAGAGAACGGCGCCCTGCTTATCGTGATCTGGAACGCGATCATCCTCCACGTCCGCTGGGGCAACCTCCTGGGTGACCGCGGCATCATGAACCTGGCGGTGTTCGGCAACATCGTCACCAGCTTCTCGTGGTTTGGCGTGAACATGCTCGGCATTGGCCTGCACTCCTACGGCTTCATGGATGCCGCCTTCTGGTGGTTGAGGCTCTTCATCATCAGCCAGCTCGTGGTCATCGCTCTCGGTCTATTGCCGCTGCGCTTGTGGCGCAGTTTCCGCGTCGCCGCGAAGTCCCCCACGCCCGGCGTCCCCGCCCCCGCCCGCGCTTAATCTCGTCCTCGCCCCAACCAACAAAAAAGCAAGCACCAGCGGGCAGAACCGCAACCGAACTGCGCGAAGCGTTTGGAGTGCGCGGAGCTTGCTCCCGCTTTGGGGCTCGCGGCCCCGGTCGAAGGCGCCACCAAACTGGGCGCACTCCACACGGTTCGTGCCGCAGGCCACCAGCATGACCATTGCGGCTTGTGAAGGAATCCCCCGGCTGCAATGTGAGGCGTCGCAAGAATGCGCGACTGTATGGCAGTCAGACTGCGCCGTCGTTCCAAGACTGAGCGATCCCGGCTAGCCCTGTCGGAGCAGATCCAGCATCTGCTGATCAAGCTTGTGGCCGCGGAACTCCTCGTACTCAACGTCACCACGCTGGCTGTCGAGCACGCCGAAGCCACCCTGCAAGTTCCAGAGCGCCCAGCCCCAGCCCGCTTCCTTCCACAACGCCAGGCAATCCCGCATCCAGGCCAGCACCACCTTGTGCGGCGTGCGATTGAACGCGCCCCATTCACCGACGTGGACGCCCACGCCCTTTTGCTCAAGCTGCTTCCAGGGCTGGATGCGTTCCTTGGCCAGGGTTTCCTTGTCCACGGTGCGGTTCTCCCCGAGCTTCAGGGGCCACGTCGGCTCGGGCCATGTATCCGAGCCGTGCATCCAGCTCGCTTTGTAGTGGCTGATTTGCACCGGCTCGTACCCGCGCGTGCTCTGCGCGATGCCCAAGCCCGCCAAACCGTTAACCGGCGCATTACCCCACCTTAGCCCGTCGGCAATAATCAGCCGCTGCGGATCTTCGGCGCGGATGCTCTCCACCAGGCGCTTCACCACCCGCACATACGTCTCCTCGGGAAGATCGCTCGGCTCGTTGAGCAGATCGAAGCTCAGGCGCTCGTTTGGAATGCCGTGGTACCGCTTGGCGAGGTGCCCCCAATGAAACGCGCAAGCCGCCAGCGCCTCCTCGTCCTTCCACAAGTCCAGCCGCTCCTTGGGCGGGTTGACGCAATAACCGGGGGCGCGGTGCAGGTTGAGGTTGACGTGCACGCCGTGCTTGCCGCCAAGCGCGACGGCCTCATCCAGGTGCTTCAGCTCTTCCTCACGCAGCTTGAGCCAGTCATTCGGGTCGGTCCAGCAGAGGTATGACAGCGGCAGGCGCGTGAAGTCGAACCCCCATTCCGCCACCAGCGCGAAGTCGGCCTCGCGGAACGGCGGGTTGCCTCCCGGCCGCTTTACGAACTTCGCCAGCAGGTTGAACCCACGCCAGCGTGGCAGGTGACGCGCGGTCACGGTTTCCTTTTCAGCGGCACCCAGCGAAAGTCCCGGCGCGGAAGCGGCGGCGATGGTGAATGCCCCGGCGGTTTGGATGAATTGTCGTCTATTCATGGCTTTTTCTCGCGCTCGAACGAGCGCGTTATCAGGCTTCCCTGTGGCACGGCGCGCGAGCGGCGTATCAGCAGAAGCGCGGAGACAGCCGCTACGGCGGCCAAAACGAATCCCGCAATCCAAATGTTCAGGTGCGAAGTAAGCGTCCCAGCCGGCGCAACCGTGGCGTTTTGCACGGGCAGCGTGGGAAGGGACGTAGGGCGAGGGGCGAGGGGCGGCGGGGCAGAGGCTGCGGCTTCAGCCATAGGTAAGTTCGTGGTAGCGCTAGGCGCATCCTCGTGAGGTGCCGAAGGGGTGGGTGCCGGCACGGCCGCTACCTGCGGGGCAGGGGAGGGTTTTGTCTCCTCGCTGGTTGTGGGCTCGGGCGGCGGCGCAGGCGCCGCCGGCGGCGGAGCCGCCACAGGCTTCGCCGGTGCGGGTTCAATTGGCCTTGCATCGGACGGGCTTGACATTTCTGCTTTGGGCCGGGCGACCGGCGTTGGGGCCGGTGCTGGCGTTTGCGCCGATGCCCTCGCAGGCATTTCGGGCACAGGCGGAGGTGGTTCGGTTTTTGCACCTTCGACCGGAGGCGGGGCTGACGTTTCGGCTTTGGGCTGGGCCACCGGCGCCGGCGTCGGTGCTGGTGCTGGTGTTGGCGCCGATGCCATCGCAGGCATGTCCGGCACAGGCGGAGGTGGCTGGGTTTTGGCGACCTCGACCGGTGGCGCGGCTGGCGTTTCTGCCTTGGGCTGGGCGATCGGCGCTGGCGCCGGTGCTGGCGTTGACGCCGATGCCGTCGCAGGCACCACGGGCAAAGGCAGAGGTGGTTCGGTTCTTGCCACTTCGACCGGCGGCGCGGCTGGCTCGGGTGGCTTTGCCTTGACAGGCTCGATTGTAATTGATTCGACGCCCACCGTGGAAGGTGCCTCAATCTTGGCAGGGACAGGCTCCGATTTCGGCGCGGGGGCTTGCTCCGCTGGCGGCTTCTTCCCGGAAATGATCAGCGACGGAACGGCTGGAGTGGGGGTCTTACGGACAGCTTCGGGAAGGTCGCTCTGTGCGGTCTCAGCAATCCTCATCTCCCGCGTAAGGAGGGGCATCCGCAGCGGCCACGGGGGCGTGTTGACAACACATTCGGACAGTTGGCCGTCCTTCGCGCGCAAGACGGTGACGAAGGGCATCCGCTTCTTCTTCTGCTGCTCGCGCGATTGCTGGTAATACTTATTGATTCGGTCATCGAAGGGCGGGCCCTGGATCTTGTCATCCCCGCTGGTGATCAGAATCACCGTGATGAGCTCGGAGTCCCTGATCACGTGCCCCAAGGCCGGGAGAACCTTGTCGAAACTGGCCTGCTTCTCATATTTCTGGGTGCCCAGGAACGTCAGCGTTCGCAGTGTAATATCCTTCTGCGCTTGCGGTGACCACGTTTGCAGGGGGAACCGGCCCGCATACAGGTCTTCGTTGAAGGTCCACACACCCAGCGTATCGCCAGCCAGCAACTGGCCGTTCAGACCGGAGGCCAGCAACTCCTGCACGGCCCTGTGCACCGCGTTTGTCCGGCGCAGCATGGACTTGGAGGTCTCGACGATGAGCAGGCAGCGGTGAGACGGCGGCGCGGCCTTGCCGGCGTCAAGCTGCGCGCAAACCGGACACGGAGTCAAACCGGCCAGGAGTAGCAGCCCGGCCAGTAACTGAGGCGGGAGCGCCAAATGGCCCCCGCCCTCAAGCCGTCCTCTTTCGGCCCTGCTGTCATGTTCGTCTCGGTTGTACATTTGGTTCCGCTGGACCGGCTGACTACTTCCGCCGCTGAAATCGGTGCCGTTCCCGCCGGTTATGATGTTTAATGTCATCTCCGAGTCCCGCCAAGGCAATTTCAACATCCCGGATGAAGTTCCAGCAACTGGCGGCGTTGCCGCCCAGGCTGATCACTGTGTCCCGCTCGGCATGATCGTCGGTGACAGCCAAGACCTCGCCATAAGGGGCGAAACGGTGCACGGCCCGCTCGATCATCTGGTCAGCGGTCTGGCCCAGGCGTGAATACAGCACTTCGACTATGGTCGAATCTGAAGCATTTGGCTTGCCGACGGGCAGGCCAACGCCGTCAAAAAAGACCGTAACGGGCGTCCCGGTGGCGTCCTGGTACAACGTAAGTTGCCGGATGAGGGCGTCGCGAGCGGCCGCAGAATGCCGCGCCCGCCCGGCCGCCAGCTCGGGCCAGTTGTGCAGCAGGCTGTAACCGTCAACGAGAATCCGCACCAGGGCCATGAGTAATCATAACCGCGCTGCTCGGGCTTGGGAAACGGAAAACCAGCCAGACCGGCCCGCTGGTTGCCGCTCCACGTACTCAATGTCTCGACCCGGACGTTCCAGGCGGCGAGCCCGCTTGTCCGAATATGCTTTGCGCATCCCGGCGCTTCTGATAGTGTACGGTATATCGAGGGTGCGATGAGACATGCGGTGCTAATTCTGGCGGCGGCGTTGGCCTGCGGGTCCCCAGCGGGTCTGCGAGGCGCGGATGTCGGCCTGATCAAGGTCAAGGGCGCCATTGGCCCGGCCACCGCCAGCTACATTTCCCGCGCGATTGATGTCGCGAGCGAGCGCGGCGATGCCTGCCTGATTATCGAACTCGACACCCCCGGCGGCTCACTCGAATCCACCAAGGACATTGTCCAGAAGTTCTACGCCTCGCCCGTTCCAACGGTGGTCTATGTGTTTCCCGATGGCGCATGGGCCGGCAGCGCCGGGTGCTTCATCACCCTGGCGGCCAACGTCGCGGCGATGGCCCCCGGCACCAGCATCGGCGCCGCGCACCCCGTTTCCATCGGGGCCGGCGGAGAGGAGAAAGTCAGCGACGTGATGAAAGAGAAGCTGGAGCAAATCAGTGGCAGCTTCATCGAGGGGATTGCCAAGAGGCGCGGGCACAACGCCGAGTGGGCCAGGTCTTCGGTGGTCGAGAGCAAAGCGATTGATGCCGACAAGGCGCTGGAGCTGAAGGTTGTTGACCTCCTCGCCAAAGACCTGCCAGACCTGCTCAGCCAGCTCGACGGCCGCGAGGTCAACGGCAAGCCCCTCAAGACGGCGGGCGCGAACGTCGTGGATATTCCCATGACTTTGCAGGAGAAGGTCCTGCAATTGCTCTCGCACCCTGAATTGATGATGATCCTGATGCTCGTGGCCATCTATGGCATCATCGGGGAGCTGAGCAACCCGGGCGCGATTCTGCCCGGGGTCGTGGGCGCGATTGCGCTGGTCCTCGTTCTGTATATGGCGACGATCCTGCCGGTTAACATCGCCGGCCTGGCGCTGATCGGCGTGGCCGTGGTCTTGTTTATCGTGGACATCTATTCCCCCACGCATGGTGTGCTCACCTTTGGCGGCATTGTCGCCTTCTTCCTCGGCGCTCTGATGCTCTTCAACCGCGCCGACCCCGCCTTCCGCCTCTCGCTGGTGTACATCATTCCCGCCACGGTGGTGACGGCGGCCTTTTTCATCTTCGTCGTCGGCGCGGGCCTGCGGGCGCAGTTCCTGCCCGTGCGCGCGGGCCGCGAAACCCTGTTCGGCAAGACGGTCCCGGCCCTGGCGCGCATTGATGCCGCCAGCGGCAAGATTTTCGTCGAGGGCGAATACTGGAACGCGGTCAGCGAGGTGCCGATCGAACCCGGCCACCCGGTCGAGATTGTCGGCATCAATGGCCTGACTTTGAAGGTAAAACCCAAGCAACCACCCATAGCCTGATCAACAACAACAACCAGAGAATACCATGGACCAAATCATCTCCAGATTAACTAGCCTAACCGCCTGGACCGTGCCGATCATCATCCTCGCGGCGATTATCCTGCCGCAAGCCATCCGCATCCTGCGCGAGTACGAGCGCGGCGTCATCTTCCGGCTCGGCAAATTGCTCGCCGCCAAAGGGCCGGGCCTTATTCTCCTCATCCCGGTCGTGGACCGCATGGTCAAGATGGACCTGCGCGTGGTCAC
>Ga0074044_10004143_pt1 | contig 12078 bp, 10 predicted proteins | sample BogForMeECP23OM1_FD_94443 | JGI IMG/M metagenome (GOLD analysis project Ga0074044, IMG submission 94443) | Bog forest soil microbial communities from Calvert Island, British Columbia, Canada - Bog Forest MetaG ECP23OM1 | ecosystem: Environmental > Terrestrial > Soil > Wetlands ...
GCAAGCAAAGTGTCGGCGCCAGGGTCCCATTTGAACCATCGATTCATGGGGTGTTCCCCCTTGAGTTGACCCTAGCATCGGTCACAATCACGTCGGAATCAGACATCTCAACTCCGAGAACCCTCACCCGTTCGACTCGCCTGTGGCTTCGTTCAGAGCGGGCTCTAGCCTCTCCCGGTCTGCGGGAGAGGGATCCAGGTCCCTTGCCCCGGCGGCTGCGGTGTGGTTCGATTGCGCAGCTATCTCTAAGAGAATTCTGGCTTAAAATTGCGCTCTTTTTGGAACCCAACTCCCCGGGCCCCTGGCTTGGGCATAGATAAAATTGGCCTCTGATGAAAAGGACCTACCAGCCTCACAATCGCCGACGCAAACGAACCCACGGATTCATGGCTCGCATGGCGACTCCCGGAGGGCGCAAGATACTCAAACGCCGCCGCGCCAAAGGACGCAAACGCCTGAGCACCAGCATCCCGCGGAAGCAGCCCGGCTAAATCCGCGCCGTTCGCCGCTCAGCTTCGATGCGGCCAACCGGCTGCATCGCAGCTCCGAGTTCCTCCGCCTCCAGCGCAAGGGTGTACGCGTCCAAAGCAAGCACTTTGTGCTGTATGCGGGCCGACTTGGAGATGAAATCGAGCGGCGGCTGGGAATCACCGTTTCACGCCGAATCGGAAATGCCGTCGTGAGAAACCGCATCAAACGCCGGGTCAGAGAATGCTTTCGCCTTGGGCTTCGAGACCACGTCCCGGCGGGAGTCTCCTTGGTGATAATCGCGCTGGCCGGCGCGGGCGACCTCGAGACCCCCGCTATCAATGCCGAGCTTGCGGCTGCTACCTTGAACCTCGCGACGCGGTTGAACGTACGATCATGAAATCGCAAACCGACCTATGCGACCGACCCTCATCCGGCGGGCAGCGCGCCATCCTTCGGCTCCGCTCAGAACAGGCTCTTCTCCGAGGGGAAAAGGGCGTGTCGGCAGGCCCGAAAATCCTGGCGCTGGCTCTTCTCTCGGTCTACCGCCTTACAATTTCGCCGTTAATTCTTGCGCTGTTCGGGCCCGCGTGCCGATTTGAACCGAGTTGCTCGCAGTTCGCTTCGGAGGCGATTGGGCGCCATGGAATTTTGCGCGGCAGTGCGATGACGCTGCGGCGCCTCTCGCGATGCCATCCGTTCGGCGGCCATGGCTACGACCCCGTTCCCGCGCGACCCCATCGGTAACCCCCTCTCAGGAAAACCTCTTTGGACACCAGTCGCTTACTGATCGCTGTGCTCTTGTCGCTTGGGTTGATCTTCGCCTACCAGGAGCTGGTCCTGAAGCGGATGTATCCGCCGCCGTCCAGCGAGCAGATGGAAAACGCCAGGCTTGCGCAGCAGAACGCGAGTCCGGGCACGATACCTTCCGCCGCGGCACCCTCAATCGGCGCCATCGCGGCCAGCAGCGCGCCTTCGATCGTATCCGCAGGTGCCCTCGCGCCGGCGACGCCCGCGGCGCCGGAACGGATTGTGACGATCGACACCGACCTTTTTGTCGCGCAGATCACGACGCGCGGAGCGCGTATCAAGAGCTTCAGGCTCAAGCGCTACCATGAGACTTCGGCGCCCGACAGCGCATTGTTCGAGATGGTGCCGCAGAGCGGCGAATTCATTCTGCCACTGGGCGCGATACTCAATCGTGGCGATCAGCTGCTCAACGACTCCGCGCTCGAGTACTCGACCGCAGCCTCCGACAACACCGAAGTCGCGGCGGACAGCGAAACGAAACTGGTGCTCGATGCGCACGCGGCTGACGGAACCACGATCGAGAAAACGCTCGATTTTCATGGCGACTCGTACGCATTTACGACCGACCTTGCGGTAACGGGCGGGCCCAAGAATGACGCGATTGGCTTCGCGATAAGCCAGCCGCTGAATCCGCATCTCGGCTATTACGACATCCCCGAGCTACAAGCCGACGTGCAAGACAAGGCCATGAACGAGGCCGAAAAAGCGTTGCGCAAGGGGGTGGAGCCGATCACCGGCAATATCACCTATGCCGGGTTCGGCGATCGTTACTTCCTGACCGCGTATCTGCCGGCCAGCCCGTCCGTGGGCACGCTGATGATGTCCTTCGTCGGCGACCAGGCGCTGGCGCGGATGCTGTTTCCCGGGACCAGCGAGCTGAAAGCCCGGGTCTACATGGGTCCGAAGCTGCTGGAGGCGCTGGAAGGGGTCGACCAGGCGCTGCACAAATCGATCGATTTCGGATGGGCCGGGCTGCTCGCGATTATCTTCCTGCGCGCCCTCAAGATGTTCCACGTCTTCGTGCCTAACTACGGCTGGGACATCATCTTTGTCACGGTCACCATCCGCATCATGCTCCTGCCGATATCGATCAGGAGCCAGCGCTCGATGATGCGGATGCAGCGGCTGCAGCCGCAGATCACGCGGCTGCGCGAAAAGTTCAAAGACGACCAGGAACGCCAGCAGCGCGAGATGATGGACCTGTACAAGCGCAATCACGTGAACCCGATCGGCGGATGCCTGCCGATGGTGCTGCAGTTGCCGATGTTCATCGGGCTCTACGAGGCTTTGCTCAACTCGGTCGAGCTGCGCCACGCGCCGTTTATCTTGTGGATCAGGGACTTGTCGGCCCCTGACTGCCTGCCAGTGTCCTGGATGCCGCAACTTCCGCTCATGCACTGCCATGGGATTCCGGTGCTGGTGCTCTTGATGGGTGCGAGCACGTTCCTGCAGCAGTGGATGACGCCGACATCGCCGGACCCGAACCAGCAGCGGATGATGATGTTGACGCCCATAATCTTCACCATCATGTTCGTGAACTTTCCGGCCGGACTCTCGCTGTACTATTTTGCGTCGAATGTGTTGGGAGTGATCCAGCAGGTTTTCCTCAACCGCGAATTCAAAAACAGCCCTGTGACCACCGCATGAGCACCATCGACCCAATCGAAATATCGGCCGCAACCGTTGAAGAAGCTGTCCAGCGGGCGCTCGACCAGCTCGGCGCGCGGGAAGACGACGTGGTGATAGAAGTGCTGGCCACACCGCGCGCGGGCGTGCTCGGACTTGGCGCACGCCAGGCGCGCGTGCGCGTGACGCATCGCGCGGGCGCAGCCGCCACCTCGGGCATGCAATCGCCACCCCTCGCGCCGCCCGTCAAACGCGATCACGCCGAGCCACGCAGGCCGCGCCGCGCGCCGCAGGCGAGCGCAGAGCGCGCCACGCAGGAGGTCGATCGCGCTGAGCCTCAAGGGCCTGCGCGGGAGGCCGTCGATCTTGGACAGGAAGCGCAGGAGGCAACCGGCGTCCTGACCCAGATACTCGAATTGATGGGCGAGAAGGCCGAGGTTGTCACCGCGGAGAGTGATGACGCCGAGTCGGTCGAACTCGAAATCAAGGGCGACGGATCCGGAATTCTGATCGGCCGCCACGGGCAGACGCTCGACGCGCTCGAATATATCGTCAACCGAATCGTGGCCCGGCGCATCCGCGAGGCTGTGCCGGTCGTGCTCGAGACCGAATCGTACCGCGCGCGTCGGCGCCAGCAGTTACATCGCATGGCGCTCTCAATGGGCGAGCGGGCGAAGCGCGATCATGATCCGGTAATGCTGGATCCGATGCCGCCGCGCGATCGCCGCGTGGTGCATCTGGCGCTGAAGGACGATCCGATGCTGACGACGCGGTCGTCAGGCGACGGCTTTCTACGTTCGATCGAAATTGTGCCGGTCGGCGGCGGACCGCGCCGCGAACGCGAGCGTGGCAGTGAACAGCGCAGCCGGCACCGCGAGCGCCCGGAGCCTCCCGAACCGATCGGCGAGCAGGGCGGCTTCAAGCACGGCCAAAAGCGAATCGTGTAGCTGAAACCTGCGCGAGTACTCTGAAAGCCCCTGCCAGGACAAACCTAACCACCAAGGCACCAGGAAGTCATCTTTGTGTCTTGGTGCCTTGGTGATTTTTCCGTCCGAAAGACGCGGCGGCGATCAGCCCTGCACGAACTCGATCAGGTCGCCGTTCAGGCGATCGATATGCGTGAACATCAGGCCGTGGGCCGCGCCCTCATACACCTTGAGGTGGCTGCCGGGTATCAGCTCAGCGGTGCGGCGCCCGGTGAAATCGAGCGGTACTGACACGTCCTTGTCGCCTTGGATTATCAAGGTCGGCACGGTGATTTTCGGCAGCTCGCCGCGAAAGTCGGTTTCCGTCACAGCGCGATTGCAATCGATCGCGACCTTAATCGGACATTGCGCCGACATCGCGACCGCCCATTCGATCATCGCCGCCGAGGTATCGGGCGCGAAGAATGGGCGCGCATTGTCGGCCAACCACTTCGGAAAGTCCTTGCTCCATTGTGCGCGCACCTCGTCGAAAAATTCCTTGGGCACTCCGGCGGGATTGTCCGGCGTCTGCAGGATGAACGGCAGAGTCGGCGCGAGAAAGACGATGCGATCGACGCGGCTGGCGCCGTGGCGCGACAGGTACCGCGCGATATCACCGGCGCCCATCGAATGGCCGACCAGGGTAGCGTTGCGCACGTCGAGTTGCTCGATGACGGCGGCCAGGTCGTCGGCGAGCGTGTCGTAATCGTAGCCGCGGCCGGGCTGGCTGGAGCGGCCATGACCGCGCCGATCGTAGGCGATGCAGCGCGTGCCCTGCGCGACCAGCGGAGTCATCTGGTATTGCCACATGTCGGAGTTCGCGGACCACGAATGGACAAAAATTATCGGCGTGCCCGCGCCCCAGTCCTTGTAGAACAAGGTGGTGCCGTCAGCGGTCTCGAGGTACGGCATCCGGAGAACCCTTGCGGCCGGTCCGCCGAACTTCGCGCTGCTAGCTGAAACGGCAGAAGCGCCCGCCGCGGCCATTCCCGCGCCGGCGGCTGCAATCGCAACTGATTTCAGAACATCGCGTCTGTCCATGAATTCCTCTCCATGAGCTGCAAAAGATGACCCATCAGTAACGGACGATGGCGGCAGCAGTCGATTATCAGCGAGGTAATCGAAACAGAGAACAAAGACGCAGGCTGGAAGCCTGTGCCACCTTGGAGATCAGTCCTGAAGTGGCAAAGGCTTCCAGCCGGTGTGCTGCTGGGGATGTATCAAAAAAAGAACCGGCGCGATCGGTTAGGACCGCGCCGGCGTTTTCAAACCTTGATGGACTTACGCGCGCGTCTTATTGCGCCGCACGTACCATCGCGTCGGTGGTGAAAAAGCTCTTGTCCACCGCGCCCATGTTGATGTACCAGCATTCGCGTTCAGGCGTCTCGATGCCGGGCAGATAGCACATCGTGGCCTGTCCGGACTGCACGTCGGTCGATACGGCCCCGACGACGAACTCGCGTTTGAAAGGATAGATCGCGACTTTCGCATCGGGAACCGGACGATCGCGATACGCCAGCCAGTAGATGTGTGCGCGGAAGAGCTGGCCAGCACGGTCGTACGTGTCGATAAACGGCTCAAACCACATTTCGGAGTCCATGTAGATGAGGGTCCTCGAATCGATGGCATTGATGTGTCCGGGGCGCGGCGTCGCTTCCACGACGTACATATGCCGCATCTCCCAATCTTCAGGGCAGGCACTGGTGCCGCCGTCAGTCGCACAGCGTACCTCGGGCGAATGCGCCGCGTGGACGCATCCGAGCATGTTTTTCTCGCCAAGGAAGCGGTAGTTGTACTCCTCGGTCTTTGGATTGAACCCCGAATAGTGATCCGGATCCCACGAGAACGCGGCCGTCCCTGACGTGACCGCTGAGTTCAGAATCGACTCGTCGATACGGCGTACGCGGCGTGAGCGAGCGTTCCAGCTCCAGGTGTCATCCCCCTTCACGGCGTTCGCATAGCGCCAGCGGATGAAGCCGACGCCGCGGATTTCCTGCGGCGCAAGCACGGGATACAGCGCGAACAGCCAGAGGCGGTTGGTCATCTTGAAGTCGGGATCGATCGGCAGCGGTTCGACTTCGGTCCGGCCGACCAGGTCGTAGCCCGCATAGTGGCCGATCTGGAAGTACTCGATCTGTTTCTGCATCGGGCCTTTTGCCTGATACTCGGTGTCGCAGTCGTAGAACCGCAGGTCGTAGTCGTCCGACGTGATCGGGCGGAAAACGTTGTTCCAGATGATCTTCGAGCCAACGTATGGATCGTTGACATCGATCAACGGGAAGGGCTGACCCGCGACGTAACCGACCAGGCTCCGGTGATCGTCCGAGAGCCGGACCTGCGCGGAATACTTTTCGGTCGCGTCCTTATACGGCGGCGGCCAATCCACGCGATCCGTAGGGATGATCTTCATCGACATTCCGCGCTGCACCTTGTAGTAGACGCCGGGTGAAACCAGGTCCTTTACCAAAGTTGCATTATCGGAGGTGATAAAATCACCCGGTTTGACCTGTGCGTAGCCTGGCGCGCTGAAGACCAGAACAATCAACGTCGCTAGTGCTGCGACAGGTGCGGCTTTCAACAATTCAATCGCACTACGTCTGCGCATACGCGGCCTCCTATGGGCATTTTGGCGGCTTATTTACGCCGCACCATTAGTCCCCCAGAACAGGGACATTAGGATGGAACAGGTTCCGGCGTCAATACGCTAATATTGAACGCATCGTTCTCTTATTTAACGCTCAGTAACCGGCATACTGGACGCTGGGTTTTCTTATATAAGACATAAGTATATTTGGCCTATACAAGTAACGGGCTTAATAGCCCTTCTAATTGCCGGGTCCGAAAAAGCTTCGCAAAACTGAAGAAGTATGTCGTGGGCAGACAAAAAAACAGGCGCGGCCCCGAAGGACCGCGCCCGTTCTGTTACTTATTTGCGTCCGGCAGGCTAGAAGCTCGCCGCCCGCACCATCGCGTCGGTGGTGAAGAAGCTCTTATCCACCGCGCCCATGTTGATGTACCAGCATTCGCGCTCGGGCGTCTCGATACCCGGCAGATAGCACATCGTGGCAAGACCCGACTGAACATCGGTCGACACGGCGCCGACGACGAAGGAACGCTTGAAGGGATAGATGGCAACCTTCGCATCGGGCACCGGGCGATCGCGCGTCGCGAGCCAATAGATGTGGCTGCGGAACAGGCGGCCGCTCCGATCGTAGGTGTCGATGTACGGCTCAAACCACATTTCGCCGTCCAGGTAGATGATCGTGCGCGAATCGAGGGCGTTGACCTTCGAGCGGTCCGGCTGCGCCTCGACGACATACAGATGGCGCATTTCCCACGCTTCCGGGCAGGCGCTGGTGCCGCCATCGGTGGCGCAACGCATTTCGGGCGAGTGCTCCGCGTGAATCGTCGCAAGCATGTTTTTCTCGCCGAGGAACTTATAGGTGTACTGCTCGGTCTTGGGATTGAAGCCCGAATAGTGATCGGGATCCCACGTGTGCGCCGAAGTTCCGCCCGCGGTGGTGGACGAACTCATGATCGATTCATCCACGCGGCGGATACGGCGTGAGCCGGCGCCAAGGCTCCAGATGTCATCGCCACGCTTCGGATCGGCATAGCGCCAGCGGATGAAGCCGGTCCCGCGGATTTCCTGGGGCGAGAGCAGAGGATAAAGGCCGAACACCCAGTAGCGTCCGGTGATCTTGAAATCCGGATCGATCGGAATCGGTTCAACCTCGGTGCGTCCCACCAAGTCGTAACCCGCGTAGTGGCCGATCTGGAAGTACTCGATCTGCTTCTCCTGAGGGCCGCCCGGGCGTTCAAAGCTCGAGTCGCAGTCGTAGAAGCGCAGGTCGTAGTCGTCCGTGGTGATCGGGCGGAACACGTTGTTCCAGACGATCTTCTCGGCGACGTCTGGATCGTTCGAATCGATCAACGGGAACGGTTGTCCCGCGACGTAACCGACCAGGCTCTTGTGATCCTGCGAGAGCCGGACCTGGGCCGAGTACTTTTCAGTCGCATCCTTATAAGGAGGCGGCCAATCGACCCGCTCGGTTGGTGCAACCTTCATCGACATGCCGTGTTGCACTTTGTAGAAAACGCCGGGCGAGACCAGATTCTTGACCTTGTCGGCGTTCTCGGTCGTGATGAAGTCGCCCGGTTTCACTTGCGCGTAACTCGGACCACTGATCGCGCCGACCGCGAACAGCGCCAGAGCCGCGACCGTCGTCTTGCACAACGACGACATTCCCTTTCCCATTCGCATACTGCGGCCTCCAAAAAAAATTGCGCGGCGACATGCCGCGCTAAACAAAAGTTAACGAACATTAGGGGCGATCTTCCATAAGTGTCAACGCAATTTGTCGCTAAATAATTGCTAAACGATCGTTCACTTATTCATCGTATTGCTCTTGCTAATGTGACTGCGGAGTTTCGTCCCGAAGCGCCAAAGTTTTTTGTTTTATGCGGTGGTTTGCACACTGCGCGAGAATTTTTTTCATGATTTCACAATTCGGAGCGTTCCGCCGCGCCAGCTCATTAATTTCACTCCACCGCGGCGAAAATTCATTCAAGCAGTTCCATTGGCGGGATCGATTGCGGTGGGCCACACCGCTCCTAACGTCTGTTAGCCACCTTCAGTTTCCCGCTAAAACCTCGCTGATGACCGCGCGGCGATCGCATGACAATGATGAGGGCGGCCTGTGCCGCGACACAGCGATCTGCCACAGCTGAGAAAACGAAAACGGCGGAGGCTCGCCGCCTCCGCCGCTGTGAAATCAATAGCGGAAGAAAATCAGGAGTTCGGATCAACTCCCCACTTCTTTTTGTTCTCCGCGATCTGTTCCGTGGTGGGATGCTCCGTCTGAACGAAGGCCTTCACCTTGAACTGATCCATGATGTCCATCATAGCGTGGTTCAGGTCGATATCGTCTTTGAGCAGCTCGGGCACCGCCGGCTCCTCGAAGATCGCCTGCCACGGGCACTCGGGCTCGCACGCGCCGCAATCGATGCATTCGTCGGGATGGATGTAGAGCTGATTGGGAAACTTCTCGGTGTCAGTACCGGCGTACTCGTAGATGCAGTCCACCGGGCAGACGCTGACACATCCGGTATCGACGCAATCGCGACAAAGCCGTGTAATCGTCCAAGGCATCGGCTATTCCTCTCTTGAGAAAAGTACGGCCCATAAACTATATGGGCAAGGCGCAGCAGGAAAGCCCGGCAAGGGCCCCGCAGCACGGGCCGGCGGTGCGATGTTCGCGACCGGCGCACCCGATAGAATCAGCAAGGCCCCGGCCGGCCTGCTCGGAGGATCAACCAAGATGGCTACCACGGAACAACAGAGTTCACGACCACGCACCCGCAACGAGACCGATTCGATGGGTGCGATCGAGGTCCGCTCCGATCGCTACTGGGGCGCCCAGACCGAACGCTCGCTGCTGCATTTTTCGATCGGCAACGACCGGATGCCGCGATCCGTGGTGCGCGCGTTCGGCCTGCTCAAGAAAGCCGCCGCCGAGGTCAATCGCGATCTCGGCAAGCTGCCGGACCAAAAAGCCCGGCTCATAATCCAGGCCGCCGACGAAGTCGTCTCCGGCAAGCTCGAGGACCACTTTCCGTTGCGCATTTGGCAGACCGGCAGCGGAACCCAGACCAACATGAACGCCAATGAGGTCATTTCGAACCGCGCGATCGAGCTTGCAGGCGGAGTGCTCGGCAGCAAGAAGCCGGTTCATCCCAACGACGACGTCAATATGTCGCAGTCGTCGAATGACACCTTCCCGACCGCGATGCATATCGCCGCGGCCGAGGAGATCGTGCATATCCTGATCCCCGCGGTCAGGAAATTGCGCGACGCGCTCGATGCGAAAGCGGCCGAGTTCGCGGCGATCGTGAAAATCGGCCGCACGCACCTGATGGACGCGGTGCCGCTCACCCTCGGGCAGGAATTTTCCGGCTACGTCGCGCAGCTCGATGCCGACCTCCGGCGCATCGAGGCGATTCTTCCCGACATCTACGAGCTTGCGATTGGTGGCACGGCGGTGGGCACCGGCCTCAACACCCATCCCGAATTCGCGGAGCGGATGGCCGAGAAAATCGCCGCGTACACGGGATTGCCCTTCAAGTCCGCGCCCAACAAATTCGCCGCGCTCGCCGCCCACGATGCGCTCGTGATGGGTTCCGGCGCGCTGCGCACGCTGGCGTGCTCCTTGATGAAGGTCGCCAACGACATCCGCTGGATGGGTTCAGGTCCGCGCTGCGGGCTGGGCGAGCTGATCCTGCCGGAAAACGAACCGGGCAGCTCGATCATGCCGGGCAAGGTGAATCCGACCCAGAGCGAGGCGATGACGATGGTCTGCATCCAGGTCATCGGCAACGACGCGGCGATCGCGATGGCGGGCACGCAGGGCAATTTCGAACTCAACGTCTTCAAGCCGCTTATCATCCACGATTTTCTGCACTCGGTGACGCTGCTGGCCAACTCGTGCGTGTCGTTCACCAAGTATTGCGTGCAGGGCATCGAAGCGAATCGCGAGCAGATCGAGCGCTACGTCAACAACTCGCTGATGCTGGTGACGGCGCTGAGCCCGCATATCGGCTACGACAACGCCGCCAAGGTGGCCAAGAAGGCGCATGCCGATGGGACCACGCTGCGCGAGGCGTGCGTGGCGCTGGGCCTGCTCAAGGGCGAGGAGTTCGACCTCCTGGTGCGGCCTGAAAAGATGCTGAGCCCCGAGGAATGACACCGCAGGTGGGTCAGCCGAGAGCCGCCGTCGCCGGACTGATACTCGCCGCGGCGCTGCTTTCCATCGCGCAGCTGGCCAGCGCCACGGCGGCGCCGCCCGCAGCCGTGCCCACTGCTGCGCCACCCGCGCAGAGCCTGACCCTGCTGCCGCCACCGTCGCACGGGCAGCCCGTCAATATCGGCGTTGGAATTCACATCATCAATATCGCCTCGATCGATGAGGTTAAGGAGCAATTCGAAATCGACGGCTACCTGATCGGAAAATGGGTGGACTCGCGCCTGCGGTACGTGCCTGCCGGACCAGGCGATGAGGAGCGCGACTTCCAGCGCGACCAGATCTGGATTCCTTACTTTGAGATGGTCAACGCGGTGACGCCGCGCGAGCGCTACGATACGTCAATCCGTGTCGCGCCGGACGGTTCGGTGACTTACCTGGAACGCTTCCACGTCGTGCTTTCATCCAGATTTGCATTGCGGCGCTTCCCGTTCGATTCGCAGTCGCTGCTGATCATCATCCATCCGTTCGTGCGGCAGCTTAGTCGCATCACGTACAGTCTGTTCGACCATCACATCTGGACGGCCAGGGAATTCAATCAGTACAGCTCGCTCGCGCAATGGGACTTCGAGGCCGTCGAGCCTTACATTGGCAGCGACGTGCTGTACAACGGCGTGTCGGTGGCGGAGGCCCGGTTTACTATCAAGGTGAAACGGCGCTCAAACTTCTACGTCTGGAAGGTTATCCTCCCGCTGACCTTGATGGTGCTGCTGTCGTGGTCGGTTTTCTGGGTGGAAGCGCGCGACCTGTCCAACCAGGTGCAGATTGCCGTTACGACGATCCTGACCGTCATCGCGTTCGCCTTCGCCATCTCGGCATCGATGCCGCGCGTGCCTTATCTCACGTACATCGATGCGTTCTTCCTCACCTGCTACGTGTTCGTGTTCCTCGCGATCGTGGAACTAATGTCGGTGCATCTGGCGCATCGCAGAGAGGGCACAACCGATCTGGGAATCAGGATTCAGAGGATGTGCCGCTGGTTCGTGCCAGTTTCGTTTCTGGTAACGAACGTCATCCTGATCGTTCACTTCCTCGCATGATTCCAAGGCACCCGCATTCGAAGCTCAGGCTAGCTAATTTCCGGTGCAGAAGTATCGACGATTTCCGCGTAGTCTCGCGGGTGCTCGACAAGCTGGCCTGACGGTTCGGGCGATCGCTCGACGTGATAGCACGAGCCTACTGTCAGGTTTGAGCATTGCGGCGGTTGCGGTACGAGCGGCCGATGGAGCGCCCGAACGCATGCCCCTTTCTCACCACCCGGTCGGCGCGGGCGCGAAGGCAAATGGTCCATCCGGTCCGGACAATAACATTGTTCTAGGTATTGAGACATCAAACACCATCCGTCAAGCGCCGCTTGTCAACCGCCGTATGGGTGTCAACCGCCGCTTGTCAACCGCCGTATGGTGTCA
>Ga0074044_10004144_pt1 | contig 12077 bp, 12 predicted proteins | sample BogForMeECP23OM1_FD_94443 | JGI IMG/M metagenome (GOLD analysis project Ga0074044, IMG submission 94443) | Bog forest soil microbial communities from Calvert Island, British Columbia, Canada - Bog Forest MetaG ECP23OM1 | ecosystem: Environmental > Terrestrial > Soil > Wetlands ...
ACTGGCCGCCGCTTATGCCGAATGTGGCCGTTTCCCGGAAGCGGTGACCACGGCGGAAAAGGCGGAACAACTCGCAACGGCTTCCGGGCTGACGGCTGTGGCGGCGAAAAACCGGCAACTGCTCGAGCTCTACCGCGCCGGCAAACCCTATCATGAGCCTGCCCCATCCGGGCATTGAATACCGTTGAACGGCGCGGATTCCCGATCGGCAGCGCCAGTGTAAACTCCGGTTTTTGCTCGGAGTCACGCTTGTGGACGACTGGCTCACTCAAGCACGACCCGGTAAAAACGTTGAGCAGAAGCGGCGATATCATTGAAATCAGTCGCGGTCATGACGCCGTTGGTGGCCACAGTGGGTTTGGTCAAGATAGACCAATTGGTCCGGGTCAAATCATCCGAGTATTGCACTTGATAAGTTTGTCCTGCCACCGCGCTCCAAGTGAGCATGGCCGTGCCATTGGTGAGCGTTATCGCTTTGAACACGGCGGGCATGGGAACGCTGAGGCGGAAAATCGTTCCCAAACCGTTCGCGCCGCCCAAGGACGTCGTGCCATAGAAATTGCCGTCCGTTCCCTGCACCAACGCCCCTTGCGGATTCGCGCCAGGCGAGGGCCCAGTTGTTCCCGAGAACGAAATCAAAGGGGTCAAATTACCATTGGCGGTCATTTCAAATATCGTGCCGAATTGATTGCTCCCCCCGATGTAAGTTGTCCCATACAAATTGCCGTCGCTGCCCTGCACCAGAGCGCCGATGGGATAACCGCCCACACTGCTGCTCATAAAGGAATATAACGACTTGAACTGCCCTCCGGCAGCGATCGAAAACACCGTTCCCAGTTGGTTTGTCCCGCCACTGGTGGTGGAGCCGTAGAAATTGCCGTCATTACCTTCCAACAGATCGGCGTAAGGGAACCCCCCGTCATTGAAACCGGTGAAGAAGTAAAGGTTGGTGAGGGTACCGTCGGGAGTCATTTTGAATACCGTGCCGTAACCCGGGAAACTGTCGTTAATGCCGTCGCCGCCATACGTGGTCGTCCCATAAAAATTGCCATCCGCCCCCAGCGTCAGCCCGCCAGTAGGATGAGCGCCATTGGTGTTGCCGAATACGACCGGGACTGTGACGGTTCCATCGGTGGTCAAACGAAAGATCGTGCCATAGCCGTGTCCGCGATAGCTGGCGTTGGTCAACCCGCCATATTCGGCCGTGCCGTAGAAACTGCCGTCGCCGGCCTGCACCAATGCTGCGCCGGGATTGGCGCCCTGATCCGGGTTGTCGGTCCCGGGGAAGGAGAACAGGTTTGTGAACGCACCGTTGGTTGTGATTAAGAATATGGTGCCCCGATTGTTCACACCCCCGGCGAAGGTCGTGCCATAAAGATTATTGTCGCTACCCCTCACCAGGGCGGCATAGGGATTGGCGCCATTGGTGCCGTTGAAAGAGACGACCGAAGTGAAGGCGCCGCCAGGGGTCACGCTGAATACGGTGCCAAGGCCATTCGAGCCGCCCTGAGATGTGGTGCCGTAGAAATTGCCATCCGCGCCCGGCGTCAGCCCGCAGTAAGGGTCGGCACCCGGATAACTGCCATTCGTGCCCGTAAACGAAAGCAAGTTGGTGAACATGATCCCGCCCCGGACGGAAGACACAGCCAGCCACATCACCATGACCGTCATCACCGGTGGAACAGCGTTGAAGAATCTCATCGCGACATTATAACTTTCTATGGTGTCCCATGGTAAATCAATGGCCGTGTTGCGGCAAAGCGAACTTTCGTGAGGTCTGCAAAACGGGCGAACGTCCTGTTCTGTCACTCGTCATCGGTCATTCACCCGTGTAGTTGACGCGCGCCGACAGTTTTGTTAGTGTTTCTCCTGACGGCGTAATGAACATCGCGCTCAATCAGCATGTGCTTGTGTTGAACCGGTTGTGGCAGGCGGTCAACGTCTGCACCACCCGGCGCGCCCTCACGCTGTTGTTCCAGGGCCACGCGCAGGCCGTTCTGAACGACGACGACGGCTCGTTCCGCACGTTCAGTTTTGACGAATGGCGCGACTTTTCCCAGGCCGCGCCGCGCGAGGAATCCATTCACACCATTTCATTTCGCATCCGCGTGCCGCGAATCATCCTGCTGTTGATTTACGACCGGTTGCCGAAAAAGGAGGTCAAATTCACGCGCCACAACATCTTTGAGCGCGACAAAAACACCTGCCAATACTGCGGGCGCGCCTTCGACCGCAAGGATTTGAACCTGGACCACGTCCTGCCGCGCGACCGCGGCGGCCCGACCACGTGGGAAAACATTGTTTGCTCCTGCGTCGAGTGCAATACGCAGAAGGCCAATCGCACGCCGCAGGAGGCCGGGCTGCACCTCATCCGTAAACCGAAGCGGCCGAAATGGCGGCCGTTCGTGCAAATCAACTTCAGCCTGCACCGGCACGACAGTTGGAAGCATTTTATTGACCTCGCCTACTGGAACGTCGAGCTGGGCGAAGACGTGGACTAAGAGCCCTTCCTCCATCGTCGCAAAGGCAGTGAGCTGCTTTGAATTTCTGATTCATAATTTGAATGGTAGGGCCGCGACCTGCCCCGATATCGGATGTCGGGGTGCCCGGCGCGGCTTTGGATGACCGGCGGCGATGGTCATTCCAGACCGCGCTCGGTCAGTTCATCCTCGTCCAGACCAAGATAATGGCCTAGTTCGTGCAGATACGTCGTGTGGACCTCCTCGCGGAAAATTTCCTCATCGCCCTCCGCAAAATCCCAGAGATTTTCCAGAAACAAAATGATCTGCGGCGGCAGTGGAACATTTCCTTCATCGGCGAACTCCGCCCCGGTGAACAAACCGAGCGTGTCGGCTTCAATGCCGTCGGCCTGCAAGCCGGAGTTCGGCACGCGCTCGAAGGTGACCGGCAGTTTTTCCGCCCGTTCGCGCAACGGCTTTGGCAACGCCGTCACCGTCGCCTCGACTTCCGACAGCGCCAACGTCCGCAATTTTTTCCAATGTACGTCCACAAACCGCTTTGGAAAATGGCGCAAGCCCGGCGGCCGTGCAACCAGCGATTTTCCGCTCATCACACCTTTTCTGCGCTTGCAAATTAAATGCGATCCGCTTGGATAAATGCATGTTACCATATGTTGTATTGACCAAAGACAAAACCTGGCGGCCCGGACCTTACGACGGAGTCGAGTTGATGGTTTTGCACCAGCATGAAAATACCGGAGGCGTCGTGGTGCTGCGCAAATTCAAGGCCGGTCACACCATCCCTGCGCACACGCACCCCGACGCCAATGAATGGGCCTACGTCCTGTCCGGCGAATGGGAGGAATCCGGCGTGACCTACAGCGCCGGCACGCTGTTCTACGCACCCAAAGGCGTGCGGCACGGACCGCACGTGGCCAAAACCGAAGTCATCAGTCTGACCATCTTCGACGGCCCGTTGACGGTGATATAATCCAAAATTTGACTTTCGATGTTCGATGTTGAAAGTTCGATGTTTCTTTGCCGCACGCCTCAAACCTCGCACCTGCCAGCAAGTTGGTGTATCGTCCACCATGCGTTATCTCGTCAAAGCCCGCGTGAAGCCGGGTCGCGAAAAAGCCCTGCTGCAAGCCATCGCCGACGGCACGCTCGGCCAAGGCTCAATTGCCGGCGACGAGTATGTCTATGACCTGCAACAGGCGCGCGTCGGCGATGACGGCGTCGCGCATTGGGTGGAAACCTGCTTCTGCGACACGCCGCTGGCCGAGGAGCGGCCTTACTGGGAGAAATTTTTCGAGCTGTTGAACGTCAAGGACGCACATAATCGCAAGAATTGCCGCCACGAAAACGGTACCGAACCGTGGGCATGCAGCAATTGTGATTGCACCCGGCGCCTGGAAGAACGTTTGCAGCACCAGGGCCAACCGTTTTTGAAAACTTTGGAGAAATGAAAACCGCGGACCCGCAAAGCGAGGCGGATTTCGGAGGGTCGAGCTCAGCGAGAGCCCGAACTTCAACCACGAACCAAACGCCGTTAGACGTTCAATCTTCGATGTTTCCGCTGTCTTTTGCCCTCAACTCGCGACTTTCAACTCTCAACCACTTTTCCTACCCCACCTCTTCGCTCGGCGTTGCCGCAGTAGCCTGGCGCGTCCCACCACGCACAATCAACACCACCGCGGCGATGATTAACACGCCCGCCACAAACAATTCGTGCGAGAACGTTTCATGCCCGATGGTGCAGCCGAGCAGCACCGCGATGAGCGGATTCACATACGCATAAGTCGCCACCCGAGCGGGTGTGCTGGCGTGCAGCAACCACACATAACACGTGTAACCCACCAACGATCCCAACGCCGTCAGATACAGCCACGCGCCGGCGGATAAAAGCGTTACCCGGCCAAAGGAAAATTGCGCCGCCTCGCCGCGCACCGCCGCCACACCCAGCAGCAACGTGCCGCCCGCAATCATTTGCATCGCCACGCCCAGCAACGGCGACGCCAGTTTGTGCGCCTGCCGGTTGAAGATCGAACCGAATGCCCAACTCATCGAAGCCATCAGCAAAGCGGCGATGCCCCAGTTGTAGGCCGGGCCGGGATGGTTTCCAGAACCCCGCGCCAGCAAGGCCACACCCAAGAAACCCACCGCCAGCCCCGCAATCACGAATGGACGCGGGCGCACACCTTCGGGCCGCAGCCAGTCAAACAGCACCATCCACAATGGCGTCAACGCCACTACCAACGCCGTCACGCTGGAGGGAATCACCTGTTCCGCCCATGTCACACCGCCGTTGCCGAGCGTCAGCAACAAACCGCCCGTGATGACGGCGTTGCGCCATTCGACGCGCGATGGCGCCGGTCCGCCGCGGGCGCGCGCGAAGGCATACAACAACAACCCGGCGGCGAGATTCCGAGTCCCGGCCATCAGAAACGGGGGAATGGATTCCACTGCGAACCGGATGCCGAGATACGTCGAGCCCCAGATGACGTACACGGCGGCAAACGCCGCAATCACGCCCGACACGGGCGGGGCTGGAGACATGGCCTTGTTTTTCATGTTCGGTTGGCCGGTACGATGGTGTTTTTTAAGCAAAACAAAAAACCCACCACCGGTTGCCGGCGATGGGTTGTTTAATTTCTCCGAATCTCGTCTATGGATTCAACCTCCCACCGCCCGCGTCAGTCTTGGTGACGGCATTGCGCCACCAACCGACGCAAATCGGCATGGCCGCGTGCTGCGGCTGGCTGTTCATTTTGGCGATAACAGGTTTCATTGTCAGGACGCGCGCAATTTACCCCACTTCCGCCTGCGGTCAACGGATTATTTGTCCGGCGGGACGTTTTGGCTATGCTCCCTGCCAAAAACGCAGTGAAATATGGCCAGATGAAAATTGTTTCCGGAGGACAGACCGGCGTGGACCGGGCCGCGCTGGATTTTGCCATCCGGCATGGCATCGAGCACGGCGGATGGTGCCCGCAGGGCCGCCTCGCAGAGGATGGCGTCATACCGCCGATTTACCAGCTTCGCGAGACCGACTCCGCGGAATATGACGAACGAACGGAAAAGAACGTGCTGGATTCAGATGCGACATTGATTGTGGCACGGGAAAAGGAATTGTACGGCGGAACGGCTTTTACAAAAACCTGTGCTGAACAACTTGGCCGTCCGGTACTTGTCGTTTACGAACGGGACGGCGGGTCAAAAAGTGCCGCCGCCCTTTCAAAATTCCTCAAGCAAAACAAAGTTCGCACACTGAACGTCGCCGGCCCGCGCGAATCCCAAGCGCCCGGCATTGGAAAATTTGTTGCGGAACTGCTTGAGGCCGTCCTGACAGCGCGGCAGGGAAAGCCGGTTTAAACCACGGCAATCAAGCACGGTAGTGATTCAGTTTGAAAACTTCGGTGGGGCGAGCGTCCTCGCGAGCCAGCTTCAACGCCAAAGCATGGCAGCGGCGGCTCGTCGGTAGCCTCGCCCCACCTGAATAAACGACCACTCGGTTAGCACAGAGTTGACGAATCGCCAGTCGTGCGTTACCAAGACGCCGGATTCCAAGCGGCTTGAAACCCCCGGCCCGCGCCGGGAGAAGGCAAACGATGCAAACAGTTCTGACCTCAGAATTCAAACGCGGCATGGTCCTGCTGCTCGACGGCGCGCCACAGATGCTGGAGGACTTCCATGTCAGCGGCACGGCCCAGACCAAACACAAATTGCACGCACGGCTGCGTCACTTGAAGACCGGGCGGCTCGCGGACCACACCTTCACAGAAAGCGAGCGCGTGCCGGTGGCTGACGTGCAGCACCGTCGCGTTCAGTTCAGCTATCACGACGGCAAGGATTACGTCTTTTCCGACGTTGAATCGTTCGAGGAAATGACCCTCAGCGCCGAGCTGATCGGCGAGCGCCGCTGGTTCATCAAGGAAGAAGTGGAATACCGCGCCTTGCTGCTCGAAGGCCGCTTGGTGGACATTGTGCTGCCGCCGGCGGTGACGCTGGAGGTGGTAGAGACCGATCCACCCGTTCGCGGCGGCTCCGATGCCACGTGGAAACCCGCCAAACTCGACACCGGCCTGGAAATCATGGTCCCGTTGTTCATCGCCCACGGCGAAAAAATCCGCGTGGACACGACCGAACGGAAATACACCGGCCGCGAGAGCGAAGGGAAAAAGTAAAAGGCACCTCCCGCCATTGGCTATCAAGTTGGACTGTATTTGTCCGACCCTTCTTGCCAAACTTCACCAGAAATCTTTAATCGTGGCGGGTCGAGAGTGACAACGACGAAACAACAATTTGGCGGAGACTGGACCACAGAGAAACTGGAGCGTGTCCGCAAGTATTTAGTTGCCTACGCAAAGATCATGAGCGCGCAGCGCGAGAAGAAGCGGGGATTTCGGTTTGCGTACATTGATGCTTTCGCTGGCACGGGTTACAACACGCCCAAGCAGGCGAACGATGACTTTGCTCCCTTCTTCGAAGGCGCGCGCGCTTCTGATTCCCAGCGTTTTATCGATGGTTCTGCCCGAATCGCTTTGAAAGTTGAACCGCGATTCGATCGCTATATCTTCATTGAACACAATGCCACACGGTTTGCGGAACTCTCAAAACTGAAAGAAGAATTCGCAGAACTTCACGACCGCATTCAGCTGGTAAACGCAGATGCGAACACCTATCTCAACGATTTGTGTCTGAACCGAAACTGGCGAAGCCACCGAGCGGTGCTATTCCTCGATCCGTTTGGTATGCAGGTGACGTGGGACACGATTGCTTCCATCGCCAAGACGGAGGCTATCGACCTGTGGCTGCTTTTTCCGCTTGGCACGGGAGCGAACCGCCTTCTGAAACGCGATGGAAGGATTCCTGCCTCTTGGCGTGCTCGTCTCGATGCAGCATTTGGGTCATCGGATTGGTATGATGCGTTTTACCAGAAGGTGGAATATTACAGTCTGTGGGGCAAGGGCACGGTCACTGAAACGCACAAACAAGCCAACTTCAACACGATCAGCGAGTATTTTCTGAAACGGCTGGGAACTGTTTTCCCGCACGTAGCAAAACATCCATTGCCTTTATTCAACTCTGCCAACTGTCCACTTTACCTCTTGTGCTTTGCAGCCGGCAATCCCGGCAGCGGAGGGAAGACCGGTTTGAAAATCGCCCAAGACATTCTAAGACCGTGAACTCCTTTGACGACAACGCAGCAGTGTTGGACCTCGCTCCGCCGCTTCCGAGATTGCGGAGCAGTTCGCACCTGAAACGTAAGAAGTCGCCTGTGGACTTCTGGCATGCGCCGGCGGTGATTGCCGAAAATAATTTCATTTACAAGAGCCTGTCGAATTGGGCCTTCAACACTGCGGTCGGCTGTTCGCACGCGTGCCGGTTCTGTTACGTGCCCAGTGCAGCGACTATTAAACAAGGCGCGAGGCTGGCCGAACACGGCGTCAAAGACCCGGATGCTGAATGGGGTGACTATCTTTTGCTCCGTCCGTGGGATGAACAGAAATTTCTCGCCTCGCTGCGCTCCGCCGAGAATACGCCGCGCAAACAACTCAAGCCCGACGGCAATCGCGCCGTGATTTTCTGCTCCACGACCGACCCGTATCAGGTCATCCGACATCCCGATCCGGCACGGCAACGCGAACTGGCCGAGCACGCGCGTTTTCTCGTGCGCCGTTCGCTCGAACTCATCCGCGACGAATCCACGCTCAATGTCCGCATCCTCACCCGCAGTCCGCTGGCGCGGGCCGACTTCGATCTGTTCCGCAGCTTCGGCAATGGTGGCCAACGTGGCTCACGTCTCGTGTTTGGCATGAGCCTGCCCACTTTGCGCAATGATCTGGCCAAAATTTATGAGCCGAAAGCCCCCGCACCGTCGCAACGGCTGGCCACGCTGCGCGCCGCGAAGGAAGCCGGGTTGCATGTGTATGTGGCCATGGCGCCGACGTATCCTGAATGTGACGAAGCCGATTTGCGCGCAACGCTTAAAGCCGTGGCTGAACTGGAGCCTATCACCATTTTCCACGAACCCATCAACATCCGGGCTGAAAATGTGGCGCGCATCGAGGCGCAGGCCGAATCCCTCGGTGTTCGATTGAAGACGGAAGTTTTTGCGACTCGCGAAAGCTGGCAGAATTATGCTGTGAATGCGCTGCACACAGTTTCAGAAATTGCCAAGGAACTCGGAATTGAGAAGCACCTGCATTTGTGGCCGGACAAATCTCTCGGCAGCCAATCATTGGCCGACCGCATGCCGAATCCGAAGAAATACGTCAAACGGCTCGAACACTGGTGGCACCGCGTCAGCGAGTGGCCGAAATAGGAGCGCGGACAGCCTGTCGGGGCAAGGGGTGAACCGCGAACAACGCGAAACACGCCAAAGGTATCGCCGCAAAGGAACGCAAAACTCGCAAAGAAGCTTTAGGTTTTCAACCAACTCGAATACTCTCGCAAGTGGATGATCAAGTTCCTACGACTTGCGTTGCGTAGGCTGGCCGCTATTGCGGTTCGGGCTTGGCCGAGCCGTCGGCGGCGCGTCAAGGAATCTGTTGCAACCGCACCGCCAGTTCCGATCTCGCTGGAGACCGTCGAAGAAAAGCCGGTTGAGCCGTCTGGCAAAGCGGAAATCACGGCAGCGCAGGCGGAAGTCAGCCAACAGCCGAATCCTGTTGTTGTGCCAGAGGTCGCGAGCGATTACACCGCACCTACATCCTCTGAGTTGCCGCCCGTATTGCCGGATTCAGGCGACAAGACTTCAAGCCAACTAGCGGAAATTTCTCACGGTAATTTAGAGGCGGACGCACCGGCAGCCGCTGCATCGTCTGTCCGTCAGGCTGAACCACCCATTCCACCGGAGACTCTCGTTTCAGCAGAGCCAAACACGAACGTAGCGGAGACGGCCACGGCCCGCGTAGAAGATGTTTCCAAGACCGCTGCGCCATCGGTTACGCTGCCGAACGCGGACAGTAGTTCCGGCATATCTGGCGACAACGCGAATGCCGCAACAATCTCACCGCCCGAATCGGCGGAGACGCCAAGTGTCAAAGAGGAACAGCCGAGTGTTGAAACTCCGCAGCAGACAACGGCGTCGAAAACTGGAGAGACACACGGGCAGAAGCGAGAGTCCAAACGAATTGCCGCTGAACACAGAGGCGGGGCGCGAGTGACGAGTGGCGAGCTCGATGCGTTGCCTGAACAGCGCGAGCGCAAAAGATTCGAGCACCGACTCCGGCTCGTCTGTTTCAAAGACAACTATCGAATGTGGCGATTGGTAGTTGAGTTGCCGGAAAATGTCGGCGGCACTTCTGACGTTCGTGTCACAAGGAATTCAAAAGAACTGCCACAGGCTGACTTCGCTGGCAATCGTTGGCTGTTGGATAACGCCAGCGGAATGGTTGAAGCAGTCTGGCTTGCAGACGGCATCCAAGAACGTGGCGCAATGGAACTCCGTGACGACGGATTCCTTCTGTTCAAACTTTTGCACGAAGGTCAAGCGGAGGAGGGGCGGTTGGTTCGCGCGCCGTCAAACGGCGAGTATTTCGTAGCTGTGCGCCAAGGTTGGGAAATTTCAGAGTCTCGGGGCATTGAGGTTCGCGGTGAGCCGAACTTCGCCGTCGATGGCCTTGTTGCCTTTCGATTTAGTGTTCACGAGGATACCGCACACCAATCGGCTCGTAGAAGCAATACGAGACCCCGGACATCCTGATTTCGGCGCAATGTTTTTTCGTCCGGTGGAAACAGCCGCCGCTGGGGCTGATGATGACAGCGAAGGCGAAGGCGAGTTATTCTCTTTGTGCGTTCAATGCGGGGAAATTCGGCGGCAGGGAACGCAACTGGCGTGTGGGCATGGTCAGAGCATCGTCGTTGAAATGCAGGAAGCGGCGCAGGAACGTGAAGACCAAATTCCCAAATGCTCCGCCTGCCGCTACCAAGCACCTGATCCCGTGCGCGAAGTTGTTCACGGCACAGACGGGCCTCATGCCGTTGTCGCGACCAACTTGTTCCAAAGTATGCCGCCAGACCGCCGCAAGATTCTGGCCTTCGCTGACGGTCGGCAGGAAGCGGCTTTCTTCGCATGGTATCTGGAGAAATCCTACCGCGATATTTTGAACCGGAATCTTTTGCTGAAGGCAGCACGGGAACTGACCGCACATTCACCAGATGGGTGCTCGTTGCGAGACATAGCGAGTCGTCTGAAGAATGCGTTTCAAAATGAAGGTGTTCTCCCGGCAACTGCTACGGCACTCGAACTTCGGAAGGAAGCGTGGCTTTGGCTGTATCGGGAGTTCCTCACGGATGAGCCGCGCATTTCCTTGGAGGGCGTCGGCTTGGTTCAGTGGCGAATTCAGTTGCCGCCGTGGTTCGCCGTGCCGGGTTTTCTGCGGAATGTTCCGCCGGAATCCTTCAATTACGCTCAGCGTGCCGGACGCACGGGACGGCGAAGCGGTTATCCCGGTTTCGTCATCACCTACTGCAAACGCGGGCCGCACGATCTCTACCACTTCGCCCGGCCAGAGCGAATGTTGAACGGGCAGATTCGTCCTCCCGTGCTGAATCTGCGAAACGTCAAAGTCATCACCCGCCATATTGCCGCCGTTGCGTTTTCGGCTTTCTTTCGAGCGTTCTCGGACAGATTTCGGAACGTGCAAACGATTTTGAAAGACTTGGCAAATCCGAGTGGTGTTGATGATTTCAAAACATTCTTGCGAGAGCGGCAGTTGCAGCTTGAGAAAGTGCTGCTGGATATTGTGCCGCCAGAAATGTGGCAGAAGGTTGGACTGAAAGATGGTCAGTGGATTGAGCGAGTCGCAGGAAGCATCTCGCAGGCTTTTGAAAATACGCCCCTCATCGAAGAAAGCCGTTTCGTGTTGGCAGAGCAGGAGATTGCCAGCGACTACCGGAACGTGCTGAACCTTGAACAATCGGCGGTGGCGCGACAGGACTACCGGATGGCTGAGTGGGCGAAGCGGCGAGCATATACAATCGCCAGAGAAGACGTTCTCTCCTTCCTTTCGCGCAAAGCAGTAATCCCGAAATACGGATTCCCGGTTGATGTCGTGGAACTCGACACGCAAACCAGCCAGCAGAGCGCCGAAGCCAGTGAAGTTCACTTCCAGCGCGACCTAAGCATCGCCATTGCCGAGTTCGCCCCGACGAGCAAGTTGATTGCGAACAAGCTTGAGTGGACGTCGTCGGGCTTGAAGAAGGTCGCGGAGAAAGAATGGCCTCGCAGATTTTACAAACGATGCGTCCACGACAACGTCTTCCTCCATTGGAAGGAAGGGGAAACCGAAAAAGAAACGCCATGCAGCCATGCGCTCGCCGTCGGTTCGTATCTCATCCCTCAATTCGGATTTGTTGCTGACCGCGCAAAACCGAAACCACCCAGGGCGCGACCCGCCAGAGTGTTCACGACACGACCATATTTCGCCGGCTCGCTGGGTAGCGAACGCGGTGAAATCTCGTTGCCAGCCTCCAAGCCGCTCATTCGCCTAGCAGTTTGCTGAAAAACTCCCAGAAAGTTTGAATGATGGCGAGGCGGAAAGGTCAGAGAACCATGCGTGGCAAACCTCAAGCCCAACCGGAATTTCTGACAACAATCAACCTGAATCA
>Ga0074044_10004145_pt1 | contig 12077 bp, 11 predicted proteins | sample BogForMeECP23OM1_FD_94443 | JGI IMG/M metagenome (GOLD analysis project Ga0074044, IMG submission 94443) | Bog forest soil microbial communities from Calvert Island, British Columbia, Canada - Bog Forest MetaG ECP23OM1 | ecosystem: Environmental > Terrestrial > Soil > Wetlands ...
GTGGTGCTGTGCTTGATTATGTCGCTGACCCGCTCCGCGCTGACCAGGGTGGCGGCTTCCAGGTCCTGGCGATGCAATCGGACATTCAAGTATCCGAGAAGGGCGAAGACGACGACCATCACCGCCAACAGAGATCCGATCAATTTTGCACTGATGCTGTGAGTCAGCCGCTTCCATCCCACAACGACGCGAATTGGCTCAGTCTCCGGCATGGCCCAATACCGGTGTAGCAACCACGGGCGCGGTTTCCGTTCGGAGACGCGGCTGCACTGGAACCCGTTCGTCGGGAAAGATAGGCAGGTACTTCACTGCCAACCCAAACAGGGCGAAGCCCATGGCGATGATCATGAGGGTTATCGAGAACTCCGTCCACTTCGGGATGTAATGATGCCCAACGTAGGTCTCAAAGCCGATGAGAGCAATATTGAGGCGGTTGGTGATGAATCCGAGCACCGTGCAGATCGACGCTAGATACAACCACTGTGGCGACAGCCTGACCTTCTTGAAGCTGAGCATGGTGATGGGAATCACGAATGTCAGCGTCAGTTCGAGCCAGAGAAAGTACGCTTCGTAGCTGGGTTTGAAGATCTGTCTGATCAGGCCGCGACGGAAGTAGTCCTCGAAGCGCAGCAGGGCATTGACCCATAGCGCTACCAGCAACGCGCCGCCCAGGGTGACCAGAACCGAAAGTTCAAGGTGACGGCCGAAGGCCTTCGCGCTCTGCGTGGACTCGAAGATGGTCATGGCCAGTCCAACCGCCACCGCCGAAGCAAAGAAGAAGAAGGGCAGCGCCGGCGTGTACCAGAACGGATGTAGCTTGCTCGGCATGATCAGATAGAGGGATCCGAGCGAACTCTGGTGCAGGGTCGAGAGCAGGATGCCCAAAACGATCAGCACCGGGTAGATCTTCTTAATCCACTTGATTGGAGTGGTCCATTTGAGGGCTTCGAACACGTTGGGAAGGAATTCGAAGAAGAGCACCGTGGTGTAGGTCATCACGCACATGCCCACCTCGAACATGACCGAGTGTGGGTTCATGTAGATGAGCTGATGCCAGATGTACCAGGGACGGCCCAGGTCGAACAACAGTCCGACGATGAAAAGTACGTAGCCCAGGAACGCTGTCAACACCGCGGGGCGCACAACGGCGTGCAAGCGCTCGACGTTGAAGAGGTAAACCGCACCGACCATGCAGAAACCGCCGGCCGCCAGCATGACCCCGCACAGGCAGTCGAAGCCGATCCACAGTCCCCAGGGGAACTGGTCGGTCATGTTTGAAACCGCGCCCAAACCACGGAAATAGCGAATAAATGAGGAGTAGAGGCCCAGGGCCATGATCACAATGAAAACAACTTTCCAAAAGGTCAGCTTGATCTTCATTTTCCGCTCCCGTTCTGCTTCTTTTCTTCTGCTTCAGCGGCGGCTACTTCGTCGCGACGATGCGAAATCCAATAAATGCCGCCCAAGGCCAACGTCCACACCGGGATAAAGTCGGGGATTCTGTCCATGACTCGCCCGGTGTATTCCGGCATCGGGGTGTCGCCGATTTTGGCCAGCGATGGATAGCCGTAATCCTCAGCTTTGTTGCTGGAGATAATAAAGACCGACGTTCCGCCGACCTCGTTAAGGCCGTAGATATAAGGACGGTAGGTGGAGGGATTTTGACGGATGCGGTCCTGCGCTTCCCTGATAAGGTCGTCGCGCTCGCCGAACTTGGTGGCCCCAGTCGGGCAAATCTCGGCACATGCCGTCTGCTTGCCGGCAGCGATGCGGTCCGGGCACATAATACATTTGCGGACCCGCGGATTCAGCGACTGCCATTCGTATTTCGGCTGGCCAAACACGCAGGCTACCATGCAATACCGGCAGCCGATGCACTTCCAGACGTCGTAAACGACGGGGCCCTCTTTTGTCTTATGGAAGGCGCCAACGGGACAAACCGACGCGCAAGCGGGATGCTCACAGTGCATGCATAACCGGCGCATGAATTTGTCGTCCTTGGTTAGAACGACCGTGTATTTATGTGCCGATTGCACCGACTCGGCGGCGACGTTGTCGCCGTACGGCAGCTTGTTCTGCTGCGCGCAGGCGCTTTCACACTGTTTGCAACCGATGCACATCGTCGCGTCATACAGCAGGGCCTTACTCATGGGAATTGCTCCTCGTTGCTCCCAAGCGAGACTTCCATTCCGGTGGAATGTACGAAGTATGAGTGCGCTTTAACGGAACAGATTTGGGAACCGTATAAAACACCTTTGGCGATCCGACTACAAAAAAATAACCGAGTCCGGAGAGGTACATTTCCGGACCCGGAGGGAACTGCTCTCTCTGGGAAAGCGAACGGGGGGAACGCTTTCGGCTAGTTACGGATCGGCCAAATTTTCGTTCCGTCCGCCGAATTGAGCCGGACACCCCCATACTCAACCTAACGCCTTCCTCGGCCGCTGCTCGCGATTCGCGACAGCGGCGATGCGCAAAAAGAAACAGCCAATGACTACTGCCAATGCTCACTTCTGCAAGCTACGAATGTAGGCAACGACGCCTTTTACGTCGTCAGCGGCCAGACCCTTCACCGGGGCCGGGTGTTTCGCCGTCCCTGTAACGGCCGTGGCCAAGTCGGCATCCGACTTCTTCTTTTCGTCGGCGGAAATCAGGCTCGGAGCTTTCATTGCGGGTTTTCCAGCCGCATCCGCGCCGTGGCACATTGCGCATTTTCCTTTGTAGATGGCGGCTCCGTCCTCAGCCCATGACAGATTGGGGATCAGGATGAACAGGGCTACCGCGATTGTCATTACAAGCATCACCAGCTTTGTCGTCTTCATGATTTCGTTTCTTCTCCTTGTGAAGTTTTGCAACCTGATGAAATTAACGGTTCCTCTCGCAATCATGCTCGTGTTGCGAAATTAACCACAGATACCCTCCAAGATCCGGATGTAGCGAAATTCAGCAGCGCGTCGCTGCCTATGGAGAGTTTCAACGTTGGGAGGGAACAGGCGCAGTGATCCACGTCACCCTAAGGCGTGACTTTTGGGCGAGATGGGACGCGTCCATGAGAGCCATTCTGAGCAACTTCGGGTCACGCCAACAGGTGACTGCGGTCACAGCGGCTCCCGCAATCAGGCGAGACAATTCACCCAGAGCGAGGTGAAGCCATGCCCGTGCTCATGATTGCTCTACTCGCGTTGTTGGTATTTGGCCTTATTGGGATTCTGCTGTCAGCCGCGGTGATCCTGGAGCATTCCACGCACGCACATGCAGCCAAAGGTGACGCCGCACACCCTGGGACCTCCGGTGCTGCCCCCTCCCCTAATCCGAAACTTTGATAGACCGCGTGGCGACAACGCGACAACACGCCGACAGAATCAGTCTGCAAAGGAGAAATCTTATGAGCCCGCTTGCACTGGATAAAGACAAGAAAGCTGACCTGGCTGGACCGGGAATCGGCGATTACAGAGAATTGGAAAAAATTCTGCCGCCGAATTACCGCTCCTTGCTGACCGCGAAAGAGACGCAGCTGGCCATCTTCCAGGTGAAACGCTATATCGAAGACAACCTATGCAAGGAACTCAACCTGATAATGGTCGAAGTGCCGCTCATCGTGGATGTAGAGAGCGGCGTCAACGACATGCTCGATCGCGACGGGTCGCGCACGCCGATTCAGTTCCATATCTCGAATGATCGCAACCTGCATCCTGTCGACGCGCAGGTGGTACAAGCCGCGACCAAGTGGAAACGCGTCGCGCTCAAGCAATTCGATTGCAAGGTTGGCGAGGGCATCTGTACCGACATGCGCGCCGTTCGCAAGGACTATTTCCTGGATCACGACCATTCCGCCTACGTCGATCAGTGGGACTGGGAGCGCGTCATCACCACTGAGCAGCGCAATCTGGAATTTCTCAAGGCGATTGTCAGCAAAATCTGGAAAGTGATCGTCGGCGCGGAAAAATTCGCGCACTCCCTGTTCCCGCAATTGAAGGATAAAGACTCGCGCTATCCGGATCTCCCGGAAAAGTTGACCTTCCTGCATGCCGAGGAAATTCTGGACATGTATCCCGACCTGCCGCGCAAGCAGCGCGAGACCGCGGTGCTGCAGAAGTATCCCGCAGTCTTCATTATTGGCATTGGCTGGCCGTTAAAGGACGGCTATCCGCACGAGATGCGCGCCGCCGATTACGACGATTGGGTGACCGACACTCACGATCAGACCGGCAAAGACACGCATGGGCTGAATGGCGACATCCTGGTGTGGAACTCCGTCACCAAGCGACGCCATGAACTGACGTCGATGGGCATCCGGGTCACGGCCGAGACCCTGAAACAGCAGCTGACGATGGCCAAGCAGTTGGACTTTATGCGATTGCCCTATCACCAGGCGATCCTGAATAACCAGATTCCGCTCTCGATCGGCGGCGGAATCGGGCAGTCCCGCACCTTGATGCTGCTGCTCCGCAAGGCTCATCTTGGCGAAGTTAGCGTTACGGTGTGGCCGAAGATCCTGAAGCAGATGTGCGCCGGCAAGAATATTTTCGTGCTGGAGTAGCTCGTTTCCTGGGAGGAACTGAGAGGGGGTAGTCAAAGCGACTACCCCCTCATAATGTATCTCTCCGAATTTCCAGTTGAAGCGCGACGGGCGTACTCGACATGCCTCAACCCTGAGCCTACTTGCCCATCGAATACGTGCCGGTGCACCTCAAGTCGTTGGACTCGTCTGCGCTCACCTTTCCGGAGCAAGTTCCGGAACCCTTGATGCCTTTGTACTTTCCGGTGCCGCCGACAATCTTCCATTTATTTGAGACAGGTTTGGTCATGTCGGTGGAAGAGGAACCTTCATAGGTGTAGTGAACCTTGTCGCCATTGTCCATGTCCACGCTGTAGTAGCCGTGGAAGTTGAAGGACGCTTTCCATAGATCCCTGAATTCCGTCCATGCGCCGCTCTTTTCCTTGAAAAGGCTGTCGCTTGCCGTGGCGTCGCAGGTGCCTTGTCCGATCCAATAGGCGTGATCCGGCGCGTCGGCGACGTCGAGTTTGTGTTCCGCCGTGGCCTTCGGGCAGTGCCACTTGGTGTCAATTTTGTTCTGGGCCATCGCTACGGAACCGGAAACAATTAGAGACAATGCAACCAGCAATAGCTTGCGCATCTTCATTTCTCCTTTGTGATTGTTGGATGGAAAATCTTGGCAAATATAGTGCCCGCACCGAATTCTGGCAAGCGCAAGGCAGGGGTTAGCGAATCGAGCACCCGGGAGTACTTCTACACTTGGAGCGGCAGCTCTGATCGCAGCGTCGTGCCAGCCAGATGGCTTTTCACGGCCGCAGCCAACCGCCGTATGCCTTCCCGTATCTGCTCCGGGGCCGCGTTCGAGAAGTTCAATCGCATGTGGCGGGAGCCTTCCTGAGGATTGTTCGCATAGAAGGAATCGCCGGGCACGAACGCCACATTCTGCTCGATCGCTGATTTGAAAAGGGCCTGGATATCGATTCCTGAGGGCAGAGTCACCCAGAGGAATAGCCCGCCCTTCGGATGAGTCCAGGTCACTTCCGATGGGAAGAACTCTTTCAAACCTTGCAGCATTACGTCGCGGCGTTCGCCATAGACCTTACGAATCAGCTTCACGTGTTTGTCGAGGAACCCATCGCGGGCGACCTCGTAGGCCACGAACTGAGTGAAGGTCGAAGTGTGCAGGTCGGCGCCCTGCTTCAGTTGCGCCAGCTTACTGATGACCTCAGGAGGAGCGACGATCCACCCCAATCGAAGCCCGGGAGCCAGCGTCTTCGAGAATGTGCTCAGGTAAATAACGTTGCCAATAGAATAGCCGTCGTCGCGGCGCAGGTTCTCGCGGTCGAGCACGACCAGCGATGGCAGGTGCTCGCCTTCATAGCGCAACTGGCCGTACGGGTCATCTTCGATAATCGGAATGCCATACTTGTCCGCCAGCAGCACCAGTTCGTGGCGACGCCCCTCCGACAATGTGGTTCCGGCCGGGTTCTGGAAGTTGGGCAGCACGTACATAAACTTGGGGCCCGAACGCAAAGGCTTCTCCAGCAGGTCGGTGCGCAGGCCGTTTTCGTCGATCGGGACGGACACATATTCCGCGCCATACACAGTGAAAGCCTGCAGCGCGCCCAGATAAGTGGGCGCCTCCACCAGCACGCGATCTCCGGCATTGATAAACAGCTTGCCGATCAGGTCGAGGGCCTGTTGCGATCCGGAAGTGATCAAGACGTTCTCCACCTTCGCCTTGATCCCGTAGCGTGCCATGTTGTTCGCAATCAGTTCGCGCAGGGGCGCGTAACCTTCGGTTTCGCCGTACTGCAAGGCGGAAGCTGCCTGCTCGGTAAGTACCTTGTGACAGGCTTCTTCAAAGCGTTGGACGGGGAACACATCGGGAGCAGGCAGGCCGCCGCCGAAGGAGATCATGCCCGGTTTTTGGATGACCTTCAACAACTGGCGGATTTGAGAGCTGGTGACGTTCTTGGTGCGCAGCGCGTAACGGGATGTCCAGGCAGTCGACATTGCAGACCCTCCCCAAAACTATTATCGCGCGATAAGTCGTAGGTGTGGAGGGACGGGCGTCTCGCCCGTCCAGCCGGGCGGGTACGCCCGGCTCTCCACCACATTCGACGCTAAGCGAAGCCGTCTGGTTGACTTACCGCGCCAATGTGCGCCTGCTCATCGATGAATAGGCGGCCTGCGGCGAGCGCCTTGCGGTCAATTTCCAGCAGATCGAGTTTTTTCACCTTGTCTTCGAGCACGCTCAATGCAGTTCCGGGAGCCAGACACTCGGTGTCTTCCAGCAGCGCCCCCAACATTACTATGTTGGCTGCCTTCGTGGAACCGAGCTTGTCGGCGATCTCCGCCGCCGGAATCGCGACCACCTGCGCTTCCGGCGCAGTAAAGTCGGCAGGAAGGCTGGCGCCGTTGTAAAGAATGATTCCTCCGCTCACTACCTCGTGGGCAAACTTCCGCAGCGAGAACTCATTCATGGCCACGAGCACATCCGGGCGCGAAATCAGGGGCGATCCGATGCGCTCTTTCGACAAGCAAACATGGCAGTGCGCGCTGCCCGAACGCATCTCCGGACCATACGACGGCAGCCAGCTCACTTCCAGCCCCTCCCGCATGCCCATTTCAATGAGGAGTTGCCCCATTAGCAGCACGCCCTGTCCGCCGAGGCCGGCGATTTTGATCTTAACGTCTCTGAAACGATGGGCGTGTTTCGGTTTGGAGGTATCGTGCGCTCTCTCTTTCGAAGTGATCTCAAGCACATCCGCTACCGAGCGCTGCGGCGGCTCATTGCCCGCGGGAATTTCCGGCCGGCGATCGCGGAAAACGTTGAGCGGAAAGGTTGGCGTCATCTTCTCGAGAACCCACCGCCGCGCTTCCACTGGGTCCTTGCCCCAAATCGTCGGACACGGCGACAGGATCTCGACAAACGAGAAGCCCGTGCCATCCCGCTGGATCTCGAGTGCTTTGCGGATTGCCCGCCGCGCTTTCATGATGTTCTTGTTGTCCGATAGCGCCACGCGTTCGACGTAAGCCGGCGCTTCCAGGCTGGCGATCAGTTCCGCCATGTGCAGAGGGAAGCCTTCGTTCGTCGGCCGGCGGCCCCAGGGAGATGTTGTGCTCTTTTGCCCGACCATGGTGGTTGGCGCCATCTGTCCGCCAGTCATGCCATAGATTGCGTTGTTCACGAAAAAGACAGTGATCTTCTCGCCTCGGTTGGCGGCATGTATGATCTCGGCCGTGCCGATTGCCGCCAAGTCGCCGTCTCCCTGATAGGAGATGACGATTTTGTCGGGACCCGATCGTTTGATGGCCGTGGCCGCAGCCGGCGCGCGGCCGTGCGCGACCTGCACGTTGCCTACATCAAAATAGTAGTAGGCAAACACCGAGCATCCCACCGGACTCACGAAGATCGTCTTGTCCTGCAGCCCCAGTTCCTGCAACGCTTCGGCAATCAGCTTGTGGACTACTCCGTGTCCGCAGCCGGGACAGTAGTGGGTCTGGTGCTGCAGATCTGACTTGCGCTCGTAGAGGTCGTAGAACACCGGCGACTTGGAGTGGATTAGTTCGTATCCGTTGTCGATAGCGTTGGCGCCAACTTTAGGATCAACTGCGGGGCTAGCTTCCGGCTTAGCTTCGGAAATCCTGACTTCGGACTTAAGCTCGAACTTAGCTTCCGACTTAACCTCGGGGTCACCTACGCCGATCACGCTCTCGTTTGCCATTCTCGTCGTCCTTTCAGACCAGACCCTCGTTGGAACCGGTCTCAGACCGCCACGGCCATGCGTGTCAACACCTGTTGCTGCAGTTCTCGGACCGAGGGCACGTTGCCACCTACCCGGCCGTAAAACTCCACCGGCACCTTGCCGTTCAGCGCCAGGCGCACATCTTCCACCATTTGTCCGTTGCTCAATTCGACGACCAGGACCTTTTGCACCTTAGCCGCCGCTTCCACCAGAGCCTTCGAAGGATAGGGCCACAACGTGATGGGGCGGAACAGCCCTGCTTTCACGCCTTCCTTGCGCAGCGCTTCCACGGTGGAAAGCAACACTCGGGACACAATGCCGTACCCGACCAGGAGCACTTCGGCGTCCTCGGTGTGGCAGAGCTCCGAGCGCGGCTCGGCTTCCTGCGCGCGGATGTACTTGGCTTCCATTTTGCGCTGGTGTCCTTCCAACTCATCGGTTTCGAGATAAATGGAACTGATCAGGTTGGCACGCGTCTCTGGCGTTCCCTTTACCGCCCACGGTTTTTCCGGCGGCTGAATCTCATTGTCTTCAAGCTCGAGCGGCTCCATCATTTGCCCGACGAAGCCGTCGGTCAGCACCACTGCCGGATTGCGATATTTGTCCGCGAGCTCGAATGCCAGCATGGTGAACTCGGCCATCTCCTGCACCGATGCGGGAGCCAGCACGATATTGCGGTAGTTGCCATGGCCACCGCCTTTCACCATGGCGAAGTAGTCGCTTTGCTCCGGCGCGATGTTGCCCAGTCCCGGTCCCCCGCGCATTACATCCACGATCACGCACGGCAGTTCCGAGCCGGCCAGATAGGACATACCTTCCTGCATCAGGCTGAGGCCGGGCCCGGACGATCCACTCATGGCGCGAACCCCAGCCGCGGCTGCCCCATACACCATGTTGATGGCGGCGACTTCGCTCTCCGCTTGAATAAATGTTCCGCCGACCTGAGGAAAGTAGAGTGCCGCAGCCTCGGCGATTTCGCTGGCTGGAGTGATCGGATATCCGTAGTAGGCGCGGCACCCGGCGAGGATCGCGCCCTTTACCACCGCCACGTTTCCCTTACAGAGTTGCCGCATGTTCGCCTCCTGGCGCCTGCACCTGTGCAGCCGACGGCGTCAACGCCTTGGCTTTCGCCTTTATGCGGTAGACCGCAATCGCGCCCGGTTCCGGGCAGCAATAGAAGCAGATTCCACAACCCGTGCAGTCCCGGCCAGTGTAGTGTGCCGGATGCGCGCCGTAAGCATTCAACTCCGGCAACAGTTCCAGACACTTGGGCGGGCAGGATTCCACGCATAGCCCGCATCCCTTGCATTCCTCGATATCGACCGTGACCTTACCGCGCGCTTGGCCTGCCATGCTTCACCTCGTTGACGTTCGCCTCGTTGACGTTTCACCTCGTTGTCACTGTCTCCCCAGATAAACGCGGCTGCATCCACCAGCTTTTCCGAGCAAATTGCTCGAGTTCTTCCCGAAACTGGGGATGCGCAATGTCGATCAGCGCCTGCGCCCGTTCCCGGATAGTCTTGCCGTGCAGATACGCGACCCCGTACTCGGTCACCACGTAACGCACCAGCCCGCGCGAAGTTACCACTCCCGCGCCCGGGCTCAGCATGGGCACAATCCGCGAAATCGCGCCATCCTTTGCCGTAGACGAAATGGCGATGATGGCCTTGCCACCTTTGGAGCGCGAAGCCCCGCGAATGAAGTCCACTTGCCCGCCAATGCCGCTATAGAACTGGCTTCCGATCGAATCGGAGCAGACCTGGCCGGTGAGATCGACCTGCAATGCGGAGTTGATCGCCACCATGTTGTTGTTACGGGCAATCAGCCCGGGATCGTTGCAGTAGGACGTGGGGTGGAACTCGAAGATCGGATTGTTGTCCACGAAATCAAACAACTGTTTCGTGCCCAGAGCAAATCCCAGGATGATCTTCCGCGGCTTGAAGTTCTTGCGTTCACCCGTGATCACGCCCGCCTCGATCAAAGGAATCACGCCGTCGGAAACCAGTTCGCTGTGGACCGCGAGATCCTTCCGATCCATGAGATACGGCAGAACGGCATCCGGGATTCCGCCGATGCCGGTCTGCAGCACGGCTCCGTCCTCAATCAAATCCGCGACGTTGCGGGCGATAGCCTTATGCATGTCGGTGATGTGCGGGCGCTTCATGGCGCACAGTGGCCGGGAGGCATCCACCACGGCGTCCAGTTCAGTCACATGGATAAAACTGTCTCCGAAGGTGCGCGGCATTTGGTCGTTGATCTGCGCCACCACGTAGCGCGCACATTTGGCCGCCGTAAGCGACGTATCCACACCCACCCCGAAGCTGCAGAAGCCGTGCGAGTCGGGAGGAGAGAGTTGCAGCAGGGCCACATCAATCGGCATCGCGCCGCTCTCGAAAAGGTCTTCAATCTCACTCAGGTAGATCGGGGTGTAGTCGGCGCGCCCTTCGTTGATGGCCTGCCGCACATTGGCGCCGATAAACACTGCATTATGCCGGAAGTGCCCGGCCATCTCTGGCGCCACATAAGGGGCCGCTCCCATGGTCATCATGTGCACGATTTCGACATCCTGCACATCGGGAGCGCGACGCATCAACGCTTCTACCAGAGTCTCAGGTTCGGCGCAGCCCGGCTGAATGTAGACACGCATTCCCGACTGCACACAGCGCAGCGCCTCCTCTGCCGTTCGCAACTTTTTCTTGTAATCAATTTCCCAGGACATCTGTTTTCCCCCTCGCCCGGGCTACCCGACAGCCCCACAGCACCGGACTTACACCCAGGGCGAAATTCCTGCCAATACCACCGCATCGCATCTGTTACATTCCATTAGAAACGCCTCTCCGCGCTGCGGCGGTGATCTTACGCACTGGTCACAGTGAGGCGCGTCACATCATGCTCTGACCACCCGCCAGAGGTGGTCAAATACCCATGCTCAAATACCCCATGGATTGACCGTTCGCGGTCATACCCGAAAGGATTGCGCAAATTATCTCAGGGGGGGCCGTTTTCATGTCCACAACCAGCCGATAGCCTCTGTCATGTTCAGGACCGCTTGACCGGTCATCTATCCGCCGCTCAAGACCGTCCATGCCTCTCAAGCGGTTACCAGCACGTGCCGCAGACCCTTGACGGCTCGCATGTATTGGGCCCGCTCGAAGGCTCCCGGATCGGGGCAGCGGAGCTGGCTCATGCTGCCTTGCATCTGGTGCACAGATTCATATTCGTGACCTTCCATCCACTCCCGAACGCCTTGTTCCACATGACGAAGATGCCCGATTCCATTGCGCAACAGAGCCGAGCACATCATCGTCACATCGGCGCCAACCATGAGCAGCTTGATTACGTCTTCGGGCCCATGCACACCGCTGGTCGCCGCCAGGTTCGCCCGGATGCGGCCGTAAAGAATGCCAATCCAAGTCAGAGGCAGCCGTAAATCCTGGGGCCCGCTGAGCAGCACGTTGGGTTTGATTTCCAATTCTTCCAGGTCGATATCGGGCTGGTAGAAGCGGTTGAACAGCACCAGGCCGTCTGTACCCATTTGGTCCAGCCGCTTTGCCATATTGGCCAAATTGCTGAAAAATGGACTGAGCTTGATGGCTACCGGAATGTGAACCGAAACCTTTACTTCCCGGAGAATGTCCATATAGATCATCTCTGCGTCGGAACCAGAGATGGCCATGTTTGTCGGAATGAAGTAGATATTGCACTCGATGGCGTCGGCTCCGGCTTGCTCGATCTGCTTGGCATACTTGGTCCAACCACCCAGGGTCGCACCGTTGAGGCTGGCGATAATCGGAATGTCCACCGCTTCCTTGGCTTTGCGAATGTGA
>Ga0074044_10004147_pt1 | contig 12075 bp, 9 predicted proteins | sample BogForMeECP23OM1_FD_94443 | JGI IMG/M metagenome (GOLD analysis project Ga0074044, IMG submission 94443) | Bog forest soil microbial communities from Calvert Island, British Columbia, Canada - Bog Forest MetaG ECP23OM1 | ecosystem: Environmental > Terrestrial > Soil > Wetlands ...
ACTGCGGCTCACGATGCAAAGATGCAACGATAACGATGGCAACATCTTACCTGAACGCGCATCCAATTCGCCGGTAGAGACGCGGCTTGCCGCGTCTCCCGCCGCGTCCAAAGGAGGCGGGGCTTGGGCCCAGTCGCCACGGAAAGAAACGAAGGGGCGTAGAAGTGACGGGTCCAGGTACAACTTCCGTAATGGCCCTTTTGGACAGGGGCTAGGCCCTTTCGAAACCTATGCACCCGTCAAAAAGCCCGTCAGAATGGGCTTTTAGAGGAGTTCACCCCCTAGGGACTCATGACTACTTCGACTGGTACCGCCGTCGCCCCCCTCCCCGCCCATCGAAAGTCCTCAGCGCGCGTCGCGTTGTTTGACTTGCCCGAAGCATCTGCGCAACTGGTGTCGGAATGTTTCCGTCAAATTGGAATCGACACCGTTCCGATTGCGCGCGAAAACGCCGATCGGCTTCACCGCGAAAAATTCGAGGCCTGCGTTTTGCTTCTGGGAGAAGAAGCCGGCAGCATCATCGAGCTGGCGCGATCCTCGGCTTCCAACAGCCGCATCATCATTTACGGTCTGGGCGGCACAGCCCAAGATGCCATGCGTTATTCGAAGATGTGTCTCAACGCGGTGTTTCACGAACCTCTGGAGCGGTCAGCGGCCATGAAGCTGGTGCGCTCGACTCGAATGTTGGTGCTGCACGAATTCCGCCGCTACGTCCGTGTCCCGGTCATGACCGAGGTTGGCATTGTGATGAACAACGGTGGCCGTATGATCGCCACCAGCCAGGAGATCAGTTCGGGAGGAATGTCGCTCAAGGGCAATCAGGTGCCCGAACAAGGAAGCCTGGTGGAAGTGTCGTTTTCCTTGCTGACGCTGCCGCGCGTTTGGGTACGCGGCCACGTCACCTGGAAGAAAAGCAACAAGAGCTTCGGGATTCGCTTTGACTCCACCGACGAGCGGCGGCAACGGGTGAAAGAGTGGATCGTGAAGTATATGGACGCATAACAAAGCCGCCGTCTGCTCTCAGCCCTCGGCCCTCAGTTAAAACCTTTCTAACCCAGCTACAATATCGCCGTGAGTTCTTCTTCAGCCGCGGTCGAGCCTGAGCAGCCCTCCCTTTCGGAAACGCGCCGATTTTCGCTCGGACAAAGAATCTCCTTGTGGTTCATCAGTTGGGCCAGCTATTTGGCGCTATCACTGATCGGTCCGACGCTGCGCTATTCAATCTCGTGGGAAGAGCCGCCTTCGCCGCCGGAAGCAACTTACGAAAAGCCGATGATCTATTCCTTCTGGCACCGGGCCGTGTTCCCGAGCGCGTGGCTCTGGAGAAAGACCGGGATCGCAGTAATGGTAAGCCGCAGCTTCGACGGCGAATACATCGCTCGGACCCTGGAAAAACTCGGTTTTGTCGCGGTGCGAGGATCGAGCAGCCGCGGCGGCGCAACCGCCCTGCTCGGCTTGAGAAGCTATCTGGAACAGGGCACCGCGGTTGCGTTTACGATTGACGGCCCACGCGGCCCAAAATATGTGGCCAAGCCAGGCCCAGTGTTGCTGTCGCAGCTCAGCGCGGTGCCGATGGCGGCATTCTACGTAGCCCTCAGCGATGCCTGGGTGCTGAACACCTGGGATGCGCTGATGATCCCGAAGCCGTTCTCGAAAGCGCTTGTGCGCCTCAGCGCCAGAGTGCAAGTTCCCGCCGAAGCCGCCGATGCAAAGGTCGGCTCAGAAACAGACGCTCAGATGGCGGAGTTCCACGCGCAACTGCAGGCCGCACTCGAACGCGTCACCCGTTTCGCCGAGGAGCACGTTGCGCAGGTGGGATCGGCGGAGTTTCCCGCTATCAAGGGCTAGCGGGAATTACGACTGCCGGCGAATACATCCGTTTGACCGATTTCCACAGCGCACGATAGACTAGATGAGTTTGCCTGTACTTGCGGACCCGTTCTGGGGCCGCGCCGCGTTTCCGGTCAGAAGCCGCAGCGGGAAAACAGCAAGCATACTTAGGGCATTTGCCGAGCTTTGCTCGGCTGGACAGCCGGAGGCGGCTGTCCCTACGTGATCGGGGCGAAGCCCCGTCACCACACGAGTATCTAAGGAGAGTTTATGTACGCGGTGATCCGCGCAGGTGGAAAGCAGTATCGGGTAGCCCCGGGCGATGTGATCCGGGTCGAAAAACAAGCCGACACGGACGGTCGGGTCGAATTCGGCGATGTGCTGGCGGTTTCCCACGAGGCGGGCAGCGTTGTGCCTGCGGGGTCGGGTGCAAGCGTAAGCGGCGAGGTGGTTGAGCAGGGACGCGGCAACAAGATCCTGGTCTTCCACTACAAGCGCAAGAAGCAATACAAGAAGCTCCGCGGACACCGGCAGGACTATACGGCGGTCCGCATCACCGAGATTGCTTTTGATGGCCAGTCCTTCAAAGCTCCTGAGCTTCCGAAAAAAGAGAAGAAGGTGAAGCAGGCGCACGCGGCCAGCGAAGCAGTAGAGATGAAGACCTCAAAGCGGCCGGGCAAGAAGGCGACCAAGCACGTGGCGCACGCGCACGCCAAGAAATCGGCGCCGAAAAAAGCGGCTGCGAAGAAGAGAAAGAAGTAGCAGATCAATTAGTCTTGGGCGGCAAGAATTTACTGGCAACTGGCCACTGGAAATCGGAAACTGATTTATGGCGCATAAAAAAGGACAAGGCACTTCACGAAACGGTCGCGACTCGAACGCGCAGCGGCTTGGCTTTAAGGCTTTCGGCGGACAACTGGTCCCCGGCGGCACCATCATCGTCCGCCAGCGCGGCACGCGGGTTAAGCCCGGTCTGAACGTTGGACGCGGCAAAGACGACACCCTCTTCGCCAAGATCACGGGGCGCATCAAGTTCCTCGACAAGGGATCGATGGGCAAGTTCGTGATGGTCGAGCCCGAGGCGATCGAAGCGGAGTAGGTCTTGCTGTAGAGACGGGGCTTGCCCCGTCTTTTTGGACACGGCCGCAGACGCGCAAGCTGCGTCTCTACGAGACATTTACCGGCCACCAGCCTCGGCTTCGAGTCGAGGCTTTTTCGTTTCCGCGAAATTGCGGAACTTCGCCGGACGGGCGGGTCGCCCGTCCCCACATAAGCTTGGGCCACGTCATGTTCATCGATGAAGCCAAAATTCGAGTCAAAGCCGGCGACGGCGGCAACGGCTGCATGGCCTTCCGGCGCGAGAAGTTTATTCCGCGAGGCGGCCCTTCGGGCGGCGACGGCGGCAAGGGCGGCGACATCTGGATGGAATCGAGCGAACGCCACAATACGCTGGTCCATTTCCGCTTCAATCCTGAATACAAGGCCGAGCGCGGACGGCATGGCGAGGGCGACAAGAAGACTGGCCGCGACGGTGAAGGGATTGTCCTGAAGGTGCCAGTGGGCACAATCGTTTTCGACGAAGATACAGGCGAGAAGGTCCACGATTTTTCGCGCGCCGATGAGCGTGTAGTAATCGCGCGCGGCGGCCGCGGCGGCCGCGGCAACGCCCAGTTTGCCACGTCCACGCACCAAGCCCCACGCGAGCATGAAGAAGGACGCTTGGGTGAAGAGCGCAACTTCCGCCTGGAGTTGAAGCTGCTCGCCGACGTAGGCCTGGTGGGCTATCCGAACGTGGGCAAGTCGACGCTCATCTCGCGCATCTCAGCAGCACGGCCAAAGATTGCCGATTACCCATTCACCACCCTCGAACCGAACCTCGGCGTGGTGCTCGCGGGCGAAAAAGGCAAGGAAGAGAGTTTCGTAGTGGCCGACATTCCGGGCCTGATCGAAGGCGCACACGCCGGATCGGGCCTCGGCACACAGTTCCTGCGCCACATCGAGCGCACGCGTTTGCTGGTCCACATGGTGGACGTCTCCGACAGCAGCGGGCGGCCCGACGTGGTAAAAGACGTTGAGGTAATCCGCGGCGAACTGGCAAGCTTCGGAGCGGGCCTGGAAGAGAAACCGACCCTGATGGTCGCGTCCAAGATCGATGTAGCGAATCCAGGGAAGCTCAAGAAACTGAAGCAATGGGCAACGCGCAAGAAGCTGAAGCTCTATCCCATTTCGGCGGTTACCGGCGAAGGAATCGAGAAGCTGAAATACGCTATGGCGGAGGGCGTAGAGAAGGTACGAAAAGCGCTTCCCACCCCTGAGGAATCTCGATTCTCGAAATCCAGCGCCTGAGGTCAGAGGTTCGAGGTCAGATTGCAGATTTGACAAACTAATTCGAAGGTTCTTGCCTCTGCAATCTGACCTCTCACCTCTGACCTTCTGTCCTTTAGCGGCTTCCCGCCGCCCCACCGTGCTAGAATTTCCACAGCTTCAGACCCTAACCCCGGACCCTAGTCTTGATCGAACTCGCACCCTCGATACTTTCGGCGGACTTCGCCCACCTGGCAGATCAGGTGGAGCGGGCAACGGCTGGCGGCGGCAGTGTCATCCATGTCGACATCATGGATGGGCATTTTGTGCCCAATCTGACCATTGGGCCTCCGGTGGTGAAATCCCTGCGCAAGGCAACCCGGCTTCCCCTGGACTGCCATCTCATGATAGAAAATCCGGACCAGTACATTCCGGACTTTGCCGGAGCGGGCGCGGACTGGATTTCAGTGCATCAGGAGGCATGCCGGCATTTGAACCGGACGTTGAACCTGATCAAGAGCCATGACTGCCGGGCGGGAGTGGTGATTAATCCGGCAACGCCTGTGGAAACGCTCACCGAAGTGCTCGGGATTGTGGATTATGTGCTGGTGATGAGCGTGAATCCCGGGTTCGGGGGGCAGAAGTTTATCCCGGGAACGCTCCACAAAATGACAAAGCTCGCAGAAATTCGCGCGTCACGGGGGTACCAGTACCGCATCGAAGTTGATGGCGGCGTCGGCCTCGACACGGTGGCGGAAGTGGTGCGTGCTGGGGCAGAGATTCTGGTGGCCGGGAATGCGGTGTTCGGCAAGGGCGACGCGAAGGCGAATGCCGAAGCGTTGCTGGAAGCGGCAAGAAGCGCCAGTTTGCAGCGAGTCTAGTGCGTAGAAAGGCGCTCTTAGCTATTAGCCTTTGGCGTTTAGCTAAAAGCCAAGAGCCAAAAGCTAATAGCAGTTCTTGAGGTATTGAATGATGCGTCGGAAAACTATCGTAGTCCTTCTCGCGCTGCTCCTGGCACTGACCGTCGCGTGCACAAACAAGAAGTCGGTGAACCCGCTGGCCAACCTCGGGTCGAAGCAGCCCGACAAGGTGCTGTTCGACCGCGCCATGGATGCCATGAAACACAACCGCTTCGACGTAGCCCGCATGACGCTGCAAACGCTGATCAATACCTATCCGGATTCGGAGTTTATCGCCCGGGCCAAGCTGGCAGTGGCGGATTCGTGGTACGCCGAGGGTGGGACGACGGCGATGCAGCAGGCCGAGATCGAGTACAAGGATTTCCGCACCTTCTTTCCCAATATGCCGGAGGCAGCCGAGGCGCAGATGAAGGTAGCCAACATCCACTATCAGGAGATGGAAAAGCCCGATCGCGACTACACGCACGCCATGCGTGCGGAAGAGGAATACCGGGCGCTCATCCAGGAGTATCCGGATAGCAAACTGGTGCCGCAGGCGAAACAGCGATTGCGGGAGGTACAGGAAGTACTCGCGCAACGCGAGTTCGACATCGGGAAATTTTATTATCTGCGGCTGGCCTATCCGGCCGCGATAGCGCGCCTGAAAACGCTGGTGGACCGCTATCCGTTATATAGCGGCGCGGACCAGGCGCTGTTTCTGCTGGGGCAAGCCTACGAAGCCGAAATCAATGTGGTCCGGAAGAACCCGCGCATGGGTGAAGTGATGAAAGCCAAGATGATCGAGGACCTCACGAAACAGGCCGCGACGGCATACTCGAGGATCATCACGCGCTATCCCGCGATGGACCGCGCTGTAGATGCCCAGGCACGGTTGCGGGCGCTGCATCAGCCGGTGCCGCGGCCCACGCGAGCTGCGCTCGAGAATAGCAAGAAGGAAGAGGCGAGCCGGCATGAAGCGGGCCTGATGTCGAACATGCTGATCAACTTCGAGAAGCATCCCGACGTGGCCAAGGCCTCGCACGTCGGTGACCCGCCGATGGTGGACCCTGAGCCAGTGACGGCAACCGGAGTGGTGAAACAGCTCGCCTTGGCGGCCTCAGGCGGCGACAATAAGGTCAGCGTGGAAACGACTAACGGAGCACCCGGGCCGAATCAGGAGGCACCCCGTTCGGATGCTCCGGCAGCGTCGGACCAGGCAACGGCTCCGGGGCAGCCTGCGGCGGCGGCCGAACTGAAGCCAACGGTAGCGGATCCGAATGAACTGAAGCCGAACATTGACGCCGATCCGAACGCTCTTCCTCCGCTGGTGCAGAGCAATCAACTGGACGGCAGCTCGAGCTCTGCCTCTTCCAGTACAGCGGCAAAAACAGAGGAGATGGCCGATATTTCTTCGAGCAAGAAGAAAAAGAAAAAAGGCCTGGGCAAGCTGAACCCGTTCTAGCCGTCTGAGGTAAATGCAACAACTCAACCGAAGGAATGGGCACGAGTCGATGACTTCTTGCACCCTCGACTAACCTTCCGCTACCCTCCGCCCCGACGTTACCAAAGGCACAGCCACCCCATAAATGGCCCATTCCCCAACGGACTAGGAACGGTCGTAACCTGTTACCTCCGCCTGAATCGTTGACTTAGGTTGAGGGACAAGGTAATTTCGCGTTATCTCTCCTCTTTTGCCGAAGGATGACGCTTGGCGCGGAAAATACTGCTGGCCGATGACAGTGTGACAGCCCAGAACATGGGGCGAAAAATCCTGGCCGATGCCGGGTATGACGTCGTCACGGTCAATAACGGCTCCGCCGCCCTGAAGCGAATCACCGAAGTTAAACCGGATCTGATTGTGCTGGATGTGTATATGCCTGGCTATAGCGGGCTGGAAGTCTGCCAGCGGCTAAAGGATGCGGACGAAACCGCGCACATTCCCGTGCTCCTGACCGTGGGTAAGCTGGAACCTTTCAAGCCCGAAGAAGCGCGGCGAGTCAGGGCCGACGGTCACATTGTGAAACCATTCGAGGCCAGCGAGTTGCTGACCGCGATCACCCGACTCGAAGACCGCATGGTACCGCAGCAATCCGATGGCGCCCGCTTCAGTTCGTCGGTTTCAGGCGTGGAGCGCTTCGGCGGCGACGGAGGCGGAAGGAAAACAGAAGGCGACGCGGAAGCCGACACCGGATGGAAGAGCCGGCTGCGTTTTCCGTCCAAGAAAAAGAAGGAAGAACCGGAACCGGAACCAGAAGAGATCGCAGCCGCAGCGCCCTTCCGCGATTTCCGGAAGGGGAAGGGCAAAACTGGCGCCAGCTTCAAGGTAAAGGATCCACCGCCGCCCGGACAGGAGCCCGGACTCGTTCCGGATATTCCGCGCGACATCACGCCAGAAGAGTTGGACGCACTGAGCGCGCTGGCCGCGCAACTCGATGGGCCAGTTCCAGCTGCCGAGAATCTTGCGCCCCTCGCGGAAAAGATGGGCCCGGCGGAGCCTTCGCCGGCAGAAGTTCAGTCGGCCAGACCTGAACCGGCAAAGGCTGAAGTTGTAAAGACTCAAGTGGAAGTTCCTGCTGTTGCCGCAGAAGCCAAAGCAGAACAGACGAAAGAAGTCGAGACTCCAGCGCCGCCGGCCGTTGAGATCGTCGAATCCTCTGCCGCAGCCGTTGCAGCCCCGGCATTAGTTGCCGAAGCAACGCCGAAGAGCACAGAGAAGAGTGCAGAAACGAGTGAAGCCAAGATTTCCGTCGAGCAGGTCGTCGCGGCGCCTGAGCCTGCGGCAGTAGTTGCCGATACCTCTGCGGGCGAAGTACCTCAGCAGCAACCCCAGCATTCAGAAGCTCTGACTTCAGAAACACCCGCTGCGATGGTCCCGGTGGACGCAGCCCTTCTTGCGCAGGAGCCTGCGCCCGTAGATAAGGCCGATGAGCCGAGGTTCGCTGCGGTCGCGAGCGCAGTTGAGCAGGCAGCGGAGAAAAAGATTGCGGAAGACAAAGCCAGAGAAGAAGCTGAACTGAAGCCGGTTACAGCCGTCGCACCTGCAGCACCAGCAAGAACTGTGACGACCCCGCCCGCGGAGGCAGTGGTTGCCAAGAGCCAGGAACCCGAGCCCGGAGAATCAGCAGCGCAAGAATCGCGAGCCGAGGCGTTGAAGCCGGAAAAGATTGAGCAACCGGTCGTGCCTGCCGCGAGCGTATCAGAACCGCCGGAACCAGAAGAGAAGGCGCCGAGCGACGAGGAATTGGCCGAGGCCCTGCGCTTGCTGACACCCACAACCGGGCACGCGGATGTCTCAACGACGCCGTCCCACGGAACTCTGGTGGCCGCTGGCCAACTGCTGGCGGAAGAAGCGGCACGCCACGCGGCTGGTGGTCCTCGGTGGGTAGCGGAGCCGGTGGCGTTGAGTTCGGAAGAAGCGGCGATTTCGCTGGAAGCGGAAATGTTCCGCACGTTTGCGGCAGTGCCCGCGGTGCCCGACGCCGAAATAAAGCCGGCACGGGTCACCGGAGTTTCAGCGATCGAAGCCGCGGTGGAGAGCAGGCTGGCAGCAGCAGAGTTGGCCGCCAGTGCGAAAGCTTCGCCGAAGCAGGAGACCGAGTCTGCTTCATCGAAGCCTGATGCAAAGCCCGCAGCCGTCGAACAATCGACCGTAGAAGTGCCCGTAGAAGTGATCCCGGCGGTTTCGAAGGCGAGCCCGGTGGTCGAAGAACTCGCTCCCGAGATCGCGCCGGAAAAGATCGCACCAAAGAAGATTGCACCAGAAAAGCTCGAAGCGGAACAGAAAGATTCCCCCGCAAAAGTCGCGGAGGAAGTGCCCGTGGAAGAGGTCGCGTCAGCGACGTTCGCGGATGCGGTTGGTAGGGAAGAGGTCGAGGCTGCGGTGGAAGAAGAGGATCAGAATTCAAGTTCAGATGCTGGGGGTGAGGAAGCCATGGGCAACGACGGAAAAACAAAATCGGGAAAATCGAGCTGGCGCCAGATCCACACGGGGCCGGCCAATGCAGGCGCTCCGGGAGACGTTGTAGAAGCGGCGAAAGCCGCAGGTGGCGCCGATGAGGCTCCAAAAGCCATGGCAGCAGCGGCTGCGGCAGACGGTTCAAAGGCTGCGTCTCCAACCGACGCCAGCTCTATTGCCAGTATCGTGGACAGCGTAATGGCCGACCTTCGCCCGAAGATCGTGGAAGAGATTGCCAAGAAGCTGGCAGGCAAGTAAGGCAGCATTCAGCCGTCATTTCAGAGGTCCCGCGGTTCTCATGAAACATGTATGTACAAAGTGTTCCACGTGGAACACTTTGTACTTGTAGTACTGTACGTACACATGGGTATGTATCAACGAGAACGGATGGCGAAAGGCCGTCAAAGCCGGGATTTTAGGACGCCAGGCACGGCTGCAAGCGATTGATAATGCTGGGGCGCCGGTGTGGTTGAATATCCACACGCGGGTACTTCTTACAGCGTAGTTCTTACACAGGCGCTTGTTTTGTGGCGTGAGGCGCAAAACGGGAGGCTCTGCGATTGTCCTTCCTTGAACAGCGGAAGACTGGATGCGCCATGCGTCTGAGAATCCTTGGCGGGATGCTACTGCGAAGTCCCACCCCTTCGGCTTCGCCCAGGGCACCGCTGGCACAAGCCACGCAATGGGTGCCCCATCTTTCGCGGCTTTTTGCGAAGGGTGGGTATCCGACTGATCGCGCCATGGGATTCGCTTTTCACGCCGCGCGCGCCCGAAACGAAATCTTGCCCCAGCCCTGATTCACGCACACCGGCCCCGGTTCTTCGAGCAGATAGAAGCGATAACTGCTCCACCGCCAATCTTCGGGTTCTGCCACTAAACCCCGCTTTACCGGATTCCGGTGCATATACCTCAGCTTCTCCACCCGCTTCTTCTCCGTCCGGACGTTGAAGTCGTAGAAACGTGTCTGCCAGAACGGCGCACGTTCACAAATCTTGCCAAACAGCTTTCCCTGGCGCGGATCGCACAGCCTATTTCTCGGCAATAAGGCACGAGCGGTGCGCTGTTTCAACACTTGCATCACGGTTGAAGGAGTTCCGACCTCGGGTTCGCTCAAAAGCAAGTGGACATGTTCCGGCATGACGACAAACCCTACCACCACAAAGCGGTATCGTTTGCGGGTTTGCTCCAACATGGAAAGCAGACGGTCGCGGCTCCGCGCAGAGCGCAGAAATGGGAGGCGCCGATAGCAAGAACACGTGATAAAGTGCAACTGATCGGCGCCGTAGTAGCGATGCAAGCCGCGAGGCATGATCAAGAGAATGCTATCAGCAGCATCGCTGCCCACCCTTGCAAAAAACGCAAGGATGGGGCACCCGCGTTTCATTATGGGAAAGAGGAAAGGCAGGTCTCGAAAAGGCTGGGCCACCCTAAACATGTCCTTGGACGACTTGGAGCGCGACACCGGGTTGAGTCGACATACCATCGTGCGGGCACGTCGAGGCGAACACATACACCCAAGATCGCTCCAGCGTCTGCTGGAATGCAGGCGAGGTGACTTGGACTAGTGAATTACCCGCGCCTAAAACGCACGATGGTGGTACACAATAAGGGACCAACGCATTAGATTTTATCTTCCGGAGGAGTCGGCTTGAACTGTTCCATTAATTTCTCGATGTCCTCGGGAGACATAGCGTCTACGTCAGGACTCTCGTCATCATCTTCTTCATCGAGATCCGAATCTTCTTCGTTGTCATCGTCGTCGTTATATCCAGAGTCCGGCTCCTCCACGTCTGCCGACGTGTCGTAGAACTTCACCGAGTGTTTCTTAAGTACTTGGAAGTACTCATCAGACGCTATATAGTCCGTACCATTTTTTGACGGCAACCATGCCTGCTCAAAGGCCTCGTATGCGAGTAGCCAATGGTCTGAGTAAAGATGCTCCGTCGTCATGTATCCTGCCCAGAGTGAGAAGTGGTCATCAGGTGTGGGGAGCAAATCTGCTGCGTGCAGCTCAAGAGCAACCAACGCTACGATGTCATCGTCCACAGTTGTGACAGCATTCGCTACCTCAATTGACAACGCCACGCCAAGACGCTTCGCTGTCCACAACGCCCATGCCACCTCGCCAGCCTGCTGAAGATTAGCGTGATACAAGCAGATGCTCTCCAATGCTTTGTCAACACTCTCCGGATTTCTGCTGTGGTGCTCAAAGATGCGAAGAATGGTAGGTAAGGCTCCCGGCTCAGCAACGGCAGCTCTTAATAGCAGAGCGTCAAGTGCTTCCCATTCACTGTCTTGGAGAGTCACCTTCGCCAACGCGGTCTCAACTTTCTTGACAAGATAGGTGAACACATTGTCACGTGGGAAATCGCGAGCGAGTTCAGCGGCTCGATCAAAGAGAGCTCTTAGAGATGTTGCATGGTCGCCCTCGTAAACCGTGATTACTCGAAGCTGCGTTTTCCAACCGGGATCGATTGATTCGGGAAGCTCTTCAATTTGTGTTTTTAGACCATTTATTTCCAGCTCGAACTCCCCTGCTATTCTGTGCAGTTCGGCTAGGGCTCTCTCAGCATTCGCGCGCGCAGGGAAGTACAGATGATAGTCGTCGATAAATCGCGTGCCCTTCAAATCGTCATCTAGGACAGTACTCAGCTCATAGTCAATGGCTGAGGCAAGCACTTCGGCGAGCAAGAACGAACTGTCTGGGCCGACTGGAATGCCCCCGGTCTGTTTGTCCTGCGTAGCACGAATCCACTGATCGAGTCGGTTCCCAAAGAGCGCGCTCGCTTTGTCGGCTCTTGCCGTCGCCTTTCCGTGAATCGCCCAAGGAATACTGTGCGTGTAGATTGACGGATAGAACCGAGCGATGTCTGCATGAAGAACATAACGCTGTCCCACCGAGCGTTTAGCACGCTCTGAAGCCTCGGATCTTCGATCGATGGCACCTTGGATCGCTCGCTTGCCGATTAGCGATGGTGTAGTGAGTGACACGGCTGACTTGCGACAGAGGCTTAGAAGGTCATCCCAATATTCCTCGATCTCAATAGCCAGATGTATTTGGCTACGAGGGTTAGGAATAGCGAGAAA
>Ga0074044_10004148_pt1 | contig 12074 bp, 11 predicted proteins | sample BogForMeECP23OM1_FD_94443 | JGI IMG/M metagenome (GOLD analysis project Ga0074044, IMG submission 94443) | Bog forest soil microbial communities from Calvert Island, British Columbia, Canada - Bog Forest MetaG ECP23OM1 | ecosystem: Environmental > Terrestrial > Soil > Wetlands ...
GAATTATATTTTCAGCTAAGAAGTGTCTTCGGTCCTGATTTCTCTGCTTACTTTAATTTTGCTTCAATTTTGATTTCAATTCATTTAACCGTTTATACTCATCTGAATTTTGCAGAAATGTTTTCTTCGTCAGTGTAAAAGAAGTCAAATCCTTAATAATATTCAAGAGGGTTTTATAGACTTGATCTTCAGCACTTTTCGGCTGAATTTTCTTAAATTCCCTATTGACAGTTCTTCCATTCCAAAAAAACTCTGCGAAAAGCCCCCGTTCAATCTTATCTCCCACTTTCAAGGCATAAGAAAAACCGAACTTCAGATAGAGGCGTTTAGCATTTTTGAATTTCCCCTGAGCGCCGGCCCATAAATCGCCGCCAACAACTACTTTTTTGGGCTTGTCTACCGCAATGCTTTCGCTCCCGTCTTTCATAAACTTTGACAACTTTTTCGTATTAAGATGAGTTGTAAACGCATAATCAACAGTTGGCTGTTGATTAAACAGATCGCATCCGATATCTTCATAGAATCTATTGCTGATCACGGCGGCATTCTGAAGAACGGTTTTAAAGGTTCCCGGCGCTGCAGTTGTAATTCGATCCCTTGTGTTCAACCTACCGAACCCGGCGGCGTGAGGGAAAGCGGTCGACTTTACAATCAGAAGCTGTAAATTTGTATTATCAACTTCTTCGAACATATATCCTCCTTCATCCTTTAAGTAATCATATAGCATAATCACAACTGGAGATTTATCCTTCATTTTATCAAGTTTACGTAAGAGTTGCGTATAAGTCAGATGTTGCTTTGCAATTTTGCTGTCTTTCTTGGGTAAGAGATGCCTGGTAAGATATAAAAAAGGAATTTGTGGTTTTTTATCGCAATATTTCAAATAATCGTCTATTTGAGCCACTGTTTTGCTCGCTTTATGATCTTCATATTTAACTTCCAGTAAAGCTAGTGGAACATGTTTCGAATCAAGAATAGCCAAATCCGCACGGCGCTTATTCGGGAATCTCCACTCCTCGGGAACGGTAAAATCCTTTACTTTTTTAAGCCCTAGTTTCGTCTCCCAAATTAGGTCAGCGATTTCAGGTGACTGCCTGATAATTTCTCCTAATACAATTGCCATATAACGCCCGCCGTAGTCTGCTTTAAATTTGTTTTTTAGCTTTGAAAAAAAGCTCTGAGGCATTTTTTCATCCTCCTTAATATAGAGTTCACGATCAAGTCGGTTCAACGCGTTCACAGACAGGCACTCAATTCTATGCCACTCATCAAAAAATGTCAGTGGCCTCTTAGAACATGGCCTCTGAACAGCTGTTTCGTTATAATCTCCGCAATTTCTCTAATATCTTCACCATTGCCAGTGTATCCGTGGCGCAATATTCAAGCAGGTCTTTCCGTAATTGGTTCATCTCGGCGCGGTTTTTCAACCCGCACATTGCGGAGTAGGCATTCATAGCCATGCCGCCGTTTTGAATAGCCAGATTGTCGTAGCTCATTTCAGGCACGAGCACAGGCAGGACTGCCTTCAGAGAGTATGAACCGATCATTTGGTAATGATAAACGTTCCTGCTCCGAAAGGGTGCTGCAAGGTCTCTTAAATTGTTAATAATCGTATTTATTTGTTTCTTGTAGGCGGGAAACCAGCCCGCAAGACCGTTAAGCACCTGTTTTTCAAAGCCGCTGAAGGCCATAACGCATGCGTTTTGTGGAATGTCCATGAGCAGTTTCAAAAGCAGTTCCTTCCGAAAGTCTTTGCCGGGATATGCAAGGTAATCCGAGTGGTGGAGTTTGCCTCCTCTGCTCTTTTGAAAATGCACTGAATATTGAAATGGTATCTGCTGAAAAGGTTTTGTACCGTCGAAAACTGGAACCGGAGGGTTCAATGTCTCAAAATCAAGAAAACAGATCGGATACCGGATGGATGCAAGGAATTTTTTAACTTCATCCCGTTCGATATACTCCATTCTTGTAAGATACGCATCTACCTGAATCCTCTGTTGTGTGTTAAGCGAATCAAGATTGAGGTCCTCGATCCGGACAATGCCTTGCCTGTAGAGTCCAAACTTATTCACGCCCTTGCCTCCAAGGCTGAATACGGAATATTCCGGTATATGCTTCCAGCAGTGTCCCATGAAGTCACAATCATACGGTTCTTCACAGTACCTTCCAATATCAACGTTAGGCATATCCCCTCTCAACATCTTCTGGAGTGCTCTGACCTTCTTTTTCACCATTGCTTGCTGCTCAATGACGGCTTCAGTAACATCCTCGGCAATAAAAAGCTTTTTGACCTCTATTTCGCCGTCTCTGACATATTTGTCGTTGATATATACAACAAAAGCCTTTGAAACGGGCAAGCCACTACTCTTTACGACATAGTATTGAATGGCAACGTCATCAAGATGTTCATCTTTAAGTTTGGACGCGTTTTTGACTTCATAAATCTCCCAACCCTTTCCGCTTTTTCGTAAAATGTCTGCTTTCACAAAGACGTTGTCAAAAGAAACGGCAGCCTCGTAAATTATTTTCACGCCTTTTTTCAAGGTCGCCCTTGTTTTTTCAACCTGGCCGTCATAATTACCTTCTTCGTATGGGATCTCAACGCCATTGGGAAAAAGCTCCTGTGCCTTTTTGCCGACATCAGAGCCAGCCTGAAAACGGGCCAGTTGAGCCTCCGATATTTCATCTTTAAGCTCCGGATGGTATTTGTGAAGGTAAAGAGATTTCTGGCACTGAAGACCTCTTGTAAAGGTGGATTTACTCACTGCCTTTCAGTATCATCGTCAATACCGCACTTTTTGTAAACACTTCCCCGATCATGCCAGTCGCTCATGAAGCTCATGTTTCCCTCCCCGGGATTAATTAAAACCCGATTCTCTGCCTTGGCTTTTCATCAAAATTTCCAGCATGTTCGCTGTCGCATGCCTCGATGAGATCATCCTGCCTGATTATATCGCCGCGTATTGCCGCCTTCGCAGCGGCGTTTCTGATTGCCACAGCTATCTGTCCTCCGGTAAACGTATAATGCTCTGCCAGATAGCCGATATCAACATCCCCAGCCAGCGGCGCTTCATCCGGCATGTGCACACGCCAAAGCCTGAGCCTCTCTTCGGGGCCGGGCTTCCTGAACCCTATCTTGTGATGGAAACGCCGGGAAAAGGCGGGGTCGAGATGATCCGCAAGGTTTGTGGTGGCAATAAGCACCCCTTCAAATTTCTCCATCTGTTCAAGGAAGATGTTTTGCATCTGGTTGTACATGGAATCCACAGACCTCAGGACGTCCATACGCTTCTGCAGAAACTGATCGGCTTCGTTCAGAAGGAGTATCGGAGCCTTCTTCATCTTTTTTGCCGCTTCACGGTAGTTATCGAAAATCATTCTCGTGTTTTTCTGGCTCTCTCCAACATATTTATCCACAATTCTGGAGCAATCCAGACTTAACACCGGTCTATTCAATTCGTAAGCAATGGCATTGGCGGCCAGAGTCTTTCCCGTTCCGGGAGGGCCGTAAAAAAGTATAATTACAGGTTGGCTCTTTCTTCTTGCAGATGCCTGCAAGTTATGCTTGAATCCCCATTCATTCAGACGTGTAACGGCTTGACCCTGAATCATACTGATAGCAAGGGTTATTCCTGAAAGGGTCTCCTGCGGCAGAACTACTTCTTCAAAAGAAATGTCGGGCTTTGAAATCTCAAAAAAATCGTCAGATGTTTTGCCCCTTCTATGGCGTTTGCTCTCGCCGAGGAACAGGTGTCTCAATTCGGCGCCAAGCCGCACCTCTCTCACTGCGCGGCCTCTTCTGAAAATATCCGATTCTGTAAATTCTGCCATCCCTTCTCTAATAAGCCTGCTGTTCCTTTCAAAAAGCTGCATGCCGGCCAGACGGTCATAACTCGAATCACTGACAAGATCCAGCAGCGCGTCAACTTCCCAATAACCTCCGGCAAACATTTCTTTTTTGAGAAGGGCGATAACGATAAGCTCTTCTTTCCTTATCAGTTTCTTTTGCCGCTTGAACTCTTCAAAGGGAATTAATATTTCCGTAAGCGCAAGCCGCCCCTGTATCTTTTCCTCAAGTAAACGAGATTCCGGATTCGTAATCCTTGCCGATTTAGAAGCTCTTTCAATGAAACGCCGTAACCCACGTTCCGGGCTTCCAGCCGATTCCAGTACCTTTATTCTTTCAAACTGGTCTGCGAGATATTCAAGATTACTACTGTACGGGTGTAGCGGCGCCGGAGGAGAGAGCCTAAGTCCTTCGCTGTCATCGCATAACGCATTTATCACATCAGCTGACAGCTGGTAAGTTGAACGAAGGATGCCAGCTGCATTGTCATTATCACTATCGTTTCCTGATGATACTTGAAGTATACCGAGATTTTTTAACCGCGTAATTCTTTTGAGTTCACGAAAGGCAATCGTTTTGTCGTTGGCAAAGGGTTTCAATATGTCCATGGCTTTGATTCCATCGTTTCGGTCTTTACCATCAAGAAGACTGTTGAAGAGCATGCTGATTATCCGGACATCTTTTTCATCGAGATCATAGCTTTTAAGGAGGTGGGAAACCATGCTGTCAATAGACACTTTCCCCCCGATTTCGCCAGGCAGGATGCTTTCAGCCTCATGCTCGGCTGCAGGGGTAAGTATTTCCTTTTCAAGGATATCACTAAAGTCAGGCATGATTACTCCCTCTCAACAACTTTATAATGTCTCACTAACACTAATAAATTTAACATTAAATAGTGACAACACTATGTCAGTGACTTGAGAGGAATGCGATATATATATTACGAATAAGAACGGGCAGAACCGGCAAGCTCTTTTTTGACCTGTTGTCTGAACCATTGTGGATTAATGACTTCAACATTTGGCAGCCATGAATATATCCATCTCTTTATCTCCTGGATCCCTGCCACCAAGAAGGTAAGTTCAATATCACCATTGGGGAATATAGTTCTTTGCTCCGAGGGATGCCATTTCGTCTTCCTTGTGATATACTGTGCCACATTTGAAGCAAACCTGACTGTGACCTCCACCGGATCCTCGTCAAAAACGCCCCAACTGGAAGCAAAATGAGCGTTTATATCAAAATCAGAGTCAGTGGAGAAGCGAAGCTCCGTGTCTTTAAGAGACTGTATCCTGTCCAGTGCGAAATGACGGATCCCCTCTCGTAGCTGACAGTAGCCAATGAGGAGCCATGCTCCCTCATGAAAGGCAATACCATAGGGATTCACTCTCCGCTTATTGATTTCCTTGCTATGCAATGTCTTATACACAATATCTATGGAGTGCTTATCCATAATGCATTGTGAGATGGCATTGAAATAATCGTAGAAATTTTCGGACTCTATTGCATCGGGCATTCTAATTGCGACAGGAAGGGTCTCCTGGGCGGCAGGTTTTTTTAAAATGGTAAAAAGCCTCTCCACAAGGCAGGAGAAACTATTCTTTACTGGTCGGCCAAGATGTGAGACCGTCTCGCCAAGAGTCAAAAGCAGTTTGACATCGTCTTCTGAGAGTTCAAGCTTCTTCAGGCGGCTTCCATGAGAAAACTTATATCCTTTGTGTTCCTTATCAAATTCAATGCTGTCAATCATATTTATAATTTCCAAATAGCGATAAACGGTTCTTTCCGAAACTTCCAGCTTTTCTTTCAGAGAATAGACAGAAGGATACGCGTTCCGTGCAATGAGTGTATAGATATCGAGCAGGCTGATGACTTTTTCGGATATGCCGGCAGATTTCGTGCGTTTCTTCTCCATAGCAAGCAGATTATAGCCCGACATGAATCGGCATATCAACAATTATCGCTTGACTGACATACCGCTGTCAGTGCAACCGGCTATATTAATAACACAGGGTACATTTCTCACAATAAAATGCTGTCGCCGTTAAAATTTGTCACGGGTGCTAATGAAGAAAAAAAGAAAGGCTAAAGCTGCAGAAATTTTGCAAGTAATGAAGGTGAACGGGCCGCTTTTTAAATGTTCCTCTTGCGGCAATACTGAAACGTTCATTCAGGAAGGTCTGGCTCACGTTAAAATGCAAATTGAAGTGAACGGCTATGATGTCGAACCAGGTGATACAGAGATCGCTGATTTTATCGGGGATATTGATGTCACGTGTGCGAAGTGTGGAGGAAAAGTGCGGTAAAAATGAGCCCCAGTAAGAAATTTAGCTATTTTATTGTGTTGCTTTTCATTTTGGGGGTTGGATTTGCTGGAAGAGGCCCGTTGCTATTCGTGGCGGGTCTGGTCATATTTGTTTTGACTATAGTGGGAGGAATCGGCAGCTTATTTAGAAAGGACAGGTAAAGTGATTTGTGAAAAGACTGCATATATCCCTGCGATTTATCAAACTTGAGATAAGCGATTACGGGCCGTTTGAAGGACATAACGTGATTGAATTCGATCGTCGTCGAACATTAATCAGAGGCGAATGCGGAAGCGGCAAGACGACGATTGCCAAGGTGATGTATCACATGGGCATGGCTCCCGGGGTCATAGGTCACGTCGGCGCGTTTCCTTCTGTAAAGATTGATATGGAAGGCGACTTGTATCTCATTGAGAAATATCGTAAACTCATTTTCCTTGACGATGAAAGTGCCCGGATGTTAAGTCAACATCGGACAGAACCGATGGCTGAAGTGAGTTTTACCAAAGGGGAACGCAGCGCGGTCCAAGATTGATGAAAAACTTTAGATCCATTCTGGCGTATAAATATAGACGGTTCAAAGCGCTGGGTGATATTACCACGCGCGTCATGGCTATGGGTGAGCGCAGCTGTTTTGCTTACGCCATAGCCTTCTCAATCCGCAAGGTATGCCGGCTGTCTATTCCGCTTGTGCTCGACTCACCTTACTGAAGGCTCGACACCGAGCTCAGAAAGGGATTTCGGGCTTTTCTTAAGGAATTGCCGGGTCGACAAATTGTCTTAGGTTCTGAATTAGAGCTACGAGAAGAGGAAGAATCTCATTACGTTTTACTGTCTGAAAAAGATCATCATTTTCGAGCAATCAAGAGGAGGAAGTGAGAAATAAAGGGGACAGCAGGCTGTCTCTTTTAATATTTAGCTTACCGTGCATAATCTATATGGTTTAACTTCACAATTCCAAGAGGTTCATGCTGGTCTGATACAGGAATTCTGTCAAACATTTTATCTCGAATTTGTCGTTGTTGATGACCAAGCATAAGCTTTTGTCGGCAGATGCCACCGTGTCCTGGCTCCTGCTTTTGAGCAATTTCTTATTTTCTTTGTCGAAACGAACAGGAATAATTCTCACTTTGAGCTTTCGTCGAAATTTTTCAATGTCACCGTCGAACTTGAACCACAATGTTATATCATCGGCCACGAAGTGTATTGTGTGCACGACGAAGCTGTTTGCAAGGACGAAGCACGCCGATAGCGGAGTGGCATTTCCCACGAACTCAGGCACATCATCAAGGGATATCGTAAATACTGCATCGACGTTGTCCTTCAATCTGGCCAATCCAAGCCGGGCGTTGGCGACTCTGTTTTCCCCCATGAAATGAAACGGTAAGGTAACTACGGCGACTACCGGTTTATTCTGAGCATGGGCGAATGCTGCAATTAGCGGCACTATACCGGCGTTTGTTTGGCTTCCCAATGCAGCTGTAAGAAATATAACGTCACTCTTGTGCAGGATTTGATAAAGATCCTTATAGGGGCTGCAGCCGGCAATTTTAATATCGACCGGCTCGTACTGCATTTGTGGCGCGTCAGGAGAAACAGAGCCATACATGCCTCCAGCACGTTCTATCGCCTTGCCATTAATTTCAGCCGATTCAAAATTTCGGAGCCCGATACTGTCCAGAATACTACGGCTGTCGAATTCATCATTGGATATGCCGATTACCGATATCCTTGGAACACGTCTTGACAATGTCAACCGGCTTTCCAGCGTTGTCTCAATTGATTTAAGCGGAGATATAAGATCAGAAAATCCCACCGTAAGTCCCGTTATGCCGGCCCATCTGAGAAAGTCTCTTCTGTCGATCATGGGAAGTATCCTCCTGCCATTTCTAGTATTTTGCTATGTTTCCGGTGAGCTTGCTTGTATTGTCACAAACGAAATTTTGATCTGAGTTTATATTATGCCTGCCGAGCGGCAAGGGCCGCCTTCATAGTGCCAGCGCAGGCATCTCTGTGGGGCGGCAGTTGATTAAGTTTCCCATAATCTCTTGCAAGCATTTTATCCTCAATATTTGCAGGGTCGGTAACTGCCTTCCACTGCTTCTTGTTCCATACTTCAATCCTGTTCGTCTGCCCAACAATGACCACTTCTGTTTCAGGGTCAATTCCCGCACCTTCCGTTAATGCCTTATTTATCGTTATGTTGCCCAACTGGTCTACTTTTGTTCTCTGAGCCGATTTTATAACTCTTCTTATAAAATATTTTGCTGCCTCTTGCATCGGAGGCAAATTGTCCACTTTACGTCGCAGCTGTTTCCATTCATTGCGGGGGTAGATTTGCAGACATCTATCAAAGGCAGCATTTGTTATATAGATGGTTTTGTCTTTACCTGTTAAAGTGTTACAGAATTGCTCGGGTAAGGTTAAATATCTACCGGCATCGAAATGAGCATAGTATAAACCGGGAAACCTGTCCTTGCTTTCATCATATGGTGCACGTCCGAATTTCGACAACGGCTTAAAGAGACCTAAGCCCGTCAGCAATCCGGTAAATTTCAAAAAATATCTGCGACTGAATTTGTTGTTTATCATACTGAAACTATTTTAACTGGGGTTACTGTCAGCAGTGTGTCAGCGCCGTATTTTTTCCTATTGATCACCTCTAACTTTACGATTCGTAATCGTTAAATAAACCTTGCTTACTGCTGTGTCTCTTTGTGGCTGTACTGGGTAAAATCAGGTCTTTCAAAAAACGTTTGTTTCGGGATAAAAAACGCAAAGGATTTTTAACGCATATTCTTGGAAGAACTAAACACCTCTGACGAAATGTCCGGGATCTCAAGTAGTCGGTGCTATACGTAATCGCTGAAAATATATTCTATTTTGTTCTTGAGTTGTGAATCGATGAAAGATTCTCTTGGCATTCCTCACGGTCAGAAAATAAGGGCCCTTTCTTCTCTCAACGCGTCGGAGTTACCAGAAGCGTGAGGATACCGTAAAGTTACGGGGCATACTGAACAGGTACGGAAAGTTGCAACTCGCGAGTGTGAGTCAACTATATACAGTCCTCCCTAAAATGAGTTCTATGGATCAGCATAGCAAACATAACTCTGACTAGTTTGTGAGCTGTCGCAAGTGCAGCTTTTTTAAATGGCTGGCCGGCTTTTTTTCGTTTCATAAAATATGTCCTAAATGTTGGGTTGTGCTGTATCACGCATACAGTCATAAGCCAGATGACCCTTCTTAGATGACGATTCCCCCTCTTTGAGATTCGGCTTGACCCTTCATATTTTCCTGATTGATACACTGATGGATCTATTCCGGCAAAGGCTATAAGATTCTTGACAGAAGGGAAATTGCTTATTGTGCCAATCTCGGCAAGAAATGCAGTGGCAGTATTGTCGGCAATTCCATTGATCGAGGTAATAATCTCTAAATTCTCGATCATCATTGATTTGCATGCTTCAGTAAGTGCCTTGGTTAGCTCATGACGCTGTTCATAAAGGTGCTTGAGCATAGCAATCTTTCCTCTGAGAATAAGCTCCTTTGCCGGACTGACTGTTGCAACAGAGTTCTGTGCTGCCTGGATAAGGTCGGCTGCTGTGTAGGTCAATCTGGTGCTCACTCCTTTTCTGTTCAGTGACTTTGCTATTGCCTTGGGTTTGGCAGCTGCCACAATGCGAGCAGAAGAAAACTCCTGCAGAAAGTCGAGCATTACCTTCGTTGAAGGATCGCCGATAGTCTCCAGCTCCGGGAAGAGTGTTTGAAGTAGTCTCTTGATCTCGGTTTTGTTTATGGATATGAGCTGACATAGCGACTCACTCTCTCTGGCAAGATCTCTAAGGTCCTGTAGGTCCCCTCTGAGTAACCGACAGCTGTGAAATGGAATCCTTGTGTATCATTGCGAACTGTGCAATGGTACCGGCATCCTTCTTGTCTGTCTTAGTCTTCCGAAGAGAAAGCCTGGCAAAATTTGCAATTAACAGCGGATTAATTATAACAGCGTTGACTCCACTTGCCGTGAGGAATGAGAAAAGGTTGATATGATAGCACGCCGTAGATTCCATGGCCACGAGCACCTCTGATAAATCCCTGCTCGTGCTCTTCACTGCATCTAACAACTTAGAGAATCCCTCATTGTTCATGGGGAACGACATGGAAAAAAGAGTCTCGCCCTTGGCATTCAGCGCGTGACCATTAGACGAGTCCTTTGCTACATCAATCCCAACGAAAATCTCGTCCATTTGGATTATCTCCTCCTGACAGATTTTGAAGGGAAGGATTATGCTTCCCAGCCAATACACCCGAGTTACCAGGGCTCCAAGGCCCAATCAACTGATCAGGGCTAAGGGAGGCAGGGGATAAACAGTAACAAGGGTTCTATCACCCAGTGAGCACTATATCTTCCTGCCCTTCCTAACTTCTTTATAACATAATCTGTAGGTACTGTTAACTTGTCTGCAGCCATCTCCAGTCTATAAAGGTTTCGCTAAGGCAGTAGCAGGAATACTCTGACTGCTATATAATTGGCAGACATGGAAACAAAATTTGCTATTCCGCTTACAAATAGCGACAGGATTTTTGTTGAATTTAAACCGACCGGGGAACGGTGGCAACCTTTATCGTAAAGGTGACATGTGACATTCACAACCGCAGCTATGAGGTAATGCGATTTGACACAGGTGGTGAGAGGTAAGTTGACTTTTATGGACAAATCGGGGTCGGGGTCGATATCGGAATCGGGATCGTGAAGGAGCGTTTATTTCTCTTTTGTGAGATACGTCACATTAAATTTGATTTATAAGGTCATATGATTAATTCGTTGCCGGAAAATGTCAAATTTATGACATAGAGAATGTCTCATTTGTCAGGGCAGTGGACGGGGAAAGATGAATCCATATAGCGCAAAGACGTTTCTTGACGGGTTTGCTGAATAATCCGTAGTAATGACTATTTGGCACGGCGCTTGCCTTGCATTATGCGGCAAGGTATGAGCATGTTGTATGAGCATTGGAGAAATGAAGCGTATTTAGTATAATATTATAGAAATAAAATTGATAAGGTGAATGATGTTTTTGAAAAAAAGAAACCCCATAGGACTTGATATAGGTTCAAGCTATATAAAGTCTGTCCAGCTCAATGATACGCAGGATGGGTATGAACTCTCTTTTGTCAGCATTCACAGGCTGGACGAGGAGCTTATTGTCGATGGAATTATTGCGGATAAGAAAAGGCTGGCAGCTTCCCTGCGGGAGGCTCTGAAACTCACCGGCGTAAAACGTGGAGATGCAGTCCTCGGGGTCTCGGGGCATTCGTCGGTCATCATAAAAAAAATTGTGGTGCCTGTAATGACAGGGGAAGAACTCGGAGCTTCTATTAAAAGCGAGGCCGAGCAATATATACCTTACGATTTCGATGTTAATGATGTGAATATTGATTTTGAGATTCTGGGAGCTAAACCGGATGAAGCCGGTCAGATGGACGTAATTCTTGTTGCGGCCAGGAAGAATGTGATTGCCGATTATGCAGAGGTTGTTGATATGGCCGGCCTGGACCCCGTTATCATGGATGCAGATGCTTTTGCATTGAGCAACATGTATGAACTGAACTACTCCGGCTCAGGTAAGAAGCATGTTGCCCTGGTTAATGTCGGGGCCAGCAAGACAAATATAAGTGTCGTGCATGAAGGCCTCCTGGTCTTTGGAAGAGACAGCGCAGTCGGCAGCAGCTATCATACTGAGGTATTGGAGAAGGACCTGGGTATTTCCCGTGAGGATGCCGAGAGGCTGAAGCTGGGGCAATCCGTTGCCGGCATATCATCTGAAAAAGCTGAGGCGGCCCTGGCCGTTGCTTCAGATGAAATTTGTACGGACATATACCGGTCTTTTGAGTATTTCAAGAGCAGCGCAGTCGAAGAAGAA
>Ga0074044_10004149_pt1 | contig 12073 bp, 10 predicted proteins | sample BogForMeECP23OM1_FD_94443 | JGI IMG/M metagenome (GOLD analysis project Ga0074044, IMG submission 94443) | Bog forest soil microbial communities from Calvert Island, British Columbia, Canada - Bog Forest MetaG ECP23OM1 | ecosystem: Environmental > Terrestrial > Soil > Wetlands ...
AAGGTCAGCATGCCGGCCATCTGGCCGTGGTCCATGACCACCAGCGATCCGATGTCGTGCTGCGCCATCACCTTGACCGCGTCGAGCACGGTCCCACCGGGCGGCGTCGTGAACAGGGCGTTACCCTTGATGCGGAGGATTTCGCTGACCAGCATCGGTTTCTCCTCGCCCGCTTAGGTGATGAGGGTACTCCCGGATCACCGGCAGGTGCAACCGGTTGGCAGGCCCCGCCGTGACCGGGGAGCGACGTCGCGCTGAACGTCTAGCCAGTGAGGGCGCGCCGCTCCCGCAGTGCCTGCGCCAGCGTGCCGCTGTCGACGTACTCGAGCTCTCCGCCGACCGGCACGCCGCGCGCAAGCCGGGTCACGGTAAGACCCCGCGCGGCAAGCAGTTCGCCGATGTAGTGCGCGGTCGCTTCGCCCTCGTTGGTGAAGTTGGTCGCCAGCACGACCTCCCGCACCACCCCGTCCTGCGCCCGCTTGAGCAGCCGGTCGAGGCGGATCTCCTTCGGCCCGATGCCGTCCAGCGGCGACAGCCGTCCCATCAGCACGAAGTAGAGCCCGGTGTAGGCCTGGGTGTGCTCGATCATCATCAGGTCGGCTGGCGTCTCGACCACGCACAAGAGCGCCGGATCGCGCTTCGACGACCGGCACAGGGCGCAGAGCTCGCCCTCGGTAAAGGTGTTGCAGCGTTCGCAGTGGCGGATGGTCTGCGCTGCCGCCTCGAGCGCGCGCGCGAGCCGCTGCGCCCCGTCGCGATCGTGCTGCAGCAGGTGCAATGCCATGCGCTGCGCCGCCTTCGGGCCGACGCCGGGCAGGCAGCGCAACGCCTGCGTCAATTCCTCGAGGCTTCCCAACGGCTCCATCGCCGTGGTTCAGAACGGCAGCTTGAATCCGGGAGGCAAGGGCATGCCCGCGGTGAGGCCGGCCATCTTTTCCTGGGCGGCCGCTTCGGCCTTGCGCACCGCGTCGTTGACCGCCGCGGCGATGAGATCCTCGAGCATGTCCTTGTCTTCGCCGAGCAGCGTCGGGTCGATGGACACCCGCTTGACGTCGTGGCGGCCGGTCATCAGCACCTTGACCAGCCCCGCCCCGGACTGGCCCTCGACCTCCATCGCGGCAATCGCCTCCTGCGCCTTCTTCATGTTGTCCTGCATCTCTTGCGCCTGCTTCATCAGCCCGGCAAGCTGGTTTTTCATCATGCGTGCAAATCTCCGCTGCGCCGTCTAGATCGGCTTGATCGAATTGGGCTTGATGCGCGCCTCGAAGCGCGACAGCACGTCCTGGACGAAAGGATCGTCGCGAAACGCCGCCTCGGTCTTGGCCTGCGTCGCGTCGCGCGCGCGCTTCTGCTGGGCGGCGAGGCTCGCCTCCGCGGCGCCACCGATTTCGAAGCGCAGGCGCACGCGCCGGCCGATCGCCCGCTCGATCGCCACGCGCAGCGTGTCGGCGTACGGCTTGTCGGTCAGGTGACGCGCCGCTTCCGGCAACCGCAGCGCCAATTCGCTGCCCGAAACGGCTTCGAGTTCGGTTTGCGCGGCAAGTTGCAATGCCATTCCCGACAGGTTCAGGGCGGCGACGAAGGCGGGCCAGGCTGCCGGCTCGGGCACGTTCGCCGCCTCGACGGCCACGGGCGCCGCCGCCGGCGGGACGATCGCAGCCGGCCCGGTCGCGGCCGCCGCAGGTTCTGCTCCCGCACCCTTGGCCGGCGCCGCCCTGGGGGCGGGCGGAGGCGGCAGTCTCTCCGCCGGCGCCTCGGTCGCCGGATCGAATGCGAGCATCCGCAACAGGGTCATCGAAAATCCGGTCTGCTCGTCGGGTGCGAGCTCGAGATCGGCGCGACCCTGCACGCAGATCTGATAGGCGAGCTGCACGGTCTCCGCCGGCATTGCCTGCGCCAGGCCCCTGACCCGCTCGGCATCGGGAACCGCCTCGGTCGCATCGGGCACCGCCTGGACGATTGCGATGCGATGCAGCAGCGCCGCGAGCGCCTCCAGGGCACCGGCGAAGGAGATGCTGCGCTCGGTGAGCGCGCGCGCCTGGGCGAGCAGCGCCGGCCCGTCGCCGGCAATGAGCGCCTCGACGATGCGGAACGCGTAATCGGCATCCACCGTGCCGAGCATGGAACGCACCGCGTCGTCGCGCACCTCGCCGGCGCCAAAGGCAAGCGCCTGGTCGAGCACCGACAGTGCATCGCGCATCGACCCGCGGGCGGCGTGCGCAATCAGCGCCACTGCCGAGTCGTCGAAGGCAACGCCTTCGGCGTGCAGGATCTCGGCAAGCCGTGCCGCAATCGTGGCCGACGGCAGCAACTTGAGGTTGAACTGCAGGCAGCGCGAGAGAACGGTCACCGGAATCTTCTGCGGATCGGTCGTGGCGAGCACGAATTTGACGTGCTCGGGAGGCTCTTCGAGCGTCTTCAACATCGAGTTGAAGGCCGCCTTCGACAGCATGTGCACCTCGTCGATGAGGTATACCTTGTAGCGACCGACGGTCGGAGCGTAGCGCGCGTTGTCCAGGATCTCGCGCATGTTGTCGATGCCGGTATTCGACGCCGCGTCGAGCTCGAGCAGGTCGACGAACCGCCCCGCGTCGATGTCGACACAGGCCGCGCACACGCCGCAGGGCGTGGCCGTCACGCCGCGCTCGCAGTTGAGGCTCTTGGCGAGGATGCGGGCGATGGTGGTCTTGCCCACGCCGCGTGTTCCGGTCAGCAGATAGGCATGGTGCAGCCGGCCCCGCTCGAGGGCGTTGGACAGGGCGCGCACCACGTGCTCCTGGCCGGAGAGCTCGGCAAACGTCTTCGGCCGCCACTTTCGGGCAAGGGCTTGATGGGTCATCGCGTCAGGCTGGGGCTCGAGCGGGGCACGAGCAGAGGGGGAGGCGAGCCGTATCCCCGGCACTTGCAGAGAATAGCTATGGCTGCTTCCTTCCGGACCTGACCAGGTTCACCATCATGCAATGCGGGGCGGCCCGCCTTTGATCGTTGCCATGCGAGCGCAAGTGCCATCGCATTATCGGTGAACGCCGCCCCGGCGGCAAGCGCGGCGGCGCACCTCCTGCTACCATCGCACCCAAGCGCACGATCCATCGGGCTCGAATTGTCACGCAGTTTCATCCTGTGGAGCTGCATCGGCGCTTTGGCCGCCTGCGGGCCCGCGCCCGCGCCCCCGCAGCCGAAGCAGCGTCCGATGCTGGTGGTGGCGATGCGGCCCGGTCCGACGACGTGGTTCAGCGGCGCCGACGGCGAGGCCACGGGTCTCGATCGCGACCTCGCCGAGCTGTTTGCGGCGCAGCTCGGACTCGCGCTCAAGGTCCTGCCGGTGGCGAGCCCGGCGCAGCTCATCGCGACGATCGAAAGCGGTGAAGCGCAAGTCGGCGCCGGCGGCTTCTATAAGCCGGTCGAAGGCATTGCCAGCGGACCAGCCCCGAACCTGCTCTACACCCGCGGCTATTACGCGGTCGAGCCGGTGCTCGTGTACAACAGCGACGGGTTCCGCCCGGAATCGTGGGACGATCTGCGCGGCGAAGTAGTGGGCATCGTCGCCGGCACCGGCCTGCTGGCCAAGATTCGCGCCGACCATCCGGACGTGCGCTGGCTCGCGCTCGATCCGGCCGCCGCCGAGGGCCTGATCGAAAAGGTGTCGGAAGGCGAGCTCGGCTACGCCGTGGTCCCCTCGAACGAGGCCGCGGCTGCGCGCAACGTGTTCCTCAACGTCGAGACGGCATTCACCGTCGGGCCGAAGCGCAACCTGGTCTGGATCCTGCCGGCGGCGCAGGCAGCGCTGCGCGACCAGGCCGACGCATTCTTCGACCGCATCCGCAAGGACGGCACGCTGCAGCGGCTCATCGACCGCTATGCCGGTTACGCGCACCGCGTCGAGCATATCGACGCTACCACCTACCAGGAACGCATCCGCACCGTGCTGCCGGCGTACCTTTCGCTGTTCCACCAGGCGCAACAGCACAGCGGCATTGACTGGCGCCTCGTGGCCGCGATCGCCTACCAGGAATCGCACTGGAATCCGCAGGCGACGAGCGCGACCAACGTGCGCGGCATGATGATGCTCACCGAGGAAACCGCCCGGCGCCTGCAGGTCGACGATCGGCTCGACCCGCGCCAGAGCATCGTCGCCGGCGCCCGCTATCTCGCCGACCTGAAGCGGTCTCTGCCCCAGCACATCACCGAGCCCGACCGGACCTGGATTGCGCTGGCCGCGTTCAATATCGGCATCGGCCACCTCGAGGACGCACGCATCCTGGCGGCCCGCCGCAAGCTCAATCCCGACTCGTGGAGCGACCTCAAGAAAACCCTGCCCCTGCTCGCCCAGACCGATACGGCCGATCAGACCCGCTACGGGACCGCTCGCGGCGGCCAGGCAGTTGTGTTCGTGGAGACCGTGCGCGCGTATTACGACGTGCTGCTGCGGCTGGCCAAGCCGTACTACGGCGCACAGCTGCAGGCAGCGCAATAGTTCAACGCCATCCGGCTAGCCCAACCGTTCGAACCGATAGGCGAGCTCGGGACCGTCCGCTCCGCTGTATGCGAGCTGGGCGACCAGGAGGGCGAACGGTTCGACATAGCGCGCGATGCGCAGCGGACCGGCATCCACGGGCGTGAATCCCACGTCGCGAGCGAGCTCGGCGGCGAGCTCCTTGGCGGCCGCGTGGTCGGCGCAGCAGACCATGCTCGGTCGCCTGGCTCGGCGCCGTGCCGCGTATACGCCGGGCAGCACTTCGCTGGGCACGGTATTGAAGGCTGCCACGACCTGGGCCTTCGGTATTTTCTTCTGCAGCTCCTCCGCGCCCGATGCCGCGTGACCTATGACGAGATCGCTGTCGTCGTCGTTCATCGGCAGGGAGCAGGTCACGACCACCCCGCGCGGCAGATTTCCCGCCTGATCGAGCACCTCGTCAACGCGCGACCAATGCACGGCGAGCAACACCGCATCCGCCTCTGCGGCCTGGCGCGGTTTGCCGTAGCGCGCCTTGTCCCCGGCGTCGCGCGCCAACGCCTTGAGCTTCTGCTCGCTTCGCGCGTAGCTGAAGGTCACCTCGTGTCCGGTTCGCGCGAAGATCGTGCCAAGCTTGCCGCCCATCAACCCCGAACCCAGAATGCCGACCCGCATGCTACGTCTCCCGCGCTGTTGAGCGACGCTTGGCTGCGCTGATGGCCGCGATCGCTCAGCGACCTACCAGGCGTTGCAAGTGTTCAGGATAACGTGCCCCCTGCACCGGAATTTTCGCCACGGCGATGTCGAGGCTTTCGAGCTCCGCGGGCGTGATGCCGACCCGGGCCGCGCCGATGTTCTCGTCGAGGCGATCGAGCTTCGTGGTGCCGGGTATCGGAACGATCCACGGCTTCTGGGCCAGGAGCCAGGCGATGGCGATCTGGGCAGGGGTCACCTGCTTCCGGGCGGCGATCTCGGCGAGCAGGTCGACCAGTCCGCGGTTCGCCCTGCGGGCCTCCGGCGTGAAACGCGGCACGATGTTGCGGAAGTCGGCGCTGTCGAAGGTCGTGCTCTCGTTGATGGCTCCGGTCAGAAAGCCCTTGCCCAGCGGGCTGAACGGAACGAAGCCGATGCCCAGTTCCTCGAGCGCAGGCAGGAGCTCCGTCTCCGGTTCCCGCCACCACAACGAGTATTCGCTCTGCACCGCGGTGACCGGCTGCACGGCGTGCGCGCGTCGGATCGTCTGCACGCCAGCCTCGGAGAGCCCGAAGTGCCTGATCTTACCCTCGCCGATCAGATCCTTGACCGCACCGGCGACCTCTTCGATGGGCACGTTCGGATCAACCCGATGCTGATAGAAAAGATCGATGACATCGGTCTTCAGGCGCTTGAGCGAAGCCACGGCCACCTCCCTGACGTGCTCGGGACGGCTGTTCAGGCCCCCCTGCCGGCCGCTTGCCGGGTCGATATCGAAGCCGAACTTGGTCGCGATCACCACCTTGTCGCGCACCGGGGCCAGGGCCTCGCCGACGAGCTCCTCGTTCTTGAACGGGCCATAGACCTCGGCGCTGTCGAAGAACGTGACGCCGCGTTCGAAGGCGGCGCGGATAAGCGCAATTCCCCGCTGTTTATCGACCGCGGGCCCATAGCCGAAACTAAGGCCCATGCAGCCGAGCCCGATGGCCGAAACCTCCAGACCACTGTTGCCAAGCCTGCGCTTGTTCATGTTTCCTCCGCGAAGATTGAGACGAAGCAATACGGTGCATGATCGGCGTTTCGACTCCCGGGATAAAGACGTAGAATGCGCATGAGGTATTGAGAATTTATCAGCAATGGACCGGGAAGACTGGGGCAGCCTGGCGGCATTCGCCGTCGTAGCCGAGGAACGCAGCTTCACCCGGGCCGCGGCGCGGCTGGGAGTGTCGCCATCGGCGCTCAGCCATACCATGCGGCGCCTCGAGGAGCGCCTGCATATCCAGCTCCTGGCGCGCAGCACACGCAGCGTTTCGACCACCCAGGCTGGCGAACGTTTGCTCGCGCGCCTGCGCCCGGCGCTCGAGGAAATATCCGGCGCCCTCGAGGATCTGGGGCGGCTGCTCGGCCGGCCCTCGGGACGCGTCCGGATCACCGCGTCGAGAACCGCTTCGCGAATGGTGGTCGCGCCCGTCCTGGCGCAATTCGTCAAGAGCTATCCCGAAGTCGTCGTCGAAGTGCTCGTCGACTCCGCCCTGACCGACATCGTGGCGCAACGCTTCGATGCCGGCATTCGGCTTGGCGAGTCACTCGAGAAGGACGTGGTCGCCGTGCCCGTGACCGGCCCGCTGCGGATGGCCGTGGTAGGCACTCCGGCTTACTTTGCCGCGCACCGGCCTCCGCGCACGCCGCGCGATCTCGGTGTCCACCGCTGCATCAACTTCAGGCTGCCCACTGCGGGAACGATCTACAAGTGGGAATTCGAACAGGGCCGGCGCAAGGTCGAGGTCGGCGTGGACGGACCGCTCATCCTTGATGACGAGCAGAGCGTGCTCGATTGCGCCTTGGCCGGCCTGGGCCTGGCCTACCTCGTCGAGGACCAGGTCTCCTCGATGCTCAAGGCCGGCGCGCTGACGCGGGTCCTGGAGGACTGGTGTCCGCCATTTCCCGGGTTCTTCCTCTATTACCCCGGCCGACGCCAAGTGTCGCCCGCCCTTGCGGCATTCATCGACGCCGTGCGAGTCTCCGGCGGGACCCGCAAGGGGCCGTCGACGGCAAGCGCATGACTGCCGTCACTTCGCCTGTCGGAATCGGCGAGGCGACAGCGCTTCAGCCGGACGGCAGGATGATCTTCAAGCCGCCCATGTAGGGTTGCAGCACCGCCGGCACATCGATGCCGCCATCCGCGCGCTGGTAGTTCTCCAGCAGCGCAAGCAGCGTGCGCCCCACGGCCAGGGCCGATCCGTTGAGCGTGTGCACGAGTTCGGGCTTGCCCTGGCTATTGCGGAACCGCGCCTGCATCCGCCGCGCCTGGAAGGCCTCGCAATTCGAGCACGACGAGATCTCGCGAAAGCTCTGCTGGCCGGGCAGCCACACCTCCAGATCGTAGGTCTTGGCCGAGGCGAAGCTGACATCGGCGGTGCACAGCGTCATCACCCGGTACGGCAACTCGAGCCGCTGCAACACCCGCTCCGCATGGCCGGTCATTTCCTCCAGCGCCGCGTAGGATTGGTCCGGGTGGACAATCTGCACCAGCTCGACCTTGTCGAACTGATGCACCCGCATCATGCCGCGCGTGTCCTTGCCGTAGCTCCCCGCCTCCGAGCGAAAACATGGCGTGTGCGCGGTGAGCCTGAGCGGCAGCCGGTCGCCGGCGACGATTTCATTGCGCAGCAGGTTGGTCAGCGGCACTTCGGCGGTCGGAATCAGATACAGGCGCGCCTCGTCGTCGGCACCGCCCTTGATCACGCGGAACAGGTCGGCTTCGAACTTGGGCAGGTTGCCGGTGCCGGTCAGTGTCTCGGCATTGACGATGTAGGGGACATAGCACTCCGTGTAGCCGTGTTCGGTGGTATGCAGGTCGAGCATGAACTGGGCGAGCGCACGGTGCAGGCGCGCGACCGCGCCGCGCAGCGTATAGAAGCGCGAGCCGGATAGCTTGGCCGAGGTTTCGAACTCGAGCCCGCCGACCGCGGCGCCGACGTCGACGTGATCGCGCGGCGGGAAGTCGAAGGCGCGTGGCGTGCCCCAGCGGCGCGTCTCGACGTTGTCCGCCTCCGAGTGTCCCACCGGGACGCCCGGGTGCGCCAGATTGGGCATGCCGAGCATCCAGTCGCGCAATCCGGCCTGGATGTCGGCGAGCTCGCGCTCGAGCCCGGTCAGCTCGGCGCCGATCTTGCGCACCTCGAGCATCGCCTCGGCGGCCTCTTCTCCCCTGCCCTTGGCGGCGCCGACCTCGCGCGAGAGCGCGTTGCGCCGCGCCTGCAGCCCCTGGGTCTTAGTCTGGATCGCCTTGCGCTCGGCCTCGACCTGCTCGAACTTGTCCCGGTCGAGAATGTAGCCGCGCTGTTGCAGCCGCGCGGCGACTGCGGCGAGATCGCTGCGCAGCAACTGGATGTCTAGCATGCGCCTATTCTAGCAAGCGACCCGGGAGCGGCCCGCCGCGGCGTGCCGGGATCAGCGTTCAGGACTCTTCGTCGTCGCTGCCGGTCTTGGCGTCGCGCTCGCGCAGCTGCGCGAGCTTCGCCGCGATCTTCGCTTCGAGCCCGCGTTCGGTCGGGGAGTAGAACGCCACTTCGGGCATGCCTTCGGGAAGGTAGCGCGCGCCGGCCGCGTAGGCGTCCTCCTCGTCGTGCGCGTAGCGGTAGCCCTTGCCGTAGCCGAGTTGTTTCATCAGCCGCGTCGGCGCGTTGCGTATCGACATGGGCACCGGCCGCGAGCCATCCTCGGCGACGAAGGCGCGCGCCTTGGCGTAGGCGACGTAGACGGCGTTGCTCTTGGCCGCGCAGGCGAGGTAGATCACCGCTTCGGCCAGCGCGAGCTCGCCCTCCGGCGTGCCCAGCCGCTCGTAGGTTTCGACCGCGTCGAGGACGAGCCGCAACGCCCGCGGATCGGCGAGGCCGATATCCTCGGTCGCCATGCGGATCATGCGCCGGCCCACGTACAGGGGGTCGGCGCCGCCGTCGAGCATGCGGCACAGCCAGTAGAGCGCGGCGTCGGGATCGCTGCCGCGCACCGACTTGTGCAACGCCGAGATCTGGTCGTAGAACGCCTCGCCTCCCTTGTCGAACCGGCGCAGGCTGCGGGCGATCGTCGCCTCGATGAACGGCAGGTCGAGCGCGCGCCGCTTGGCCTGCGTCGCCGCGACGGCGAGCTGTTCGACCAGGTTGATGAGCCGCCGCCCATCCCCGTCAGCGTAGGCGACGACGGCGTCGCGCGCCGCCGCATCGAGGCTCGCGTCGGCCATCGCCGCGCCCAGCGCCCGCTCGAGCAGTTGCGCCAGGTCCTCGGCCTTAAGCGGCTCGAGCACGTACACCGCGGCGCGCGACAGCAAGGCGCTGTTGACCTCGAAGGACGGGTTTTCGGTGGTGGCGCCGATGAAGGTCAGCAGGCCGCGTTCGACGAAAGGCAGGAAGGCATCCTGCTGCGCCTTGTTGAAGCGGTGCACCTCGTCGACGAACAGGATCGTGTGCCGCCCGGATTGCGAGAGCGTCGCCTCGGCGCGGGCCACCGCGTCGCGAATGTCCTTGACCCCGGCGAGCACCGCCGAGATGGCGATGAAATCGGCGCTGAACGCCTCCGCCATCAGCCGCGCCAGGGTCGTCTTGCCCGACCCCGGCGGTCCCCAGAGAATCATCGAATGCGGCTTGCCCGAGGCGAAGGCCACCGCGAGCGGCTTGCCCGGGCCCAGCAGGTGGCGCTGGCCGACGACCTGCTCGAGGCTCGTCGGGCGCAGGCGCTCGGCGAGCGGCGTGGCCGGATTGGCAACGACGAACAGGTCAGTCGCCGACGACATCGGCACCCTTGGGCGGGGTGAACTCGAACAGATCGGGCGGCAGCTTCGGATTGCGCTCGAGGCCGGCGAAGTCGATCCTGGTGCGCTGGCCGAAGTTATCCCAGATCTCCAGCGCCGCGAGTCCGGACGCATCGAAGCCCAGGCGGATGTCGCTGAAGGTCGACTCCTTGTCCTTGGGCGTGGCGCCCAGCCAGTCCAGGCCGTCGGCTTCGGGCAGGTCGCGCCATTCGAAGGCGCGCTCGACGTCGCCGCGGCCGGCGAGCAGCGCCGCCGGGGTTGAGCCCAGCGCCTGGTCGTTGCGGCGCCTGACCACCTGGTTCAAATCCGGGTCGTAGATCCACACCTGCTGGCCATCGCCGACGAGCAGCTGCTGATAGGGCTTGTCGACGCTCCAGCGGAACTTGCCCGGGCGCGAAATGGCGAACTGGCCGCTCGAGCGCTGCACGACCCGGCCGTTCTTGTCGGTGACCGTCTGGGTGAAGTTCGCGCGCGCAGTCTGGGTGTCGCGCACGAACGCGCGCAGCCGTTCCAGCGTGGCGCCCTGCGCGAGGGCCGCAACCGCGTACAGCACGAGCAGCGTCAGGCCGCGGGACAAGCGTCAATCCTTGCCCGCCGGCACCAGGACCTCGCGGTTGCCGTTGGTCTGCATGGCCGAGACAAGTCCCGCGCGCTCCATCTGCTCGATCAGCCGGGCGGCGCGGTTGTAGCCGATGCGCAAATGGCGCTGCACCAGGGAGATCGAGGGGCGGCGCGTCTTGAGCACCACCGCCACGGCCTGGTCGTACATCGGGTCGGCCTCGCCGCCGCCGGCATCGACGCGCGCGCCCTCCTCGTCTTCGCCGTTGGCGCCGGCGGCGAGTATCCCCTCGAGGTACTGCGGGCCGCCCTGGGCCTTCAGATGCTCGACCACCCGGTGCACCTCGCCGTCGGACACGAAGGCGCCGTGCACGCGCTGCGGATGCCCGGTGCCGGGCGGCATGTAGAGCATGTCACCCTGCCCGAGCAGCGTCTCCGCGCCCATCTGGTCGAGGATGGTGCGGGAGTCGATCTTGCTCGCGACCTGGAACGCAATGCGCGACGGGATGTTGGCCTTGATCAGTCCGGTGATGACGTCCACCGACGGGCGCTGCGTGGCGAGGATCAAGTGAATGCCCGCGGCCCGGGCCTTCTGCGCGATGCGCGCGATCAGCTCCTCGATCTTCCTGCCGGTGACCATCATCAGGTCGGCGAGCTCGTCGATGACCACCACGATCAACGGCATTTCCTCGATCGGCTCGGGCGTCTCCGGGGTGAGCGAGAACGGATTGAGCAGCGGCCGCCCCGCCTTGCGCGCCTCGGCGACGCGGGCGTTGTAGCTCGCCAGGTTGCGCACGCCCAGCGTGGAGATCAGCCGGTAGCGGCGCTCCATTTCGCCCACGCACCAGTTGAGCGCATTGGCCGCCAGCTTCATGTCGGTGACCACGGGGGCGAGCAGGTGCGGGATGCCCTCGTACACCGACAGCTCGAGCATCTTCGGATCGACCAGCACCAGGCGCACCTGGCGCGGCTCGGCCTTGTAGATCAAGGACAGGATCATGGCGTTGACCGCGACCGATTTGCCCGAGCCGGTGGTGCCCGCGACGAGCAGGTGCGGCATGCGCGCGAGATCGGCGATCACCGCCTTGCCGGCGATGTCCTTGCCCAGGGCGAGCGACAAGGGGCTGGGCATGTCGTTGTACGCAGCCGAGGACAGCAGTTCGACCAGCCGCACCAGCTGGCGGCGGGGATTGGGGAGCTCCAGTCCCATGCACGACTTGCCGGGAATGGTCTCGACCACGCGGATGCTGACCACCGACAGCGCCCGCGCCAGATCCTTCATCAGGCTCACGATCTGGCTGCCCTTGACCCCGATCGCGGGCTCGATTTCGAAGCGGGTGATGACCGGTCCGGGATAGGCCGCGAGCACCCTCACCGCAACGCCAAAGTCGGCGAGCTTGCGCTCGATCAATCGCGACGTGAACTCGAGGGTCTCCCCGCTCACCTGTTCCTGCGCGGAAGGGGCATCCTCGAGCAGCGCCAGCGGCGGCAGGGGCGAGTCGGGCAAGTCCTGGAACAACGGCTTCTGCCGTTCCCGGACCACCCGCTCGGATTTGGGA